>Ga0307515_10001077_pt1 | contig 62515 bp, 47 predicted proteins | sample 17_EM_MG_FD_194513 | JGI IMG/M metagenome (GOLD analysis project Ga0307515, IMG submission 194513) | Populus trichocarpa ectomycorrhiza microbial communities from riparian zone in the Pacific Northwest, United States - 17_EM | ecosystem: Host-associated > Plants > Roots > Unclassified | place... | reverse complement strand
TGACGCACCTTTGCTAAAAAGCATAATATAAACGTGGTAGCCCTGTATTCCACCGAGCAGACCCGGTACAATTATTCCACCATGTCCGCCAAAGACATTCCTGCAGACGCCTTCCAGTTTTATAACCTGGGTGCAGCCACCGGCGAGATCACCATCGGGAACGGCAACTATAGCCAGAGCGGGCTGATGTCTTACATGGGGCGTGTGATGTATTCCTACGATGACCGCTTCCTTTTGTCTGCTACCGTTCGCTCGGATGCTTCCTCCCGCTTAGCTCCCGGGCATAAATGGCACACCTACCCTGCCGTTTCAGCCGGCTGGAATATCATGAACGAGTCTTTCATGAAAGGCATTCCGGTTATAGATAACCTGAAACTACGTGCAGGCTTTGGCCAAACCTCGAACCAGGCCGTAAATGCTTACCAGACATTAGGCACTTTAGGTACGCGCCAGTATAATTTCGGGGATACAAACTATGCTACAGGATATTATGTAACCCAGCTTCCAAGCCCGACGTTAGGCTGGGAATATTCCAAGACCTGGAACTATGGAATAGATTTTTCGCTGTTTCAACATCGTTTGTCCGGTACAGTCGAATATTACGTTACGAATACAAACGATATCTTACTAAGCGTTGGCCTGCCGCCTACCGCCGGGGTTGGAAGCTATACCGCAAACGTCGGGCGGACTCAAAACAAAGGTCTCGAGTTAAGCTTAAACGGTACACTCATCAATAAAAACGGGTTTACCTGGGACCTGGGTATCAATGTATATGGCAACAGGAATAAGCTTGTGGCACTGGCTTCGGGTCAGACGCGGGATGAAGGAAACGCCTGGTTCGTCGGTCATAACATCAACGCCATCTACGATTATCAGAAAATAGGGTTGTGGCAGGCGGGAGATCCCAACCTGAACATCCTCGAACCAGGCGGAAACGTGGGCATGATCAAGGTACTATATACAGGAACATATGATGCCAACGGCCGGCCGGCAAGGGCTATCGGGGCGGCCGACCGACAGATCATCGATGTGGATCCTAAGTTCGAAGGTGGCTTTAATACGCGCGTGGCATACAAAGGATTTGATTTCAGTGTAGTAGGGGCCTTCAAAAAAGGCGGGACGATCATCAGTAGCCTGTATGGGTCCGGGGGTTATCTGAACCTGATGACCGGGCGTAGTAACAATGTTCAGGTAGACTACTGGACGCCCGAAAATACGGGAGCAACATATCCGAAACCTGGGGGCATCCTGAGTGGTGATAACCCGAAATACGGCAGTACGCTTGGTTATTTTGATGCGTCGTACCTGAAAATCCGCACAATGACGCTTGGTTATGACTTCAGCAAGCTGCTGTCCAGGCACACGAACATGCGCCTGCGCAGTTACTTCACTGTGCAAAATCCATTTGTATTCTTCTCGCCCTACCACAAAGCATCCGGAATGGATCCTGAACCAAACTCTTACGGTAATGAAAACGCGGCGGTGCCCCTGTCTAACAGCCTGAGACGGTTCCTGACAGTAGGCAGCAACGCGCCTTCGACCACGAACTACGTGCTTGGATTGAATTTGACATTTTAACATCATCAACATGAAAACTTTAAAGATAAAAAGCATCATCAAATCCACGCTGTTGTTAACGATCCTGTCTACGGGATGTAAAAAGGTGCTTGATGAACAACCGCGTTCCTCATTTACTCCGGAATATTTCAAAACCGTACAGGGAGTTAACGGGGGATTGACAGCCATGTACGTCCACCTGCGCAATATCTACGGGCAGGCTTATTACTATAATTCCGGGGTTACCGGTACGGATGAAGCTACCTGGGGTCAGAGTGCAGACGGAAATTTCAAGGATTTGGATTGCTCAGGGGTCGGCACCATATCGTCCACCAGCTATCCTACCAGTATCATATGGGGAGAGTCATATACCGACATCAATACTGCCAGCGGGGTAATCGAAAACGCCAGCGCGGTAGGCATTTCCGGCGCCCTGATCGCGGAGGCCCGCTTCTTCAGGGCCTTTGATTATTTTCTGCTGGTACAATCCTACGGTGGAGTCCCGCTGGACCTGGGTTCAGGAGTGCTGAAATTTAATATAACACCTTCGAGGACATCGGTTCGTAATACGGTACCGGATGTATATACGAAGGCGATATTCCCGGACCTCCTGCAGGCGATCAATGACCTGCCGGAAACCGGCAGGGTAACCGGCGGATTGACCAAAACAGCGGCGCGCCTTTTCCTGTCGAAGGCCTATTTAACTTATGCCTGGTGGCTGCAAAACCCCAACGGCATTCCAACTTATCCCGCAAGCGACCGCACAGACCCCGACAAGCACGATGCCGCCTGGTATTTTCAAAATGCTTATGATATCGCAACCACTGCCATCGATAACCCCGGTTCCTTTAAACTGCAACCGACTTTCTACGACGTGAATGTTGGATCAAACGACCGGAACAGCGAAATGGTACTCTATGCCGACCATACGCAAAGCAGCGAGAAATATAACGGATCGAGCCTGACCTATGGAAGCGGTGGCGCTCCCGACAACTTTGCCGGCTGGATGATGACCTGGAACTATCCGAACATCATCAGCGGCGGCGTAAATTCTGTTCTTCGTGAAGCAGAACAACATTTGGGCCGCCCGTGGGTTCGTATGGCACCTACTATCGAAGTGCTCAAAAACACTTTCGCTGATAAAGTGAACGATTCCCGATATGACGGAACATTCACAACAGTATACCGTGGAAACTGGCAAAAAGGGGGTAATACCGCCCAGACCTTAGCTAACGCCAACGGCCTGCCTGTTCCCCAGGGCGGCGCCATACTGACATTCCTGGATAACGACGATCCCAACGTCGTGTATGCCAATACAAACGGGAATGTCGGTGCCGGCCTGCTGCCGGGCAGATCAGATTGGGTGATCACCCCCGGCAGTATCAGCCGTATAATTTTTCCGGGCCTTTGGAAGCTGGGACCTTATCGCACAGACAACGGCACTGGCCTGGGGCAGCCCAATGCGGGCAGTACGCGTCCTTACCCGATCGCGAAATTTTCAGAACTATACCTCATCGCGGCTGAAGCAGCTGTTAAAGGCGCGACGGTCAAATCAGGGAAATCCGCCAGGGAACTCGTTAACGTATTGCGCGCACGGGCTGGAAAATGGCGTTTCAATAACAATGGCAATATAGTGAAGGTCGAAGACGACAGCCAGGCGATGACGGCCGCTACACCTGCAGCCATCGATATAAATTATGTATTGGCGGAGCGGTCCCGGGAATTTTATGCCGAAGGCGGCCGTTGGTTCGATCTGGTCAGGACCCAAAAGTGGGCGGAGCTTGCGGCTTCATTTACCATAGCAGGAACAACTTTCGGAGATCACACACCGGTTAAGGTCACCCGTTCTATCGACGCACACCTTTATCTGCGTCCTATTCCCCAGGGCCAGATTGATGCATTGGTTATGAGCACAGCCGATAAGGCGGCTTATCAAAATCCGGGATATTAAACCCGGATATGTTCATTTGCATAGAGAGGCTGTCACTATGACGGCCTCTTTTCATTTTGATCAAAGTGAAAGTGCGGTTTCCGTTTTCCTGCATTATCAGGGTAGCGCTCCCATTTTAATTTTTCGGCGGCATCGTATCAATTTTAATGGTCTTCATATTTTGGCCGTCCGATGCTCCCCCATTGCCATAAAGCTCATCCGTGATTAAACCAGGAAAAGTCGCTTCCTGCCGGGGGGCGGAGGGCATAAATCAGGAATGAGGTCTAAATTGACCCGTTCATTCATTGACCGTGCGACAATGTAGTGCGCCCATGGCGAAACCGGTTTACCGTGATAAATACCTTTCAATTGGATTTGGGGCGCGGCCGGCTTTATTTTGCGCAAAAGCACTTTTTAACGCGGTTAAAAACAAAAAAGTCAATATGGCATTAAATCCCCCATATTAGTATATCTTATTATGCAGGCCTGAAACTATGATGCATCTTTTAAACGTAAATAAATTGTTTTTTTGAAGCTCAAGCAACGGCGAAGAAAATGCCATTCCCTCCCATTTCTTTTGCGTTATTACGCCGGATAAAAGATATAAAACCCCATGAAGCATACAAATGTGTTATGATATTTAACAAATGTGATACCGCACGTCTTTTCGTAAGGTTACCTTTGACGAATATCCGCTTACTTGCATCATAGCTGTGCGACCGGCTGGAGCGTTGCCCGTACAGCCCAACAAACCTTATATTTAAGCCGCGGGACCACGCATCGGGTCGCTGCGCCGAAGAAAATTTTAGAAATGGAAATTAACATGCCTGTTATGAACAGTAAACCGGTTAAAACTGCTTTCTCCCACAAACCATGCAGGCAGGTCTTACCCAAAGTCGCGGTTCACCGAAATCTGCCTGCTACGGCCCAATCCGTTATGCAGCAATATTCCAATGCGTGTTTTCCATTTAAGACAGCGCAAAAATTTTCAAAATACCTAATCGTTATGCTGGTCTTACTTTCTGCAATAGTTTGCAGGGGTCAAAATCCGATCGTACAAACCAAGTTTACAGCCGACCCTACTCCTTTAGTTTATTATGATAACGTATTTCTTTATACAGGGCATGACGAAGACGAAGCTAAAAATTTCAAGATGGCGGATTGGCTGTTGTATACATCCACTGATATGGTAAACTGGACGGACCGGGGTGCCGTCGCCTTACTTCAGAATTTCAGCCGGGCACCCAAGAAAAATGGAGCCTTGTCGCCGCAGGTTATTGAGCGGAACGGGCACTCCTATCTTGCCAATGCTTCCACCGGCTGCCCTGAAGGCATCGGGTACGCGATGAGCGACAAACCAACAGGACCGTGGATTTATAAGGGCATGATTATGGACAGAAATCCGTTATCCTCGGGCAATTATCCCGGGATTATTGACTATCAAGGAAATTCGTATGTGCTTGGATTTAATTACACGCTGAATTACGCACTTACCAAAGTGCACAACGAACGACGCTCGGTTTGTTTGGAAAAGATCATGTTGCTTTGCATTCCGCTAACCAGACCGATAGTATACCTATGAGAAGAAATATCATTGAAATCATTAAACTCTCCGTAATCTTACTGTTGCCTGCATCGTTTCTCCAGGCACAGCAAAGCAACATGCAGTTGTTTAAATTAAACGACGTACGGTTATCGGAGAGCCTGTTTAAACAGGCCGAACAGGTCGACATCGCTTACATGCTCAAAATTAAGCCCGACAGGCTACTGGCCCCATTCCTGCGGGAAGCCGGCTTAAAGCCTAAAGACAAAAACTACGGCAATTGGGAAAACTCTGGTTTGGACGGCCATACCGCAGGACATTACCTAACCGCCCTTGCACAGATCTACGCGGCTGAAGGCAACTTAACGTTTAAACACCGGATGGATTATATGGTGGATGAACTGGCCCGTTGTCAGGCGTACAATAAAACCGGTTACGTGGGAGGTGTTCCGGGCGGTAACGCAATGTGGACCCGGTTAAAAACCGGTGATTTTGATGATTTTAATAAAAAATGGGTCCCCTGGTACAATCTGCATAAACTATATGCCGGCTTAAGAGATGCCTACCTGCTGGGTGGCAATGAAAAGGCCAAAGATGTTTTTATTAAATTATGTGATTGGGCTGATGCTGAGGTCTCCGGTTTGAGCGACAGCCAGATGCAGCGCATGCTGGGAACCGAACATGGCGGCATGAATGAAGTTATTGCCGATGCCTATGCCCTTACCGGCAATAAAAAATACCTGGCACTGGCGGAGAAATTTTCACACCGGGCCTTGTTGTTACCACTGGAGCGGCACGAGGACAAACTTAGTGGCCTCCATGCAAATACCCAGATACCCAAAGTTATCGGATTTGAGCGTATAGCCGAACTGACTAACGATACGGGCTACAGATCAGCGGCCAGATTCTTTTGGAACACCGTGGTCAATAACCGCACCATATCCATCGGAGGGAACAGCGTACGCGAGCACTTCAACCCGGCTGACAATTTCGCAACCATGCTGGAATCGGAACAGGGGCCGGAAACCTGTAACAGCAATAATATGCTTAAGCTAAGCAAAATGCTTTTCCTTGATAATACGCGGCTTACTTATATCGATTTTTACGAACGCCTGCTGTACAACCACATCCTTTCATCTCAGCATCCTGTAACCGGCGGCTTTGTATATTTCACACCTATACATCCGCAACATTACCGTGTCTATTCTACAGCCGATCAAAGCTTCTGGTGTTGCGTGGGTACGGGCATGGAGAACCACGGTAAATATGGTGAACTGATCTATTCCCATAAAGGCGAAGACCTCTATATTAACCTTTTTGTCCCATCTGTACTAAACTGGAAAGCACGCGGAATAACGGTGACCCAGCGCACCCGATTTCCGGAGGCTGAAAATACAGTCCTGTCACTTAAGGTAAGGGATCAGCGTAAATTTGCCATCTACATACGAAAACCGGGATGGCTGAAACCGGGCGGCTTCAGCGTTACGGTAAACGGGCGATCTGTTGCATTCACGGAGAACGCCGAAGGTTATATAAGCCTGGTGCGTACATGGAAGTCACACGACCGTATTGCGGTTTCCCTGCCAATGAGAAACTATGTAGAATATCTTCCGGATAATTCAGCATGGGTATCTTTCCTGCACGGGCCGATAGTACTGGCGGCACCAACAGATACTGCCCGGCTTACCGGCTTGTACGCTGGCGACAGCCGTTGGGGCCATATCGCAGGAGGACCGTTATACCCGCTTCCCGCCGCACCGTTGCTGGCGAGTAACAGTAAAGACCTGGGTACCATGATCAGGAATGTGAACGGCGCCCGGCCCATGACCTATACGATCAGCGATATCATTGTCCAACCCAATTTCAAGAACCTTAAGCTGGTACCTTTTTATAAAGTACATGATTCGCGCTATATACTTTACTGGCCGGTAGCTAAAAGGGACAGTATAAAGGAGAAAGAACAGGAACTCGCCCTGCTTGATGAGCGCTATGTTAAATTCGCAGCCCGTACGATTGACGCCGTATCTCCCGGCGAACAGCAGCCGGAAAACGATCATGGAATCATATCAGCGCAATCGGAAACCGGAGTTTTCAGGAACGTACATTGGCGCAGTTCGGCAGATTTCTTCAGTTACCGTATGCGCATCAACGATAAGGTAAAAACGCTCGCCATAACCTGTTACGGCAAGGAAAGCGGCAGGGATTTTGATATTTACCTGAATGATCTCAAGCTGACGCACGTATCACTTGATGGCAGCGGCCCGGATACTTTCATAACTAAAGAATATACGATTCCTGCAAATGCAGCGGCCGGGGCAAATACCATAGCAGTAAGATTTGTTGCAAGCCCCGGCAGTAAGACCGCGGCTATTTATGATGTCCGTATGATGCACTGAAACCCTGGTACGCAAACCTCAATTTAGTCGTATCCATTGTACCCCCGGCGTATTGGGCAGTTAAAAACCTGGAAATATCGGGGGAAATAAAACAAGTGGATACCATCTGTTTCGTATTAAGGCTAATGATCCCGCGGCTATATTGGGATTGCAAGGGCTAACTATGAAAAAGAATCATCTCTCATAATGTTGGCTGAAGCAGTCTGTTACCATGGCTTATAAACGCAAAGAGGTGGCATCGAATGGCTTTGCAAGCATCCATCAGGCTTGCTGATGACCTTAAAAACTTGTCGCTAATGAAGACGATCTTACTTCTATCAATGGCTGCCTCGATTGATAAATGGTGCCCAAAATAACAAGGATGCTAACGTTATAAAAGTTAAAATTGGCTGGATTCCATCCTATGGTCTGCGGGATATGACGACCTGCCGATAATAATTTAACTGGCTGCTAAGTATTTTGTTCGGCATGGCGGTGATTATCCCTTATCTTTAAAATATGCCGTGAAGCCGGTAGCAGTGCCCCGGCTTATAATTGCCGGTCCCCGCTCAGCATTGGTTAAGGCCTGAAGGTAAAAAATTTGTTACGATGTCGTTCGGGGCGATATAAGGCCGGCAGAACCGGTGCCAATAAAGCATTGAACCCCTATATTTGGCATTCATTGCAGGCATCTGCCTGTAATTGTGATAAGGTTTAGGTTTAAATCCCCGGGCAGCGAGTGCGTGGGGATTTTATTAAAAATAATCCCGGTAAAAAAAAGGTTCACCCGGAAGCGATAGACAACTGACGGCTGATTTGAAACTCCCGTGGTTTCGATCTTTAATTCGAGGCGGATGTTGCCCACTATTGGCTATTCAGCCTTTCCCTTGCCTCAACCTGCTGACCATACCAAAACTTTTGCGTCATAGGGCCAATCCCGCTCCGCCTGCCTTTTTATCGGGCCATCGGGAATCGCCAGCGTATATTGATAATCCTCCAGCTCCCGGTTGATCCAGTATTCCTGGGTGGTATAATCATTGGGCCAGTCTTGTTCTGTCTTTGCAGGATCTTCGACTACCGAAGTAGCAGCAGTACCGGAATCTATTTTAATAACAGTGTCCGCTGTCGTATTTGGCAAGCTGTTTGAATGCAAAGGGCCCTCTTTGGTAGCGGGCGATAAGAAAAAAACAAAAACTGCCAATATCCCGCCATAAATGACTGTTGACAACGCAGTGGTCCTTTCCCTGCTGTACCAGAAGAGACTTGCCTGGGGCTTGAAAAAGCCTAATATCAAAAAAACGGTTGCAATAAAAATCAGAAAAGCCATCATAATTAAATTGAATCTAAATCATCGTTAGAAAAACCTAGGCCACCTTCGCCTTCTCCAGCCTGCCGATAACGCCCAGCAAAGCCTCCCCATGTTTGTAGATCTCATCCAGGGACAGTATCTCGTGCCGGATCTCCTTTTTGGCTTCATCCAGCACGGCGAGGTATTTTCTGGTTCCGTCGAGGTACAAACGGCAGATCGTCCTCCTGTTATTATCGTCCAGGAGGATGGCGAAATAAGAGAGGGCATCGCGGTAAGTAACACGCCTGGCATCGACGTGTTGGCGAAGCATAGACTTCACGATGTAAAAGCCCTCCAGTTCTTCCTCGGTGGTTACGATACCGGATCCGGGTTCTGTAACGGTCGCTTCCTCCAGCTTACCCGCCTCGGCGACTTCCAGCTGCTTTTCCTGGTTGAGCGCGGACTTCAGCCGTTCGTTGATCGCGTCACTGATCAGCAGGCTAAAAGAGCGCTTAATGATCGGCCCGAATTGTTCCTTCACTTTAGCGGTCAGCACACCGGTATAGATCTGCTTGGTGAAAAACGAAATAAAATTCTCAGAGGGTGCGAGCATCTCCCGGTTCAGCAACGTCTTCAGCTCATTCAGGTATTTGAGTTCACTGGCCGTATTGGTAATGCTCTCTACGTCAAAATAAGACTTATGAAACTTCTTCAGCTCCACGATCTCCGTTTCCTTGATCTCCGTAATATTGAACTCGAAGAAAGGCGTCCCGTCCATCTTGTTCTTTTCGTCCAGGTCGGTATAAAAACGATAGGTCAATCCGTTGGTCAGTAAACCGAACTTCGCCTTGGTCGTATGAAAATACCGGAAGAGCTGTGAGTTATGCGGGTCCAGTTTTTCCAGGTGGTGCTTGCATTCCACGAGGATGGTCGGCTCGCCTTCCTTCATGATGGCGTAATCCACCTTCTCCCCTTTCTTGATGCCGATGTCAGCTATAAACTCCGGGTTCACCTCAAAAGGATTAAACACGTCATAACCCAATACCTGTATAAAAGGCATGATGAGCGCGTTCTTGGTCGCTTCCTCGGTTTTCAGCTGTGGCAGCAGTTTTTCGACACGTGCGGCTAATTGTAATATCTGGTCTTTAAAATCCATCGTGCTATTCATGAATGATTTAAGGTGTACTTATCGCAGGTAACTTGCGGGTAAGCCATATTTATTATTCGGCAAAGTTTATAACAATGTATCGGAGATTATCCCGTTTTGCTGGCATCAAAATTAGCTGGCAGCAATCCCCTTTTATTATGGGAAACCGTAAAACAGGAGAATTATCGCTAAATAATCTCCCTTTTTATAAAGTCCGGAAGGATGTCATCGGTCCGTAGGCTGTGCCTGCCGCATTGGTAGCATACGCCCTAATATAATAAGTAACTCCGGATACCAGATTGTTTAACGATGCTGACATGGTACCGGTGCCGGATCCGTTCAGTGTATAATTGCTGTAAGGAATTGTCGGGTAGGCTGCGGTGCTCCAGCATATCCCCCTGTTGGTAATAGTACCGCCCCCGTCTGCAGAGGCGCTGGCGGATACAATCACCGAAGTTCTGGAAATACTGCTTACCGTTACCGATGTTAAAGTCGCCGGATGAATGCTCGCGCTTACAAAACTATACTGGTATCCGTACGCTGTACCCGCCTCGTTTGTAGCATATGCCCGGACATAGTACATGGTACCCGGGGAAAGACCATTTAAGGTGCTGGTAAAGCTTCCCAAACCCCTTCCGTCGGTCGTATGGGCGTTTACTATTGTTGGCCCCTGGTAAGTTGCCCAGCAGATGCCTTTGGCAGTTACATTTCCGCCCCCCTGTGCACTCACACTGCCTCCGCTGGATGCGGCTGTCAGCGAGATATTCGTTACGCTGGTGGTGGACAGCGAAGCTAATTGATAGCTCAAGGTTCGGAATTGTACCTGTTCCCCATAAATGGTTTCATTGACTGTTTTTGCGTAAGCACGTACGTAATAAGTGGTTGCGGGAGCCAATCCGCTGAGACTTAATGACGCGAAGCCGGTACCAGCCCCACCGGAAACTTTGGCCTGGAAAATGGTTGGATCATAATTTGTTCCCCAGCAAATTCCTTTTTCAATAACATCGCTGCTGAAGCTCCCGGATACTTGTACCCCTCCCGTTGCGATGGTCTGCCCGATTGCAGTAACCGACTGCGTAACCGGGATCAGCTCGCTGGAGAGATAGCCAGGTTGTGCCGGATCTTTGGAGCATCCGTTGAAAAAAACTATTATTAAAAAAACACTGCATAATCGCCTGATATTTCTTTCCATCTTTAAAAACTTAAACCGATCCCTAAATTATAATCCGTGTATTTTCCCGCTATGTTGCTCACCCCGCCCATTAGGTTGAGGAAACCTGTTTTTAGTATTAACCCGCCTTCGGTCTCTGCTCCGGAGTAACTATAAGTCGTATTTTTAACCCAGGAGGACTGGGAAGAAAAAGTCTGGTCATAAGTATTCTGGTTGATTCCATATAGCAATTCCCGGGTCCCGTAACCGCCCCCGAGATAAACGGCCCAATATCTTCCTCCAAGGTAAATCCCCCCGGTGTAGCCCGTCCGTTTACTGACCACCTGGTTGTTATATTGATAGTAGCCGGCGCGGTTATAATTCAGAATCTGCATACCGGTACTTTCATAATCAGCCTTCGACTGGTCGCCGCTGATTTTCCCACGCACGAACCAGCCAATATTCCTGCCCCCGCCAATCGTGGCAACGTAATTTTTAATTCCTTTAAGCTGGCTGGGGTCATTGGTCACTGCACCCCCATTGATAAAAACCGATAGCGGCTTTTTACCCAAAGCATTATTTTCAGGTGTAAAGCCTTCCTGCTTTTTGCTATCGGATACCCGTACTAACCTGGTCAAAAATTCAGTGTTGTAACAAGCACCTTCTGCCCTGACGTAATAGGTGTCGTCGGCGATGCCGGCAGGGATGGTGCAGGAAATGCCCCTGCATAATTCACGCTTATGATCAATGTCACCCGCGTACCATACCCATTTAGCCTCCGGGGAGAGTTCGCCTCCCTGTACGGTTAGGGTAAAGGCTTCCCCGAAGGCAACTTTTACCGGCCCATCGATCGAAACCGGTTTCCTAGATTTTGTTGCCGGTACAACCTCAATATGCCGGCATTCGGTCTCGCCCCCCGGCCCCTCCGCCCGGACGTAGTAGGTAGTGGTTTCTTCAGGTGACACCCATAGGGTTTCGCCTGTCCCCATAGCTGTACCGCCACAATGGTCCTTGTACCAGACCCACCGGGCATCATCCGCGAGTCTGCCGCCAACAACGGTTAAGGGCATATTTTTTTCACCTTCACAAAGCAGGGTTTTACCGTTTATCGAAGCGGGTGCTTGACTCAAGTTCAACACGGTGACGACTGTCTTGATACAGGGTGTGGGATATTGCCCCTCCCCCCGCAGCACATAAGTTGTCGTCTTTAAGGGCTTTACGGTAATTTTGTCGCCCGTTCCGATCACGGGTCCCTCGCAATCGCCTTCATGCCATTTCCAGGCCGTGTGGCCAGCCAGGTAACCGCCCAGGAATGCCAGTGTGGCCTGTCCGCCTTTATCGATGGCCAATGTTCCGGTAATCACTTTCGGTTCCAGTGAAACCGATGAAATAGGCTCATAGGCTGTCACTTCCGGCAAACTCCCGGATTTAACCACAGTGTTGACCGTATTCACAAGTTTTAGCGCCGGAAACTGGTTGTCAGGCGGGGTAAAATACCCTATGTGGGTGCTTTGGGTGATCAGCAGGCTGTTGGCATGGGTTTTTAACTGGTGATCACAATTGAAATAATCAAAACGCCAATTGATATAGAACCGACCCGGTGCCCTTAGACGGGTGATCTTGTACCTATATTGTGAAAGGGTCACCCCAGGTGTACAAGGGTCACTTCCTGTAGCATATTCAATTTCTACGGAAATGAATTTGTCTTCGTAAAGCGGCCCTTTTGATTTCCAGTTTGGTTGGGCGCGGGCCAATTCAAAAGAGAACAGGCCGGCCAGGATCAGGAAGTATTTAAGCATATGAATAAGCTGTTGGTTTTAGTCTTTTTATATTTGAGATATCACTGGTCCGCGTCAAAATCCGGGCAGATGTAATTTTCAGTTATTCAATACGTATCAATTACTAACGGCCCGTCACAAAGTTGCCTTGTGTAGGGGTTTTGAGCGGAACGGCTCATCACGGATTTAATTTCGTAGTAATACTGGATACCATTAGCCAGTACAGGCCCATCGTCGGTTAGCGAGAATTGCCCCTGCTGTGGTATAAACTTTGATTTCCACGAACTCCATGGGCCATCCTGGCGACCTGCGGTACGGTAATAAACGTTCACACTGTCCGTACGGGCATTGACACTGATGTTTGCCTGCTGATTTGAACACGCGACAGGAGGGGGTGCTTCTTTCGCAGTATCCACCGGCGCAACTTCTTTGAGGACTTTGTGCCTGTGCCGTTTCGGTATAACCGGGATAGATTCGGGTACCTTTACACGTGCAGAATCCACGGCGGCTGCCAGTGGACTCGGCTCAATGGCTTGTAAGGGATCGCTCAGCACCTGTAAAAAAAACAGCATCACTAAAAACGGCGCTATGGTAACCAGGCACCATTGAAATTTGATACGGTATTTCCGCCAGATCACGATACTTCCGATCATGGCTCCCGGAAACAGGCCGGCCAACGCCCACATGAAGACAGGTGAACGGCCCTGGTCAGCGCCGAGCAAATGATCTCCCCAAACAAAAAAATTTAGGCCCGCCGCCGCCATGATTCGGAAAGCAAAACAGAACATGATGATTAAGAAAATAAAGATGAGCACCCAGACCTGGCTTAATCCCGAAGCGTTAGGCTGCCCTTTGTCAGCAGTTGGGTATTCGGCAACTTTTTCAGGCAAAACCACCTTTCTCAGGACGCGGTTTGAAGATGGATTCAGCCTTTTGATGGACATCACGGCCCAATAAATAATACCGACCGTCAGTGCAAAATCGATCAGGTTACCCAAAGCTGTTGTACCAAAAACATGCAGACTGTTCAGCAGCACGATGGCTATCCCTGCGATCATTATAATCCAGACCTTCCTGCTCATAATTGTTCTGTTTTTCTGATTAAAAAATAAGAACCGATCAAACCGGTTATGAAGACAAGAAATACCCAGAAGAAGACCGGCCAGTTATCCGGCAGTGACCGGACAACCTCGCCGGTGATGATCCGGGGAGGCAGGCCGCCGGGCAGGTCAGTCCCGGCGCTGATCAGCCAGCGCAGTACCCCCAGGAAAAGCCCGCCAAATAAAGCGTACTTGGCCAGGTAAAGAAGATAAGTACGCAAAGGAAAGACAGCTTTCAGCGATATCGGGATTGTCAATGTTTCGTAATCTGTTACCATCCGCAAATCGGACTCGTACATTGCATTTTTTGTGATTTGTTGCGGGTCAATGTGAAGAGTCACGGTCACCTGACGCTGATCAGACAGGTCGAACAGGTTAATATCGGTAGTATCCAGCCAAATGCCTTCAAACGGCGAAGACAGGTCGACCCGGACCCGGACAAATCCTTTGGTTTTCAGCCTGAGCGTCACCGGAACCTCAACCGGTCGGGCGGCCTGAAGTTCCGGCAACTCAATTTTCATTTCGCTCAATTCGATCAGCGGGCGACTGGTTTCCGGGTCTATAATCAGGAGCAGTTTTTGAACCAACGATAGGTCCCGGTCGTCCTGCAGTACCGTTTTATTCAATTCCAGCTTTTCGGCTGCCTTCTGATACTTACCGCGCCATTCGGGGTGACCCAAAGCATCGAACCAGACAAATAACTGACCGTTATCAGCCCGGGTAATGAGCTTCTTCCAAAAGGAAAGGTCCACCTCCGCCCTTTGAACCAGTTCGGCGGGGGAATGAAATAAAACTGCGCCGATATAAAACGGATACTGACCGTCGATTCCATAGATCAGGGACAAAAATGACAGGACCGTCGGAGATTCAGGAACCGGAAAATATTTTTCGGGTTCCCGTGCAGCCAGCCATACATGAAGCTTTCCCTCGCAATAATGCCGGTAAATATGGTCCATCAGGGGCCTGCTCCTGAAACCAGCAGCGAACAAATCTTTGAGGCTGGCGAATAATTCGCCCCCGATCCGGTAAGGAAGTGCAGGATTGAGCTGGTAGCATACTTTCAGGTACCTGCTTTCCGGGTCTCTTTCTGATTGGTAAAGCAAGGTGTACGCTATCGACCGGTCTGCGTCCTCCAGGTGGTCTACGTGCGCTTTGAGAAAGGTTACATCATCAAAATAAATCTTTGCGCGATCTGCATCTTCAAACAACACCGCGCCTAACCGTTGGAGGCTGTGCAGGGTTTCGCCGAATATTTTGACAAACGTTCCTTTCCGGTTCGGTGGATCCGGGTCTTCTTCCGGTGCAGGCGCGGCTTCCTTAAAAGCCTGTTTTAAAACTTGTTTATAAAAGTCTTCTTCTGAAATTTCATATTGGTTACACTGTGCGAGGAAATGATTGTAAATGAATTCCCGCGCGCGGTCCTTAACCGGTAGTCCTTTCAGGTGATCACGAACCTGATCGATCAATAAACTCCTGGTCGTTGTTTCCACTTACTTAAATTCAATTTTTGCTTTTTGCTGAATGATCCAGTTGCCCGACGTGTTTACCAGTATGCCCTCTTTTTGCAGGGCGATGTGGCAACCCTTAAAGGGCTGATTCAACAGGTCGCAAGCTTTACCCAATGTAAAAGCTGACTCCGCCAGGGCATATTTCTGTGCACTGGGGTTGCTGGATATTCGATAAACAGCAGTATCCCCGTTCGTTTGGATCTCGTAAACCTGTTCGCCGTTTTGTACGGTTGAAAGGATACCTGAGCTGAAGCCGTCTTCTAGGTCAGCGAGCTTGGCGAACCATACTTCGGCACCTTGCTCCGCCTGCGCAGATTCCTGGGATAAACTTCCGCACGCGTCAGCTTCGGGGCTAACAGGGCTCTTTGCAAAACCGGTCCACTCGATTTCACGAATAGGACGCTCAAGCTGATTTATCTTTTCCTCCAGCACGTTTACCTTTTCCACCAGGCTGTTCAGCTCTATACGACCGATGCGACTATTTAAATCGGCCCTCAGCCTGGTGAATTCCAGTTGTATATCACTGAATACACCTGAATTTAAAGAGCCGTCCCTTGGTTTTGAGGATTTGCGGGGAATAAGCTGCAACCCGAGGGCTATTGCACTGATCAACAGCGCGGCATAAATCATCCATGTCGCGTGGCTGGGTAGATTCTGACTAAGATTTTCTCCGTCACCTTCATTATCCCGGAGATGGGCCAATGCCAGAAGCGGTAGAGAACTGATGAATAAAACGCAGGCTACTTTTTTCATATCTTAAATTTGAGCGGTTTTGGCTATTTCTTTAGAGAGTTCGATCAGGGCGTAATTCAATGGGAAAAAGAAGGGAGAATCGTCTACTTTATCAGCCGGGTTCAATGCTTTGATGGTCGCTTTAAAACTGTCTCTCAGTACCCCGGTCAGGAAGATATCGCCGTGGGCAGGAACAAAGAATCGCTTATACTGGCCGAAATTGGTGATCTCCAGCTTTTTATTGATGATGTCCACTAAACCCCGGTCATCAAATAACAGGTTGAAAAAGTCAAGGTGGTTACTGATGATATCCCGGTAGAACACATCACTGTCGATCAATTCGGCATAACTCATCTGCTGATCTTCATGGGCAAGTGTCTTGAAGCCTTTGTAAATCACATTTTCTTTAAGCAGTTTTTTATCATTCGAGTGCTGATCCGGGCGAGATTCGTTTCCCCAATCATTACTATCATCGTCTTTAACATCCTCCACCGCATAATAAACCGCTCCTCTGGCTGTGATCATTTTTGGTTCTGCGCTCTTTTCAATAATAAAGTCGCCGCGGGTGGGCTTACCGGAAAAGATAGACAGCATTCTTTGGGTAAATCCTTTCAGGTCGCTGTTATTATTATTTCCGGCCGATGGAAACAGGAGGTTGATATACTCGCTACCCTTGCCAGAAAAACTAACGGTACGGGGGAGCTCGATATTCTTCCACTCCGAAAGCTTACTGATATAAAAAAGGATGGCCGCGTAATGAATGAGCGGAACAACACGAAAGGCCGGTTTTTCAGCGAAAATATCCTTAAACTTATAATGGAAACTGCTGAACAACAGACCTACAATGTCTTCTGTTTTAATGCTATTGCCATTGAGCAACCGTGCCAGATTACTGGAGTTCTCATTTTCAACCTGTACCTGGGGCAAAAAATGTTTGTAGTAGGCAACAAACCCGTTATCGCTGCTGTTGTATTCGTTGATGCCACTGCTCCAAAGCTGGCGGCCGGCGAACCGGAATGAGGAGCAAAAGCACTGGAGCTGATTAGCGTTGCCGGAATCCTCTGTTTTGGTCAGTACGATATCTGTGGTCCCACCCCCAATATCAATATTACAAAAGTTGTCATTCTGAATATTGACATTTTTAGCCTTCAATTCGTAATATGGCGCGATCGACTCAGTGACCGGCTGTGCCAGTGGCAGAGATGACGGGCCCAGTATTTCCAATCTCTGCTGCTCGAAGATCCCGATGAGCCGGACTTTCAAGGTCTCGCCCATACTGATCGGAAAGGCGAGAATGATCTTCAGTCTTTTCAAGTTGCCATGTACATCTTCCAACAGCACCTTGCTGCGAATCATCAGCATCAGTTCCCTGGCAAACAAGGAGACCCTGTTGATATGGAAGGGATCATTACTCGCTTTTTGCAGCAGCCATTTGAGATCCGTTTTGTAGACGGCCATGTCAGTCATTTGGTCTTCATCAATGTTAAAGCCAATGTTCGCGTCTATAAAAAGCCTGTTATTATTTGCATTATTGATAAAACTATTGCTTTCGCAGGTTGCCGTACGAAAGGGAAATTTAACGGAGGCACTTTTTTGCGATCCTACCTGAAAAGGCACGAATTCACGCAGGGTAACCTGCCTGGCTTTGTCAATTTTATAGCCCGTGCTTCGTTCATAATCCAGATAACTTTCCCCGTCATTGGGTTCTACAGGATTTGGTTTATTCAACAGGAACATTTGCATTTTTTGCTCTTCGATTGAAAACGGCAAAGCCTTTTTAACCCGCTTATCGACAACCATCCCGTACTCTACATGGGTATTGGATGTGCCAAAATCAATGGCGTAAATGTATTCCGCTTCCCCATTCTGAACTTCCTGGAACTTAGGCAGGATAATCCCGCCAACTTTGACATTGTTTAATTTAAAATTCAGCTGTATCATATCAAACGACCGGTTAACCTGGTAATAGGTAGTCTTTGTGTTGATTTCGGTGTAATTGGCCCTGGGGTTGGGTGGGCAGGGAATAGGTTCAAGCGCGTCGTTCCGGAAAAACTTTACAGATTCCAGGACATGAACAGCATTGGTCTTTTCAAAAGAGGCTACGGTATATTGATTGATAAACAACAGCGCCTCCTCTTTTGCCCTGGTGAATGGAAAAACCCCCAGTATTCCTTCATAACTAACCGTGTTCTGATCCGTAAAAGTCTTGCTGCAGGTGATTATCCGGGCGCCTTTTGTCGGGCCGAATACAGGTATCGCCAGCGTAAATTTAATTTGGTTATTGATCTCTTCAACGGTTATGTAATCTTTGATCCTGTGAATAGGGAACATATGGAAGAAAAGGGGTTTTATCGGATAGATAAAAGCCTGGTCTTCTTTGAGGATCAGGAACCGCTGGTCATTTAAAAGGTAACCGGGAAGTCTAATGAGTGCAGGCTCGAAAAAATCAAAGGAGGAAAAAAAAGGATATTTGATTCCTGACAACCCCGGCAATTCCCGGTCATTCATGATTTCCAGTATTGTATTCTCGGGGTATTCCAACTCTGAAATCTCATTGGCAGACGACCATAAATTAGATGACGACGAATATTGACCGTCCATTCCCATTTTATGGAGAAGGAACAGGGGTTTAAGTATTCCTTTGTAATGGGTGTCCTTTGGTAAATCCATCTTAAAATCGCTGCTTTCATTGATTTTCTCTTTAAAATCGGCAGCGCTGACCTGCCGGAGATGGATATTTTCCACCATCAGCGCGGTATCGCCGAACTTAATGTCAGTCATAGAAGTGGCTGTACCATCAAACTGCCTTTCATACCGTTTGAAAGTATTGGACACATATTCTGCTATTCCCTTAAAAGAATCACCAATTCCGGGTGTATTGGTTAAAATTTCTAAATATTTGATAAATGAGCGGTCCCGTTCATGGAGTTGCAGATATGCCGAATCAAAAAGTATATCATCAGAAACCAGCCCTTTAATGGCCTTAAAACCCCGCTCGCGCATTTTCCGCTTAAAATTCGGGGATGTAAAAACGAAGGTAAAAGGCGAGGTCCCGCCAATCAGGACTTCTTTTCCACCTTCTTTATAATAGATCAGGGTCAGATCAATCTTTTTATTGAAAGGGTACTGGCTGGCTGCCTGCTTAAACGAGGTTGCCAATAGTTTATGCCCGACCCTGTCGCCGAAATGGCTGATCGCTTCATCCTTACTATCGAAGGTCCAGCGCTGATAGCGAAACCTGCTGGCATCCGACCCATTTTTATATAGCAGCTCCAACAAGTCAATGGTCTCGGAAACCAGGCCGGCATATATGCTATCCGGCTCCACCGTATTTTTCCTGACCTGCGCGGCCATGATCTCAAATGCCGTTTTAAATAAAAAAAGACGAGCTAAAGGCGTTGGGATGGATGTCCCGGCGGACGATGAAAGCACATTGGTTTTCTCGTTGATGTCTTGCAAATGCCCGGAATTGATCCGGTCAGATATCTTCCAATCATAAATATTATTGTTGGTTCCTTTGTGAAACCTGAAAATATAAGGCATATGTTTTAAATTAGGTTTATGGTAACTGGCCCAGTTCGAGCAGGCATTCCTGCGCGGTTTTATAGAGCGTATTCATATATTTTTCGGGAACCCTTAAATCTTTAGGTTCACCGACCTCCATCCTGGTTAATATCCCGCCAACCCTTTTTTGGGTCAACCCGGAGTTGAACAACCCCGTTTTGATTGGTTTGCCATGAACAAGATGATTAAGGTCTTTTTCCTGGTTGAAGTAAAATGAATTGAATGCACGCCCGTTATCTTTGCTGCTCATTTCTCTGCCGCTCCAATTTTTAAACTCTTCAAAAAAACCGATCATTTTCCTGTATTCTGAGGGTGCATCCAGCATCCCGTCAATATTTAGTTCTTTCGGACCGTAAAAAGTCTCGCTTTTTAATTCAGGTATAAAGTCCGTAGCAATCTTGGCGGCATATGCGAAGGCCGTAAGTGGCTTAAGGTATCGTTGCTTGGTATCACTGCTAAAATTTGAGATACTAAAGGGATTTTCTCCACTCTCTGCGCCAAATTCGAAGCATTGCGGGTCGGTTAACTCTTCATCTTTCTTTTGGATAAAGTCGGCGATAGCGGTTGCAGCAATCAGTTCTACCAGGTGACCGTTGTTAACCTGATCAGCCCCTCCTTCAACGTTTGGCAAAGTTCCAGACTGATTGGGGTCGGCGATATAATACAGGGCTTCGACCGTTTTTATTTTTTCATCCTCTGCGTAAAATGCCAGTGCAGCTTTTGTTTTGGTATCGAAGATCGCCGAATTGATGGCACTTTTATCGTCGGCCTCAACATTGAAATAGGGCATCACGGTTATGGCCCCCATTTTTGTTCTGGACAGGTTCACATTTGATGTAGATTCCCGGATCAGCTTAACCAGGGTTGGGAATCCCGATGCCCCCGTTCCTCCAAATATGGAACTGATGATAAATATCCGGTCATTTTGCGTATAACTACTTTCCAGGTTTTTGAATTGCGGAGAGTCTTTCATCTCGTTAAAAACTACACTGCCGATATTAGGGTTCCCTTTAAAACCGACATTCAGGTTCAAATGCAGCTCTGGGTGATCATCTAAGGAATCGCTGTATAACAATTCGACCAGGTCTTTGTCTAGCTGGCTCAGACCGTTAAAGTTGATAAAATTAGCAAAGGTATTATCCTGGTTCTGAAAATTGAACTGGACATCCAGGTCCGCCGCATCTGATATCGTCGCGTCAAGCCGGTTAAATGACCGTATCTGGGTATTGAAGAAAATATCATTTTTCGCAGATGCGTTCTTGTCGACAAACGTTTTACGGATAGTATAGTAACTTCTTAGCAAATCGCGTGTCCGTGCCGTATCGCCGTTTTGCGCATCGGTATCGATGATGATCGGAACAATCGTCAGATCGGGGTGTTGGAATTTAACACCACTGGCGAGCAACATGGTTAATGAGCGGAGAACCCGGGAACCGGTACCCCCAATTCCGAAAATAAATACTCTCATATAATTAAAATGGGGTTCTTTTTGAATAAATGGAAAACCTTTTGAACAGGAACGACAGCAGGATAAAGTAAACCGAAAGCAGCACCGCGTTGATCAACGAAAACTGGATCAAATAAGCATCAGAACTCCCGATAATTCCTTTAGCGAGGCCAAACGCCAGTCCGAAGCCCGCAGTGGCCGCAAAAAGAATCGTCATGACCCAATGCTTGCGTTTATGCCAGATATTTCGCCACCGGCCAAGTGCCAGGTAAAACAATAAACCCAAGGCTATTGCTGTCATAACGGTAAGTAAACCTACGCTTCCATATATGCGTTCACGGTAATCCGAAATATTTTGGTTCTTGCCGCAGAGAGATTCATACAGCATTGTAAATAAGGTTTGCATTTATTTAGTTAATAAAAGTGAAAAATCAATATAATTACTGTTAGGTGTTTCGTAAGCTTCTTTGACGCCGTTGATTAGATGTTCCAGGGCAAAAGTTTTTCCGGGTTCAAATTGATTGCCTTTATCATTCATGGTTGACCAATCCTTATACCAGGTATCGTACTTTAAAGGCAAGTTGAAATGGATCTCTGACTGTGAAAGCGACATATCTGAGATGGTAAGTATCAGTGCGTGAGTCGCATTCTCAAAGGCCGTTACCTGGCTTTCTGCCTTTAACCTGGACCTATCAACCGCATCTTTAGGTTTAATGATAAACCCTGCTTTACAACTGGCTGCTTTAACCGCCAGGTTAGACTGTAGATAACTAATACTTTTTGCATACGCTGGCAGATTTTCAAGATTCAGGACCAACCCTACCTGAATGGATCGGCCTTTGGGTAATTCTACGTCACTAATGCCCGAAGGACTTTTTACCCAATCTCCGACACGTTCCATTTCAGGCAAAATGGTGTAATTGGTTACCGGCTGACTGAGAAGTCCAAAGTGTAAAGCATGCTCAGGCTTAAAACTGGAGATGCTATCCAGGCCGGCGTTAAAGAGCAGCAATATGGGCCGTTTTGCGATTACCCAGATGTAAAAGGGACGTAAGGCTCCAACCAGTTTGGTCTTTTGGTTCTGGTAATCATAGTAAGTGCCAAAAAATTTAGACCTGAATCCGTAGATACTCGCTGCAAAACCTCTTTTTTTCAGGTCGATAAACGTCGTGTAAATATTATTTTTGAGTGTACTTGACGCATTTTGGACATTTACTTCCGGGTTGGCCTTGATATCGTCATCCGGGAAAGACAGGATGCAATCAGATACCAGTAAAGAAACATCATGATCGCCGCAATGATCCGTTACGTCCTTAATCATCCGCTGCAATTCTGAACTTTTCTGAACAGCCATTGACGTCGTCGCCAAATCTTTAGTAAATTCGGTAATATTTTTACTATAGGCTATGGTATTGTGGGCAATAAATGAAATGTCAACCGGCTTGATCTGCCTGTCCATCTTAACCGCCAGGTCAGCAATGATGTTTTTATATTCGGTTAAATCCTTGTAATATCCTTCCATACTGGCCGAATTATCCAGGTACAAATGAATTTTTTTTACTTGAGGAATAACAGGACAGCCGCTATTTATTTTAGGACCGGCTATTGTCAGGCATCTATCGGCGTCATCCGGCACCCCGTCATTGTCCGTATCGTCCGGGACGCAACCAGTCCAGGAGCACATCATCGCGGCAGCAGTGAATAGTAACGCCAATTTATAAAGGTTTCCCATATCGAATTTCAGTTAGTCGACAATTAGTTTATTAAATGACAGCGGAAGCGCCTACGCCCCCTGCCACATATTTAGTGTAAAAAATATTGTGTAAGGTTTAGGTTAAAGTATCTATCGACGGTTCGGCCCGCGGGCATCTTATTTAATTCTTGGAAGCTTTACCAGGTACATGATTTTAATATTATCGTTGCCCTTAGTTGATCTTCCAAATCATTTCTCCCATTTACATAATGTCTTCCCCTCCCGCTTCGCCTCTTCCAGCGTAATTTTCAGCACCCGGTAAGAGCAATTGCGCAATCCCCGGCAATTTTCCTTTAAATGGTACCGCACCGCGTTACTGCTGTCACAGACGTACACCGTCTGAACCGCACAGCGCGCATTGGCCAGCAAAAGCAACAGCAGCAAAACCGGTTTCATCCTAGGTGTCTTTCAGCAGGTCGACGTGATTAACAAACCGCTCCGCGATCTCCTCCTCCCCAAGCAGCAAACCGCCAGGCAAAATCAGCCGCCTGCGCCCGTCCGCCGGGTCATCGAACACATGAAAACCAGCCCGGCAATTCCGGAAACGGAACCTGAGCGCCAGCAGGCCTTTCCATAACCCTTCCCGCTCGGCCACCCCGTATACGTACCGCGAACAGCTCATCCGGAAAATACAGCGACGCCTGCTGCCCGCCGGGACAAGCGTCCAGTAGAGCTTAATGGCCAGCAGCAGGAAGCGCTTCATCTTTCGCTTTACTAAAAACAACCATCTGGTAAGCGGCCATATGGCCGGGTTTCGCCCCCAGCCCGAAACAGCCTGCATCGGGCTGCACATAGGTCGAAACACTTTCGAGCCTGATATAAGCCCAGCCCTGGATCGCATGCCGCTTAATCAGTCCTTCCAGTTGTTCGGCAACCACACCGGTTGTTTCTTTCTTTTGATCTAACGTAGCCGTAAACGGCACTACTTTATATTCCATCTGATGTTGCTTAACGGGTATGACAATCCGGTGAACAGTAAGCGCAGCCATCAGCCGTTGGATAGGTCTTTTTAGCCTCGGCTACCGCATCTTTACAATTGGAAAAATTGCCCAAATACAACCGGTTATGCACATTGGGTAAAAAAGAGCAGGTCTCGGTGTGTACCTCGTGGTCCCCGTTGCTCTGCGCATTCCTGTTTACATAATACTTTTTCATTGTTATTCATTTGTTTTGATTACCATTCAAAAGTATACAGCCGCCAACAGGGATTTTTACGGGAAACCGTAAACCCATTAACTATTTACCGGCATTCGAAGCTTTTTTTTGCAAAACATGTCATACATGCCAAATAGCATATATCAAACTAAAATAAAACCCGCCCGGAAAAACAGGGATCAGATAATCCCCATATCCTTACAAAAAACCACCAGCTGCTCGTTCTTCGTAAACTCCAAGGCCTGCCTGATCTGGTTGAGTCGTTTTTCGACGCTGCTCAGGCTTGCGGGGCTGATCTCTTTTTCCTGCAGATAGGCCGGGATGTCTTTCTGGCTCATGCCGCCGGCGAGCAGTTTGATGAGCCGGACATCGTACTCGGTAAAAGCGTAGGTATTCTTCTGGCTGACCGCCAGCCGCAGGTGTGCCGGGAAATGGACCCTGTTTTTAACGATGGTCTCCACCGCCTGTTTAAGCTCCTGGGCGTCCCGCCGGGCTTTGCGCACGTAACCGTCTATCTGCAGTTCTTTAAAAAGCGGCTCGATCACTGCCGCTTTTTGCTCCGCCGAAAATACCAGCACCTTTAAACCTGGCTGCAGGCCGCGCGCAGCCCTGATCAGGGCAGGCCCGTCCGGCAGTGCCTGCGCACGTCCGTCCTCCTCGAACGAAAGGTCTGTGATCAGCAGCTCATAAGGCTCCTCCAACTGTATTGCCTTCCTGATCCGCAGCAAAGCATCATCACAGTAATAGGCATAGTCCACGCCGGCTATCTGCAGCTCCTGCAATGTTTTCTGCACCGAAATGTTTGCGCTTTCGTGGTCTTCCGCTATCAAAACTCTTTTAAACATAATTTTCCTGTTTAGTTCAGCGGGAAAGTGATCCGGACCTCAAGTCCCTTACCCGCGTGGCTGTCAAAATTAATCTCCCCGCGGATCGCATTTATACGGTTTCCCGTATTCGTCAGCCCGTTCTTATAGTTTAGCACCGCGGGCATACCCTTGCCGTCATCCGCGTAATTGACCGTGATCCGGTTACCAGCACGCTCAAACAGCACGGCGACATTCTTCGCCCCGCTGTGTTTCTTCATATTGACCATCAGCTCCTGCAGGATATAATACAGTTCCTGCCCGACCGCCGGCGCTACACCGGCCCACAAAGTTTCCGTGTTTCCAACCAGTGCCACCCGCAGATCCGCCCCGGCGAAAGCCGTCAGTAAATCCGAAAGCGCCGCCTGAAAGTCCCCGCCGGTGAGGTCCGGTTCATCGTACGAAATATCGCGTGTCCGTTCGTACAGGTGCTCGAGGTCATCCAGCAAGATTTCTTTATCCAGGCCCTCTTCGTTCTCTACCGCAGACATCAGGCGGTAAAGGCCGTTCGCCAGTACGTCATGCACTTTTTTGGCCGTTTTCAGCCGGTCTCCCCGGATCTCGTTTTGTTTTTCGAGCTCCATCCGCTGTTTTCTCTTCCGGTACCAGAACACACCGGACCCGCTTCCGCCCGCCAATACCAAAATGGCAAAGCCGAGCAGGATCTGCTGGTAGGTGATCTGGTAACGTTTTTCGGCGTTCTCCTGCTGGAGAATCAGGTTTTCCGACTTTTGTTTCTCCACGTTATACCGGACAAGCGCGAACTGGTTTTTCGCCGCGTTGCGGGCGGTCTGCAGGCTGTCGCCCAACTGGCGGTACAGGGCGAAATAAAGCTGGTGGTCGGGGCTCAGGCCCACGAGTTTTTCCAGTGCTTCCAGCCGGTCATCCGCACTGTTCAGCCGCCGGGAAAGCGCGAACATGGCTTTGGCGTAAAACAAAGCGGAATCGGGGCGGGTGTTGTAATAATAATCAGCCAGGTGGGCGTAGCTGGAATTCTGTCCCCAAAGATCGTTTTCCCGCTTCCTGATCTCCAGGGCCTTTAACAATTCAGGGGCGGCGTCATACCGGGGATCCCTGAGCCATTGGGTGATGACCTTATTGGTTATGGTGCGGGTGTAATCAGCACCCTTTGTCCCTTTATATTGCAAAACTTTGGTGTAAAGCGGCAGGGCGCCTGCATAATCCTTTTTATCCCGCAGCGCATTGGCCTTGTTATTGATCATGACCAGTTTGCCCGGCAGGTCATCCGTAAAAGCGATCGCGCGGTCGTAAAATGTGATGGCAGCGGCATAGTCCTTCAAAGCGGAGCTGGTCATGCCCAGCTCATTATAATCGTTGCCAAGACAGGTACGGTGGGCGGGGTTTTGTTCATTAAGCGATTTCAGCGACAACGACAGGCTTTCCTGCGCGCCGAAATAATCTCCCGCGTCGGCCTGGATCACGGCCATATTGTTATAGGCCATGGCCACAGCGAGACCGTTGCGGGAATTAGAGGCAGCCTTGTTAAAGTAATAATACACGGAATCTTTTCCCTGGCGCTGCAGTTCGTAAGCTTTCCGGTAATCCTTCCATTCGTCCCGGGTAACAACGGGCTTTGCTTTGCGGCAGGCAAGCGACAGCAGGCAAAGAGTAAGGCATAACAACAGCTTCTTCAAGGGGAAATATTTTCACCTAAAGTATAAAAAGCGATACACAACACCAACAGCCATTATACAACAAAAAAAGGCAAGCCGGGGCTTGCCTTAAATGGTCAGTTAGTTGCCGCCCGGTGGCGGAGGTGGCGGCGGGGGAAGCGGGACGTGCCCGTTATCACCGCCGGTGTCGGCACTTGCGGTCGTTACTGTAACCTGGCCGTTACGGCCGTTATGATGCGCAGGGCATGCGAATGCCATGAAAATAGCAAAAAATAAATTGAACATTTTTCAAAAAATTAAAAGGTGAATACACACTGCAGCGCCGCCGGCCCGTGTGGGGGCAGCACTGCAAACCGCGTAAGAAGCGCTTCTTACATTTTTTGGGAAGTGTTGTCGGGCATTGATCGCGGAAGCTTTTTACCTGCTTCCCAGGCCGGGTATCGGCTCCCGCTTTCGCCGCTCATCTGGAGATCAGCGAAGGCCTCCGCTGATTTCGAAAACAAATATAGATGGCGCTAAACCACTTAAATGCAGGGGATTCCGGCAATTCCGGTCATTCCGTTCTAATTCCGCAAAAGCCTTGATGAATCCGGAAATTCCGTTAGATTTACCATAAAAATTATTTGGAATGTTTGCTGAATACCAAAGGCAAGTCCTGCTGACCTATCACCAAAAGAAAGCGGAGCATACGCTTTCTCTTAATCTGATCCATTCTACCCCCGCCAAACTGCGGGCGGAATGTGCCGCTGTGTTTATCGCGCGGCACAGCAAAAAAGATGAGCAGATCCTGCAGACTTTTTTCGGGCCCCACGATGATGAACCGGGCTATATTCACACGATCAAGAGATTTGATATCGACAAATTCAGGCCACTGGATAATTTTCTCAAAAAGCAAATTGTCCGCCCGGACGAAAAGAACATTGAGCTCCTGGCCTGGCTGATCGATTTTCAGCCCAGGCCATGGCAATGGGATTTTGATTACGCAGCGGCGAGAATCAGCCTGGCAGAGAGTATCCCCGAAGCCGGGACATCAGGCAGTCTTTTGGAAAATGGTGAAAATGACCAGGAAGAAAGGCTTGAAATAACGCAGGAAAAGCAGGAAGAAACAGGGACGAAAACATCAATAAAAACCGTTCCCGTTATGGAGTTGAACAAGGCGCCTAGTATATCGCGTCGCATCCTTATCACGGCATTCATCCTGCTGGCTCTTTCGGGCGCCGGTGGTTATTGGATTTTAACCAGCATATCGTTACACGAACAATGTATGTGCTGGACCGGGGATCATTACCGGCGCGTGTCGTGTAAGCAGCGGCCGGGAGAGAACCCGGTGTACGCGATGGACAGCCTGAAGCTGGAAAAATTTAAAAGGATAACCACACCCGATACGCTGACCGCAAACGCTATCGGACGGGTATGGTATTCGAAGATCAATGGAAACATAGAATATTATACGGCAGACGGATTCCACCCCGTCCATACAGAAAGGCGGCTACACCCGCTGACCGTTTACATGCTCAATAGGCATAACCGGTCGCCAGGCAGATGAGGGCCGGGTCCCGGAAAGCAGAAATAACCTGATGCAGGGAATTATTTTTGTTCTACGTTTAATTAATGCTTTTAAATGCCAAAAGCGTGCAGGAGCTTTATCATATTTGTAATAGTTAAAGGTTTATTTTTTACAAACGCCACATGTTAAACCATCTTTAGCGCAGCGCTTACAATATTTGCAGTTCTTACATGCCCTGCACGGATTGTCACCTTTACAGGTTGCGTAAGTTTTAGTTGATGATGTCATATTGCTCGCGCTGACTAAGGAGCCGGCAGCAACGATCAGGATAAGAAGGTATTTCTTCATGATTGGGTTGTTTGGTTGGGGTTGGCTGGGTAAATGTAACTGATTTACAAACATTTTCACTGCCAGTCATCCATTTTCCTTGACAAAGGTGATATCTTTTTAGGATCAGTCTCGTTGCCCACATAGCAGGTATGCCAGTAACTCAAAGCTGACACTTTATTACGGACTATAATCGTTATGCTGATTTCCGCTTTCCCCAGGCGTTTGAGTGTGCTGCACATGACGGCAATGGCCTTTCTTACAAAGGCTGTAATCAACTTCTGCTTAGCCTCCGGGGGGTAAAATGTGGCGAGGTAGTATTCCTTATTGAAACGCGAAAGATCTATCGACAAGCCATTTCGCTTGTGAAACTCAAACAGGTAATTCAGGTTATGGCTGCTGATCTTGCTCTTTACTTTTGGATTACCGGCAATCCATGATACCAGGTCTTGCTTCAATAGTTCATACAATCTTGTTACAGCATAATCATTCATCTTTTTATTATCTGGAATGCAAAATTGCTAAATAATTTAGTAAAATAGCAAATAAAGATTTCAACTTCCAATGTGTTTCATACTTTTGCTTTATGAGAAAACAGTTAACAGTTGTAGCCGTAATCGGTCTATCATTAGGTTTAATTTCATGGGGGTTCAAAGGGCATAGAGCCATTGCTACCATTGCGGAGAAGCATTTAACAGCCAATACGGCAAACGTGGTAAAAGCTTATTTAAAAGGAGAAACCATGACTAATGTGAGCACCTGGGCGGACGAAAACCGGGACAAAGCGACCGTGCCATGGCATTACCTTAATTTACCTTTAGGATTAAATCATGAGCAGTTTGTGGATGCGGTAAGTAAGCAAGGGAATGACAACGTTTATTCTGCGATACTTAAAGTTGAAGCGATATTGAAAGATAAAATTTCAACGCCTGATCAAAAGAATGAAGCGTTAAAATATCTTATTCACCTGGTTGGTGATGCCCACCAGCCCATGCATGTGAGTCGGAAAGAAGATAAAGGCGGCAATACCATTCAATTGCAGTTTGACGGCAAGGGTACCAACTTACATGCACTATGGGATAGCCGGCTGATCGAACACGAAGGCTTAAGCGAGGCTGAAATTGTGAAACAATACGACTGGGCCAATGACGCCCAGATCAAGAAATGGCAAGCGGACAGTCCGATGGAATGGCTTTGGGAAAGTTACCAAATCAGTACAGAACTATATGCCGATGTTAAATCGGGTCAAACCATCGATGAAGGCTACTACAAAAAATACATTAAAACGATTCACTTACGTATTGACCAGGCCGGCATCCGTTTAGCAGGAGAACTTAATAAACTTTTTAATGATGTACCGGTTAAAATGCAGGTTGTCTTGATCTCCCCGCCCCCCGTTTCAAATGTACCCGTTCCTCGTGCACCAGAAGCAAAGCTGGCAGCTATCAAAGACCTGGTCGGGAAGGATGTTACCACCTCAGGGCAGGTTTATGGTGTTAAAGATATTGGCAGCATGGTGCTGGTCAATATCGGCGCGGCTTATCCGAATCAATTGCTGACGGTCGTGTTAAAAGGTGACGCTAAACAATTGGCTTCCCAAATTGAAGGTAAGACCATATCCGTTGAAGGAACTGTTATTGATTACAAGGGCAAACCGGAGATTGTTGTTACTGATCCAAATAAGCTTACAATAAGCAAGTAATCTTTAGCACTCATCAAGCTGAATTAAGCCTGGTTGTTATGTTTTTAAAATGACCACAGTTTCGGCCCTGTTATGGTATACAGCATTCACGCAATAAGTAAATCGTTAAACCACGCCGGCGGCAAGCATAACCGCAGCAATAAGCCCATTTGACATATCCATTTTATTGGCCCTGCTGTTTTCCCAACGCTCACCGGCAGGCACAAAAGTATAAGGGGTATTATACATAGAGCTGGGTACTTCGTTAGGCTTTTTATCCTGTAGCACCGGCAATTGAGCCTCCTTAGATGCCGCCAAAAACGCAATAAAAACAATATTTAATAAATATTTAGAACAAGGTTAATAAGGATATAACCGAAGGAAATCGGGTCCGGTTTCCTCGGCTTCAATTTGCCCTGGCGGCCTTTTTCATACCCTCCACCTAAAGAAGCTGCAGCCTGTATAAAAGCGATTTAAAAGAATATCTCCAAAGCCACGTAGTCTGTTCTACGTAAAAATATTATCTTTACTGCTTCAACCTTATTGCTGTAAAATATGACGAAATACATACCGCCTGTTTCGCTAACCGGCACATTGTTCCGCCCTGTAAACTTTTTTAAAGCCCGCAACTGATATCATGAAGCAGAAATTTCTCCTGGCAATTTTATGCTTGTTGTGTATAGCATTTGCAGTTAACGCCCAGGCCCCTAACATTACTTATGCTACGGGGGCAAAAGTATATACTATAGGTTTTCCTATCCAAATGTTATCGCCTGTTAATACCGGCGGGGCAGTGCCTCAGCTTTATTATGGGCAGGTTACCACCCTTAGCGGCAGTGGCAAGGCCGGCTACCACGATGGCAGTGCCGCTACCGCAAGTTTTCAAACTGTATGGTCGCAATGTGTGGATGCACTGGGAAATATCTTTATGGCCGATGAGGCAAACCATGTTATCCGTAAAATAACGCCCGCCGGTGTTATGACCACATTTGCCGGCGGCGAAGATGTTTACAGAGATGATGTTGGGCGGTCTGCAGGCTTTCGCGACCCCAGGGCCATTACCATAGATGCTGCCGGCAACCTGTATGTCATATCAGATCGCGCGGTGCGCAAAATAACTCCCGATACCGTAGTAACCACTATAGCCGGGGGTGGCTATAGTGACCCTGTTAATGGCACCGGTGCCGGTGCATCTTTTGATTACCTTATTTCAATTATTGCGGATAGCAAGGGTAATTTATACGTTTCAGATGCCCATGTCGCGGCTATACGTAAAATAACACCACAGGGCGTTGTCACTACACTTGCAGGTAGTTTTACCGAAACAGGATCAACCGACGGAAATGCGAAAACAGCCCGGCTTGGCTATGGAACTTTCTTGTCTATAGATAAGCAAAACAATATCATTGCGGGCGATTACGATAGAATAAGGAAAATAACTCCGCAAGGGGATGTAACAACCGTTGCTATTGCCGAAGCGTTGGATTTGCCGCCTCATGACAATATAAACAGCGTAGCTACCGACCCGTCAGGCAATATTTATTATACCGCAAATCATTTTGTAAACGTCGTTTCTCCTGCCGGTGTAGTAAACCGTGTGGCCGGCACTGCCGGCGACGTTTATACAGGCGGCGGCAAAACAGATGGTATAGATACGATTGCCCAGTTTAAGACCCCGGTCGGCCTTGCACACGATGGGAAAGGTAGTTTATACCTGGTAGACTTTCAGAACTACCTGGTCAGAAAAATAGGGGTTACCGGCTATATTATAAACAAACCACTGCCCGCAGGCCTCAAATTTGACCAGCTTACCGGCAATATTACAGGTTTTGCAACAGCAGTAACCGCGCCCGCAGATTATGTTGTAACTGCTTTTAACGCAGCCGGCAGCAGCGCCTGTACGATAAACATAGCAACCGTTGCCAATAAGGGTAAGCCGGCCATATCATCATTTAGTCCGTTAAATGGCCCGGCAGGTACATTGGTTACCATCCGTGGTACTAACCTGGTTAATACACAGGGTGTAGCTATAGGCGGGGTAAATACTGCGGTTATATCAAACACCAATACCGAGGTTGTGGCAGTGGTAATGCCAGGTGCTTCAACCGGGGCTATAACACTCAATACCGCCAATGGCTATGCTACGGCGGCCGGCAATTTTAAGCTATCACCAGTATATGGATTATTTGTTCCGCAAACTAAGATAACACCAGCAGAGGTAAAAGGGCTTGCGCAATTTGGATGGGCAACAGCCTTAAGCGCCGATGGTAATACATTGATAGTTGGTGCCCGTACTGATAACAATAATGTCGGCGCCGCTTACATTTATAGCCGTAACGGCGATACCTGGACCATGGAAGCCAGGCTGTCCGGCCTTGATGCACTGGGGCAGGCCAACCAGGGGGTATCGGTAGCTATAACGGCCGATGGCAATATGGCGGTAGTTGGCGGAAACGGTGATAATAACGCAACAGGCGCTGCGTGGATATACACCCGAAGCGGCAAGATATGGATGCAGCAGGGGCAAAAAATGGTTACCGCAGCTACACCCAGGCAAACGGCCCAGGGCAGTATTGTAGCGGTAAGCACCGATGGATCCACTGTTGTCGTGAGTGGCTCCTCGCAGAATAATTACTATGCGGCCATGACGGTATATAACCGTGTAAACAATGCCTGGGCAGGTACAAATTTCCAGTTACCGTTTGGCTTTCTGCAAAGTAATACCCTGGCTATTAGTGCCCAGGGAAGGGTAATCGCTGTTGGACACCCAACTTACAATAATACGGGAACAGTGCGGGTTTACGCCAAATGGAACGGCGATACCTGGTTACCGCAACCTTATGAGCTGGTGCCGGATGGTGTATCCGATGGTTCTCAGTTTGGGAGTTCGATATCGGTAAGCGCCGATGGAAAATATATAATCGTAGGCGCGCCAAATTTTAATAGTGGACAAGGCGCGGCCTGGGCTTTTAAACGCGCCTATATAGGAAATGCTTACTGGGACGAAAAAAACAGGATAGAGCCGCCTGCCGGGGATAATAAAGTGCGCATGTTTGGCCGCCTGGTGGGTACCAATGCCGATGGTTCAACCATCGTTGTTGCCGATATAAGCAGCACGGCTCAGCAAGAGCTGCGTTTTTTTAAACAGGACAGCGATAAATATACACAACAGGGAAACCCTGTATCGCAAGCCGTAGATAATGCAACCTATTATGGTAATACCTTATCAATAAGTGCCGATGGCAGCACGGCGGCAACAGGCAACCATTTTGATAATGGAGGTGTTGGATCGGTTGTTATATACAAAGCGGTTTTATTGCCCGGGGTTAATACTTTAAGTGCAGCGGGTATTACCGCCAACGGTGTATCGTTAAAAGGCGCGGTAAACGGCTATGGCCTAGCGGCTACGGTTAATTTTGAATACAGCACGTCTATAGATTTGAGCGGCGCAAAAGTTATACCTGCCGATGGTAAAAGCAGTGTTACTGCAAACCAGGGGACGGTTGCTTTCAGTGCGGCGCTATCCGGTCTTGCATCAGGCGTAACGTATTACTATCGTATCAATGCGATAAGCCCACAAGGTACCGTAAATGGCGCCACAGAAAAATTCTCAACAATCCCCGGGCTACCGGTTATTAAATCTTTTACGCCTGTTAAAGGGGCAATTGGCACATTGGTTACATTAACCGGTGACAACCTGATCAACCCAAAAAGCATCACCATAGGCGGTGTGCCTGCTTTGGTGTTATCCGCAACCGGCAAGCAAATGACTGCCATGGTTATGCCGGGTGCATCGCAGGGCGGCATTGCCGTTACCACCTCGGCAGGAGGCGTGCAGGCAAGCGGGAACTTTAATGTTGTCAATACCTCACAACCAAATTTCCTGCAGCAGCCAAGGCTTTACCTCGAAAATAAGTATGTAGACAACAGCTATAAGAAATCCCATACCAGCGTAAATATAAGTGCTGACGGTAAAACCGCCCTTTTTGCTGCCTATGTTGACAAAAATTCGGGCGAGGACGGGGTTTGGATATACAAACGCAATGGTGATGTATGGGAAAAACAAACAGATAATCTGTTCGGGGCTCAAAATGGTTTATATTTTACCCAGCTAAGTGCAGATGGTAACACCGCTATTTTTACCAACTATATTGGCGTAGACATTTATAATATTGTCAAGGTTAAAGTTAATGTATATAAACGTGATGGTGAAGTATGGTCAAAACAGACTGAATTTATTCCAAATGATGCGATAACCAACACCAGTCCGTACCATATTGCTTTAAGTGCCGACGGTAATACCCTGGTATTAGGATCTACATCCAACTATTTGCAGCAAGAGTCGGCATGGGTTTACACACAGGAGAATGGCGTATGGACCCGGCAGGGTGCCAAACTTGTCCGCCAGGGTGCTGTGGGTAGTGTTGATGAGGATATTGAGGTGGCTATAAGTGCGGATGGCAATACCATTGCATTAGGCGGCTACAATGACGATAACTACAACGGGGCCACCTGGATATTTACCAGGAACGGCAGCGGGGTGTGGAGTCAGCAAGGTGCCAAATTAATTGGCACCGGTGGCGCTAAACGATGGCAATCGCAAGGTATCGCGCTTTCTTTAAATGCGGATGGCAATGTATTGGCGATAGGCGGCACATCCTGGCAAGATGGTTTCCAGAACAATGGCGCGTGGGTGTTTACGCGAACCAACGGTGTCTGGAAGCAGCAAGGCGACATGATAGCACCAAAGGAGGCAAGTTCAGATTCGGCCTTCGGTTCAGCGCTGGCGCTATCGGCAGACGGGGCAACTTTGATGATTGGAGCCCCGTCAGAAGGCTATTTTTATGGAGCTATCTGGTGCTACAGGCGCAGCGGCGAAGTATGGTATAAGGCTAATAAACTTAATTTAAGCGATGGTAACCCTACCCTACTGGGAGCTACAATTAGCATGACGCCTGATGGTTCGATGATGCTTGCCGGCGGAAATAATACCGCAAGTTCGCAAACCTTTGTAAGAACATACACTGCTGTACCCGTACTTTCAACGCTAAACGCGCTTGATATAAATAACACAGGCGCTACCGTTGCAGGCTCGGCCGATGACAATGGTAACAATGCTGTCGTACTGTTCAGGTATTGGGAAGGCCAGGAAATTGGCGACGGTACCATTGTTAATGTAGGAAAGGTAAACAGTGGCTCAGGTGCGGCAAATTATAAAGCGGTGCTAAAAAACCTGAAGCCTACCACCACTTATTTTTACGCCATAAGTGTTATTACATCATCGGGCACTTATACTGCAGAATCTAAAAGCTTTGTTACCTCAACCGCACCTGTTATTTACACGTTTACGCCACCATTAGCGCAGGCAGGTACAACCGTTGCCATAACCGGCGTAAATTTCCTGAACATTACCGATGTTTCTTTCGGCAATACAGCAGCGAGCAAATTTAAAGTAGTATCGCCAACTTTAATTGAAGCCGTTATTGCGCCGGGCACAACAGAGGGGCAAATAACTGTTAAAAATAAAGACGGCTCCGGTGTTGCGAACGGGCTGAAATTGTTTCTTGCCCCGCAGATCGACGCCGATGTTACCGTAATCCAAAAAGACTACGGCACTACCAATATACGCACAACACCTGGGGATGGCTACCGATACCAGTGGATGATAAACGGGAAGATCATAGCCGGCGCCACGGAAGCTCAATATGAGGTTAAAGAACCGGCATCATATACGGTGCGTGTGAGTGTTGATTCGCTAAGCCAGGTGTCGTCGCCGGTAGTGATCATATCTAAACTTATGCTGCCGCAAAATGTCCTGCTGGTAACATCGCAAAGCTTAACCTGCCGGGGCAGCGGCGACGGAAAGATTACCGTTGATGCTAAGTATGACAGCTACAAATACACCGCACGCATTACCGGCAATGGCCTGGATAAGTCAGCTTCGTTTACTAAGACCACAAATTTCGACAGGCTGGAACCGGGTACTTATAACGTGTGTATAACGATAGAAGAAGATAAAAATTACCAACAATGCTATACGGCCGTAGTATCGCAACCGGCAGACCTCGCCTTATTATCTACGATAAACAATGCGGACAAGACGATCCACCTGTCGTTAAGCGGCGGCGAGGTCTACCACGTTATCCTGAATGGGGTTATACACAATACCACTGCAAACAGCGTTGTATTACCACTGGCCGCAGGTAGGAACACGTTGAGCGTGACAACAGATAAACTGTGCCAGGGAATGGTAGAAAAAATCATCGATCTTGCAGCCCACCCTGTACCATTCCCAAATCCGTTCAGCGAATTTATCAACGTGCCCATTGGTGATAAACTGGTCAAAAAGGCAGTAATTACTATTTATTCGGTCAATGGTTTATTGGTGTTTAGTAAACAGCTAAGTAACCCGGCAAGCACAATAACATTACAAACAGGCGGTATTGACCTCCCGGGCAGCTATACCTTGGTGTTGGACACAGATGGCGTAAAGCAGGTATTTAAGATAATTAAAAAATGAAGAAGTTAATATTGTTGATGATAGGCACCGGCTTTGTTTTTAGCGGCTGCGGGAAGAAAGGTGATGCCGGCTCAGGCACAAAATCACCGTCGAAACCGGTGCTAATATTACCGGCCCAGAACTCGGTATGCGTGAGCGGTACCGGGCAGTCAGGATCACAAAGCAGCATATTTTTCAGCTGGAATGCTGCTGCAAATGCTGATGAGTACGAGATAACCATCAAAAACCTGCAAACAGGAACCAAGCTGAGCAAAACAGTGACTGCAAACCAGATCTCAGTGGAATTGCCGGTAAACGCCCCCTATTCGTGGCAGGTTGTTTCGGGATCAAAAAACACATCCGGTAAGGCGGAAAGCGATACGTGGAAATTTTACAGCTCGGGTCCTGGTATAGTGAGCCACGCGCCGTTCCCGGCAACGGCTTCCCAGCCTTTTGATGGCGGTGCGGTGCAAGCCGTAAATAACCGTATTTCCCTGTCATGGATCGGTGCCGATGCGGATGACGATATTATGGACTACGATATATACTTAGGCACAAATGCTGCTTCGCCGTCATTGCTGCAATCCCATGTTACCGGTGCTTCCATAAACGATGTACAGATTACACCTAACACCATGTATTACTGGAAAGTCGTGACCCGCGACAGGCAAAATAATATCAGCACTTCAGATATTTTCCAATTCAAGGTGAAGTAGTGGTAAAACAGCATGCTCATAAAAAAGGAGCGTCAACCGCTCACCCTTTTGCAGGCAATTATTATCTATTTTGCCAATCTATAGAGAACAGCGTGTTGCTATTTAAGATGGGGTTCGTGTATTTAAATAATTCCTGGAAGATATGCCGGGGGTGATTTGAACTGGGAAAGCGTTTGCCCTTTGACCTGGGTGGCGAGGATGCCGATCAGCAGCAGCAGGGACTCGTGGTCATACATGTACGCACGAACGGATTTCGTGGCTTTGACGATGTGGTCGCTGACGGTGGAGATAGAAATATCAAGGAGGTGACTTATTATTTTACAGCCCCTTTTACAGACACATGGGATAAAATAAATGTATCCTTCGCTTTGGTTCTGTATCTTTTTCTCTGCAGGAAGGAGATCGAATAACTCCAAATAGCCGATTAGTTCTCTTATGATTCAGTAGCAGAATGCACAGAGCATATCGATAAGTATTTCGAAAAACGCAATCAATATTATGTCGATAATCATAGCCATGCTGGGTACAAAATCTGGGCTAAGGAAAAAGTAAAGCCGGTATTCAATAAAGCAAATATTTGCAGAAATCTGGGGTAATCGAAAAAATGAATGCTTTAATTAAGGCAATCCCCCTGTAAGTTTTTAAGCGGCTTTAGGTGCAGGGATTATACTTTGGTCCGAACATAAATATCCCCAAAATCACTATCAATAAACGACTTTGAACTGATGTGATTAATCATTTCAGGCACATCCAGCCACGATTTTAGCGTCCATTCCATACTTTCACCAACGCTATAGTTACACTCAATTTTAGTATGATGATGTTCAATTTGTTTTAGGCACATAATGGCGCGATCAGATTGTTCAGGAACGGTATATTCGTAGCTTATCATTGCAATAGGATGGCTTAAACCCTTTAAAACCTCTAACTCATATCCTTCAACGTCAATTTTTATATATGATGGCAGTCCGAATTGATTGATCAGTTCATCCGCTGTTGTTATTTCAACAGGTACACTTTTACGCCATTTGTTATTGCCAAACCGTTTCGTTTCCTGAACGCCTTCAATCCATTCAGTTGAAAAAGACGACAAAATAGATTCATCTGATAAATGAAAATCTTTGATCGTTTTGGATTCTCCCAGGCCCTTTTTAATAACCGTTATCTTTTTGCCATATTTCGCAGAAAGATAAGTATTGCAAATCTTTTGAGGTTCAACCGCTATTACCTTTGCACCAATTTTTAAAAACGGGTCGATCCTATTACCCATATTAGCACCTACATCGAAACAAACATCACCTGCTTTTATAAAAGAACTGTAAAAAAGCCGCTTTCGTTCAATCTCTATCAGGTCAGCTTGCTTTTGGGTAGTTGTTCGCAGGCATTGTTTTATTTTATATTTTAGGTAGGGACTCAATAGACGGCTCAATATGTCTTTTATCATTTACAAAAATATGAAAACGCCTTAAACACTCAAAGGATAAAAGACCAGGCATAAACACCTAAATACCATAGCGTATTTCATAGGATAAATGAATTATAATCGATGTAAACTTATTTGAGTTTATGTTTACAGGCATGTCGGTTTTACGCTTCGGTTGTTATTTCCTGCAGACACCACAAGTCAAACCATCCTTTGCACAACGTTTGCAGTATTTACAGTTCTTACAGGCTCTACAAGGGCGGTCACCTTTACAGGTTGCATAACTTTTACTTGATGGGGTTACGCTGTTTGCGCTCAAAATTGATCCGGCTGCAACGATTAGAATGAGAAGGTATCTTTTCATGATTGGCGTGGTTGTTTTCGTAAAAAAAAATGATTTACAATAGCATTTCGATGCCAATCATCCATTTTCCTTGAAAACGACTCCGTATTCTTAGGATCAGTGTGTTGGCTAACATACAGGTACGCCAATAGCTTACTTCCGACACTTTGTTACGTACTATAATTGTTATGCTGATTCCTGATTGTGATTTGGACCTATTTGTCGCAAATAATTTATAAAACCATCCGAACATAATTGTAATATTTAAGTTTTGTTATTAAATAAGTCATCAAGTTCTTTGACATTTTGACTTAGTATTCAAAATTACTTGAAAAATGGTGGCGTATGCTTTTATCCTGGATTTTTCCCAATTTCTTCACAAAATATCCCCGAAAGAACGTCAGGAAAGAACCATATTTTGGTGGATATATCCAGAATCCCAGGGGCTCATTGGTCACCCGATTTTTAAACATGACGGCATGATGTTAAGTATCGCGGGAAAATCGAATCTTTAAACTATTCCGGCAGCAACCATAACCGCAGCAATAAGCCCGTCAGCCATATTCATTTTATTAAATTTACTATTTCCCCAGCGCTCACCGGCAGGCACGAAAGTATAAGGGTTGTTATACATCGTAATAGTTATTTCGTCAGGCTTTTTATCCAAAAGCTGGGCGTAATAAATGCGGTCCTGGTAATGGGCTTCACCTACCCCATTCCGGAACAGCAAACAGTTAAATCCACGATAGGTTGACCATAAACGGCTCCGCAGTAAGATCCCCGGGACCGTGTGGCCGGTGCTTATTTTTAGTGTGCTGTGATCGCGTCCTGAAGATCCGCCCCGATAAAAGGACTTAATTGCTGTTGGGCGGTATTTTGGCCGAAAGCGGTCAGGTCTTTGATAAAATCACCTGTAATTTTGCCCGTCGTCTTATCAACTGTCCATTGCTCTTCCAGTAATTTATTGTCCGCAGTATCGCGGTCGTCAAAATAGCTGAGGGTTAGCGTTGGGCCGTCTATCGTAGCAATCACATAGCCGTTGTGGCCGAGGACAATACCGCCTGGTAAAGTTTGGCGTGGCCGCTGGTCGTAGATCACCAGGTTCCGGTTTTCGGGACTGTGGGGCATATTGTTCTTGGGCCGTTTGATCCCGCCCTGGTGGTACAACTCGACCGGCATACCGCCGTTGCCGATGCAACGGGCGAATATGTTGCCCCCGTTGTGCATTTGATTAGCACCGTACACGGAAAACCAATGTTCATGCCCCCAAAGCCAGATCACGTCACGGGCGGGGTTCATCATCGTGGATATCGTTTCCTGCGGTTTTGAAAATTCGGCTTCAAAGGCAGAAAAGCACTGATGGTGGCTTAAAAAAATGATTCCCCGCTTGTCGTCATTGAGCCTGACGATATCCTGCAGCCAATGTTTTTGCTCAGGTGTGAGGTCCAGGTTCGCATTTTGGGTTAACTTGAGCGGGTAGTTCAGGGACTCATAGCCCGTATCGAGCCCGATGATCCGCCAGTGCTCGTTTTCGAGACAGAAAAAGCTGGCCTTCTGGGCTTCGTTAACCGTCCTGTTGGTATCTGGAACATAGGTCCCCATTAATGGCAGGAGGTCATTGAAATAACTGTCGCCGCCGGAATACATTTCATGGTTGCCCAGCAATGCAAAACTCCCGGCTCTACCGTAAGGCCAGGCACCATTGTCAGGAAAGAAATTAGCCCTGATCTCCTCCGCCGAGCCTACGAAATAAGTATCGCCAAGATGTATGGTGTAATCGTTTTGGGTTCCCACAAGGCCGGCTACTTTCCTCGCCTCTGCCGTGTCAGAAGCCCAGTCGGCAAGCAATCCTATGGTTAGCCTGGTGTCCGGCATTCTAAAAATGCCCTTGTTGCCGGCCGCGTCATAGGTCGGGTAAGGGTTGAACTGGCCGCCGAATCCGGCGCCAACCGTTTTCAAGATCCAGCTCCACACATTTTCCTCGATCAACTGACCGTCGGTATACAGGGGCGGCAAATCGACGCCGGCTTTGCTGAGCGCCATATATTGGCTGACAATAGGGCTATCGCCCATATGGAGTAGTTCTGTTTTATCTATCATAATTTTACTGTTTAATCTTATTGACCTAAAACACCATTTTACTATTTTTTTTCCTGCAGACCAGCTCGCTGGTCTCTCATCGATGCTGCCGATTGTTGGAATTTGATGGGCTGCGCAGCGATGCTGGTTTGACCGAGCATGCGGGCAAGTGTCGCGACAACCGTTGCTTTGTCATCATCAAAACCGCCGTGGGACGTCGATGTGGCATGGTCAATAGCGCCATCCGGCCTGCCATTGGGAGACAATACCCAGTCCGCTTTCTTCTGCTTAAACAGGTCAGCAAGTTCCTGGTCCTTATCAATAAATTTCTGCATGCCCAGGATCGGGTAACCATCCCGGATCAGGGGGATCCGTTCTTTTTCTTCAAATGCGTCAGACACCAGATAAAGCAGCGATTTATTGTAGATCTTGGCACAGTTGTCGTCCCGTTCCGCTTTGTCGGTCAGCGTGAATAACGCAAACCGGCCGATACTTTCATTGAGAATGGCGGGAAGATAATTTTCCTTAAAAAGGTTGATGGTACAGGCAGGCGCCCACATGGTGCAAGTCGTCACTTTTAAATTCAGACCTGTTATGCCTTCTAACGGACCGTCCTTGATCACACCTTCAGTAGTTAGCAGGCGAATCAATGGGGCGTGGAAGATCGCGCCCGCGCTATGGCCAACAATATGAATTTCAAACTCCCCTTCTTCATATTTTTTCGCCACATCTGTAATTACCTGGAGGGTTGCCCGGGCTCCGCCATCTTTACTTTCCGTAGCCAAACGCGCATTTTGTTTCATTTCGCTCCACAGCAACTTTCCGCTTAACGCCCGAGCGAGGGGCTCAAGCATATCATCAAGGCGGTCTAAGAGAAAATCTTTGGTGCCATCTAAAAAGCCCTCCGGGCGGTTCCGCGATAAGGCGTCCTGCAATATATTGGTAATGGTTGTCCACGCGTCACTTTTCCAGATAAAGGAGACCGGGTAGATTTCCGCCTCCAATAAAGCGGGGCGATATTCAGCGAGGCGCTGAACCGCCGCTGTCTCGCTGACGAGGCCGCCGTGCGCATAAAGCAGCAATCTCTTTTTTTTCCACTGTCCGGTAATTCTTGGAAAATCTTCTTCAAATATGGTTTTCACATTATCCAGGGAGGTGCCATAATCACCACCTGTACGTAAAAGGCCGTTATTGCCTATACTGATGATATGCGGCCGGAGATCGGCAAAGGTGTAGGCTATGGTCTGGGCTGATGAAGGGGATTGCGCCGCGGCAATTGACCTGGTCTTGTAAAGGGTCACCGGAGCTCCCAGCCGTGCTACCCATATATCTGTTCCATTGATAATCCAGTCATCGTAACTGATCAGTCCGAAACCATGATGTCCCCATTCAGGTCCCCAGGAGTTTTGGATCCAGAACCCTCTTTCATCAAAAGCTACGATGGCGAAAGCGTGTCCGCCGATCGTGGTTTCTTCAAAATTAATGATGCCATCTTCCCCTACGCTTTGCCAGCCCGCATGTACGGAACTGGTCGCGTATAAAATCCCTACTTCTGCAATGGCGCTGTGCATCGCAACCAGGTCTTTATGGTTTACCCGGTAATAGGCGCCCAGGGGCCGTTTAGTCGCATTGGAGGTCCTCGCATCATTAAGGCTGCCGGCCTGATCCGCCTGATACGCCCAGCTCGCATCGTCACATACACCATGTTTATACCAGCCTTTGATGGCGCCGCGCGCGCTGGATCCGCTGTAGTCTTCCCCTTGCCATTCGTCATAACGCTTGGCCATCTCGTAGAACATCCGGGCACTTACCTGGTCCAAATCAGGAACGACTTTACGCTTCCGCAAAAGGTAATTGGCTACGGTAGCCAAACCAAAGCCGGTACAGGCTCCCTCCTGCCCCTGGTCAAGTATGGGAACATCCAGTTTTCTGTACTCGTCCAGGCCGATCATCGAAGGCACTTCGAATAGGGTGGCCACGTACATTTGATCGCGAAAATCCAGTGTGTCCGGACGTGCATTTAGGAAACGGTTCTTTCCGTTGATGGTATGTTTCATGGTTTAAGGTTATGGTAAACAGTTTATTGTTTTATCCGGGTTTGCGTCGGCAACTCCCAGGTGGTATGCCTAATGCCTTCAGTTTGAACGGTCCGGTTATTTAAATTTCAGGATAATAGTTGTAAAAAAAATAAAACGCCGGTCGAGCAACGACACCCGGTGTAATAGGTTATGTGCGGTTTTGATGGCTGTTTTATGGAAAAGAGCTATTGACTTGTTGATTTCTTTGATCACCAGCGAAATGCCGATTTTATTACCGGAATAACCTGCCCGGCTATTTTTAGTACTTAATTGATAATAATGAATACGTAAGCAGGTTCCATCACCAATTACCAGGAAGTCGATCATACATCGGAAAATGGTCAAAGGAGTTAACGCTATATACTTCGTCTGGCACATTAGATGTGGCTATTAATGAAACTTTCAATCGCTCCGCAGCTGATCACAAATGGTTTGTGGGTGATGTTAATGGAGACCACAATTCCGTTTATAGCATAGTCGCCGCTAATATGTTGACCTAATGGAAGGGGAACGTCAAAATTCCCTGAAGAGGCGTCTCCCGTAAAGGTGCCGCCATTTTCTTCAACTTTGGATTTTGCACTGGCAACGAAACTATCTGCGCTGCCGGTAATGTTGATGTCGAATGTACAAGCCATGATGTTGATTTTTATGTTATTCTATTGATAAATTCATATAACGGCTTCCGGCCATGTTTTTCCTTTTGGTGTGGTGTGGTCATAGCTTATTTTAGGTTGATTTAACCGGCCCTTCACCCCAGCCGTTTTCCAACAGGCGGAGGGCGTTTTTATAAGAGATCTCGGCGAAGCGGTCATCCGTCGAAATCTCGGGATCCGCTTTCATCGCCGTGTACAGGTCCGCCAGCTGACGGCAAAAGGAAGCGGGTGAGCGGGAAATGATTTGGAGAAATGGCCGGATATTAAAAGCCAGCAGGGTGCTGTTTCATCGTATCTTCCCGAGCAAGGAAAAGCATTAGGTTTTACAAACATAGTGATTTGTTTAAGGTCCTTAAAGCTAATGGATTACAACGACAGATACAATAGCTATGCTGTGAAATTTTATTATTTTTTTTCAATATTATTTTTTGATATCAGAATACAGTCAAAAATATACAAACCGGGAAATCCCCCCGGAAGGCGCCGTTACCTGCTTTATATAATCGTCGCGATTGATGATTTCGCCGACCTAGTATTCAGGCCGGCCCAAGGCGTCGAAAATGTGGTGTCTCATATAGCCCGGCGGGGTAGATCTGCCGGAATTCCCCTGATTATAGCGACTCGATACCAAACGGAAGCCAAAGCCGGAAGCCAAGGAATCGCCAGACTCCTCCGGGAATGATTTATCGTTCAGGCCGGTATTGCCTTCTAAAATCGATCTGCAAGATCTTTTTAGATTGTCATCTAATAGCAAATGACAGAACTTGGTGTATGTCCCGTTTTAGCGCGGGATTGGTCATCCGAAGCATTTTTTGGAAATTTACCGTCATGCATGTGTTCAATAGTAATCCCGTGAAAACCCACATTATTTATATACTGATTTTCAGCGAGATGGATATTTTTCTTCTTTTTATGTTTTTCTTCTTTTTATGTTTTTTATCTCCCATAAGCTGATCGCCAAACACATTATTTATAGCAAGTTATTTATTATCATAAATATCCTTACGAAAATAAAAAAAGCGGGGTATTTCCCCGGTTTATGTCGTCAATCAGTACGGCGGCCGATAGCTTAAGAATAAATATGGAAGAGGTTGTACACCCGGATGAAATGTGATCCGGGAACACTAAAGTCAGGCAAAACCTGATTGCCAGGTTCTCAAATCGGTGGTTTGTCCTTCCATATTCCCGGCGAACTGAAGCCCGGGAGCAGTTTAGCCAAACCGGCGAATTCTGAACGACATTGATGTCCCGGTTCAGCCCTGCAATAAAAAATAAATTCATGAAAAGGCTTGCATTAATTATTTCAATTTGCTAATTTTCAGCAACTTAAAGGCCTAAACTTTTCGCCATGAAAAAAATCGCTTTATACTTAGCTTTACTTTTCTCTGGTAACTGCCTGCACGCACATGACGGGCGCTGTATTCGCCGCATCGGTGTGGAATACGGCGGCGCAGTCATGGCCGGTATTTATAATTCCGGAATAGGGCAATACAAAGCCGGCAGGCACTTTGATGGAGAAAGGTCTAATCCCGGCCGGCCCCTCCTGCCCAGCCGGAGAATAATAATGCGCCATGCGGCATCCCATTTCTGCGATGTCGTTTTCCCGCGTTACGCTAATGGCCATTATCAGGTCTTGCTCACGTTGAAGGACGGCCGGATGTGCGCAGGTGCCGTAACCGGTCCTGCAGGCTATCCGTTGGGCACCGTTTTTCCAGTCAGCCTGCTCTTCCACAATGACCGGGGTGGCGGGAGAAACCTCGCTGATGCGGCCGCTGACCATGCAAACGCAGGATCGCGGTTCATTTGCGGACAAGGCGCTTAGGCAACCGGACAGCCCCTGGATTTCAATCATACCTGAAGAGCCCGGCATGCCAAAAAAAATTACCTGGTACATAAAGTAAACCCCCTGAACCATACGATGCAATTTTTCGACCTTCATTGCCATCCGGGCCTTAAAACGCTTTTCAAACCGCAGGACGGCGGACAGTTTACGGCCTGGCATGACCTGAACCCGGCCAGGCTTTTTGGTGATATCCTGAGCAGCCAGTGTTCACTGGAACAGGTCAGCAGGAACGGAAATATTCCGCTGGTTTGTATCACCCTGCATGCGCCTGAAGCCGGGATGATCGATCAGCTGATTATCCGCCTTGGTGCGGCGATCTTATTTAAGGCCTTTATGGATCCCCTGCGCTTGCGCGATATGTATACCGGCGAGGCCGGTTATAACCAGGTATTCACGGAAGAGCTTCATAACTTGCAGCAGCCACCCGATGCTTCGGACAATATCCCGGCGGGGAAAAAAATCGTGTTCCTGCAAAAATGGGCGGATTACAACCCGGCTTTACCCGGTACCGTGCATGTAATTTTCAACATCGAGGGGGGACATAACCTTTATGACCAGGGGAACGGGCTGTCTGCTCCGGAAAATGCATTCGCCAATTTAGATGCTTTTCTGGACAGGGGTTTTTTAACCTTGTACCTGACGCCGACTCACCTGACCCCGAACGTGTTTATCAACCATGCTTACGGTAATAAGATACTGACCAGGGGGCCGCTGTTGCCGCAGGGCATGGGCATCACCAATGCGGGTATGCGGCTAATCGGTCATGCCTATTCCAATAAGTTGCTGATCGACGTTAAACATATGAGCCTCCTCTCCAGGCTGGAATTTTACCGGATTCACGCGGAGCATTACCCGGAAAAACCGATCATTGCCAGTCATATCGGGCTTACCGGCATGCCGCTGGCGGAATGGAGGGGCTGGGTCCGGCGGGTGAAGCCTATGGGAAGTGTGGTGGAACTGATGAGCTACAAATACCAGTGGCCTGACCGGGATACTTCATTTTATCCGTTGACGATTAATCTTTTCACGGAAGATATCCTGGCGATCCTGAAAAGCAAAGGACTGATCGGGCTTTCCATGGACGTGCGGATTACGGGCGGTAAGGAAACGATTGACGATCCCCAATACGATTACCTGAGCGTATCGGAATACGATGTTCTGCGGGCTCCTGATTCCGAATTGCGTATTGCGAAGCTTGCGGATGATCTTTGGGCCGGCCGGGGCCCGGATGCAGCGGCCGCTGCGGTGGTACCCGCGGACCCCTCTTTTGACGCAGCGATAAAGACGGAGTTGAACGATGTCATGCCGGTGATCGCAGTCCCCCCGGACAGGCCTTATTTTGACTTTCATGCCAGGCAACTGGCATACCAGTTACTGAAGATCATGGATATTACCAGGGCATATAATCAGCCCCATCCCTGGGATCATCTCTGTATCGGTTCGGATTTCGATGGGTTGGTAGAGGCCGTTGATTGCTGCAAGAATGCAGCTGAATTTGGGCTGCTTGCACCGGCGCTTGAAAAAGAACTGGCTGAGGGGGCAGCCGCATTAAAACTCGATCTGCAGCTGAGCCCGGCGGAGATCGTTTCAAAATTTTGCTATACCAATGCTTTTAATTTCATCAACCGGCATTTTAACGTATGAAAAAGATCGTGATTATCCCGGTTTTGCTGCTGCTTTGGCAAAGTGTCGCCGGTCAGGGCAGTTATCATGACTTTGACAGCCACAACAACCTGCAATATGGATTTACGGTAAAAGCGACTTTATTCTTCGACCTCAGGAAACAATCGCCGAATCCTTATATACGGCTCTCCGGGGATGCAGGGATCGCTTCTACATTTATTGGCAACTGGCTTTACCCGGCTGCCAACCTGGAATTTCAATTGTACAACGGGGGACTGGGCAGCCGGAGTTCAGCGAACGGCTACCACGGCTGGGACTTTGATTTACTGCCTGCGCTTACCCTGGTTGCCGGCTGGCCGGGCAGGTTCACAGGAAACCGCGTCCCGAACCGTAACCGCAGCCTTTACTACTTTTCCAATTTTGCCTTGCCGGCCCTGCAGAATCCGTTTGACCATTCATTGTCCGTCGGTACTTTATGGTGTTTTTCTACCGATACGGCAAAAATGCGCCAGCAGGTCGGCTTTGCTGACCTGAATATTGCAGGGGGCTTCCAGTTTTCTTATTATAACGACGGGCCGCCGTTTAAAACCATCAGTCTTGGCGACGGGTATGACCGGTATCATACGGGCGGCGGAATGCTGAGTTATAACGGGCCTAAAAACACCCTCGTCAATTCCGTGGAACTGACTTATCATAAATTCACCGGCTTTACGCAAAGTACCTTTGAAGCCTCCAACAAGCTTTACCTGGCCTTTATGGATTACCAGGATCCTGGCCAGAAACAGTTTAACAGGAGCCTGTTCGACCTGACTATCGCCAACCCGGTCAAGGGGTACGCACTGCAGGTCCAGCAATACAACTCTGTGCGGCTCGATCTGCAGCATGATATCCATACCACGGTGCTGGATACGTACCATATGGTACCTTACACACCGCTCAATTACACCCTTGGCTTCACTTATTTTGGCGCATACCAGCAAACCGGAAACAGATGAAAAAAAAGTCGGAATTATATATGGTGCTGGCTACAGCACTTTTGATCAGCAGCTGTTCAAGTTTTATTTATAAAAAATTCGGTGCTGCTTATACCCTGCCCGGCGAAAAAGGACAAATCGTACTGGACGGTACTTATGACCTGTATGTCCGCGCGGTTACGAGCGAGGACCGGCCCATAGCAGGCAGCGGCCGGCAGCAGCGGATCCTCGGACTGGTCAAAGACGGCACCGCCAGAGGCGGAGCCGGAATGAGCGGAAAAAAGATCATTGAGATCGAGTACCTCTGGGTGTCACATACGCGCCTGGGCAACACGACGGTTTTGTATATTTCAACGGTTGCGGACCGGTACCAGGACCGCTACAGCAGCCTTTCCTTCCTCGGCCTGGACAAGCCCAACGCGGCTGACTTCCGGATATTCCTGATCGGCAGGATATGCCCTGAACACCCGGACCAAATAAAGTTCTACGACCGGGACGGCAAGCATACCGATACCTGGACCATTCGGGAAACCGTTGCTGAGATCGGCCTGAAAATGATCGAACAGAAAAGGTTTACCCAGGTGGAGCAGGTCTTCGTGCTCGACGACGCTTTGTATAACCCGCTGGCCTTCAAAAAGCAGAACAACTGGCAATTGATGTTTCTCGGCAAAAACGATACCGATACCCGCCATGCGCTGCCGATGTCCGGTAACCTGTTGCATTACGCGGCGACCGGCAATAAAATCGCCCTGCTGCTGGACTTTAAGAACTATACGGTTGGTTTCCCCGAAAGCCACGTGATCTATGCCCCGGAAACAAGTATCCCTGAAAAAAATTAGACGACATCAACCATAAAAATATGGCCTGTACATTCACTATTACCGCCGAAGGCAGCACGGCAGCCTTCCTGGACAACGCAAAAACAAAAACGGAACAAAGCGGGGGCACTTTTGAACAGGAGGGGAACACCGGTACTTTTGCCGTCCCGTTGCCGTTAGGGCAGCAGATCAGCGGGGGCTATGTCGTCAACGGGCAGGATACCATGCTCGATATCGTCCATAAGCCTTTTTGATCAGCTGCTGTAAAATTGAAGATTTTGTAAAAACCCATATTCATTAAACTCCACTTTATGTACAACCTCAGCCGTAAACAGTTTTTAAAGAAGCTGGCTTTACTTGGTATCGGCAGCGCGTTCCTGCCAAGGTTCGTCTCGGCGAAAAGGCCTCCTGCTATTCTTGCCCGGGAACCGGATTACCGGATTATCGACCTGCATTGCCATCCTTCCCTGAAAATGTACCTGTGGAACCAGCATTTGTGGAAGTGGCACCTGCCCGGACCGGGAGCCAACGAGGTACAAATGCAGGATGACCTGCACCAGCTCGGCTACGGGAATGTCAAGGGCCTGGTCGTTGCCCACTACCTCGTGGAAGCTTCGGCCAAAAAAGAGTGGAACCTGTTAAGGAAACTCTTCCCCTGGATCAACCGGGTGCTTCACGGGCTGGCAGACAAGATAGAACATGAAGATGCATCAAATTTCAGCCAGATCAATTCGATGATAGACATCCTGGAAAAGCAGGTTCATTTGGTGAACGAGCGTCAAAAATACCTGACCCTGGTCATTGCACGTGATTACCTGGAATTCCTGGCCGCCTCGGAAAAACCGGGTCATATCGCTATCGCCCATGCCATCGAAGGCGGGCATGCGCTTGGCCGTAATTTCACCCTGTCGGACAAAAGAAAAAAACAGTTTGCCGGACACCCCGGCGAGCAGCACCAGATGATCACCGCCGAAACGCGGGATAATCCGGCTTTTTATTACATCCGTAACCTCGAAGCGCTGGCGGCGAGGGGAGTGTGTATGATCACGATCTCGCATATTTTTAAAAATGACCTTGCCTCTCCCGTGGAGGGTATCTCGGAGGATGAAAAGCATACGTTGGGTATGGATTGGCATTATCAACCGGACTGCGACAATTGTGATCTTTCGCTAATCGGGATGCTGGTTGCCAAAAGGATGCTGGAACTGGGGGTCATCATCGACCTGACCCATTCCACACCGGCCGCCAGGCGAAATGTATTTGAGATCAACCGCTGTATCACTACGGCGCGCAAGGGCCTGCCCCCGCGTCCGCTGGCTTTTACGCATGTCGGCCTGCAATCTATTTTTGAAAAATACAACCACGTACCGGAATTACAGGCTTATAAATTTTATGATATCGATGAAGAAGAGATCCTGGCGATCTGCGCCTGTAACGGCGTAATCGGTGTCATTCCTGAAAATTTCTGGCTGACCGGCGCGGACCGGAAATTACAGGGCAGGGAGGGGATCGAACCTGAGGATTACCGGCATGGTCTCTGTTTCATTGTCGAAACCATTGTTGCGATTAATAAGATGACCAAAGGGAAAGATTTTTCCAACATTGCCATAGGAACCGATTTTGACGGATTTGCTGATGCTCCCGCGGACCTTTACGTCCCGCGGCAGTTAGCCGACCTGGTAACAGCCATCAAAACGATCGACAACATCACCGATGAGCAGGTGGAAATGATCACCTCGGGTAATGCACGGCGCCTGCTGGAACTTGGCTGGGGCAACCCTATGCTGGTGCCGGTCACGATAAAGGCTGTACCGCTTGCCGGGACTTGTGATAAAAATCTGAAAGAACGCGTACTGGAGCCATAGGATACCGGCTGTATTTGCCGGTGGCAGGGTCTGATAGGTATAAAACTGATAATTCCATTAGGATGAGAACAAATCCGGGCTGGACAAAATTGCAAATACAATTCAAAAGGTCAGTAATACGATTGGGGTGCCTCCCGGCATACTGGAGGCCACGGCTTCTGCCGGCATAGTTTAAATTAACGGTCGGGGAGCAGCAATATTTATTACCGGATAAATTTTTATTGACAACGCTGGTAAAATAAACAAGCACTCCCCACTTTCGGCTATTGGGTTTTGACAACAGTTGGCCTTTAACATCAATTTCATAGCTTTATTAACAGTGGCGCAATTATCGCCAGATGTCTGAAAAACAGTTAACAATCAATATCCCGCATTACCGGAATAAGCAACCGGGTAATATCGGCGGCGAAATATGGAAAGATATTCCGGGCCTGGAAGGCTATGGCATGATCTCTGATTTGGGCCGCGTCAAAAGACTGGCCTATGAATCCGTTGATGAATCGGGGCGGCTGATGGTGTATGAAGAATGGATACAGGCCCAACGGGTCCAGCGGACTTTTAATGCCTTCAAGCAGGATTACAAAGTGCGTCTTCAGGAACAAATCCAGGTGGAGAAAGTATCTCATTCTATCTCCCTGGGCCGGATCGTTTATTATTGTTTCGTAGCGGAATTTAATCTTTCAGACAAGGTCGTGTTCGTATCCTACAAAGATGGTAACGGCCTTAATGTGTTACCGGGCAATCTTTTCCTGACAGACCTCTCCGGCCTTCAGCCAGATCAAGAATGCAGGACGGAAAGACCTCCACTTCGGACACAGCGAGGCAAACCAAAAAGTGTTTACAAGTTTGGGCCGGGAGGTCAATATTAAACGGGTGAGCCAGTATAATATGGACGGGAAGTTTGTAGCTACCCATGAAAGTATGGCAGCAGCGGCAAAAGCTATAGGCATTACCATCTCCGGCATCAGCGCCGTGATCCGCAGAAAACACGGCTTGCTTACAGCGGGGGGATTTATATGGCGCCTGGGCAACACCAGGCGATCAGGGCAGCAAAAGGGTCGCCTGTCAGTCAGTATGACCTCGATGGAAAGAAAATAAACACGTATGACAATATTACACAGGCAGCAAAGGCTGTTTCCATGGATCGGAAAGCGATCAGTGATGCCATCAATAGCGGTGTCCTGGTTACGGCAGGATAGGTCTGGCGGAAAGGAGAAGCGGAGCAGATTGATACCCATAAAGAACGTACCTCTCTTTCCTTACGAAAGGGATATACGATCAGCCGTTACGATCAGGATGGAGCCAAACAACTACCTATACCAGCAGTAAGGAAGCCGGTGCTTCTATTGGAGTACCGATAGAAAGGATCAACGCTATGGCTATACGGGACGACCTGTTGCTGGATGGTTCCATGTGGCGGTATGGAGATGCGCCGCATATGCCACAGGCAGAGGTAGACCAGGTAAGGAAAAATCTCCGGGAGGAAAAGGCCAAAGAAATTACCCAATATAATTTGGAGGGGAAACGGCTTGCTTGTTTTGCCTCTGTAACAGAGGCCTCCCGGTTGACAACCATTGCTGTATCTGCCATTACCGGCTGCACCAACGGACATAAGGCAACCGAAGCGGGATATCTCTGGAGGCGGGGCATAGGAGATGTCCGGCTGGTGTTGCCCGGTATGCCCCGCCGCTTAGGCAGCAAACAAAGAAAGGCAATAAGTCAATTTGATCAAAAGGGTAAACTGATCCGCCACTTTAAAAGCATTAAGGAGGCTTCCGAAGGCCTGGGTATCCATCATACGACGATCTCATCAGTATTGAGAGGCGATAACAGGACAGCAGGTGGCTTCATATGGAAGAGAAAGCGTTGAGCGAAACAGCGGGCTTGTATACGCCAAAAGGCGCTTTATCAATTTGTCCGGCATAATCGTTTACGTACAAAATCCATAAACTAAGATTTTGTCCCGCGGCAGGCGATCCATCGTTCCGTCCCGGGCGATAACGGGCTGTTTCCGGTTAAGTCGTGTACGTAAAAAAAATGTTACGATACCGGCCCGGGGAGATAAAACCGGCAGAACAGGTACAACTAAAGTGCGGAAACCCTATATTTGGCATTCATTGCAGGCATCTGCCTGTAATTGTGATAAGGTTTAGGTTTAAAGTCCCCGGGCAGCGAGTGCGAGGGGATTTTTCTTTTCGTGACCTGGTTTACCTGAATACCGCTTTCAGCCGGAAGCAGTAACAGGATAGAAACGATAAAAGGATTAATGCGGGAACATAGATCCAGGCTGTCCTATCTTTTGATAAACTTTTTCGTGCCGACCAGGTTCCCGGTCGCTTTATCAATAATTTCAACGATATAATTTCCGGGTACCAGGCTGGTAACCGGTTGTTGTATGTTATTTCCGTCGGTTTCCCGGTAAATTACGGTTTGTCCGGTGGCGCCGGTTACGCGTAATAAAACTTTGGCAGGTATATCCGTATTGATCTTGATGGAGAATTGGGTGGATACCGGGTTGGGGTAAAGTGTGATCGGATCGTTGTAGGTGTTGTTGGACAGCATATTCACTGTGAGTGTCTTACTGTAACTAACAGCGCCAAAGGGATCGGCCTGTTGCAAACGATAATAATTAGCACCGGCAACGGGAGACCTGTCCAAATAAGTATACAAGCCGCTGGAATTACTTTGCATGGTTTGTAAAGAAACAAAGCCGCCTGTACCGTCTTTACGTTCGATATTAAAGCTGGTCAGGTTTCCTTCGTTTTCTGTTTTCCAGGTCAGCAGTACCCCTTCTTTTACGATCCTGGCCGAGAACCCCAGCAGCCGGTAGTCATAAGATGCCTTTTGATGAAACACCAGCTCAAAGCGATTGGCGCCGAAGCTGGTCGTATCGGTTTTATCAATATTAAATAAATACCGGTGGTATTTGCTGAAAAACAGCGAATCTTTTTTGTAATGGTCAATCAGGTAAACATCGTACCGGGGATCAAGGGTTTCAAAGCCGGTTCCGGACAGGGTGTCGGCATTGTTGTATTTAGTAGCATTTACATACAGCTTAATCCGCGTCGCCGGATCGATCATATGCATACGGTTAATAGAAAGCATGGTGGAACTCCGGCTGCCGTAGCTGGCCAGGGTAGCGATATTCCCGATGCCTTTTAAACGCTCAGCGTCCTGAAAAGGCTCATATTCGTTTTTCGAATCGGGGTCGAAAAGGATCATGATATCATCGGTGTTCACCTGGTCGGCAGCCAGCTTTACCCGCAGGAGCGCGGTCCTGGTTTCTTTAGGGATACCCATCAGTAAATAGAGGGTGTTACCCAGGGAATTGGGCTGTACGGTTGTTTTGGCGGCTTCATTAAAAGTTAAGGCTGCACCTGACCCGGTGGCCTGTACGAAAAATCCCTGGCCGCTGGCGATATAGCGCGTGGCATTGTTGGTGCCGATTCCGCCGGACGTTAAAGCGGTGTAAGCGCCAAAATTTTTACTGGAATAATTGAACACGTAAAGGGTGGCGGAAACAGACGGACCATAAATGCCATTAGTTGAAGTACTCTGCGAAAACTTATCCCAGTCAATCGATGAGGCATAAGGGTTGCCGACCAGGTTGTAACCGGTCTGGACTTTGCTCAGCGTGGTGCTGCTGTTCCACCATAGTTTTACGGGTATGCTGCCCTGGTTAAGGGTGCCAACCGCGACTGACGTAGAGGCATCAGGGTCAATAAAGTTGCCCCCGAACGGATATTGTTTGTTCAGCGCAGTAGTAGAGCTCACATTACTGACATTGTTCCCAACGTAATATAACAGGTAGCCGTTGCCTACCGGGAGGGTTGTGGTCGCGGTGGTAGTGCCGGTTCCGGTGTAATAGGAAAGGGTGTTGCCCTGGATATTGGTCAGACCCTTATAATTTCCCGAATTGAAGGTGGCATTGCTGGCAGGCAGGTCTTCCCGGTATAAATAAAGCGTAGGGTTGGTGTTGGTCACGGTAAACCCGCCGCCTGTGCCGGCTGGCCCACCGGTCAGGACGCCTGAGAATACTCCCGAACTGGTGTTCAGGTAAGCCAGGTTATAGACCCCGATCGCCGTATTGACCGGTGAAGATAAAATCCGGTAGTTCCGGGTATTGGCGGCAATGGTACCTGCCTTAAAATAACGCTCAACATATACATTGCCGGTAATGCTGTACCCGCTGGGTATCACATCAACAGACGCGGTTTGCGATATGCCGCTTTTGAGGGCCATAATAGCACCAGTGGCAACGGCAAGGTTTCCCTTGGTGATTTTGAGCTCGCTGTAAATATCCAACGTATCGTTGTTAATGGTTACTGTTCCGCCAGCCGAATTATTGAGCTCCATCGTACCTACGTGAGCATAACCGGTGCCGGTTGCGCCGTTATAGCTTTGCGCGGTGTTGCTTCCGTTCCAGGTTATTTTCGATGTGTTTAAATTATTCCAGTCTATTTTCCCGGTCCCCTGGTTATAGATATTGCAGCCGACACTTAAATTGGCGCTCAGGCTTACGGTAGCGGTCCCGTTCAGGGTTATGCCGTAGACGGCGGCATCGGAATTAATGGCGATGCTCGTTCCTGTTGGAATTACCAGGCTGGCCGTACCGTCAAATGCGGGTGCCTGGTTGGTTGTACCGGCCGTATTATTATCCCAGTTGGCGGCATCGGTATAGGTTCCGGTAACCCCTTTATAGGTATAAGTCAGTGCGCCCGGTATCGCTGCCGCGTTGGTGATATTCGTGATGGTGGCGCCAACCGTCGTAAATGTTGCCGGGTTGTTTTGGTTGCCGTACTCTGCTTTCAGCCAGTCGGCGGTTTTGGCCACATTTGATACCCGGGGCTCATCAATTATCCCGTTAAAATTAAAATTGTTGGTTCCTCCCCCTTCGCCAACGCCTATGTACATGTTTGTAGTGGCGCTTGGGTTGTTGCTGGTGGTTAAAATTTTATATTGTGTTCCATCAACATAAGTACTGAGGGTTGTACCTGTATAAACGGTTTGAATATAATGCCATACGCCGGTGGTAAAAGCTGTTGGATTAGGTGTGCTATTCCTGTTTGTTGCAACCCCCTCTTCCGATTCCGGGAGATTGGTAGTAAAAACAGCCATCTTATACCCCCCGCTGGCATAGCCGGAAGAAGTTTGATTTGTTATCACTTTTTGATCGAGCCCGGTAGCGCCTAATTTAATCCAGGCTGATAATGTAAATGGCCCGGTAACCGATACCGCATTAGTTGTAATTTTTTTACTTGAGCCGTCAAAGCTATAAGCTGTGCCGATTTTACCGGTAACCAGATCGGCGGAACTCATCCCGCTGGTCGTGCCGGTATGCCCGCCTGTGGTGCCGTCGGCCACTGATCCGGTATAGTTGGCTTCATTAAAATGGAAAACCGCCAGGTAATTGCTGGCCCAGGTATTGGCAAAAAAAGCGGTGTTGTGCGTTACCGTTGGCGATTTAGACCCGTAATAAAAAGTGATGGTATTGTTGGTTGCATAAGTTAATGAAGGGATCTGTACCCAAACCAGCAAGGTTCCTGTAGTTTGATCATAACTTTCTACCTGGTAATATAGTTCGCTGCCGCCGCTTACAAAGGCAAAATCATAATTGGGCCCGTTGGGGTTCTGGACCTTGTCGGTACAGGTATTGGCAATGATCAGGTTGTTGTCCTGTATACTCAGCAGGGCCGGGAAATTGCTCAGATTGGAGGTAATGCCGAGCGTGGTGGTGTTTAAAGTGACGGTTTCCCCGAAAGCGTAATTGCCGTAAGTCGCCAGTCCGACGGTCACATTTTGTGTGGAGGAGGATGTACATCCCGCCGCATTGGTTATATTGAGGGTGACCGTTTTGGTACCGGTTGTCGTCCATTGTACCGAAAACGGTCCCTGTCCCGTACCGGTGGAGGGGCTGCCGCCATTGAAATCCCAGCTGTACGTGGAGGTGGAAGGGTCCGTCCCGGTATAGGTAATGGTGGCATTCGAGTTGGTGTTCACGGAAGCCGTTGCCGTAAATGTCGCCGAGGGCAGTGCACTCAGTGCTGCGGTTACATTTAGTTGCGATATGCAGCCATTGGAGCCGGTTACCGTCAGTACATAGGTGCCGGCGTTGACTGCGGCGGCATTGGCGATAGTGGGGTTTTGCAGGGCAGACGTAAAGCTGTTGGGGCCTGTCCAGGCATATGTGGCCCCGCTTACCGTGTTGGCCTGAAAGGTCAGTGTGCTGCCGGGGCATACGGGGGCGCAGCCGGCGCCGTATAACGTATAAACCTGTGCGGCGGTCAGCTCGGTTTTGTAAACAGCGATATCATCCAGAGAGCCGTTAAAATAATAACTGGTCGGTGCGCTTGTCCAGCTGGCCAGATTATCATAGGCCACCCTCCAATAACCCACATAAGCTCCTGCTGATGTCATGGTAGCATCACTGGCCTGCAGTACACCGTCTACATACAGGTTGGCCCCGTTCGTGGAAGACATCGTGGCCACAGCATGGTGCCAGGCGCCGTCAGCGTAGGTTGCCGTTGTATTGATCGTTTTATAGGTACTGGAAGGCTTGACGCCAAAGTAGAGCTGCCCGCTGTTGTTCATATAAATATGCCGGTCATACGCGGTAACGCTGGAGCCCAACTGCGACGAGCCGAAACCGACCAGCTTCCCCCCCGCTGTGCTGGTTTTGAACCAGACGCTGATGGAGAACAGCTGCGGATTCGTGGCAATGGGCAGCGATGTGGCGATATACTGGCTGGAACCGTTAAAGGTGTAGGCGCTGTTTGCGGCCGCATACCGGTCAGCCGCCATCGCCGGGGCATTCAGAAGCACGCCATTGTTAAGGTTACCCGAAATATCATTGGCATTCCCGCTAAAGGAATAGGAAAGGTAAAAGCTGGCCGTCGGGCTGGTCGGCGCGGTTGCAATGACCGGAGTTGCATTGACTGTAGCCGTTACCGCCGTGCGCGGCGTGCTGGTCGCGCCGTTCTGGGTATAGCTGACGTAATACGTGGTGGTTGTGGCTAGTGTGGGCGTGGTAAACGTGGCTGTTGCTGCCAGTGATGAGCCGCCGGTGAGGGCGGCATACCAGTTATAGGTCCCGCCGGACGGCGAGCTGCCCGAAGCGGAAAGCAGTACCGTACCCGTACCGCAGGTTGCGCCACCGGTACCTGTGGGGGCCGTGGGGTTCACCGTGATGGTCACCGTGGTGTTAACCACGGTAGCGCCATTATAGGCGGTGACGGTATAGGTCGTTGCTGCCATTGCCGCCACCGGCGTACCGCTGATACTGCCGGTACTGCTGTTAAAGCTCAAACCCGCGGGTAAAGCGGCGCTCAAAAAGTAGCCGCCGGTTGGGGTGGTTTTATTCATCGCGTTGCTAAAATAGGCAGAGGTAAACAGCACACCCTTGCTGTCTACGGCCATCCCCTGAGGGTCGTTAATCGCCTTGCTGGTCAGCAGGGTACCGCCCGGATTATAAACGTAGACGGTATTGGTCGCTGCATTATCGCTGACATAGAAATTCCCGGCGCCGTCGATGGTGATGGCCTGCGCGGAGGTATAGCCACTCAGGAAAGTGGATTGAAACGTCCCGGCTGCATTGTATTTGGTGACGTTGCCTGACCCGTTGTTTAACACATAAATATTACCCGATGCGTCGACCGCTACACCGAGCGGCGTGCTTAAATTAGTAGTAGGCAGCGATAGCAAAAGTGTACCGCCGGTGCTGTACTTTTTTACGGTGACAGCGCCCTGATCGGCAATATAGATATTGTCCGCATTGTCAATGGTGAGCCCTAAAGCATAATTTAAGCCGCTGAGTACCGTAGACTGGTACGCCCCTGCCGAATTGTATTTAAATACGCTGCCGGTGCCGGGTGTAGCACCCAGATTCAATACGTACGCATTGCCAGAGGAGTCAAAAACCAGGTCTTTGGGAAAAGACAGGGTCGCGCCCGTTCCAAAGGTCCCCAGATAGGTTCCGCCGGCATTATATTTACTAATGGTATTATTACCGCTGTTAGTTACATAAATATTGCCCGAAGCGTCAACGGCTATACCCCGCGGATTGTTCAGCGTGGCCCCGCTAAGTGCGGCGGTTGTTCCGAAGCTAATGGCGGCAACCGATCCGCCGGAAACCGTTGGTGTCAGGGTCGTAATTATCGTGCCCGTCGTGTACACATTGGTTGAGGGAGAATAGGAAATAGAAAGCGCCGCGAAAACACGATTACCCTGAAGCCCCAGGGCAACTGACAAATAAAGACAAATGAAACGGGCGCTCATAGACTCAGGGTAAAAGGTGGCTTTACATCATACTGTCTCTATACGGATACCCATAGTTAAAGGTTTAATTATTATGCATTATTAAATCTTTAACATGAAACTTTCAAATATCCGGCATAAACCCGGAGTTAAACAGCATAACCTGGCTTGCATCGGGCCCGGGAGCGACAATGCTCGATGAACACACCTTCCTCCCAGGTACCGCGCGACCTGCTGACGCAAATCATCACCGGACCTTTACATGTTTCGCAGACAGCAAAAAGTACCACGCAAAAAGGCCGGGACCGGCGAGAAAATGGCCGTGATCAAGAAAAATATCGATTACTGAAGAACCGGAACGACTCGGGGACGGAAGCGAGCTTCGGATTCCTGAATAAAGAACTTGTCCGGCTGAACCCGTGTATTGAAAAGCCGGATGCGGAAAACTGGAAGTCCAACCTCATTGGCCGCTAATTCGATGTCGCCCTCAACAGCGGCACCTGAAATTTCCGGATATCCATGACCGGATCGGAAACACGGCCCAAACCGGAAAAAAATGCCTTATACAGACAGGACATCCCTGCTTTCAGTCCACCGCTAAAGAGCTGCACTCCAACCCGGATAGCGGATGCGCGCCAGGATTGGCCTGCGCACTGCAAAAAAGGCTGAATAAGTTAAGCAGCTTTTATTGGCCTTATCAGCCTGCGCCGCAACAGCGCAGGCTGATATGACCGGATGGTTTTAAATCAGGTTGCTTCAAAAACCGGAGTTCCGGGTTAATCCGGCTATGTCCTTTAAATGGTAGTTACGGAGTAAGCGGCAAGTGCTGCACAGGCGAAGGCAGATGCCCTGGTTTTCATTAAAAACCGAAAAAAGCCCCTCCGCTCCTGTTTCAATACACATCGTAACCTTAGCGGCGGGCTTCCGGCTTTCTTTCTTCTTCGGGATACCGTCGGAATCTGTCGATATCCCGGAGAGCAATACCCTTTATCTTCCTTTTGGCTGAGGAAGGAGCATCAGAGCCGCGTTTCCGTTATTTCGAAAGAATAAAAAGGATAATCGATCAGTTCCAGTGAAAAGCCCAAAATCCTGGTCACTTCGTTTACCTTCCTTTCTGCCGGGTTGAGTTCAAACTCTACCGCCATCCCTCTCAGTTCCACTGATTCTGCGAAAACAGGCAAGTCAGCCGCGTCCAGCCCGAAAATGGTTCCGCCTCCTTGCAGTTCCGTCACTTCCGTTACCAGGGCATCGCCCGAGCCGCTAAAAGTGCTGATTCCGGCCACTCCCCTGAAAGCCGATCCGGGGGAATAGCCGGTACTGTCATAGGTTATGGTCCCGGTATCACCCGCAACCAGGTACAGCACACCCGGTTCAATATTTCCACTATTAATATTGTAAGCCATATTTGTATAGTTTTAAATTTATACCGATTTTAAGTTATTCACCCTGATATAGTATCTGATCTGGATAAATTTGGCATTAATAGGAAATTCCTGGATACCCAGGCCGCCCCGTACATAATCGGGATCGCCGTTACCCCTGAGGATGGCGCCTGTCCTTGAATCCCCGACGTTGTTGGAGGTGGGTTTTGTGCCTAATTCATAATGCTGGAAACTCTCTGTGGAAAAAGCCAGCTGAACGGCGGCTGTTCCCGAAAAAGCATTGGCATCTGCAGCTTTGAAAATTGCCCCGGCATTATAGGTATCTCCGTTGTAGATCGCGGAACCACCTGCGACATAGTAGTAATAGCCGGGGGCCAGCGCTGTGCCTGCTTCGATAGTACCGCTGCCGCCATCGGTAAAGCGCGCCATCACCGTGTGGCGCTGCGGAGCCTCCAGTATCTCTCTCAGCACACCACCCGTGCTTGATGTAAAACTGCTCTGCCCGGCAACGGTTGTAAACCGGGACCCGGCTGTTTGAGTATTTCCGTTATAATTGATAGCCCCGTTCTCTACCAGGTAGGAAGCAGGATAATTCAGCGTATCCCCGGGAGACCTGGTGACCGTATCAAGATCGGGGATACTGTCAATGTACTGGCCGTTGCGATCTGCATTAAATCCATAGGTAGGGAACTTCAATAATTCACGGCCCAGGCTGTTCAGGATCACTTTGGTGTCAATATGGGCATCTAAAGCCGTATTGGTTAACGTGATACTGTCGTCGGCGACCGTGAGGTTAACAGCGCTTGACAGCTCAAAGCCCCCGGTGTTTTCGGCTGCACTTGCTTTGATGGGATACGCGATCGACCTGGCTCCTACATAGGTCCCATAATAGGAGAGATTTTTTGCAGGACTGCTAAAAGCTAACGTAAAGTCGTTTATCGCTGTATTATTAAACAACGGATCAGCTATAATGCTGAAAGCAAAAGGATCGGTGGCTGCAGGGTAAGCCGTTAAAAAAGCTGTCTTCAGCGTATTGATATCCGTATAGTTCGTAAAACCGGGCGGAACGTTCGGGTATAAAACGACAGGGGTTGCGCCTGCCGCCGCCAGCCTGAAATTACATTGGTAAAAAAGGTTGTACCCGCTGTTTTGACTGGCATTGTTGAACGTGACATTGCAGGTATGAAAAACCATATTAACGGCCTGCAGGAAGTAGGCCGCCGTCAGACTGAACTGAATATCCTTGCATTTATAGAACGTGACATTGCTCAACCGGTAGGCTGCCGAATTTTGATTAAAAACAATTGGGGCTGAACAATTGACAAATACGACGTTGGTCCACTGCGAGCCATTGGATTCGTTGATCATTACGCCGTCAAATATGCAGTCAACAATAGTGCCGTACTGGTTGCCATTCATTTGCTGCGCGCCGTTGCCTTTGTAACAGATATTGTAAACACTGTTGTTAAAACTTTTTGTAATCCAGAACCCGGTATAGGATCCGTCAATGATGACATCTCCGTCCCCGACAATATTGGTGGCAATGACGTTAGCGTTTAGCCGGTAGGTACCGCTACCAAATATATTGAACAGCCCCGGCTGGGGTGTCCTGTAGGGTAAACGCCGGCTACCGTTGCCGGTCTGGTCGTTTCCCGAAAGGGCGACGTAACAGAAGCCGCCGGGCCTGACATCATCTGCAGATGCAGGAATTTCGATCCCGTATTTATTGGTTACACCTGGCCTGTAGGCCCAGTTATAGGTTGCACTCATAATTAATTGTCTTTACATTTAAGTTTGATATTACAGCTCGCGTTGTTCAGGTCGGTATAATTGTAGGTGATGAACACCCGGTCCCCTCCCGCGTAGGCAAACGGGTAGGTCTGTGCCCCCGGCGGGTAGCTGCCGGACTGCCCGACTTTCAGTTTTG
>Ga0307515_10001076_pt1 | contig 62521 bp, 66 predicted proteins | sample 17_EM_MG_FD_194513 | JGI IMG/M metagenome (GOLD analysis project Ga0307515, IMG submission 194513) | Populus trichocarpa ectomycorrhiza microbial communities from riparian zone in the Pacific Northwest, United States - 17_EM | ecosystem: Host-associated > Plants > Roots > Unclassified | place... | reverse complement strand
GGCTCTAAGTCTGTAGAAGCTTTGATGCTGACATTGACGTAGCCAACCTACTTGTCTAAGTACTTCTGATACTATGATCACTATAACTATCACCAACACCATCGCCATCGCCATCGCCATCGCCATCGCCATCGCCATCGCCATCATCTCCATCAGCCCCAGACCGAATGCACACACATACGCCCAAAATTGATGGGAAGCAGGTACAAGATTCCGCTGGAAAATCTGAGTCGGAGATCTGCTCACCCCAAGATCGAATTGTCCACCTTTCCTGCCGAATCTACGGCTGCAATTGTCAACACCATGACTGTGAGGCATCGTGAGATCTGGTCGCGGTGGCCATGCTAAAGATAAGGTTCAGACTATGATATCGACCGACGTCATGATTTCAGCCACCATATGCTGCCAGTCACCCACCACCGGCCACCTGCCACCCGCCACCAGCCTCACGCCTCCCGGTGCCTGGCGCCTGCAACTCAGCAAGTCTCTGGATCGAGCATACAGGAGCATACATGGGAGCATATAGTCAAGTGAGATTGGGAGTGTCTTGCCTCTTGAGAGTGTATTTGGGAGCGTAGAGCCAAGTAGGCTGGGAGTGTCATCGAGTGCAATTGGGAGTGTACTTGAAAGCGTGCTCGGGAGTGTGCTTGAGAGCGTCTTGAGAGCTAACTTGGGAGCATACAGTCAAGCAGGCGGGGAGTGTGCCATCGAGTGCGATTGGGAGCGTCTTGACAGCGTACTTGGGAATACAGTCAAGCAGGCTGGGAGTGTGCCATCGAGTGCAATTGAGAGCATCTTGAGAGCTTAGTTGGGAGCCTACAGTCAAGCAGGCTGGGAGTGTGCCATCGAGTGCAATTAGGAGCATCCTTGAGAGCATGCTCTGGTGTGTACTTCAGAGCATACTCAGAGGTGTACTTGGCAGCGTACTCGGAGGTGTACTTGAGAGTGTCTTGAGCGCTTACTTGGGAGCGTATAGTCAAGCAGGCTGGGAGTGTACCATCGAGTGCAATTGGGAGCGTCCTTGTGAGCATACCCAGGAGTGTACTTGAGAACGTGCTCGGAGGTGTACTTGGGAGCGTAAGTCAAGCAGGCTGGGAGTGTACAATCGAGTGCAATCAGGAGTGTACTTCAGAGCGTACTTGGGAGCGTGCAATGATATGCATTTGGCAGTTTGGTTTCAAGTGTGTTGAATGCAGCATAATGTATAGTATCAAGCGCACATAATCGCATGCGTATCATAGTAATCTAGTCAAATTGCAGGTCCATAGGACCTCATAGTTCCACGCGTCAAATATGCTATGGATTACTGGCCCAAAAACAGCTTCTCTATGAGTTACGCGTCACGTAAGGTCATTTTTCCCAGTGAAGGAGACAAGGAAGGTGTGGAATTAATCACCGAGACTAAAAAGTTATATGTATTGTCAGTATTGTGTTACACCAAGATACGATCTAGTTGCTATTCACCTGATAGCTTCTGATACGACAATTTGTATTTGTCCTTGTTGCGTCTACGACCTTTACAGACTACCAACACCTTTTGTCTGGGAATACGCTTAAGGAATTTAAATAGGACATACGGCTGTGTACCTAGTATTCTCTTAAAAGTACCTCCAGGTATAAGTAAGTATAGATACTTAGGTGGAAGCACCCCCGTAACATCTTTTTTGGTATGCATCGTGTTGCTGGTGGCTGCAATTCCGGGTCTGGCACATTCCCCCTAACTTCACCCATCTTTTTATTTTCCTCCACAAGGCTCGCAACAGTTGTTTTGAGCGTCGACACTTCCGTTTTCAGGTTGTCGATTTTCGTGTAGAGTTTTACGAAATGCCCTTCCACACCTCAGATAAAGGCCTTGCCGACCAATTTCTCAACTATTTCAATTGGCAAATCTTCCTGTTGATCCTCGTCGGTAAAAACCTTCTCAGATACTGTTCATTGTTGTTGTTGTGGGGTTTTGGAGCCCCCCAAACTCTGCTTCTCGGGTGCTGGCTGCTTGCCTTTCCCCTTCTTCTTTTTAGGCTTCTTCTTTCCACCAAAAGAGGTGGCAATAGGAAGCATCGAGGACGTGACTGTAGAATTGTCACTATCGCCGGCATTATAGTCGTATTCGGAGTAACCAGAACAAGAGGAATCGTCGGAATTCCACTGGTTATCTTCTTCGAGCATCTCTTGCAATAAACTAAAGCGAGAGGGAACGGTTTGAGGAGTAGAGGGACCCGCGATGGGCGTCGGTGTCCTCGAAGGGCGCCCACCTCTAGGCATCGTGAGGCCAAAGAGGAATTACGGGGCGGCTTTTGGTTGGCCAACGACTCACGGCTTGGCAAAAGCTAGCGGTGAGGTGGTGTGTCGAGGTGTCGGTGGGGACTGCACACTGTTCTGCAAGTAAATGTACTCACGAGTGGGGAAGATCGCTGGTCAAACGAAATGGTTTTATACTAACAGATATTAAAAGACTTGCAGGTTAACTAACTGAGACATATGGCATTAGATATTCAGTACATAAATCCAAGGGTACCTTTTCATACTACATTTTCCTTACTAGTAGAAAAAAAAACCGATAACTCCTGCAAAAGCAAACGAACAACATCTCTCATTAACACTACCCCTAAACTACCAGGTAAAACCCCCCGTCCCATATCTCATAACCATACCCCCTATTCTACCTATCAACCCACACCCCAGACGACATCCGTGCCATAGTAGTATCATGTAACCACCTCTGCATCTTCGTCAAATCCCCCATATAACCGCTAAGCTGTGAATTAAGCTCAAAATTCTTACTCCTCTGCCACTGCTGCGTTTCCGCATCCCCTATGGAAGGAAACGCATCCCTCGGAATTTGCGAAAGCGGGAATGGCGCGTTCGTAGCCGGATCGAGGATCTGGGCGTGGTGTCGGGCAAGAATGTGGTTCAGCCGGCCCAGCTGGCTGCCCGGGTTGACAAGGCTGTCTGTCAGGATTGCCGCGCGGAAACCCTCCCGGCTCAGGACAGGCATTGCACCATGGGGCGTCGAGAACGACAACGAGAAGACGCTGTAGTAGATTGTCAGAGTTTCGTTCCTGGATGCTTCGGGCATCGGAAAGCGGTTCTCAATGGCATGCTGCAGGTACGCTTTCGCAGGGTTGCCGGGTAAAGGATAGCCCATGGCGTCGTAGAGCAGGGCACTCTTGGCGGGCTCAAGGCCCGAGGTGTGCTGAGGCTGGAAAGTCCGGTCTCCGAAATTGAAGATTGCGTCGAGGAGGCGGACGAATAGTGGTGAGGGGCTCTTGTCAGCGTTTATGAGGTTTCCTCAGCTGAAGGAGTTGGCGGCTGGGTATCCCGGCTGGAAAGGAGTAGCAGTTGCGGGCGGCGTCTGTTGGAGTGGCGCCCATTTAGGTGGTGGAGCTGCGCCTGGATAGGTCTGTCCATGAGTCGGTGGTGCATATCCAGCAGGATTGGCATTTTGAACAGGAGCGGGGGGTGGAGGGAATGTCGGCGCTGCTGGATTCTGATATCCCGGTTGTTGATGGTATGTGGGTGCTCCATACTGCACATAGCCCTGTGCATACGACTGGTCATGATATCCTGGCTGGTTGTTGCCGAAATTTTGTTGTGGGACCTGTAAATTCCGCTGCGCCATGTTTCTGGCGAGCGCACCGAGGAGGTCCTGGAAACTCATTCCTTTGAAGGGTCGGTAAAATTTCAAGTTGCGGAATAGATCGAAGGGATAAGGAGTTAGACGGACTAAGGAAGAATGGGGATTTAGAAGCAATTCCGGATGCGTAGATCCCCCCTTCTCCGAATTCCAAGGGACCTAGGACAGTATCAAGCGGATAGTGTTTGGAGGGAAGAAGTCTCGGGACGATTGCGCTGCTTTCAAGGCTTCCCCGCAGGAGGGGAACTCAACCGCCAAGCAGAGGAGTCCAGCTGGCAGCAGAATTGCGCCATAGAGTTGGCTGAAGAGGAAAGGGAGGGTGACGGCTGAATCAAAGACAACATCGAACCTTGGCGGTAGCCAAGAGAACTAAGCTATATTTTGCATCCTAGTGCGGAATCGTCCCATCTGTAGATATGGTGCCAATCGGTCTCACTATCTGCAGAAAGGGTGAGTTCTTGGTATATTTTGCGTTTGGGGCGCCCCATACGTGGAATCTGCAGAAGGGTCGGTGATCTGAGTCTCACCTGTCCGCTACCGTGAGTAGTTTAAGAGTCGGTGTTAGCGGCGTCAATGCAGCACGTGCACGGCTCTCAAATAAACTTTCCGCACTAAGCCGTTTTTAGGTCCGCAATATCTCACTGCTCCCAGTTGTGTTGAACGTGAAGATTGATTGTATTATCTAAAGAGGCTACAGAGGCATTATATATAGACGGTAGTCCATATACGCATACGTACGCACTTATCTATGTATAGACACGGCTGAGTACCATCAACTCGTATGAATACCATAAGCTCCAAGGCCGAGATCTATTATGCAACAAGTTACTCTCTTTCACCCCACATTTCCCCCTCTCTTTTGGATTCCCCCCACATCCATTATTTTCGCACTCTCCCTTCCGATTTCTCTCCTTTCTGCCCAAGATTTCTGACAAATAGAAGATCTACTCTATCCGCGGTCCTCACAAGCAATCATAATTCTCGCCCCAAAATGTACTCCATGCGCTCTCTATAGACGAGTTCTCGCGATCATGCTCCATATTCATATCCTCCTCCAACCTTTCGGAGCTCCGTCCGGAGTTTTGGTTCTCATTACCATAGATCTGCCTACGGCTGCGTGACTCTGCAGTAGAGATGCTTCTCTTGGAAGGTTTTTGGATCTGAACCACCGGGGAATTTTGAAGAGAACGTTCTTGCAACCTTTTCTGGAGACCCTTGGCACGTTGTAGTACGGATACTAGAGCGAAAAGGCAGTCGTTCAGATCTTCTAACTCTTCGACCTCTAATAGTAGCAGTCTGGTATCAGTGTAGGTGCCATTCTCATCGTCTTCGTCATCTAGCATTTCCGCTCGCGCGTGTCTCATTGCGCTCATAAGACCGATGTGATCACTATGATATCCGCATGGAGCAGAAGGAAGCCATTCTGGATTCGATCAATACAGGCACTAGCAAAGTTGGTTACGACATACCAGCGCCTTTAATAATTCTCTGAATGCACCTCGTCGACTCCACAATCCGAATGAGGTTCTCTTCCAAGCTGACCTCTACGCTATCTTGCACTGTCGCCAGCTTGTCCAATTCGCTACCATTCGTCCCAAACCCTCCGCCGAATAGTCGCAGCCGGAAGAGTTGGTTCTTAAGTCTTTGATAGGTGTCTTGTGATAAGCTAATGGGACCTGAGGCGGCGCTGTTCTTGAAACCATTGATTGGGATTGACGATATCGTATGTGCTAGATAGTGCTCACATTTCGTGTACAGACGGTGGATGGGGAGGGCTTCATCGGCAGAGTAGCTCATATTTTTTGGCGGCCGTGCTTTGTGGGTCCAAAGACATCGCTCAGCATTGGTGATGAATATATGGATTTGGAAATGAGGCTGTATACAGAGCAGGGGTGCGACAAGAAAGTCGTTGTGGTGTCAGCGCTCCGGCAGAAACCGCAGTGCATGCGTTATGTTGGTTCCACAAGGATGTGTGCAGCACCAATTCTCTCCAATAAGAGTTGTCTGTCATGATGTCAGTCAGAGCTACGGCATTGCGCATAGCCCCATGCAAACATACACATGAGGTATTTTCTTGCGTGTCTCTCTGCAATTGTGGGTGGCAATGTTGATAGGTATGAAATGCTTTTATATATATCTGATATTTTCCTTGCTGTATGTAGAGTGCCCCTTTCACACAGTTGCGAAAATGGAATTCGCAGGACTGGCCCTAAGCGCCGCTGCCATGGCGGAACCTCTGCTTCGAGCATGTATCTCCTTCTACGACCTCATTCAATCAGTAAAGACGCTGAACAAAGTATTTGAAAACTTCGCCAGACGGGTACAAATCCAGCGTATCCAGTTCGAATTTTGTACCCGCTCGCTGCTACTCGGTACCGTCGATGACAACGACCTGCTGAAACTGCTGAAACACCCTTCGGATAAGACGATAAGCTTGGAGAGCAGAGGTGGAGGCCTGGATTCACGGTTGCGGGAGCAAATGGGTGACGATTATTTCGAGCAGTTTCGCAATGCTATCTTCTCTGTCTACGAGAGGCTGATAGAGATTGCGGAAGAACTGAAACCTGTTCTTGACTCTGCATCACCGAGAGGTAATTATTAATATGTTCGCATCTACAAGTAGCAATACTAAATAGTATTCTTTTCAGGTACCGTAAAAATGAAGTTACACACAAAAGCAAAGTTTGCCTTCAAGAAAAAACCACTCCAGAAACTCCTCCAGCGTCTCCAAGAGGGCAACGATGACCTAATGGTTCTGGTGGATTGCAAACTGCAGGTTCAGGAACAAGCATCCTGGAAAGAAAGAGAACAAAGGCCCGACGCCCCACTCGCCGGCACACGGAAAGCATTAAAGAAATATAGCCTCATCCATGCTGCAGCTGAAGACCTTGCGGCATGTCTCTTTGCGCGCAACTCATGCAAACCCCATCGCTCGGCCCTAAGATTGCCTGAACCGCAGAATTTAGCATCACTAAAAGTCGTAAAAAACGCTAGTGTGGAGATGAGTTATGTATTCGACTATGTCTATGAGATACTGCCTGCGAAGCCGGGATGCAGCTCGAAAGCTACTTACTTGCAGTTGTCGGTTCAGTCAATTCCCCGTCCACCATCCGGGGATAGACTCCATTGGGCTCAACCAGCTCATAGCGCCACCAGGAAGCGACCGCGAATGCAAAATGGCGGCAAGACGACAAAGCGTTCCAAAACATCGGCGAAAGCGCCGAGGAGGAAAAATGACGATGAAGAGCCTGAGGTATCGGGAGAGAATCCACCAGCAGTAAGTAGTCAATATCTTTGCACAGATTTCCGGCCTAACAGGAGCCACAGGAAGGTTGCATATGCTCCTTCTTCAGCACGCAAAACTCCCCCCAGCGCCTTCATGCTGGTTCGAGTTCCACCAACTTTCTCCAATCAACACCGAAACACACTTACAAATTCGTCACCAAACCGCCCGTTGCCGCGGCTACGTTTGGTACCCCACTCTCTTCTATCCTCGAAACCTTGGGCCGTGGAATCGAACTTTCGGAGCGCATTAAGTTAGCCTACCAGCTCTCATTAACCCTGCTCCAGTTCCACTCAACCCACTTCCTCCCTCCATCCTGGCGGAGCACAAACATCTCTCTCTTCCCCGAGCTCTCCCCAGCAACACCCGATTCACAACTACACAATCCGTACCTTCTCCCATCGAGTGATGCAAAGATTTCTCTCGCCTCTCTTTCCATCGAACATGAGCCGCCGGTGGAATACTCACCGCTTAGGCACATTCCCGAGCTCTATGGGCTGGGATTAATTTTGTTGGAACTTGGACGTGGAAAATTGTTGGTAGATAGCGCGGTAGGAAGGCAACCTCCGTCTGGGTTAAAGGAAGGTATGATGGAACATCTCATGGCATGCGAGCACCTTGCTGCGGTGGGAAGAGATGTAGGCGCGGCGTATGAACGCGCGGCGAGGGTGTGCATTTACTGTGACTTGGAATTCGGGTTGGAGGGGAAGACCGTGGGAGGGCTGCAAAGCTTGGAAGCAAGAGAGAGCTTTTGGAGGAAAGTGGTTGTACCGTTGGAAGAGTGTTGGCGGCTGTTCAATGAATAGACATTTTCTGGCCTTTAACGGCTAGTCTTGGGACTATACCCCTACATTAACTTAGAGTTTCGAAAAGAACTAGTTAAGCCTTCAGACCCTCTTTAAGGGTTGGCTTGGAACTTCTGACGGAGTAGTAATACCCAATCCTTCATACTGACGTTTGAATCAATATCTATCGATGACTGTCAGGTCGCATGAATTATCATTCGTATAGAACTCCACGCTGAACAATCTTCCTTCCAGCGCTGCGCCAAATAATTCTCCACCAGAGAGTACCAACGCGGACTCTGCTGCCTCCAACCTCCCCGGAACTCCTTCCGCTCACTATTGTCAGGCCTTCAGCTCAGCCTATTACATCATGGAACTTTGTGCAACAACGTGGTTAGAGATTGTGCAACCTCACCAATAATGATAGCATATTACCGCCACGCTAAGGTTCTTTAAATACCAGAACATTGTTTACTACCTAGTCTCTGAACCCTGGAGGGCCTTACTACCATTACTATTCACCCAAGTATCTCCCCTTAATTAAAGAAGTGTATATATACTCTACTTTGTCAGACACGCTACGATTCCAGAAATAAATAAAATTCTGGTGACTCAAGTGATTACTCTATAAACTAATCTCCGGCCCACCACACGTGGGTGCAATCGGGAGCGAAGTCTGACTGGTTTCAAGGCGCTACACGAGGCAGCCACCCGAGTGGAGTCTAAAGTCTGACGAGAAGAATTCTAGATCTATACTGGGATTCTTTGTAACATGTTACCCCCGAATGTTATTGGGCTAGCCTTACAAGATGGGATTGTGAAGTATAAGTAACAATACTCTCCCGGAATTGTGGCTCAATCAACACTCAGGCAATACACTCATTCTCCATCTCTTTCTCTTTATCTTTTTTTTCAAGTCTCTCTCTCATACTCTCTGTTTCCATCAAATCCATGGCTCTCAATTCCCTACAAGTACTGGTTTTAGCCTTAAGTCTTCTCAGCCCAGCTGCCGCAATCCCTGTCGACGTATCCTTCCCGCAAGACGCATGGATGAAAGCGACCTGTAGCAGCACCGTCAAAGACCTTGGAGCCTCCCCAAAATCCCGCTGGGACGCCGCGCAAGCCGAAGGCGCCATCGCCGCCGCCAATCGGAACTGGAATCAGCATGCGGGCTCCCACGGCACCGACGTGAAGCTGAACTACGTCAATTCCATTATGAACCTCTGGGGCCAGAACGAGCAGAACTGTGGGCTCGTCCAAGATAGCTGCGATTTCTCGTCGCTGCAGTGTGGTGATTCTACTATGACGAATCCACCGGTGCCGTTTCCCGGTGCGTGGTTGGTTATGAAGTCATTGGGGAATATTCATCGGGTGAGTTTCGTATGCACGGAGGTGGGGGCGGGGCTTACAGGATGGTAGTTTTATCTTAATTTTTATACGGCGATGGGGGATGCCGGAGCTGCGGTGACGGGGAAGATGGGGGGTTTTGTGGGAACATTTGCGCCCGAGGCGACCGAAGATCTTTTTACGAAGATTGTGAAGGGGTTTGCAGAGACGACGATTAGCATGTTGGTTGGACAGGCGTTGGGCCCGGTTTTTGGAAGGCTGAGTGAGCAGATTGCGGATGGAATTTTGGAGCCGGTGTTTGGTGCTATTCAGGATGGGATTGGAAAGGCGATTGATGAGGGGATTGCGTCGGGAGAATTGTAAGTTCCTCCGACTGATGCCGCTTCCTTCGGCTGCTAACATGGAACAGGAAGGACCCAAGTCAAGCCGATAAACAGAACACCCTCGTCGAAGCTCTCACCGCACTCCTCGAATCTCAGCGCAGCGTGATCAAAAGCTACGTCGACAACCTCCTCTCGGGCAAAGTCAACAAACTATCCGAATTTCATGACCAAATCAGCGACGGGAAATGGATCAACGACGCTCTTGGTGGCAAGGACCTGTTCGACCTCAAAGATGCCGCGCAAAAAGCCTTTGCCGCCGTCCTCCTCCCTCAAGCATGGAAGCTCAACAAAGACACCGTCCCAGTGATCCTAATGGAAGACAAAGACTGCAACCTCGGCGAGCCAATCCAGGAAATGAACTTCGACACCACCCATGCCACGGGCAGCTGCGTCATCGCCGGTAAGACAATGTGGCTCGTCGGCCTCAACACAGAGCAGTGCCGTACAGGACCCAACCCGTTCGGACCTGGTGGAAACAAGCCGGATCCCTGCCCCGTCAATGTTTTCCGCACGCTCCCAGGGTTCGATAAGTTGGGTGACTTTGGGTTCTCGAAGGATGATATTATTGCAGGCGCGTATGCGGGATATCAGCTGAATGGGAATAAGAACGGGTACCAAGTTGATCCTAATAGTAGGGTTAAGGATGGGAGTGGCGCTGAAGGGAGTTTTCCATTCTCGAATGGGATACTTACGCCGGGAGTTTTTAATATTCCGATTTGTGATATTCATCAGGCGGTAGAGGCGTATAAGAATGGGAAAGGTGGAGCGACACCGCTGTGTGATTATGGAACGCAGTAGTAGAAAGGCGGTTCCAAGGACTGAGATCTGTACGATTATTATGAGGAGGAAGGGAGAGCGTTTGATGGATGTTTTGGTTTCTGTAACTGTAGCTTGATACTCGATCGTTTTGTTTGTTTCGCGAGAAGGGCGGATGGAGGATGATACATTGTTGTTGGGCGTTCATGTAAATTATATAAAGCTGTGGTTTATAGAATGAGAAATAACAGACAGCCTGTAAAATCTTGCGAACGGTCACGAGAAAAGCGGCCACCCGGAATTTGCCATGATCGACACGTAAACGCACAGACCACTTCAGTCCTATCGATCCTTCTTGTGTTACACAAACCCCAACTCCAGAAATCGACACATCAGTAATCTTTTGGAATTTGATTATCCTTGTGACCATTGGGGTACCCCTTTACGAACTGTTAGATAAGTACTCACTGGGGGCGGCCGATTTTCTCCCAAAAATTAAGTAGTCATAACTGTTTTGTAAGAAATTAAGAAATCGCCGCGACTCAATTACATGCATTTCTATCGCTTCTATCATCTGTTCGTTTCTTCAAGCTGTATAGCGGGTGATTTGTTCAAGGTCGTACGAGCTCGTATGTTTCTGTGTACTAACTATACAATTCTTGGTGGTTTCCACAGTTGTATGTCTACCTCAAGTATACCAGTGATGATAGCAAACATTCTCCTTTGTACTGAGTGAGTTTTTTGTAGTAGAATACTTCAGAATGGTACCATGGTTCGGAACATCCGGTCAGGAACAATATAATTCCTAAAACTTGAGGTTGACTTAAAGTCTGCGCAAATCCAAGAGTATATATGAAAATCCAATCAACTATATGAAGTAGTAGAGACAAATGGCTGGAGACTGTAATTGGGGTTTGCGCAGCTGCCATCAAGCTTTGGACAGGGATATTTGCGTACTTTCAATGTTCTGTGGCCCCTGAAGCAGTCTCTAGTTGGTTGTTAGTTGGTTGAGTATGTACAAGCTCGTACTAGCACATATAAACAGCGGTTATTAGCGGTTATATTTACAAAACCTCTCTGGCTGGAACGTATCTCGAAATCCCTTCATGGCGAGTATTCAACCTGTCCCGCCTACCTGCTTCTGTGTACATCTGTGCTTTGTGCCTATGCACATGCAAATGAGGTGTCTCTCGTATGAGCTCGTACATGCCGTTTTTACTGATTTCTACTAATATGATATAAATGAGACCGACTTGTGAAGGATGTTGCAACTGGCGAAGGCGGAGATGTATGTACTTAATTGGTGAAGATTTCTTTGTTAGAATAAAGTAGTTGCAGAATACGGCAGGCTGGCAGCTGTCCTTGCCTTCGTGATAACGCTGAGACCGACATAGACTAAGTCCAGCTCCCCCGGGATCGTGTGCTAAGAGGAGGACGAAAGGGGATGGCGACGCTCCAACTGGTTGGAGTAATAGCTTCAATGGATCGTGCAACTTTATTTATTCGACGCGACACCGTCCTCTTACTAACTACCCTGACCAATGATGAAGGCGATTGCGACAGCAGTACAAGGTCCATTCGGAACTAACAGCTAAAACCAAGGATGGCCTAACGGAAGCACCACAAGCAAGATTTAGTAGCATTAAACTTGGTGGTTAGGGAAACGGATTTATGGGAGATACAAACGCACAAGAGGGCTCGGGAATGCTAAGTGGGCTTGGAGCGAGTGCGGATGATATTCTCCAAGTCAAGATGATTCGTCATTTCCACGGCAATCGGGAGTCTAGCCATTTTGGCTCATTAAAGACCGCTAAGCTCGTATCCGGGGAATTGGACAGCGATGGATGCCACGGTTAATACTTCAGCGGGTATGGGGTCTGTCACAGAGTCAAAACACCAAGGCCAGCTCGGTACAATATCAACCTGTTCTTAGAGCCACCGACAAGTCCCTGGAAGGTGTCATCGTAGATTTCTTCACGGGTCTGCCAGAGTCCAGGGCATCCCAATTTATCAGAACTTAGTAATAGTCAATCGTTTGATTAAGATGACAATCTACCTGCCCTGTCTAAGCATATCGACTCACAAGGATTAGCGCGGATATTTTCGAGCAAGCCATCTGCAGCGCGGTGTTCCAGACAATATCATTACAGGTCACGGCGTGCAATTCAACAGTTGCTTCTGGACGCGCGTCTGATTACAACTACGTCCGAACGAGCTAGGAACTGGCAAAGAACGCCAATGAGTTAGTCAATGACTTCCGCTGCAACAATTCTCGTAAGTCTCGTCATTGAGGATCATGAGAGCAGGAGCAGGAGTATGGGTGAGGGTCTACCTGGGGCATCCTTTGTTCCTCTTGGTCTTGATTTCATTCGTTCGATTCTTGTCCCAGCACCCCCTACTCACTCGACTTTGTAGATTGGTCACAATAGTCTTTTGGGAGTAGTGGGGGATACTAATTAATGGCAGAGCTTCTGATTGGTGAAGTGTGTTACGATATGGGGAGAACCGTGTGCATTGACTATGGTACAGAGAAGAGAGAAGGAGAAAGACTCGAGATATATACAGGAGGCATCAGCCCCTGCAGCAGTGACTGTGTGCCAGATCTGTAACATCATGTACATCTGTAACAAAGTGCATGCCATGTAGAGTGAGTGATCATCAGTGAGGCTGTGTAAACCCACGATGTTATTTTACCTGGCTACCTTTAGTTCTTTTCATGCACGCTCTGTAGCCCCTATCTTTGTAATTGATGAGTTGTAGATATGATAGCACGCTCTCAGACAGTAGTGGGTAACCTTGGTGGGCGAAAGGCAGACTCAGGGTAGAGCAGAATGCATGCTTTTGGTATCACTCGGCTTACATCACTCCCAAATCGGCTGTAGTTGACCACCTGCCGATTATTGTGACCAATCTACAAAATCGAGCGTATAGGGGATAAATGGTGTCGGCAAGAGTTTACCACCTCTGGAGGACCACTAAATAGTGGTGGAGTTTTCATATCTGCCGGATTCATCATCTAGAGATCTTTAGAGCTAGAGACACTACAGCCGGTGAAGTCCGAATTACAATCCCGTAAAAACTGCACGGATCCACTGCCACAGCGAACAAAAGCTGTTCTAACAATATCTCCTTTCTCGGTAGACTTGTATACAGTCGGATCACCATCTAGACAATCAGGGATCGGTGTAAGGGCAGCCGTACTTGACAAGATCGTTGCCACCGTTCAGGGGTTGGTGCGCGTGCAACTCAACATTTTACTCCAGGACCCACTAGGTAACTATCAAACTCCGCCGCGTCACTGCAGTATCTCTTGGTATCTAATATCTTATATATCTTGTAAGTCTGATATAAATATCAGGCTGGGAGTGCGTTCATCTGGGTAGCGTACGTGCAGTCTTATAATGATCAAGATATCGATCGGGGATGCAATGTTAGTTGCATGCACTATCTTATAGGAAATCCGTAGAATCTATGATAATCGCCTGCACTTCACATTAGCATCACCGCTATATGATTCTCATCATAATGCGCACTGCACTTACTATACACAAGTCTAGTTTAATAACACGGTGTGTGAATTAAAAAGATCCATTCTATGGGATTTGTGGCTATCACATGAGTGTCACAGCTTGTGACAAGAATGGCAGTGGGAGCAGCAGCGGGAGAGGTGACAGGGTGGGCATAGAGCAGCTTAGTACATTCTAAACTACTTAACTACTTAAGTACTTACTTATGTAAGTATCTACTCTAGATCCTTAGTGCGTATGTATGACCGATGGCTGTTGCTGCCATCTGCTGCAACTTCCTTAAAACAAACAATCACCATCCCCTACTTAGGTATGCTCTCAAGTACACCATCACTATCGCACACACCTAGAGGCCACCGGAATTCCACCGGTATGGCCACAAGCACTCCAGATCCTGGGGAGGTAAGCAAATATTGTTTGTAGAAAACTGAGTCGGAGATGTAATATCCTTAAGTTAACATCCCTGCTGGTGTAGTGATACTACTCCGTAGAAATCCCAATATTATAGATGTCGGTACTAGAAACATTATGAGATTTTGTTTGTTTGTTTGTAATCATATTGCATTCGGCCGCTGGCGGCCATGGCATATCCAGAACATATTTCCTCCCCGCTTCTTCCGTAACATAAAGAAACAAAAGCAAAGTCGCGAGTCCTCTTCCCCCTAAACAAAAGAAACCGCCGCACAAAAACAACATCAACTTTTACACCCCCCCATCACTCGACTCCTCGTGATCTGAGTTCTCTGCCTCCTCCACCACTCCGCTAATTCTGCCGACATCAGTATGGAAAAGAAAATCCATCAACGCCTGCGAACACTTTTCTTCTGCCAAAACAAGAGACATTGGCAATGAAATCTTCGGCTTCTTTAACACCTTTTCAACGCCCTCATACCCGTCCTCCCCCTCTTGCCCGTCAACCCAAAGCCTTTTTTTTTGTTCTTGTTTCCATCTTTTGCACCACTTAAAAAGGTGGTCTCTTGTCTGATATTCATGCCCACACCACCAGCATTTCATATCTCTTCTTTTTCCGATCTGCAATAGGTATTTCGCTATCAGTGCATGTCCTGACTTAAGCTGATAAAACCTCGCCGCAATCGTCTTTTTGGCTTTCATCACTGCACTGTTACCCCCCCTCTTCACCAAATCATACCGGTAACTGTGCTTTGACTTCTTCCCCAACTTTATAATTTCTTCTTTGCTTTCTTCCCATTTCACTTCCGTTATCCTTCGGCTAATATGGGCGAAAGAAATATAATCTAAAAACGGTAGCGGATTTTGCGTTTCAGTATAACTTCCGCAATGCTTATACGCCGCCTTTGTCGCTTGTTGATCCGCTTCTTCATTGCCTTCTACCCCTTTATGCGTGGGTACCCACTAGTACTCCACCTGGATATTTTTTCTGGCTAATGCATTGGCCCAGTTCATCGTCCGTAACGCTAGTACCTGTCCTGGTCCTGGTTCGTCCGATTGTATTCGTCTTGAAGTTGCCTGGGAATCCATAAAAACCGTAACCCTGGTAAACTTTTCTTTCTCTGCTTTCTCATCTGCAATCTTCATCGCTTCAGACATCGCATACATTTCCACATCAAATGCTTCCTTCTGTCGGCCAAGGTGTACCCTCCTCTTTTTCCAAACATCCCCTTCCTTCCATACCACTGCACACCCCACCCACTCATCTTCCTTTTTCGATCCATCAGTCCAAAGAACAAGTCCCTCCCTTTCCCACTTTGCCTCTTTCAGCGCTTGTTCCTCATCCTGAATTATCATTCTGCCTTTAAGGCTTCTTCTGTCCGTTGGTAATGTCGTCCTTTCATAACTCCTCCTTTCGAAAGGTTTATCCTCCGGGATCAACTCATCAATCCCCTCCACCGTCTGTATGACATTCCTCTGTACTTCTAACATTCTCCCTCCGCCTTGAGCATCGGGCATCATCATCTGCCTCAACTTATACCGTCGCACCCGGTTATTAAGAAGAGCCGTTGCCGGTCGTAAACCCGCATCATTCATCAACGCTCCTTGAGGTGTTGTCCTAAAGCATCCGGTTACCCTTCTGCCCTGTTCATTCAACAACTTCTGCACCTCTTGAGCTCGATTTTCTTGTCCATGCCACCACAATTCAGACCCATATAGCGCCACTGCCTGAACCGCCGCAACTTGAATTCTTTTGCATCCTTCTGAGTTCAATCCTTTCTTCGTCATCAAGGATCTCACCCTATTTTGCGCTCTCCTTGCTTTTGCTAAGGTCTTTTTCGTATGATCATTCAGGGTAAGCATATCATCCAGCCATACCCCTAACCATCTTGTCGCTTCTTTATTGTATGAAACCTTGTGATTTCCTACCCTTATTCGGGCATTCATCTTCGGTTCCTTATTCTTCTTTGTCGTGTAAACAACATCGCTTCTGTTTTTTCGATGTCGAACTGACAGGCATTCTTCTTTGCCCAAATTGTTGTTTCCACTGCGCATCTCTCCAGTTGTTGTGTGCATTCCCCCACATCCTCGCCTTCCACCACCCATGCCACATCATCAACAAAAGATATACCCTCGCTTCCACACTCTTTTTCTTTATCCTCAACTTGGCCGAACAACCCTGAGAGGTATATGACGAAAAGTACTGGCGATACTGGCGACCCCTGCGGAACTCCCGTTTCCACATCCATACTATCTCCTTCCTTTCCATCCATCGACATAATCACTCTTCTTTCTTCCATAAAGCTTTCCACCCACCTCACCAGGTCGGCTTCAAACCCCATTTCTTCGATTCTTTTTATCAAGTTCCCCTTTGCCACGTGTGGAAAGGCTCCCTTAACATCCATCAACAGCACTGCCGCTGTATTCCCCCTCCTCCATGCTTCTTCAACTTTCTTCATCAACCTTCCTACCGCATCTATTGCTGACCTTCTCTTTCTGCATCCAAACTGTCTGTCGTGAAGTAACCTCCTTCGCTCACACTCCTCTGCTATTGCGTTGGCTGCCACCTTCTCGACAACTTTTCCCAAACAATTTAACAACATAATCACCCTATACGATTTGGCGACTCCGTAATCTGGCATATTCGGCTTTGGTATAACTACCTCCCTTGCTTCCTTCCAAGCTCGCGGGTGTATTCCTAACCTAAATGACGCTTTGACGATGTTAATACATTATGAGATTACAAAGCCTTAAATTTAAGTTGCAACATTCCGTTGCATCATGGTCACCGCACTACTGAAGTTAATGCGACCAATTACCATCAAGTACTACACTACGGGGGGCTCGAATAAGTACATAAGCCTCACATGGGTTTGAAGTGAGGCTATCATGTATTATTAAGTTGATGTGGTGCTGTTTCGATTTACAGGCAGATATGTTGAAAACTAATCTGTTAGCAACACCAAAATATAAGCCTGTCTGATTTGACAGCAGCACAAAGTCTGGGAAGGTTGGTAGAGTTGACAGGCTTGCAGTAGTGAGTGATGCTAGCACAGTGGTTAGGTTAATAGGTTTAACAACCTGACATCAACCTGTCCGGAGTAGAGGGTGTTGCTGTGATGAGATTTTTTTCGGTTACAGTGTAGAGCTGCAGATTTCACCTGCTTCCCACCTTTGCTGCTGCATATAGCAGCAAGTGTTGGAATTGGGATGATGGGTTTATCACTTTTAGGATCTACTTTCATCTCCAGATTACATTCCCACTGCTACCATATTTTTTGTGTATACGTGGGTGCGAGACATGCAGCTGCTGTATATGGTGGTGATTATTATGATGGTGATGGTGATGGTGATGAGAGTGGTGGTTGTCAACGGCAGTCTGCTACGGCGATGGCTGCTACGGCGATGGCTACTGCTACGGCGATGGCTGCCGCAGCGGCCATCTCTTGACAATCTGACAAACCTGACAGGCTGACATGAATGTCATTAGGCTGTCACTCAAATACACCTGTAAGGCTTGCAATGGACTGCAAGGTCAATGTTACGGGGGTGCTTCAGCCCTATGTATCTATACTTAGTTATATCCGAAGATACTTCTAATCAGATACTAGGTACACGGCCGTAGACCCTATTAATTTCCTTAAGCGTATTCTCAGACAAAGTGTATTGGTAGTCTGTGTTATAATCCTTGATCTTCCTTGATAAATCTGGCGTTCAGATACTATCGGCAATATTACGTCTTATGCGTAATCTCCCTAATTCTGATTCCTTGATTCCAGATATCCCGATAACGTAGCTATTGGAATTGCCCGAAGCCTATTCCTTTGTTTCTTGGTTAAAGGTTTCACCCGAATCTTTCCTGACCTTGTTTTTGATAACCCACAAGGTTTCTTCTTCAAAGCGTTCCTTTCCTTCCGGGATAGTCCAATAAACTTCTTGGCGCTTTGGATAACCGCAGTAGCTTGATCCAATTGGGCCTGACTACTTTCAGCCTCTGAATACTCGCTATCCTTATTAACCTGAAGTATTCTATCCAGATGGATACAACTCTCTTGGGTTGTAGTCTCAAGATTTTTCGGCAACAAGGTGATCGGATTCTCCCTCGAGGATAACTGATCTTCTTCCAGTACTAACTGGCTCGCCTCAAATCGAATTCTCAAGTTATCGATATGCGTAGCTAGTTCCTTGGAAAGTCCAATAATGGAAGCTATCCACCAAATACTTTGTGCTATGAAAAGGTAGTGATTATCTCTGGCGTAACAGATAACCTTTTCCAGTGCATAAACTATAACGTCGTTGTCGTTCTCAAAGGTAATTGTCATATCCTAGGAAGATACTTCTCAAAGGTGCGGGGCTGCCGCTACACAAAGCTAATAGATTTTATATATAATAATAGGTATAGGTATAGGTATCATAAAAACTTAATAATAAATAACGGTTTTCTTCCGCTGGTAGGTATCGCTGTTTTTCGCTGCTAGAGCTTATTCTTTTCATTGCCGGAACAATGTGACCTCTTATATAGAAAGTTCTCGGGATGTTACGCATACGCACCCATATTTCCTTTCCATGATTTTGATAGCAACGTGCTCTGCGTCTTACATTCATTATCGTCCGCATGCATGCTAAGGCAAGTCGGCTCTTTGAATGCGCCTAGTAGAGATTGCCAAGAATCCCCAAGGTTATCGTGTTCATGCAGGTGCAGTATTAAAGCGTTACGCTCCTGACTATGATCAGGCCACACCCGCAAGATATCATATATCAGATCATAACTTCAACTTGGACATCTCACTCTCGTATGGTTCGGTAATCGGGAATCGACTGACAACATAGTGTTCAGTGTCATTTTGCTAATCAATACTGTTGTATGATTGCATCATAGGTTTACGTGGCGGACAACCACTACTATGCCGATATAGATTAAATGACACGCACATAGCGTTGCAGTTGCCATTCCGTCACAATTCAATGTGCGGGGATGCTTTGACCTCATATCAACAGTCATGCCATAATCTTTCAATCACGTCGCTGCTTAGGCCGGGACTGTTCCCTTTGGCCGGGGAGTGCCCAGTGCTCCGAAGTCACATAGGACGACGGTCTTAAGATCCCTCGTACTAGCTTGCAACTATCGATTGCCGTGTCTGCAGGTCGAGGTATTCCTCAGTATGATCAGACATAATCACTCTATCGTCAGGTGTAAATCTGGTTGATAATTACACGCTCGACCGGGTTGTACCCCTTTCGATCTGGCAGTGTAATTGCATCATCAAATCAGCTGCCGCAGCGTATGCTTTCAATGAATCCGCTAAGCCTCAGCTTAATCACTCGAGACGAGTACCACTCATACCCCGCTAAAGGTAATCGTGACTGAAAGTTCTGAGGATGCCTAGGGTAGTCGTTTTGCAAGTCAGGTGGCCCGAAGGTTATTTCACTGACAAGTACCCCTTCGGTTATCTCAGGTTACATATACTCTGTTAAGCTTAACACCTTAACAGTCAACAACTGTAATAGCCGAAAATACCTAACAGCCTAGGAGTGAGGAAAACATGTCAAACTAGGTTGTCAAAGATGATAGCCTCATGTGAGGTTCATGTCATGCTTACTTATTTAATTAAACTTCATAAAGTAGTCATGAATTTCTGCGCCAAATAAGGTACCAAAAGTCGGGCACGCCCCATAAAATACAGAAATTCTACACCTCCACCACAACAATAAAGAGAAGTTCCAAAAGGCCATTAGAGATGCTTCTATGAAGTTTTCTTAGAAAAATATCTGCTGTGTAGTGAAATAGTGAAAGACTGCACTCGTTCCCAGAATTTCTCGTCGCTCGCAAGCTGTTTGTCAAGACGGCTAGTTTTCGAGCGCAGTGAAAGACGACGATCTTGGTATTTCTCGTTTTATGAGGGGGAAAGTCAGACGCTCTTTTGCCCTGTGTGACCACCCTTGTATCCTTGTAAAGTACTGGTGCATGCACGTACACGTACGGTCGTAACAATGTAGGTAACAGGCGACTAGCTTTGTTGAGCCGCAGCTTTTGTGATGGTGGTCTCTCTCTCTGTATCTTGTTCCCGTTGATCCGTGATGTTCTCAGCATGCAGGCGACGCTAATAGTAGCAATGATATCGCCGGCATTTAAATTGGACTGACTCGAGTATTCTTTGAACTGAGATTTTGAATTTTACACTCCTTACTTGTTTCAGCTCACCCACATTTTGGTCAGGAGGTGGTTTCTACCGTTTCGTATTTTCTCAACTAGATGTTTCTTAGATGCGCGCTTGAACTTGGAAGCTCGTAGCCCTAAGTACAAATGATATAACAATGCTTTACTGAATTAGCCACTGAAGGCTAGATTTATTTACTCTAATATTTTTCTCTAAACTGGCGAAAAGCTCATGATCAAGTCAAATTTATTAACGTCCTCAAGTACTCAAGTACTCTAATCAATCATATCAACAGGTTCCGTATGGGGGGAATTCGCTAAATATGGATGAGGCGAGATTCCTAATGACATGGCAATTAGAATAAAGAAAGAATGAATAAAAAGAAAAGTACCAAATAGTATTTTGAAAGGATGAACGGAAACGATGGAATACCTTCAGCTATGGATTGCAGCATTATGTAAAACAGTTGACGCACTAGAATCATATCAATCAATGCATTGCAAACAAATAAAGGCTTAAGAAAGAAAACGTACGTTCTTCATTGGAGAATAACATAAAAGTAGACCCTCCAGACTGTTCTATAATAATTGTTGCATCTTGCCGTGCTTCTACGAAGAAAGTCTGATAAATAAAGCTAGGACTAGTGTAACCGCCACCAGCTAGCCTCTCGAAAAACGCTGGCGGTACTGCATATCCGTCAACATAAATGCTCTTTCATCCGGTACTGGAGAAGAACTTGCATTCCATACTCATACAAACCGAACCACAGGAGCTGAGGACGATCATACGATGCTCATTGGTGGATGGGTTTAAGGTAATGCTTATTAGGGCATCCGAAAGATGAAAGTCGTGAACTGTAAGATCTCCAATGGGTCTGGCACAATATCAGGTCGCATTCACTTTTCGAGGGAAATAAGAGAGTACAGCCTGAAGAGAATTTTCTCTCCATTTCGAGGGAACTGAAGATGGAAAATGAAAAGCTCCTGTTGCATCAACTGCAGACTGGCTAAAAATTCTCGAGCAGCTATTTAAGCCTATTAGCTACGTTCAACTGCACTCCTTTCCTGGAAGGATAGAGAAGTGAAAACATCCCTTCTGTCGTGGCGAGGTCTAGTTCCACATCCGCGCACTTTATGGTATGTGGCGAGGCCCTGTCCCTCTCGGCAATACAAACCACACAATAAATGTAAATAACTCGTGGATTTTGTCCGTAGTTGATTTTTGTTCCATGCTCGACTTCGGCTAGTAAGTAATGGAGCGCCGTATTTTACAAGATCAAATAAGACGTACTGTTCACGGTCAATCGGGACACATCCTGGACGTTCTCCAATCTTGAACCCGCTGCATTGGGATAAAGCACGAGCTCCGCATGAAGTTGATGGTGCAATCTTCGCGTCGCACTGTCATCGGAGTTTTGTAGATCTGATAATGGTAGAGATTTATAGTGTAGTAAGTGTACTGAATTAATTGAACGCTGAGTGTAACGGTGGCCATTAGCGATGAAAGTAGCTGCCAAGATTTGTCCACGGAGTTGTGTTGTTTCACTATAATATACAGGGAACCATCAGTTTTCATCAGGCTTGCAGGAGAGCAATAGGAGATTTCTCAGACTTCTTCATGCTGAGGATAGAGACGATCTCCTCTCCTTCGTCATCCGTGGAGGAATATATCAGGGTTGAGCTCGTTCCACGGCTCAAGGTTTGCTTCGCCTGGGCGACAGCAAGTTGATTGACACATTGCTCGAATTCAGAGAGTCCTTTCATTCAACTGGTCAGCCGTGAAGCAAATGCATTATTTTTTCATTTGAAGCTCAACTTGAAGGCACCACTCCTTTCAACAGCAGCGATACCACTCTAGTCGAGTTACGCGAACTAACGAACAGCTGCCACTTGCGTTGTCGACCTGCTAGACGAACCACGAGGCTTACAGGGGACACTAAGGAAAATTCAGCCTCAAATATCCCGAGTAGCCTAAGGAATTCTGGTAAGAAGGTGCTATACACGAAAATGTTACCCGCCCTTTATCAACCTCCCCTCGACACCGACACTGGAATAACCTTGAGCCAGTCGAACAAATCATTCCATCCAGCCAGCTCGGATGAAAAGAAGATTGGGGGCAGAGAAGTATAGGCTCAGCAGAGTCAGGTATTTCGGCATAGACACTGAATGTGAATCTGGATTCCGGCTCGGTGCTTGCAAGAGGAGACGCAGGTTGTGTGCGTGGGGTAGTGACTGTTTCCGTATGCTTCAAGTTTTCAGTGAACCATTCGTACACTTCCTTCAGCATGCTGTGGATGACATCCACTCGCTCCTCGATTCTTATTGTTTGGGAACTGCGAAGATCCAAAAAACGGTTGATTAGCAACAGAACCAGGCAAGGAATTCCTTAATACTCACTTATTTATTGCAGAAACAGCTAGGTTCAAGCTATTGATGTGCACAGCAAGATTGCCTCTCAGTTCATCTAAATTTCCACCTTCTATGGTCCATCGAATCCTTTTCCAGTTATCCTTCATCTCGGTGCGCCACTTCTTACGACCTATACTGCCCGGCTCCTCGCAGTCGCTGGTCAACTCCGAGTACTTGTCGACGAGCGATTCCAGGTGACTGAGTGTCTTACGGCAATTGATGATTAGCTGCCCAAGGAACTCATCATGCTGGTCGATTTCCTGCCGACACGTTGCCGCCGTATTTTCGCAGCTATTACTATCATCTCCGGAGTGTGTCGTTTTGTGAGTGACAAGGAATTCTAATGCTTTGCTCAAGGAATATAGTTGGTTCTGGACTTCCTGGAACTCTGCAGGTGCAGATTTGCGCCCTGAAGTGAATGCGTGTCCGAGGCGAAAGGCCAGCTTGGAGAGCATAATCACATCGCCGATAGAGACAGGGGACGCCATTGCTGGGATGTTACTCACTTGGAGAGAAGGTATGATGTGGATTGGAAATGTTCGTACAGAACAGCGAGCGTTCGTCACAGGAAAGTGGGTGTTGAGGCTGAATGCCTGACGACTGTTAGGTAAGCTGGTACTTGGTCCGCAATATAGAAACCTGCCCAACCGCATAAAACCAAGCCGTGTGCCTGCCTGCCTACCTCCAACCAGAAAGGGGTCTAGACGAATATCTCTCTCGGTTTGGTGACATTCTGGTGTTACCCCGAGGTTGGGAGAGGCAATGAGCCCCCGAACTCAACACTCCGAATCAACAATAACTAATGTTGGTTGTAGTGTATATAAATTTAATTGCACTAGTTAGGGGTTTTTTCACTTGGCCAAAGTTATTGTATGTTGTGGAGCATCGCCGATGCCATGCAGCATAGATCCGACAAGCTCGAAGTCGGGTTTTAAACTTGGAGGGTCCAGCCTACTACCGAGTGATGCATCGGCAAGCACTAAGAGAATTTCCACCACACACAAACTATTTTGGTCGAGTGCAGATAAACTCCTGGAGCAATTAATTTCTACTTGCACTGAGACCGATAACTTCATTTTGGTTGTTGATTCGGAGTATTGAGTTTGACGGCTCTTGCCTCCCCGAACTTCATCGTATGACTTGTCGACCAGCCCCTCCTAGGGTGTGGTATGAGGGGCTGACATGCGAGCTTAGGGCACTGCCGTGTGGAAGCTCAAAGCGTGTTATTGGCCCGTCGGTGCATTCAATGACTCACTCTCGTTGAATTTTGGGCAGTGCATCGGCTCATCATGCCAGATTAGGTCATATTCACGTCATTATCCATATGTGTAACGAGGCGGAGCTTCTGATAACGGAAGACGCAGACAACTGCCAACGAAAACCTCGATGAATCTGTATTATTTCTGGTCAACCTACGATACTTCCACCTAAATTTGCCGCAAGATGGAATTTGAACGACTTCCTTCAGGTATTATTTTCGATGCTCGCCAACACGAATCCTGTCCGGAACCTGCCCATTCGCAACGAGCCGTGGATGAGCGAAACTACTACTCGGACTTTCGCGCGGCCGGTACACAAGAAAAAACCGAGAGCAATCGCCGCTATCTCCCGTTGCTAGAAGTAACTCTGGATGTCCATGTGGTCACGACAACCTCTCGGACAGTGTTGACGCAGACATTTTTGAACCACTCCACCGTTCCCATCCAACAAGCCAAATACACGTTTCCTCTCTACGACGGCTCTGCCATTGTTTCTTTTCGGTTTTGGGTGGGCAGCGATAAAGCGTTCGAAGGAGAAGTCAAGCCCAAGGAAGCAGCGAAGGCCGAGTATCAGGAGGCTGTCTTTCGGCAACGCGTCGCCGCCCTTCTCGAAGAACACACACCAGAAGTCTTTGAAACTAGTGTCGGAAATATCCCGGCGCGAACGACTGTAAAGGTAGAAATTGTCTACATTGGCGAATTGAAAGCGGACTTGGGAGGGGACGGGGTCCTGGTGACAATCCCAACCTCAGTGGCACACCGATACGGTACACCGCCAGCCGGATACATCGAAAGAACTGGAACTAGCTCTACTCCATTACCAGCAGAGAATGGTCTGAAAATCCAAGTGGAAGTGTCTGCGCCTGCTCCAATCCGGAAACTAGAAAGTTGCACCCACCCTATTTCAGTTGAGCTTGGGACAGAAGGCAATGCCACTCAAACCGAGGACTTTGGAAATCTTGCGGGCGCCCCTGGTTTCGATCCGAAAAAGGCTCGAGCAACTCTTTCCGATCGAACAGCGACTCTCGGAAAAGATTTTGTCTTGCTCATATCGGTGGCCGATCGAGCCTTGTGGAGTCCTCGAGCTCTTGTGGAGCCCCATCCTGACCATCCAGAGCACTTGGCGTTGATGGTGACATTGGCCCCACGGGATTTGTTTACGTCTCACCCCCCGCTTGACACTTGTAAGGCGGAAATTGTCCTCGTCGCTGACCGCTCAGGCTCCATGGAGTGCAAGATGGAAGCCTTGAAAAGTGCCATACGAGTGTTGCTCAAGAGGATCCCGCAACAGTGCTCTTTTAATATATGCTCTTTTGGATCGAATCATTCCTTACTGTGGCCCCGCTCAAGGTCATGTTCCCAAGAAAATTTGAATACTGTGTATCATTACATCTCTGAGTCATTTCGCGCGGATATGGGGGGTACTGAACTACTAGCAGCGCTAAAGCATGTCGTCCAGCAACGTAATCTCGAAGACGATACGACAACTGAAGTGATTGTTCTCACTGACGGTGAAGATTGGAACACCGATCAGACTATCGACTTTGTTCGAGCGACAAGAACAGATACGAACGAGAAGGTACGCTTTTTTGCGCTTGGGATTGGCGACTCAGTCTCTCATCGGCTGGTACAAGGCATTGGACGACAAGGCGGCGGATTCGCTGAGGTAGTCGCTAAGGATACAACTGGCGGCTGGGAATCAAGAGTTATACGAATGTTGACAGGTGCCCTTACACCGTCCCGCTGGCAATGTGAGATTAGTCTCGGGACGGGATCAGGAACTTCCTCGCCTCTGAGGTGCGCATATGCAAAGTCTGTGTCAGGTGAAACAACTGATACAATTCAACGACCTGCTTGTGTTCAAGCACCATATCGTATTCCCACTTTTCATGCCTTTACCCAGAACTCAATTTACTTCTTCCTCGATACGCAAGCTGCGCCTCTTGCTGATTCTATCACCGTTCAAGCGGAGGCATCGACCGGCCAGAAAGTCACGGTTGAAATACAATTGGACCGTATCGAGGCGCCAGCGGGAATACCCATTATTCATGTGCTGGCCGCTAAAGCGTTAATGAACGACTTAGAAATTGGTCAGAGTTGGTTGCATTCGCGCACGTATGAAGCATATAGGAAAAACAACACTGCTGCTTTTGAAAAAGCCGTGCAGCAAGAAGCTGAAAGCATAGGCAAGCGATGGTCTATTACAGGGAAATGGACAAGCTTCGTAGCTGTTGACAAGATCAACCAGCTGGAGAAGACGACCGATATTTATCGGCCTGAACAGTTGGACTTATCAGAACTAACGAGGCCGAGGGGCGCCCTCCCAGTGGTACCAACCCTCCCGAATAGTGCTAACTTTCATTCTTTGCGCCGGATCTACGATAGTGGTGATCATTCACACCGTCTCCAGGCGTTACCATTGAATTACTGCGTTTCGCGGCAACATCACTTCAGTGGTATCATAAACGGGGAATGCTCGTACGCGACGCCGTCGCAGAAGGACTGCTCGGAGGATGACTGCTCGGGGGTGGACTACTTGGAGAAGTGCTACGAGGAGGATGAGTGCTGCGAGGAGGAGGACTACTCGGAGGAAGACTACAGTGCCTGCACGAAATCAGCCGTTCGTATCAGTAATGATCTAGCTGTTTTGGGTTCCTACGCAGAGACACCAAACATCCCATTTCTCTCCGACTCCGCATCCCCTGCTTCAAGATATGACCACAGCCCACTAAACGCTTTGGAATTGCTTGGGGATTTTGATACTGTAATTTCCCATACCGAAGAATGCCAAGATGCCAAAGAAGTGCTAATTGTGACTCCAGGTGTTCTTCATTGATGACACCGACGTTCCCTTCGAAGCATCTTCCTTCAAAGTATCGTCAGCTGCTCTCGTGCCCAGACTTTTTCGCCTCGCTCGTAAGCTCACTCGGCGAAATAGAAAGTCTGGTATACGAGAGCAGTCGTCAGCCATGGAAAGGAGTTTTGTAAGATTTGCTGCTTTTATAACAAAATACGTCAAGAATGGCGTCGATTTGGCATTCGTGCGCACCGGGAACAAGTATCCTCAGATAACCAGCGCTCAAGAGCTCATCGATAAGTTCAACGAAGAGCAAGTGTCAAACGGCTACAGGACGACGTTAACAACTTACCTCGACCAGTATCTTTCTGAATACATGCCGAGATACCAGAACAGTAGAAAACAAAAATGCCTCAATTTGGTTGTCTTGACAAGTAACCGGCTATACGCGGACGATTTTGAAAAAATTGTGACCCATTATGCGAAACAATTCAACGAAATGAGTGCAACCATACATATGTTAGGCATCCAATTTGTTATTATCCATAGAGGAGGGGGACTGGAACAGCATTTTCAAAGAGTCAAGCGTCTCAATGATAAGAACGATGTCAGGTAAAGCCTATAACTAAGAGTCCTATCTAAGCGGCTAACTATTTCTTTACAGGGGTATTGTTGGCACCACCTCTTATAACCCTGATACTGACAAAGACGACCCCGATACCCTTCTCAAGGTCTTATTTGGTGCCATTAACCAATTACAGCACACGGATGAGTGCCGGATTGATTAGCTTGAGAACAAGTTGCCTAGGCTCGTTGTGTAGTGAGCATACCATTCCGAATTCCGATTACTTTCATTTTCGACCGACTAAACGTTTAAACAGGAATTTGTACATCTGTTATCACTCGTATCGAGTCCCAGATGGGATTAACTTACCTGTGGCTTCAGTAATGGTGGGGTCATAATGTATCGATGAATGTTTTGTTTTGTGCCTACTATTGTTTGTATCAGATTTTCTGTTTGGTTTTTAGACTGGTGTTGTGGACAATCAACCTTTTGTTGACCGGCAATCATCGGCATATCTTTCTGTCTGACATTACGAATTTTTATTGTTAGTGTTTGTCGCAACAGCTTACTTGTAGGGCCTTGCTTGTCTCGACTGGTTCCGTGTGTTTCAGCGTGGTGTGTTCTCATACGATTCCGTTCGTCTGCAGCCAATATGCCCCGGTAAAACAAGTGTTTAGTCCACCTCCTTTATGCCTCAATAAATAAGTACTTAGATAAATACTAGAAATGGAGGTGGCGAAGCCGCCTTCAGGAAATTGGAAGCGGTGACCTCCGTCCTCGAGTTAATTTAACAGACACCCGGAATTTGCCATGATCGACACGTAAACGCATAGACCACTTTCAGCCCTATCGACTTCTTGCTTGTGTCACACGAGCCTCAACCCAGAAATTGACGTTGCAAACACCCCAGTCCCCAGCGTATGTCCCAGCGCTATACATGCTTTCTAAATTTGAGATTTAGATATCAGGAAAAGAGAGAAAACCTGAGGTTAGGCTACCTGTCGCTTTAACCCTGCTTCTCAACCTACTAATTTAGCCCCCAGTGCAGAGACTTAGGACTCAAGGTTTCGGGCCATGTGTGACGTATGACTACAGTTGTGCTTTCGTCAAACCCTCCTTGCTTCTTCGCCTCTTCGCCTCTATCTCCCCTCGGTTAGGCGCAATTTTTCCCACTCTGTGCTCTTCAATAACCCGCTAGTAAAGCGTCTAATCGAAATTACCACCTCTATCCTCCTTCTTATACTTTTATTTATAACAAGTACTACTTCATCACTAACTAGTTTCTTTTCATCCTTCTACTGGCCCCTCATCAACTCTTCCGAAACGTCCTTTGACTGACTACCAACATCATCACAACTGGAAACCTGCACCTACCAACACCGATCGGATACCATCATGTTTTGACCGCAATACGTTCTAATCAAACACCAGTTTCTTCCTCTTTCTTTGTCACGACAGACAGTACATGCCAAGGATCTCTCTCAAAGCTGGTAAGCTAGTCTAATGTTGTGTACTCCCATCATCCCACCCATACCAATTAGGTATGTCAGTATTGTGCGAAGCCTATCGTTGAATGCATCCCGCCATTTGAATCACTTACTGCAATATCCTGCAACCGAACAAAATCCTTCGCTACTCGTTTTTAACCCGGTGCATCTAGACTTGCAGACCTGGCGGGGATTTATTGCATACTGTCATGACGACACCCGCCATTCTGCAGCTGCCACCTGGAATTCTGACGCAGATCATGTCTTGTCGCGAGTTTCATTAAGAACGTATTCCCAGCGATTCGGCTTCCATTCGGCGTACAACGAAGCTCACTTGAGGCTTCAACTAGTATGTAGGGTCTTTTACGACACACTAGCATCTATAATCTTCAAAGCTTTATCAATTCAGACTTGTAAACTCAGCTTGGCCCGGCTCAAATCAATCGCCGAGGAGCCCAGGGTTAATAGTCTGGTGAGTGAGTATAACTTTGGCTTGTCCCATGTATATGATCTTGAAAATAAAGATCTGTAGGTATAATATATCTGCATTTCCCGCATGAGACTAATACCTTGCACACGGTTGTTTGAATCAACCTACCACTAGGTGCTCGCATTACCGGATATAATTCGCGATCGCAAGTTGAAAGACAACAATTAAAGCGGTGAGAAGAAAGGTTTGCAACTTTTTATCGGCATATGATGTTTGAGTTATCCGCCGATCTTACCGACATTCATTCTAAGTACTTGTCAAGATTAAACAATCTCAGGACTGAGATTGATCGTAGGGATAGATACCGCTCCATATACGACGAACCCCGACCTGTATAAGCCATGGGGACGGGACATTTTCGTCGCGACCATGGATGCCTTATACCAACGCGGGAAGGAAACGAACCTTGTGCCAGTTGAAGAGTTGTTTGTGATTGGTGTTTGCTTGATGAGGATGTTTCTATGCTCCGACACTAGACGCAACTCTGTACAGTGGAGTTATATGATATATACAGCTTCGCCGATATACCTCCCTTATTTATTAAGCGACACAAAGAAACCCTACGTTCGTTGAAAATCTCATTCAATTTGATGGATGGGTACACCGGGTGTCTCGACGACCTCTATGAGTATACACCCGGAAGGCTCGGACGATAGATCTATTAGGATAAAGATAAATCCTAGTATTTGGCCTTCTTTTTCAGGTCACTCAAACTCCTGCATATGAAGGATGTGGAATTGCGGTTTGCGGATCTCACTCAAAGGACAGGAGCACGGCAAGGATGAACTTTATAGGATGCACGATGGTGAGGCAAATATTTGGACAGCTTGGGTGATGAATCAAAGGAAGTCGGAACCTGTCTCTAGTGAAGAGGTAGATTGACCTGAAAGCTGCTAGTGCGGTAAGCACAGGCGGTCATAGAGGACATGCAGTTGGAGGAGAAGTCAGGGGGTAGCATACACGTGACTTTCTTGGCATTTGCTTCATTGACTCGCAACCTTCAGAGACTTTAGTTGTATCATCACTACTACAAATGAGTTTCTTCACTTCTTTGACTTCGTCATCACGCCTACACTGCATCAGCACGTGATACAGACCCTGGTAATGTGCCTTTAGTATAGGATTATTCCCAGCATATAAGTGTCTTGCTTTGTGCTAACAGAGAAATCGGGACGATTTACGTTTGGCTATATTTTATTTCTCACCTAGTCTCTGATGTTCGTGACTATCTATAATCGTTTAGAACCGCAATAAGTATACTAAGAGCCTCACATGTTGAAGGAATAGAAATTTTTCAAGCTTGTAGAGGAAATTTGAATTCACTCGGTGATTCTTATAAGTGATTAACGATAATGCGCAATGAAATAAGGGGGAACACTACGACTAAGCACGCAAGCACATTTAAGTATAATTTATTCGGATCCGTGGAACTGGATGCAGCTACCACATTATGCTCTCTTCTCATCGTCACACGCATTGCATCATAGACAGTGGTATCGCACAGTGCACAGTGCATTAAGGTTTTTTCTCTTTGACCTCTTCCCGCACAGGTAATGACATACAGCCCTCCTCATTTGCATTACAACCAACCGCCATATATCTCTTCTATCACAACCACCACCACCATACGGCAACAATCATCATAACTACACCGCTACTCTACCGGCCCTCCAACCTTCACAACAACCCCAGAAATGCCCCTCAGTCCCAGCATTCTCCTCCCCTGCCGCTCCCTGCTGCATGCGCTCAAGCCGCACACACGCACCATGGTACCTCTCTCCCTCACAACCCGCTCTTCCTAACCTTTCTAGGCCACAACACCGACAGCAACCCCCTCCCTCCCCGACCTCTCCATCGCCTCAAAAGTAATCCTCATCACCGGCGGCGGGCGCGGACTAGGCCTAACCCAAGGCGAAGCCCTCGCGCAAGCGGGCGCAACGGTGTACGCATTAGACCTACACCCCCAACCACCGCCGGAATTCTTATATACCGTCTCGAACACGCCCAACCTACACTACCGCCCCGCCGACGTCCGCTCCGCCCCCCAGCTCGCCGACACCCTCCGTACCATCGCCGACGCCGAGGGCCGCATCGACGGCATGATCGCCAGCGCCGGCGTCCTCGAAGAAGTCCCCGCCCTCGAGTGCACGAAGGAACAGTTCCAGCGCATCATCGATATCAACGTCACGGGCGTGTTTTTGTCTGCGCAGGCGTGCGCACGAGAAATGGTCCGGCTAAGGACTAGTAGGGGGGGAAGTATAGCGCTGGTTGCGAGCATGAGTGGGGTTGTCGCGAATCATGTACCCCCCTCCTCCCTTCCCTTGCATTGCAGCTAACAGAGAGAGGATGTACACATGGCAGCATATAACTCTTCGAAAGCGGCGGTGCATCAGTTGGGACGGTGTCTGGCGGCTGAGTGGGGGAAGGAACATGGGATCAGAGTGAATACGCTCAGTCCGGGGTACATAATGACGAAGATGGTGGAGGACCTCTTTGAGCGATTCCCTGAGAGACGCGAGGTTTGGAGTAGGCAGAATATGCTGGGGAGACTTAGTACACCAGAGGAGTATAGGTATGTGTCCGATGTGGGAAAATGAGGAGGAGAGAGGCTAATGAGGATGTAAAGGGGCGCGGCGGTGTTTTTGATGTCTGATGCAAGCTCGTATATGACCGGGGCGGACCTGATGATGGATGGAGGACACCGCGCGTGGTAGGCGATAGAGAAGATCTGAGAGATGAGTGTACGGTAGAATGCAGCACTTTAAACTCTTTTACAGCACACCAGTTGGCCTAGCTGAGCACTCACTGTGCGCGATACAGATACAGAACGCGCACTACAGGTTTGCTACGCAGAGAGAAAAGAGGCAGCGAGTAAGCTGGGGTGGCATGGTGTGACGTTTCAACGTGTTGATAGGTCTTGGGTCTGGTTGGATCTGTGCACCGCTTGAGGGTGGCAAGATATATCGCCTCGGTAGTCTAATGACAATAAATCCTACATCGTGATAATCATCAACCACAGTGCACATACACACCCTCCCCTATTCATAGCTTCCTCTCCCACTTTTTCATTCAACAAGATTTCCTCTTCCCCAAGTTTAACCAACCTCCGAGCCATCCAGATAACCATTCATGATGAAGTATATCTAAGCAAATATCTAGAAGTAATCTTTTGCCGAAGAAGTATCTCGAGTAGTAATGAAATTCGTGTAATAACCTTGCGACCAGCTGGACGAGAAGAAGTAGTATTAATATGAAAGTTCAAAGAGTGGGTAGTGACCAAGGTGTTGGAACAGTATCTAACTGACGAATAGGGTTAGGGGTGCAATACGTGGTATAAAACATGAATCCTCTCTACAAAGAAAGGGGTACTATCAGAAGTAACCTCTCCAAACAAAGCGTTCATCCAGTCTACATAAATTTAGAGCTCAATTGCTTCTTATTTCAAACTAGAAGCAACTTGTCGTGACGTAAAAAACACTTTTAAATACCCGGAATACTCTAGTCTGCTTAGAATATCCCCCTCCATGAATTGAATACCGCAATCCCCAACCTCGCCTCCCACGCAAAGACATCAGCCTCTGAAATTCTGGCCTTTAGTGTTAAAGCAAGGTCGTAATTCAATCATTTCGGAATTGAGACGAGCAATCTCCAACCTATTCTCATTACCCCGCAACCATCGACGTGCAACCTGGCCTTTTAACCTTCCCGAACGTATAGACAAGTCCTAGTCCGCAATCCCCGTGCCCACTGTTTTCATCTCCTCTACTCGGTAAACGGAAAAATTCGGCGTCAGCGCACGAGGTCAAGTTCTCTAACCGTACGCTTAATTTCGACGGAGTGTGCGCATGGTCTACAGAAGCGTACCCGCCACATAATACTTCAGGCCTTCTTCTGTGACGATGTGATAGGTAATGGTATGAAATGCAAATGCCGTACCCAACATCTACGCCATTATCTTGGTTAGGACTAGGGTACCGTGGAAGTAGATAGGCACTTACACCATGACCCCGCTCCAGTAGAGGAGTCTTATTTCAGCTATAAGACCCGGTGCCATAGGCATATCTGGGTTCGGCCAATGTAGGGAAACTATGCATTCCGAGTTGTGAACAAACTTGCTTTGCAGATTTAGCAATACACCTATCCCTATCTTTCGAAGAACTGCCTAATATCGGACCAAAGCTTTCTTCATCGTAGTCCTGATATACCTGGCGCCTGGCATCGAGAAACCCATCAAATTCATCATCACTAGAGCTAGCATGTGATCGATCATCGCCCGGAACTCTGCTTTTATTGCGTTCTATAAGGTACCCCAACTGTAGTTTATAGACGCAATGTGCCCATTCTGGAGGAATCACAAGGCCAGTGTTGCCTTCGGTGAGGGCAACCCACGGATTATGCATGTCCGGTCCTATTGTCTCAAAAAATGTTCCTTGGTAGGCTATATTCTGAATCTTCCAAAATGCGAGCGTGTTGACCCATTCATTATAAACCCCATAACAGATCTTCCCTTTTGGGACAGCTAGAGTATCCATATCATCCTACCACCAACTAGGAATGTGGGTGGTAAACCACAGTCGACGTGGGTATTAACAAAGCAATATTTTGGTGGTCCCAAGTTAAATCTGCTTTTCTCTAGAGACCCACCGGGTGTGTGTGTATTGAAGTCGGCATCATCTGGTCCCCAAGCACGATTGCACCATCGATTTCGGGCTTGGAGATAATATTTATGGCAGCGTTTTTGCACCAAGTTGCAAATACAAAGTTCTTGCCCACACTTTACTAAAAACAAAGAAGCATAAGTCTGCTAAAGAGAATTAAAAAAAAAGGAGATAGCTAGTTTATTTACCCAATCTAAGTAAGGTTCAACCCCAACAGGCTAGCCCAGCAGATTACAACCAACTAGTCTCTGTGTAAATACACAAATCAAAGTTTTTTTCCGGCGTCTACTAAAAACACAGCTCAAAATTCGCTACTTGGACTACTTACTGGTGTAGCAAAATTTGCCTAGCGTAATGGTTCCGAGACTAGTATGGTTTAAGGGTGAGTGAAATAAGTGGTCAATTGTAGCCGGCTATAGTTCTTTTCATGAATCCTTGCACTGCAATACGCTGCCGTAATTCCAAGAGGTGCTTCTCGATTGCCCTCTTCCCACCGCAATTAGCAGGCAACATCCACAACCGTACACCCAATTCTGGTAACAGAGATAGAAAGAGACATTATCGCTTCTAAACTTCGTTCACAGTGCCCACTACCCATTTCCAACATAGAGCGTGGCGGAGGATTCTCGGGGCAAGCATCGGCAGCGGAGACTGGGGGTATTTTCACTGACCCTGTTAGTGATGATTTCGGCGGAGATTTTGACAGGAAACGCGTCTTGTTATTGCTCTGTTAGCTTTATTGTTGGAATAGTCTCGGAAACCCTGACAATCTACTCTATACGCAAGTAGCACTGATCCGTGCACGCAGACTCAACATGTCAGCCCTCAGCTACCTCTAATGGCTCCCCTGTGTACTGCTCTACCCAGTCCTGCTCTGCCATCCCCAGTATCCGAGTCCGACTCTGACATTCCTCCGATGACTTTCACGATGGCGATGACGTCATTTCCCGTCTTGAAGACTCCCTCATGAACTCATCAGCCCTACTACCTCGTCTATCCGCCGTCGGTTTTTCATCTATAGTTCCTTGGGGCCGCCGAGCATCCGCCTGATCAACTTTACCGAGTCCTTCTGCGTGCTGTTCGCTCCGGACAGCCAGCGGTTTCCTGGCACGCCGCGGAATGTCGTTGCGCCGGAGCTCCCCCTGGAACTGTCATTAGATGTCACTATAGCAATCGGCCCCCTTCTAGACCATCCCTTCCACCATCTCCCTTAGCGGTTTGCCGCGATAGCGTACATTTGTTGAGATCTGTGGGTTAGTAGATGTCTCGCTCAATAGACCCAATTTCTGTGCTTGATAGATTCTCGCGCTGCCTTTCCTTCATTTCTAACAGAGTTACTTGAATTCGCATTCACACCATCAAGCAAATAACTGCGGATCCACCCAATACCTGTATATCACCTTGTATACTTGGAACGGCTTCGCTGCGCCAGCCTGATTCTACTACAACAAAAGTTTTGATTCAGGAGGTAATCAAGGCATTGGTTGCTTTAGATTTACTAGCTGGCCGAGAACGACTTACAGACCCGGAAGTGCATTCATGCGTGTACAGCAGTACGCTTTTTGCTATGGTTTACGGTGATGTCATTCATATATAGATACGACATGTGTCTTTTTCGATTCTTATTGGTCAGAATTCTGTGACTGAGTGGCTGATAGTGGCAAGTATCAACCACATGAACTCATATAACTATACCCTCTTTCACATCCCAGTTTCAGATTTATGATATCTCTAATATTGGTGTTGTGACTCATTCGTGGTAGCCGACCATCCATGGACAGGGCAGTTCCATGAATGGGACAGGTGAAAATAAGGTATGCAAATTAAAAAATAGCTTCGCTTATAAAATAAGTTTTACTGGATATTTCTTTTGCAAATCCATTTGCTTCGCTTCGCTGCCATATATCTCATTTATAAGTTTACTGGCTTCGCTGCACTGCTATATATTTCTTTTGCAAGTCCATTGGCTTCGCTTTGCTGACATATATTTCTTTTAGTTATCTTTGCTTCACATTGTTTCTATATATCTTGTTTTACAAGTCAGTTGGCTTCACTTCGCTATTTTACTGACTTTATCTGTACTTATTTTACTCAGCTAACTTTACCAGCAATTAAATTGCTGGCTCTCAATAGTGCTATTAGTGGCGTGAATTTAATTTACATAACTTATTTTTATTTGTCTCATTCATGGGTCAGAACATTGGGTGAGTGGTTGTGGATTAACACCATGAGCAATTGTCATGGCATGATGGGTTGGACACACAGGCCACGGTTCTTTATAGTATTGAAATTTATTACTATTTTATTCACTATGTGCGCCATCGTGCTTCACCGCAGCAAATCGCTGAGGGGAGGGATAGTGGAAGGAATATTTGGAGGGTGCCGATGGCAATCGACGTGTGGGCGCTGGGGTGCACTATCTACCAGCTACTTGGTGCGGGCGGTCTATTCGTCGGGGTATCCGGGACTTTTGCAAACTATATATTGGATATTATATCATAGTGCTTCTGGGAGGGGAAAAGAATGTTCTGCAGAGGTTCTAGAACGCTTTTAGAAGTGAGGGAGGCGAAATTAGGACGAGAGGATTGCGTAGATGTGCGAAGACCCAAGGTATGTTCCGTGGTGCCGTTAGGGAAGCAGTAGGAGGCGGTTGTGAGAAAAGACATCACTACGGCATTTGTCATTGAACCGGCGGCAATCTTCGCATATCGTAGCTAGGGTGGGAAACCAGCTTCTCTCATGTGTAATTTGCAACTTCGCTATCCCTGCACCCTTTTTGGCGCCCGTCAGGGTGTCTGGGGGATCGTCGCTCCAAGAAGAACTAATCCTGCACCTTCTTCCTCATGTTCTCCATCAGACCTAACGCAGCTATAACAAGAGGACCTCCCTATAGCTACTTCATCCGGATACCGCGTGGGTGGACCGTTCATGCAAGCAAGCACTTTGAATATAAATAGGATTGGAAACCATTCGACAAAGACACCCAAAATTTCATGATACGCTACGAGTTTTTTGATGCAAAGACAAGCCAACGATGAAGTCGCGCATGACCGACTTATAAAATAATCTTGCATGCAAGTCACGGACCAGCACGACGATAACAAGAGGATCAATCAGGTTTCTAGAGACAAAACAATCGTATACTTATACCCACTCCGAAAAAGCAATAATTAATATATTGTGTAGAGCAAGTTGTACTCAGAACATACGGGCAGGCGGGGTCTCCGTATTTTATTGTGAGCTTGTGTGAATCTCATTCGAAGGTTGCCAATATGTAGCCGCAACAGCCGGCCGAGTCGGCATCGAGATTTTGAGATCGTGAATTTATTACATGCATTATATTTTACAACTTAGTACGAGAAATGCGATCTTCCCGATTTCGGTATTTATGGCTGTCGACCTTCCGGTTTTCGCTCTGGCGAACTCTAGCGCCGAATCGGCAGCATTAATACCATGTCACTTGGCTGCTGGGCCAAAGCTTGTGATCGAACTTTGTTATGGCGGCGTTTGCACAATGCGATATATATCGTACCTGACCCACCCGTACTAGAATGCATGAATTCCCTATTCTCCTCTATTTCGCCTTCTTGTTCCATACCAACCGTCAGCCCTTTTTGCTCAACTCGTATCTTTACAAATTCAAACTAATCCCGCTTAAGCCGTCCTTTAACCTTAGGTGGAAACCGGATGGGCGTGGGTGCGAGGGCAGATTTCCATACAGTGCGATAATAAGTTCATTAGGCAAGGATGAATCCTGTTTTCTTCGCCGGTGCTTCCTTCTTGCTAACCCACCATTCTGTCAACCCTAGCCCACTTCTCACTTCAAGACATCATTTATCTAACGTTATCCTCGACCACCAATCGACAACCTCAAACTTGGGCAAAATCCTAATACCGATTGCCCTAACATCTTTCTGCGCGCGCCAATCACTCCATTCCTCATATCTACCACCAGCTGTCCGCACTACTGTACACACCCCTGTCACTCACACATGAATCCCAGCACCCCGCAGCCTATCTTGACCACTCCGCAAAAACCGATCGAGCGATACGCATCCACGTATGCCTAAACTGAATAACCGGCTTGTGTGACTTTTGGGCGCACTCTCTAGCATACTGTATAGGCGGGCAAAGAGGCGGGCGTGTCGACGAGTGCGCAGATGCCTTAATTGTGCGCAGATGCCTTGTGAATGCGGGAATGCATGTTATGTAGGCGCACACCCCCACTCATACGTCAACATCCCGCGTATGAAATCAGTATAAAGCTACTGTGAAACGATAGGATATCTGGGCAATGTTCAGCATCGTGAACAACTACATCTATCTCTCACAGTACGAAACAACTATCGTCTCAGCAAGCAGTCGAGAGACTAAAATCTCTAAGCAGCGAAGAAATATTTCCCCGGAGAGATCAGATGGAGGGTGGGTTGTGCGGGTTGTTCGAGAATGCCACCATGCTGACATGATAAGGCTCGGGAGTGGTCAGATCCAGAGGCTCGCATACCCTCTTAGAAGTCAGATCGAGAGCACCCCACAACTTGGAGTCCCTCAATTCGCGTCCAGCCCGTATCCCTGCAGATCGCCCACGATGGAGCCCGCAACATGAGGAGTTTGAACAAGAAAACAGTGCTAAAGCCAACGTCGGCGAACTAGGACGAAGACTGAAGGAGTTCAACCTAACTTCAACTTTCAAGTTTGGAGGCAAGTTCCTTTGAAATCATTTCCTGGAGTTGAAAATTGACTGAAACGCTATTGGGCACGTAGGCGAACCGGATTGTACCCTCCCTCCGAAAGCCCTGTCTAATGTAAAAAGATACTCGCGTTCAAAGTTTTACTGCGCCTGGGACTCGGAGGAGGATACCGAAACAAATAACTTGGAAGAATACACAACACGATCGGACACTGGACCATACGGGATTTGGGACTTTGACGCTGCGCATATTGGCAGGCAATACGCAGGTGGGACGAATTCAAAAAGGCGAAAAATAAATGCTGGACGTACCTCGGGAGGCACTGGTACCGACGACGAACTACCGGACGGCGATGACGAGAGTAACCCAGATGAATCGCCATCTCGCCGGGGTGGAGGTGGAAAGCGGCCCGCTCAGAAAGCCCCTCCCGCCCAGGACAAGACCTTATTAAAACATTATGCGTGCCCATACTTTAAGAAAGACCCTACCAGCCACCACGGATGTAGATCTTGGGGGGCAGCAGAATTACACCGAGTCAAGTGCGATCCCTAGATCTGTTCCGTATGCCGTACTAATTTGAGACTGTAGATTTCACGTTCTTCGGACGCATTTAAAACATATACAGTGCCCTCGGTGCGGACATCGAACCGGCGAGTATCATGAACTCTTTAAACATCAGAGGAATAGTGACTGTCCTAAGTCCGAGCTGATCCCCCTAGAGGAGGACACCAAACAAAAGGCGCAAAAGCTTAATTGCAAGGGTCTCTCCTGGAAACAGATATACGCACGCCTTTTTGGATGCCCTAGTGAAGATGCTCCAGATCCATGTGAGTAAATATCCCGGGCTTTGGAATTTTCACAACTGAAAAGCCCTTAAAGATGTCGAGACACCTGCTAGTCAACCAGAATGCTGTTCAAATACATATATAGACTCTACCGAGAACCTTTCCGACAACACTCCGAATCGTCAAGTACCAGATTTTGGGACATTTGTTGGAGACAGGCTTGTCCCAGAACTGCAGAATCTGATTAGGCTACATTTGCCGAAATTACTTGCGGAGTATCAAGCTATCAGTGAAGGTGATTTTAACGTGATAAGTACTATTAATGAATCCTGCTAATTTTGCGAATACAGGCTCGAGCGCACCACAATACATGAATCGGCCATCTGATAGTATGAGTAGTAAGTTCTTTCTTGTTGCGATGTAATAATATGAGAGGGCTACAGTGTTGACATTTGGGTTACTCTCCAGGTAGTACAACCAATACATCTTCAAGTTCAAATCCGTTCCCGATGAGCCCATGGCGCAATAGCACAGCAAACGATCAGCCAGACCCAAACCTAGGTCAATCGTTTCAGCACTTAAGCTCACCGTTGTCTGGATATGAATTCGGTGCCCCTACTCCGTGCGACCAGGTGCAATATGCCAACGGTTCCCACACAAACACCGACTTAGCAGTGACTGCTGGCCTGGGCTTTGATGGCGGGGATTTTGATTGCAGGAGTTTGTGGATGGAGAATTGTAATTACCTGGAGTAGGACGGATTCATTTTTGGTGCGGTCTTGCGTGCGATATCTATATTCATAATTATCTTCAAATTCTTTGCTTTATCGTTCTTGTGTATCTCTTACGTTAACGCATCGCAAAGAGATACACAAGGATACCTCTTTGGTCTTTTTTTCTTCTCTTTGGATCAGTTAGTCAACTCAGGATATGATCATGATTGTACGAATTCAAAGCCTCTACCAAAATTTGTTTAATTTATTAATTGGTCTGTGACTGTATTTGAATCAAACTGTCCGTAGAACCTATTCCGCGTCCAGATGCAGCTAGATCAGCTAGATAGTCTCGTCTCCTAATAAGTCTTGACATCTCGCCCTCAGACGAAAACCTTTGAGGGCTCTCTATCAATCCATGCAATTTGATACGAATTATTGTGGGCAAGACCTGTTTGGTTAGCGAATGGCAGCCGTTCGGAGGTCCTCTTGCGAATATACATAGTCGGTCAAGCCTTTTCTCCCACAGCTAAAAATAGGCAATGTCTTTAAAATTTTCCAGATTTAGTGGAACTGTTTTATATACCTCCCTTCAACCCCCAGAATTTTTTCGAGATTTGAAACTAAGTTCCCTTGTGCGCGGTGATGAGTGAATCTACTAGCCAAATCTGGAAACATGAGAAGGCACACATGGAATTTCCCAACGTACATTAGCTAAACAAGCACTAGCTATAAAAACAAATTATTCATCCACAACAACCCTTATAAGTACTTGCCAGTATTAAGGGCATGAGGCAGCTTGGGCACATGTAACCACACTGAGCTTGTCTTACACACTCAAGATGGGTCGAAAATTGGAGTTAGACGCCCTCGCACCTCCGGAAACAGGTAGAAACCGCAAGCGATCAAAACGAACCCGGATATGGATGCCCCAACAGTTATATGGCCGGTGAAACTGCGCCAATCAGCTTGAGCAGCTTCTGTTAGGACTCCGGAACTTGGCCGGCGAAACTATTTTCATCCTCACTCGATTGAGTCAAACCCTACCTCTCGACAGCTTTCGATTTTACGCCACAACAAGCGCCATTGAAAGTACTCTCCTACTCATCGGCCCCAAAATCCGAGGGTGTCATTTTACATAACTGTTCATCGAAAATTTCACGAAGGTTTCTTCACTTTATACCAGATAATATTATTCACGTTGATATGCAATAATTTAGATTTGGTTCTGCCGAGTGGTTTGAGTTATTAAAGTCGCTAAATTGACACTCCGGATTGGACTCCTTACTTAAGTACATATTGATATCATAGCCTCACTTAAAGTTACACAAGAAGCGCAGCATCAGAAACAGGAAGTCGGCATCGAAATGGGAACGGGACGATCCAGTGCAGTTGCGACAGCGGAATGGGATCTGGAAGAATCTAGGTCAAGAAACTTACCACGCTCCGGACATGTCGAAACAGCATTACTTGAGAACCCAAAGTACAAAACTGCGGCAAACACAATCGCTCACTCATTATGCAATTAAGTTCTTTGTTGCATATATGGACTGCCTCCCTGACGTACGGCTTATGGGCTTTAGCTGAGCTGATGGGGATCATGATCTCACGATGATGATGGTCGTTCCAGACTCAGCTGGAGATGCCAGCTGGGTGCGCATGCATGCGTACAAGGCATACTCTGAATGCCGTATATAAGATCACACGATTGTTCCTGTAGTTTAGAAAAAAAAGCTTCTAGCAATCAGTATATTCAACATTCTTCACAAGGTAAGCATGCTGCGAAGAGTGAGGAATTTCATGCACCATGTGAATTGCGGCGTAATGAATAAGTTTATCCATCTTAGAAACTTTCGTACACCTTATGAACAAGCTTAAGGGGGAGGTTGGAGACGTAAGGGGAAATCTAATGTCCCATATCCGAAGCTGTATTTTAGCTCGAGCCCCATCCTATGCTAGCGGGATTCGTGTTATTTTACGACGATCCTTAATACATTATTAAGTCGCTCTGTTCAAATTGAGCTGTACGTGTCATTATTGGTTCCGGCCTCTCGACTACGCATCTTTCCGGCTTACAGTATCACCAAAACTTTAGTTGTAAGGCTAGTCTCCCTTCATCGTATATCACCACTGCCTGTCGCCTTACATCCCCAAGCTTGTCTTGATTACATACCCAGTCTAGAAGCAAGAAAATATCTAAGGCGGGATGCATGATGTCTACGTATGTTGCCGTGATTTGATAGGATTTGTCTATAATAGACATGATATCAAATGGCGAGAACTATTCTAGTTACTAAGCTTATTTTCTGAATCTCTGTGTCGGATTGATATAAAAACACCCTTAAAGAGCTCGATAGCCACATCAATTCATCATCTCACCAGCTTTCAGCAAGCTTTAGCATACTTAAGTATCTAAGTAATCAGGATGAAACTGAGCCACCTTCTCGCACTACTTTCTCTCCTCTTCCTCGTAATTGGGGTGTTTGCCGGCGACGGTCGCAGACTCGGGAAACGGCAACGCACTCTTACAACCAAACTGCCAACTACTGTCACCACCACAGCCACTAGTACTGTCACTAGTACCGCCACAGCCACTAATACTATCATGGGCACCACCACTGCCATTAATACTGTCACAAGTATCAGTACCACCACAGAAACCTCTGTCTCTACTGAAACCGAGACCATAATCACAACTACAACAACGGTCGAGACTACCCAAATCACCACAACCGAGCAAACTACAATCACAGAAACTCTCCCATTGACATCAACTCAAACAACGACGACAACGCAGACTAAACCAACTACAACCACAGTGACTCTCCCATTGACAACTACCCAAACGACCACATATACGCAGATTGATCTGACTACAGCCACCGAATATATCACAGGCGGTACTACCACGTTTGTCACAAACATAGCCACAACTACAACCACAGCAACAACCACAGACACCACAACAAAAACAACAACAGAAACCGGCACTTGTAGCGTTACATCCCCGACACTTTGCCCACCCCTTTCGAGTGGAACCATGACTCTCACAGTAATTCAAACCACCGCCCTTTTTTACCTAGCTAACGTTTTCCAAGTTCGATGACGACCCGAATCTTAGCACAGACTACAAGTCTCCTTTCCCTCTTGAATATAAGTCTTTCTCGTTCTCTGGCTCCGCTGGGTGGCTCCTGCTTAATGGCCAATCACCATCTGCCTCGACATCTGAGCAACGAGGAGTCCTTAGCTCCCCGTATGCGCTTCTCTCTCAATCGTATGGTATGGTACGGTTCGGTGCAACAAACTTCACGTTTGATCTTGAAGAATTCTACGTATTCGGCTGGACCGAGAGGATTGGCAATCCCCCCACGTTGACTATGACTATACGTACCAATAAGATGGGCCAAAAGGCATACCCATACGCTTTGCCAATTCGAAATGGCCAAGGCGAGTTAATGAAGGTTGGTAGTGCGTTGGGAGACATTATGCAAGGTATCAAGTGGGTGGAACTGGCGGTTTGGAGGGCTTGGGATTGGACCAAACCAGGTGTTGAGGGAAATCCGGTAATGGGATGGACGATGGATGATATACTTGTGAGGAAGAGAAAAAGCTGCGGAGAACCGGGCTCCGAATGGGAGCAGCTGAGGAAGAGGGGAATTGTATGGTAATCAACGTTTAGGGAAGGGGTTGTCTCGAATTACAAGATTTTTGTCGCGCAAGACCGCTGCAGCGCTGGTAGCGTTATATATCCCTGGGTGCTGTGTACCCCACAAAGTGCCACCCGAACAACCATTTTCTTTGCTCCAATTTCCAGTGTCGATTATGCGGCAAGTATTTAGGAGCGAAAGATATGATACCTAACAGCTTTCTCAGATTCCGCACAACAATGTTACTAGCCCCGTATCCGTTATGTACCGTAATAACTCACTTAAGAGGTATACCGCCCGATACGGTTAGCGCCAATATTATCACTAGCTAAAGTAATTTTTCAGAAATTAAAATCTTTACCCAGGCGTCGCCAAGGTACAAGACAGCCTTGTTTCGGGCATACTACCTACCATATATAGTAATTAATACTCCCTAACCGTATTGGGCGGCGTACCTCTTAAGTGAGTTATTACGGTATATGTGGTGCCTATGGGTAAGGAACCTGTAGAATCACATCTACATCAACCGTAAGTTGTAAGCCATACTAGGAAGTCGTCGCAGCTTTGCAAATTATATGTACGTGCCCGTCGCGGGCTTCTAAGCGTGAGATCAATCAAGATGTGTAGCTCTTCAGTAAAAACTGCCGATGACTCTCAATATTCTTCCGAAAGTGTTACCTACGCCACTAACACTTGTACGTACAACTCCCAATCCCCTGTGAAAATCCATCGATCTTACGAAACGGCAGGGGTATTTCAAGACGAATGTACATACATTTCACGAGCTTAGGGTGTAGTTCAATCCCTCCTATCCAAGCCTGTGGCCATGTCCGGTAGGCCAAAAGCTTGACTCTTGCCAGTACCAGCGAGCCACATTATGCATTCGCCGTTAAGTATTATAATTGCATCTCAAGTCCAGTTGTCTCCATATTACAGCGCTCCCATCACTTATTCCAAAGAACAGCAAAGCAATGCGCGAGGGAAAAAGAAATTGCGATGGTTGAAACGCGGGAACCTGCATCGTATAAACTCCCGAAGGCGCTCGATAACGAGGGTATAACACTGCCAGTGTAGATCAAGGCTTCCAGTGCTTGAGACCTGTGAAATACGGTAAACCATCATGGAGATTTGTAGCTGGCTTTTCTGTAGATATCCGAATTTACGGTTGCCAGTGATCGTCATGTGCATATATACTGTCCCCAAAATCCTCAGCGAAAGTTTGAATCGCTTCATGAACTGTGGAAATAGGCCAAAGATCAGCTCATATACTGCGGATACAGCCGGGTGCACATTCACCATTCAATAGGTGGACTAGTTTTGCCGGATATTGATGATTCACAAGGTGCACTTTTCAGCACATGCACAGAAGTCTTCAAGGAATATATTATGCCCTTTTCTGAATTTAAAGTGACCTTGAGAGGCTAATCCAGCATCGAAGTATGGCTGCAACTCAAACCCCCGTCCATTCCCGAAAGAAATTAACCAGTGATAAATCATGAAATCATATCCAGTTACCACGCCAGGTCCCAGAGGGATGGATATTCTGCTCGGCAGTTCAAATGGTGACTCTAAATAGACAAATTAGATGTGTCGGCAGTTAGATTCCGGGGATTATCTCATGTGTAACAGGCCGCCGCACATACTCTACAGAAAGTGCAAATTCAAAGGCAACCGGAAATTTTTCCGGGTGTATATATATGCAATTGGACTCACAGGATATGCGTGGTGCTTTCCAGCTTTTGGGGAGGTACCAGCATAATAACTCCTGTGGAAGGCTGAGAAGCTGCTAGGTTGCAATTGGGATATGCCGGTGGTACGAACACCGAGTGCATGTTGTGCTCCAGCATCTACAGCAAAGCCGATAGGGCTATATTTAAACGTATTATACGCCACATCATGTCAGGCTATAGCTAGCACAATGCAAGGAGTGACTTTGAGGGAATGACTTTGAGTTACCAAGCGATGACAGAAACGACCTTTGTTATTCCACACACGTTTCAATACTAGTAAACTCCGCCATGTCATGTTCGCATTTTATAACCACATGTGCGTAAGCGAAGAGCCTTCCACGTTTCAAGACCATGCGTAGTGAGCATGGCTTTGGCCCGCGAAGCGATAATAGTTGAAACTCAGTTAATTTTTTGACATTGATCTACAAAGGAAAGAAAAAACCATGGCCCACGCATGCCCCGAAATGCTATTCAAGTATTGACAAAACGCAAAACAAAAAACAAATACCATCAGCTACATGTATATACTTGATGCTAAACATCGCAATCAACATCACAGCCACACAAAATCATACGCAGCCTGCCACTGTCCCCACGGACTCGTTCTCCTCCGCTCCCTCTTCTCCTCTTCGCTCACGAACTTCAGCCAAAGCCCATCTCCTCGTCCATCTGAATTCCACCCCCGCTTTCCCTCATCATACAACCGTCTTCCTCCTAGTGTCATCGGCACCATCTGTCCTTCCCTAATTTCTACTCTGAATCTGGCTGCCTCATCTCCCGCCGTCGTTTTTGCAACAAGTAGCTTACCATTGTTCTCAACGACGTAAAGGTCCGTCCCTTTAAGCCTCATTACAAACACTCCCCCCTCACTTACGATGCGTATCTCCACATCTTGCATATACCCCTCGCCTCTTCCTAGTATGTTCCACGATGACTCTGTTGCGAAGATCTCTGCAGCGCCAAAGATATCGAGGTTGGATTGGAGGTAGATAGGGCCACGCCGGATGCCGTGGGCTATGCTGATATCTGGATTGTAGGTCGCCCTTTTGTAAGTCTTGATGTAGAAATATAGACCGCCGTGAAGTGCTGTGTTTGGCGGGCATCGGGCGAATGGGTTTGAAGTCACCGACTGCGCATGTGAGCCGTTAGATATTGATGTAATATGACAGACATTGAGGGAAGAATGGGATGAAAGGAAATGAACGACTTACTATGGGGTCATCCTCGATAGATGGCGAGGTCGGATAATCATCCATATCTGGTACAAGGAAGACAACAGAGGTAAAAGAATACCGATAAAATAACTTAGTATCCGGAAAGTCTGGGCCTCTGAAGGGCTTTATCCTTTCCCACAAGATTACCACTTGTCTGACTACTTCGCTTAAGTATAGCGCAAGCCGGTGGCGGAGGAGGAGGAGGTGGTGGTGGTGGAAAATGATCTGTATGGATCTATAGACAAGAAATGATGAGATTGATCAAAGTGAAGAACAGTTCTGGGTCCGTGTCTTTCTATTTTTTAGGTTTGATGAATTCCGATCCTTTGGCAATGTATATACGATTGGAGGGGCAGGAATTGATGCCTTTAACCTCCCCAGTGTAACTTCTACACACGGCAACGACGTAGCTTTCATGCTAGTTTGTTAGTTCCAAGAGAATTACAAGGGCTTTTGAGACGCACAGCAGTGTATGTATTTCTTTGTACTATTGCCGTCTGTGCGATACTGTACCAGAGCTGCATCTGTCATCGCCTCAAACTATTGCCGAATAGCCTTGCTTGCTCCGACCCGGCACATAATGCAAGCAAAGGCCAGCCTATCGATCTTAGGAGTCTTTAAGCTTGCCCCAAGATCGAGCAAACTGCAACTACGCGTTGACAATTCCACCTACAGCAACAACCCAGTCCCTTTTTTTTTGCTATCGTCACTGCAGCCCAATAAGCTGCCAACGTAGAAACGACACGTCAAATACTGCACAAGCAGCGGCACAAACTCGCGGTAACCGCTATGTCCGTTATGCCTGAATCATCCCCAGTTCGATTCTGCTCACAACGTTCCTCCGCTTGCCGGTTTATTGCAGGACATAGCACACAAGGATCCCACATGTAGCGTGCTCACGTGGGATGTGCTGGAATCTTCGGCAATCGAAAACCCTTGGGAGATTGCACTAGGATCGAGATCAAATCATCCTCCCGTTTCTTGCCCTGGGTTGCGAGGTAATGTGGTGAGCTATTAGACCAGGAAAGGAAAGAGGCAACGACAAAGCGAAGCATAAGCCATTCCAACATCTAGATGTGCAGATCTATCTGCGTCGGCAAGATCGGACAAGCCATCTGAAATGGGAGTTGGCATGTTGGGGGGCAAGTTTTCTCGAAACCAAACACCTTTCCGATAGTCTATGCCACATCAGGCCTAGTTGTGAAGAAACGGCCTCTTGAAAGAACGGAATTCTGCCGCCGCATAACTTTCGCACGCTTAAAAGTTGGGGTCTGATTACGATCTGCATCTGTAAAGCTGCAGGTCGGTATCATCGCTTACCTTTGTACGGCAGGACCAAGCGGATGAAAGATTTGAATGGGACTGTCCAGTGAGCCGGGTCCCTAGCTAGACTCTTAGCAGAAGGTCACAAAAAGCCCAGAACAAAGTTTGGAGACGTATGCGCTGTTGCACGTACATATCGCATTTTGCATGTCTCACGTATCACCCCAATTGAGCTTGTTCAGGAACGTTTCGACTACTACCGTCTGATATATATCACATTGAATCACTCATCATCGGCTCCCGGAGAGACAGCTCTATCAAGCTACATTGGATTTCTCACTAGTTCCTCGTTCGATGTGAATTGAGTGCATTAACACGGGAAAGTTATTCGAGACTAATTCTTGAATACGAAAATTATATTTATCTGTAACCTATGAATTCTGCGATGCTGCTGCTGTCAGAGTTAGCGGACGTAGGTGTGATACAAAAAAATCGCCGGGGCGGAATCTCCAACTTCTGGCCAGCGCATCCTGAATCTGAAGCTTGTTGATTGCGAGCTAGCTATGTGCTGGGAGTCTGTGCCCACTCTTTGCTTCCAGCGCGATGATTTTGATTATTTGGTCTCTGGAGGTGCAGCTTTGGTAGGCATGAAACAGGCTTCACAAGGGATCCGAGTTTAGCGGCGTTCCAATGGTTTTAGATTGTTAAAAGCCACTAAATCTCTAGTATGAGTGAGATCTGTTGCTCGGTAAGAGGGAATCAGATTTTTCGGCTGCCCCAAATCAATTGAACCAATCCAAGAACCAGTATCGGGAGAGACAGTGTACGCCACATGCAAGGTAATTCACAGGGTTTATGCACGTCATGGAACGTCAAGTACGTTAGGCCTGTTTTCGTGCACAGCTACCGGACTGCCTTCGACGTCAAACGAGCCCCGAAGTTGAGTGAGACATACTGAACACGGCAGACAAACCAGCTATAGATCGCGAAGATTCAGACTGTGTTTTCGATCCTACTTGTATTTTTTTTTATCGTTCGCGTCGCAAGAAAGTTGAGTTCTAAATCAGCGTTATCACTACTAGTTTCTGCACACCTACATTCTATCGTAGGATATGAACGGACTTTTCAAGATTGTCTTGTTGTGAAGGCACTTTTGAGATAAGCTTGGCAATTAGCGGAGCATCTTCCAACGCGGGTAGATACCTCCAAGTTGATGTGCGAATTAGAAGGAGGAGTCAGTCGACAAACCCTCCGCCTAAACATAGCCCGCAGGGCCGTGGGCCTTCTCCACATTCCAGGATCCAAATCGGGCGTACGCGTTAAGGAGTGAAAAGTAACATAGCATTCGTCTGAACTCAGACCGTATGCTTTTGCAACCACAAATTCATGGGTGATTAATAAACAAGTTCCGAACATCGCTATAGCCTCCGGACGTGTCAACATTCAACACCGGAAACAGAATTCATCCAATGTAGTATTAGAACTTTTACTGACGATACACGATTATGAAAGTTAACGTCGCAGTTTGAGTGCCCGACAACTATACAGACGTAGAAAATGTGTTCCAGACTGGCTTAGAACGTCTCTACGTCCATCGATGCAACTTGGGAGACTGGAGCATTCCCTTATCGTCATCAGTCGCGCAGATTGCGCCGTAAAATAAGGTTGGAGAGTTAAGATTTTCAGGACGATAACCAACCAAATACAGTACTGACGAGTAGTATCCAGTTGCACTTGTGCCACCGAATTGGGTCCCCCAGATACCTCGAAGCCTACTGATCAGATCGCATCACCTCATAGGGTAGCAGCAGCCGGTGACGGAGTTTGACAGATAAACAGCACAAGCTACTGCCATAGTCTTTAGTTAGTGTCAGTGTAGGATAGTACTTCAAAGTGGACGCGCTGTTATTCACAAAACCTGTCCAACTTTCCAACAGAGTTTCACTATCGGGATTTGACCAGATGTGACTATCGCCGCGCTGTTTGTCTATTCATACCCAATAGTTGTTCCTTGCTTCATGTTGAGTCAGTGGAGTCCCGGGAGTCAGACGTTAAAAGGAAATTGGAATGCGAGATCTGCGCGTGCCAAATGCTCCATATTAATCAGCTGCAGGTTCTATACAGCCACTAAAGACTTACTGTATCTCCGTTCGAAGAATGGTTTAACGGGTGGCTGCAATTTTAGTTGATGGCAAATCCATTGCGGGTGTTTGATTCATTTCATAGTGACATCGTGTATTATATTTTGTGTACTCTATGTGTGGAAAGACAAAGGTGCATAAAGCTCCTGTACCTACAATGTTTTCTTAAATGGTTGGCTGTCAAAATATCCGGTTTCCCATCCGCCGTCATATGCGGTAGTAAAAATCAAGAAAAACTACAGTACCAAGGATTCCCCCGCATGGTCACCCACTGCAGTACTAACTTGGTGATATCATGCTTGAATATGGCTGAGCGGACGGGAAGCCTTACTTTATGATTCTATGGCCGTAACTTCTTGTCGTCGCGTTATTAAGGAGTAAGAATTGGTACACTGTAACTCGAAGGGAAAGAAATAGGCGACTGTAATGTACCGACAGATGAAGATAGGACGCCGTTTGTCATTTGAGGCTGCTAGCACGAGCTAGAAGTCTTCTTTTGGAGAAGTTAAGCTACCACGGTCGCGCTCAGTCCTGGTGCGGGAATTCAAGCCACATCATTTATCTTTTTTCGATTTCGGACCTTCTCCGCTATGGCCTGTGCCTCTCCTCTTCCGCTCTTGTTTCTCTCTGTTTGAAAGTAGGGATTAATTGCTTCTAATCATTCTGGGTTCTATCCTATATCACAGGTTCACGGTTAGCCAGGCTAGACGAGAGGCCTTGAAATTTTAAGACTGTGATCACCCCCAATCCTAGGCCTAAGAACCCATCCTGAAGTTTCCACTCCGATCGAAAAGCATATACTACCTCCATTTCTATCACTCGACGAGGCCAAGAACACCTTCCAGCGCTCTCTTCAACTACATGTTCCTGCTGCGTTCTCAATAGCCAGGGAGAGGTACCGGTAATATCCTTGACGAGTATAGTTGTATACTTGACCTAAGAACCGAAAGTGAATTTGCTGCAGGTTTCGAGCCCACAACCTTTGGTGTTTACAGCACCACTCCCTGCCAATCTAGAAGCTCTTGTTTACTCAATATCCTGGATCGCCGAACTCCCAATCCATACATATGGAGTTGCATCGGCCGGCAATTTGGGCCTACGCAGACGGTTTTAAACCTATAACTCTGTGACTCTGTGAAGCTCCAGGTCTACAGCACCACCAGCACTCCCTACCAGCCGAGTTAGAAAGTTTACTCAATATTTTAGACCAATCAATGGGAGCTGCAACCCAGCCATACGCAGGCGGCTTTAAACCTACAACTCGATGGAAAACAACGGTGTCAAGCAAAAGCGTGACCACCACAGATTTCAAGCCTGTAGCCTTGATGTTTGTATTTGTAGCATCATGCTACCTGTTGAGCTAGGGCGTTTGGTATTGTTTACCTGATGGTGTTATAAGACCCTGGATCACTAATTATAATCTTCCCGGTCCCGGAATTGCGTTATAGTGGGGGACGCCTCTAACCTGGGCTGTGGGCATTCAAAATCGGACGTTACACACATACAAAATAGCCCCTGCCATGCATGTGATCCTTTATTTTGACCATATAGCAGACATTCCTTCTGAACCTTGATTTTTATAGCACCTCAACCACAACAGATATTTTAATTTTGCAAATTAAGATCGATAGAGCTCCTTAAACTGAGTTGATCTTAGTTCTCCAATTAAAAAATCTTTTGTTTTGGTGGCATTGGAAACTTTCTACGAAGCGGGTTCAAAACACCCTGGTTAAAGGAGTCCCACCATAGGAAACATCGGCTAACCCTGAAACCTAGGTGTCGCCAAATCAGAGAATTCAGATTGTATCATAGTACGGTACAAGCGATGGAAACCGGAACGCTGCAAGATATCATAAGGAGAACAAAAGATAGGCGATGGCGGAATTGCGTTAGTGGTGATAGATTGTGTTTCAGATCGTAAGTCACATGGGCTCCCCTACGCATCCATTTTCATTTTGAAACAAGATACCAACACGATGCAACACAAAAGGAAGAGACCCATAGCCATCCCGCTCCGGCGACAAAAGAAAAACTCCGCAGAAGCAAGCATACACAGGAATAAAGGATATAAAAGGGTAACAGAAAAAACAACAGCGAGACCGAGCAGCACCTCCACCTCTCAAGCCGCCCGTATCATACACACCACCTCCATCATCTATATCCCCTCCCTGAAAACACTCCTCCTCTCGCTATCCGTACTCATCCTCCCACCCTGGATCCTAACTGCATCAAACCCATCCTTCTTCGTCTGCCCGTGTACATCCTGATCAAATGGATTCTGTCCTTGCGGATGATACACTTCCGCAGTTCTCCTTCCATACGACTCTCCAGGTGGCGGCGTGTAATCATCGATGGGATAGCTGGGCTCACGGCTCCTACTCCTTCCACGCTCTTGCTCCATGCCCGCACCCAGATCTTGCTCGCGCCCCCGTGGCAATACTCCAGAAACAGCATCCTTCACCCCCTGCGGCGCACCGCGGTACTCCAACTCGTCATCGCCCTCCATCCGTGCATCCCACGCCTGGTCGTCGAACGCACCGCGTGTGCGTTCCGTACGTGTTTGCGCCCCAGTGTACCCGCCATGCGCGGGTTTAAGGAAGCCGAAGAGTCCGCCGGTGCGTGGGCGCGTCGGCTCGTACGAGCCTTTGCCTTTGTTGACGAAGGGGACGAAGGTGCGCCAGGTTGGGGGTGGGAGGCCGAGTTTGCGTGCGCGGAGAAGAGTACGGATCTGTAAGCGTGAGCGGGGAGATGGTAGATGGGGGGGAGAAAGAAGGCGACATACAATCCAGGCTGCGAGACCGACGACGATAACCACCACGATTACGATTGCGGCGATTGCGCCCGCGGGGAGACCGGTGGATTTGTTGCGTTTGCCGAAGAAGGGATGATTTCCTTCCCAGGGAGGATCGGTGCGTGGGAGAATCATGGTGATTGAAGTGGGGGGTGTTGGTGCAGAGTGGGAATGTGAAGGTGGAAGTTGTGAGACCGTACGATCGCTGATGGTTGCATTGGCGCGGCTCTAAACGTGGTAAGCTAGTGAGGCTGACGCGCTGACTGTGTTTCAAATGCTGCAGTACAAGAAAATGAATAAGTGCGGAACTAAAAAAAAAATGCATACGAGAAACTGCAAACCATTTATGTTTGACAGAATCAATGCGTGATCTATGTATCAATTATCATAGGTTCGATACGATGGCACAATCGAGTGAGATACGATGACGCAATCGGCGATTCATCCCCCCCATATGCAAGCAAGCAAGCACTTATGCACTCATTATAAAACATGTCCAATGGCTGTAGAATCATCTTTGCTTTGGTGTGTGAGATCGTGTCATGCAAGCTTCACCAGCGACCGTAATTATCTCTAGGATCTATCAGCTGCTGTTTGAGCCAAGAGAATGAGCACGGCTATCATACCTACTCAGCCAAGTGTAGGACAACAATGGCCCGAAAACCCGCTTCGGGCACCCAAGTCCAGGGAAAAAACCATACTGGATCATCGCTGCCTTTCGCGACCTTCCGATAAACTCTCCGAGATCGTTGGCAAAGTCTTGCCTATGTGTACCCCAGCGTCTTCTACTCGCTCGGTAGAAGGGCTAGAAATGCAACCTTTTCCGCCCAAACGGGCTCGATCCTCTGCCTCCTGCGACTCGAGTTCCCAACTATAGCACCGATTTCCACATAGTGCCGTCGTTCGCCTGTCACAATGGACTGAAGTCCTACGCGTTCTCTACCCGACCCTCTCGCACACAATCCCCGTAACACACTCTGTTTAGATCGCTTCAGGGCCTCTTGCGCTCGAAGATTTTGAGCGCTTGTTTGATGTCGTTTAGGGCTGTGGGATCGGTGAACGACGGAGCATGACTGGAGTGGAAGAACTGCGATTCGACGCCCAATCTGTCTTTCGGCGATATCGTATGTTATTGTGCTCAACTTCGTTCTATGCTCGCTCGCGTCGGTTTGGTTTTGTTGCCATCGTTTTGGGCGGTGAGTTCGGGGTTATCGTAGGTTTGGAGATTCGTTGGAACGCTGGAATCGTGGCTTTAGGTGGAAGGTGTGATGTTGTGATTGGCATGGCCGTCGGAGTTCACAGCGAATAATAAAGAAGGGGCTGAGGCTGGTAGTACAGACTTGGTTGGCAAATTGGAGGTGCAGTAATCGGGTTCGTATTAGTGTTCGTATGCAAGGCTGATACGAGAACCATTAAGGAAAGCGATTGATAGCCTTTACTCCAAGTTTCAGCACCTTGTACTCGGAGGGGGGGATAAGTCGGGCGCGCCCCATGAAATGCGGAAATCTTATAATCCACCACAACAATAGAGAGAAATTCTAATAAAGAATGGGGATAGAGTAGGCCATCAGCAACCCAGCTATGAAGTTTTCTTAGGAAAATATCCACTGGTCGTGAAAGACAAAGATCTTGGCATTTTACGTTGTAGGGCCGCAAAAGTCGGGTGCACTTCTGCCCTGAGAAATGAGGCTGAAATTCCGACAGCGCCCGACATACCCCTGTACCCGAGTACAATCACAAAGGTTTCCGCTGCTGGTATACAACCCAGAGTAACCCCAGCCCACGCCAAGAAACGCCGAGCAGCCATTGATCTTGACTTCACCCTTTCCGTCAATTGTCATAGTCCTCCAATCTTCACCACTACCCCCCGTTCTTTCGATGGCGCTACCGTCGGCTCCTTCGATCATCAGGACAACCAACTTCGCCGAAGATCTGTATGTTTTCGCAGAGATTAACCACTTCGCTAGCACCCATGAACAGTCGGTCAACCGCGAATGAGATGCAGATCTCTGGAGCTCCATGCAAAAACACTTGACCCTGGTGGATCTAATAGCACTCCTTTTCGTGAGAGAGGAGAAGCACGCGTGCGCTGCGGTCTCGTTCAAGCTTTTGAAAACGAGTACCCACAGCATTGATATCATCTTCTTTATGAACAAGCCAGCATCAGATGTCACCACGGAGTTTGCTGAAGCGGCGAAACACATACCCAACCGCCTACTGCAAAAAAAAGATCTCTGCTCCCGAAGCTCGCTTAGAACTCAGCCGCCTCGTCTTCGTTCACTGTCAGGCCAAGATGTCAGGCCGGTACAATAAATTTATCGCAGCGCTTTCAACGATTCCCCCTGAGGACACGTTCAGTCTTATCATCTTACAGAGCAGGCTAAGAGTAGCCTCGCGGCCGCTTTGGGCTGCCCATCGGGGCTTGTTTGTAGCAAGGTTGTGGAGTGGCTTGATAAGGTGCGCCACAAGCAGATCAAACTCGAGGAAAGTACTCATTTTTCGATCATGTATGCCTTTTACGTTGCCGGATACACCTCAGAACTCCTAAACGAAAATGCATCTTCTAAACATCAACATGCCAGCAAGAGGATAAGAAAGCTCGGGGATTATCACCTCAGTATCTTCCGCATTGTGGGCGAACTTGTCCGCGTTTCGCGTACGGATACTTTCATACTCAGCATTCGTGAAGTTGTGTCTCGTCCTCCACGCTCTCTCGTCCTAAACGGCACCGATACTCTATCTATAATATTTTAGATGGGCAGCGGATCGTAGATACGACGAACTTTACTGTAGAAAGATTGGAAAAAGGTTTTCCCCAAGTTAAAAGGGAATCACTGGGCCGTTTCTCACGATGACAGAGCTTGGAGACCCTGCGACGGCTGCGAAGGCTCGTAACATTGTTCTGAACGAATGCGTACATGTCGAATGTGCAGTTGTAATGGAAAGGGTTAGAGAATTGATGAACGGAGTCACCAAGACGAAAAAGGGTTCTCGAGTCATCAAAGTTAGAGTTTCCAAATCAGTTTGTTAGACCTGTGATAAGTTTTCAAAGAGACGTACCGTCAGTGTTCGAAACGGGCCGGGCCGGGCCTGTCATCTTCAGGCCTGGCCGGCCTGCAGGCGCCCGAGGGCCGAATGACCACCTATGCTCACTCCAAATTTGTATTTCACTACTAAAAATAGCTCATTCTCCACGGAAAATAATCCACCCTTCACTAAAGTAACATCGTCTACCACCCATACAGGATGATTATTTGCTGATTTTCATGTTTCAGATATGCAGGCCGGCCTGTGGGCTCTTACAAAGCCTGCGGCTTTTCAAAAAATGCCGGGCCCACGCGGGGTTTGAAATTGTTAGTCCGGTCTGGCCCGTTTCGAACATTGTGTACCGTTCCTTTGGCGTCCGGGTCGCCTTTTCCCGCCGGCAAGGCAAAGTCTATGCGGGGTGGACTCCCCCAGATTTCTTCTTTCTCAGCAATTACAGTCTCGTCGTTAACGCTGTATAACGGAACGTCGAAGATCAGATCGAGTCAATTATGTGCAAAGCTCATAATAAACACAGACAAGATTCCCCGCCCTTGGGCGCTCCTGGGGTGACAAGTGAGGAAGAAAGGAAGGTCTTTTTTTGTAGGTATCCCCATCCTACAAATAGAATTCGATGCGCAATTACTGACTATGGAAAAGTGAAGATAGCATTATAAAAATGTAGTCTCCGAAAGCTTTACTTCCTCTAGCACCTCGAACTACTCGTCCATAAGTTCTGTTTTGAGCCATTCGTGGTAGCCGCCCATCCATGGACAGAGCAGTTCCATGAATAGTACCGCCATTCATGGACCCATGAATGGGACAACTAATTATACAAATCAAAATAATAGCTTCACTTATAAAATAAGTACTACTAAATATTTCTTTTCGCTTCACTTCTATCTCTTTTATTTTTTAAGTCCATTTGCTTCGCTTCGCATTATATATCTCAATTACAAGTCCGTTAGCTTCGCTTCACTTCTATACCCCATTAGCTTCACTTCACTTCTATATATTTCTTTTACAAGTCAGTTGGCTTCGCTTCGCCTTTATATATATTTATTTTACTCACCTAAATTTACCAGCAATTATATTGCTGAGACTCAATAGTCCTCTTAGTGGCACAAATTTGATTTGCATAACTTTTTTTTTCACATGTCCCGTTCATAGGTCCATGAATGGTACCACCATTCATGAACCGCCCTGTCCATGGATGGTACTGCCCGTCCATAGATGGGCGATTCCACAAATGGGTCAGAACAGTTCTAGTTCCGTGCTTTATTTATGAAGCCATGGCATCTTAAACCATCCACCCCCCAAGTTCTGAACCTATCGTAAAAAGTTGTGGAAGCACATACTACGGGTAAGAAACCAGAAACCATCATGTGTTCTCCATCCCACGCTACCCGAAACTATTTAAGCCCTTAATTAATCTGCTCTGTACCAAGTACTAGCTAAAAGAGCAGCCCAGCTACAATTCCGCCACAGATATACTTGTTGACTGCAGTGTTCGCAAGCGGTCAGATCGACCGGCCGGTCATCTGCAGATACGTAGTCCGGTCAGATAAGATGACAATTTCTGACACCGGCCTTGGCATAGACCGGTGGCGGCTTCTTGGTACATATCTGCAGAGCCGGAAGATATCTGCCTTGGCATAATTGTCTGCAGATATCTACCGGTAACCATAGAGCCGGACGATAACTACAGATACCCATGGATATTTGCAGATGTCTGAGGATAATTGGTTGCTATTGGTAAATTGTCGAAGTCTCTTGTGAGTTCTAGAAGTTACCATTACACTTCTTCAGACTCACCTAGGTGGCGTCAACTGGCTCGCACGGCTCTCACTGTGCATTCAATTCCTGCCATGTCTACTGAGGTGGAAAGGTTGTTCATCAGTGCAAAAACCCTCACCTCAGACTGAAGAAACCGCCTGGGTGATGATCTGATAGAAGCGGTAGAGTGTTTGAAGTCATGGGAAAGGGCAGGCTTGGTGGAAATCGAGGAAGTTCATCAGGTTGAGACCCTCTGCATGAACTGGAGAAGCCGGTGAATAAAGGGTAGGATCATGGGATCAGGAATGTGTTGTTTCTTCTTTATAATGATCTGTGTATTTACTCCCGTTAGCAATATATCTGCAGACCGGCCAGATTAAGGTTCATAGATTCATAGACCGGCCAGATCATAAATTTCAAAGCCGCCCTTGGCATAGACCGGCCCGGTCGAAGCCCATATCTGACCGGACTGACCCGTTGAGAACACTGGTTGACTGAATAGTGAGACAAAGATGTGAAACGTTTACGGGCCGCGGTCTAACAAGCTTGAAATATGTTCCGTCGCATCTGCGACCGCACCCATTCCTAAACTGGCAAGGATATTTCACAATATTCCTGACTATTCACAAATTGGATAAGGATTGCGAACGGGAAATGTCTGGGAACTGCCTCAAATAACAAACTTTATTGCAAGTAAAACCGCACCATTTGTATCCACGCCACCTCACACCAACTCTCGGTTCCCTTTTTGCAGCAAAGATGCCCTTTTCACAGTTGGTACACAGAGGACCTAGGCTGCTTCCAATACACATTGTGTAGTGATATTCTGACGCCGGTGCTGCTGAAATGGCACATATATTTGTGAGATTCATGCCGTCTTGCATACGGACCAGCAGGCTATGGGTTGGATAATTTCATTCCAACATACCTTATTCTAACAAGAAATCCACTCAGGTTATATAATGTCCTTCCATTTATGAACTAGCATAGATTCATAAACTGGTCGTTGATCGTAAATGGGTACGGGTCACGTATGGAACGGAACTTGTAATTGAAAATTTGGCATACTATCTCAGTAACAATTCTTCGGCAATATGCCATCTGAACACTGAAACCCCAATTTAACGCCTTTTCGGCTTCCCTCCCAACCGTTCTTCACCGTCCGGGGAAAATTGACTTGGTAAAAGAAGACATTGGTGAATCCACGTCGAGACAGTCCGCACATACAAAATACCAATTCGAATTCCACGCAACGTAAGTAGTCGCGAACTGAAGTATTCCGCCTCGAAAAAAGTCTTTCAGCGGCACACGACGAGCGGCTCTGGTACACAGACTGAGTTCCAGGCCCCACGGACGGCTCACCAACGAAAGATCTTTGTATGCCTTCCATTTGTCCAGTATCACAGTTTTCAAGGGGACCCCATCTACTCGCTTTAGGATACCGCCGGCCTCAAGCGTTACAAACTGACCAGCGGATAGTTTAAACTCTCGACTATCAGTCTTCCAACACTGTCCCGACACATTAAGGTCTTGGCGGAAAGGTGTTGCAGCTCTGAAACTTTCTTCCTCGTTGAAGCAGCACTGGGTGTTCTCGGAAAATGCTCCGATGAGGAGACGGTCGGTAACCCTGAAGCAGAGGGTATGTTTCTCCTCCAATCATATGCCTCGAATTGAAGTTCCCTTTCCCAATGGCACGTCAAACAGCCTTCTATTCCGATTCTGTCAAGCATAGGCTCTAAGCCCTTAAAATACCCCCACTGGTTCTGATACTAGCAAGACCTTCTTTAGTGAATTCAAAATATCCACGGCCCCAAGTATCGACAAGTTCTTCTGCGCTGGAAATGAGATGATGCGGGCGACTTTCGAGAGCCATGAGACTGTCCTGAAAAATTCACGCTGGGCCGCCGATCACATCGCTGATGCAACCTAACGTTAACTGGATTGCTGATATTTGGCGTTGTTCTTCGCAGTCATACCCAATGATTCGAAGTGATTCGATTGCGTTCGCCGGAGTGATTCCGGACGGTCAACTTTGAAGGTCATTTCGCCCAGATCAACTCTAACCTAGCTGAGTCAAATGCATGCATTTATATTACGAGGCTTCCTCAGATCTACTTGACCGAAGCTTTGACTAAAAGCAAAGTTCTGCACCCGCTCATAGCCTTCTTTAGTACTACTGAAGAGTTCATTGCGCAGTAGCGGTTCTAGATGAGCAGCAGGGATATGGTTGATAAAGCGCTGCACCACAGCAACCTGTGATTCGTGGAGGCGGAGATCTGGCTGCCATCCTGAGCCTGTGGAAGCACTCGTAGCATTGAGGGAGCCAGTTTGCGGGGTGGGAGTTGAAGCGGACATCCTGTAGAATCTGTAACTTAATTAGATGATGCAAAGCTGCTGCAAGTAGGATCTCTCCTACTAATAGCTTGAATAGTAGCAGAGCGAAGTTGAGTTGACTTTAATTCTTGACTGAGCGGAGGTCTGGGATGGGAGGTAGGAGAAGCTGGAGCAAACTCTATGGTTACGGTCATGGTAGTAATTCTTTTTAAGTTGTTGAGCACGCTTACTCATGCATGTCTCACTCAACAATTCTCTTCACTCTTTGAGATCGGGCTTACTGTATGTAGATTCTGGTGATATTAACTAGGCTAAGTCAGAGTTGACCTGGGCGAAATGACCTTCAAAGTCGACCGTCCGGAAACACTCCGTGCGTTCGCTATCAAATGGGAGTGGCATCTAGTGTAGGCTCTAGGCCTAATAGCTAACACCTCGAGCAATAGTTCGCAGTTTATTGAGGACCTTCTTGAACAGTTCTAAGTTTTCTAGAACGACCTCGCCACCAAACCCTCTCTCGCCGACTGGTACTATACCCAACGGATTATCCCAACCCAGGCTAGAATGAGATAAACAACGGAAGACTCGCTGTAAATTGAATTCTTCCAGATGAGATCTTAGTTTCAGAAGTGAAGTAACAGAAACAGAGACCAGCGCTGCAGCTTGTGGTGGGAGCTTCAATGATTTAACCAAGATGGTAAAGCGATCACAAGAATACCCGGAAGAATGACAGTGCTTGAGGCCTGTTAAGATAAAATCAAGTCTCTTGAGGATGTCCAAAATTTTCTCAGTGAGAGTATCTGGCACACTGGATTCGATGGTAGACTCTGGGGTGTCTAAGCGTCAGTACAATATCTTCCAATATTCTAGTCTATTATGGAGGAGAAATTACCCTTGGATTATTCATAATTGCATTGGCCGAAGTTGTAATGTTCCACAGGTCATGGAAATGTTCAGCCAAGAAGTAATCTAAATCCTCCCCTTTCTTATAAAAAGCAACAGGGTCGGCAAAATATTCGCGATCCTGCAGGTGGGAATCCCAAAAGGATGTTGGTCTAGAGCTAGGCGCTATGTCGTGTGGGCTATTACTGTGATGCCGAAATTCTTGAGGTATCAAGACTGCCGATGACAGTGCCAGTGGTGAATATCGTCCATCCAAATAGTCGTCTGGTTCTTGGCTATCTCCGCCCGATGGAATCCGCGAAAATAGTTCAGCAAGCTCTTCCCAGGTCATCCCAACACCTTTAAGTCCCTCAAGCCAGGCATATTCATGCACTGCAATGTCATGTAGGTGATCTTGAACACACCCGCCAACGTACCCTGCCATTATTCTGTTCGGCGATACTAGAGAAAACGGTTGACGTCGAGAGAGTTTAGAGACAAGTTCTCACCAAGCAAAACCATCCAAGCGATGCCGCAAATCTGATAAACTGTTCATCGACTTGGCCATCCCGTTCGACCAATGCACAGGCGACATGTTCATGCCAAGAGAAATCGCCATGAGTTTCGAGAATCACTTGTAGTGCTATTTGTTCCTTGCCGTTTCTAGCGTGTATATCTGCCCCTTTGTCCAGAAGCTATAAGAAGATATCTTCGGCCGACGTTATTGCTAGGTGTAGCGGGGTTTGACCCAGCGAATCAGTTGCCTCCAGTTGTGCATGTCTATCAATCAAATACCCTGCCATTTGCAGGTTCCCCGATTTGATGGCTAATGAAGCGGTGTAAACCCATAGGCGTCTTTAGCTTCAATATCGACACCGTTCGCCAGCAATGATACAATTAGGTTCGGGACCAATTCGTGGTTCCCGGCCGGGGCGAGTGCCATAGGTGGAGCCATGTTCTCCCTTCGTCGTCCTCAGCATTTGTTCCGGCGTTTTTTTGAAGAGCATCAGGTGCCCCCACTTCATCATTCTCTCCGCTTTTGGTAGGATTTTTATAGTGCGCAGTCATAGATAGTGTTTCATAGCTCTAGTTATCTCCTAGACCGTCTGGGTTAAGCGACCCCGTTCCACCAACGGGTGGACTTTCTCCAGTGTCTTTATACAGCTGGTCACAGGTTCGTCCATAGCCTGGGGGTTTCCTCGTTTTATTTTTCGTCCGTTCTCTCGGTTCTTTTGGCTTCAAGGTGCGGTCTTTGCTTTGTGTCTCCCAGGTTTTCAAATCCTCGTTGTCAAGGCCCTCCAAGGACGGAACGTTAAGCTCGAGACTTTCGAGGCATTGAAACTTCTCCCTGATTGTCTTCAGTCTTTGTTAGTCACATACCCATTCAGCTAACACACACCTTCGACAACCACATTCAACGCCTGGTTTTGCCAAGCTTTCCCCTCTTTGGGGGGGAGCGGGGTTTTACTTTGGCTTCACGATTTCCCTTCGTCTGTGTCCGCTTGCTTTTGCAAGTGTATCTCATCGTTTTAAAGCTCTCTTTACTACTCAGCATTGACGGACGATCGGTAGTCTCCTTGTGTGG
>Ga0307515_10001075_pt1 | contig 62570 bp, 50 predicted proteins | sample 17_EM_MG_FD_194513 | JGI IMG/M metagenome (GOLD analysis project Ga0307515, IMG submission 194513) | Populus trichocarpa ectomycorrhiza microbial communities from riparian zone in the Pacific Northwest, United States - 17_EM | ecosystem: Host-associated > Plants > Roots > Unclassified | place... | reverse complement strand
TGGGCTTGATCGTGCATCCGCGCGGCGCCACCCACGTGTCGCTGCGCGGCACCGCCGCCGACGTCGACGGCAACGCGATCGAGCAGACGATCATCCGCGCCTACGCGATCGCCGCGACCCCGCAGTGACCGGCCCCCGGACACTCAATTCGTGCAGACGATGATGTTCGCAGGATCGGTCGTCGCCGGGCGACACGGCACACCCGGCGGGATCGCCCCGTAGCAGTTCCCCGTCAGCGCCACGGTCGACGACACCACGGCCGACGTGGTGGTGCCGTCGCACTGCAGGGTCTGGCGGATGTCGTCGATGCGCGAGAACACGCCGTACAGCCGGTACCGCGTCCCGTTGAAGCCGGTGCCCACGCAGGTGGTGATGTTCCCGCCCTCGAGGTGGTCGAACGTGGTCTGGAACGTATCCTGGCTGAACGGACAGCCGCAGGCCTGCATGCAGTTCGTCAGGCGCGTGTCGCAGTTCTGCTCGCAGTTCGGCCGCGGGTTGCGGTCGCACACCGCGTTGCACTGCTGCGACGCGGTGTTGCACTGGATCGTGCACGCGTTGCCCAGCTCGGCGGTGTCCGACGACGTCGCCGGTTGATCGGGGGGCGGGGCTCCAGCGCAGGCGGCAATGGCGATCAGACAGACGGCGAATAAAGTGGGCTTCATCGATCGCAATCTGCGCCTCGCCGACTCGACAGCACAACCGACTTGCGCTGTCCGGGGCCGGCGCATCGTGGCGCTCGCCGCCGCAGCAGGGGCGCGCGGCGAGGTCGCAGCGTGTCGCGACGGACCCGGACTGCCACGCTGGCGGCGTCGGCCCCGCTCCCGGCGTCTCGCTTCAGGTCAGCGAAGCGCTCGCCGTCGGCGGCGAGCTGTTCGAGCAGCGGCGAGAACGCGATCTGCTTCGACACCGCGCCCCGGCAAGCAGAAGTGGACCGGCCGCGGCGTGGCCTCCGCCGCCGATGTCGGCATGATCAAGGAGCTCCCCGGGCCACAACAGCGCACGCACGCTGGTAAAGGCGGCGATGATCGCCAAGGCGCCGCCGCCGACCAGAAGAAGCACAAGCTGGTCTCCGAGGGTGGGCGCGTCCCCGACACGATCAACGAGACCGACGTCCCGGGCCTGACCATGAAGGGCGTCGCGCTCGACGCTGCCAAGGTCAACGCCGCGTTCGGGCTCAAGTAGATGTGATATAGCTCGCGCGTGGCAGGAACCGAGCTGGGGACAGGCGCAGGGCACACCGGGGCAGGGCAAGCGTCGCTGCGCCTCGGCTCGATCGAGATCAGCGGCGACGGGATCTCCGAGCGCACGCCCGAGGGCCATCGCGTCGTGTTCCTGCCGCGCGCCAGCATCGAGCGCATCGCCGTGGACCAAGGCTTCACCTGCGAGCGGCCGGTGGCGGCGGCGATCGCCACCGCGATCTTCCTTGGCGGCGCCGCGATCATCACCGTCTGGATGATCCTGGCGTTCGCCACCGGCGAGCTCGCGCTCCGGCTCAAGCTGCTGGTTGCGGCCCTGTTCCCCGGTGTGATCGGCGTGATGTTCCTGTGGACGCTGATCCGGCGCGGGCGCTACCTGCGGATCGACACCACGCGCGGCCGGCGCAAGCTCGTGCTGCGAGGCGCGAGCGACCGCAACGCGTTGCGCGACCTGCTCAGCCTCGGTCGGACCCGGTTCGGCTACGCAGTGGACCTGACCTCGGTCGACGAGGCGTAGCTTCCACCCACGGAGCACAGCGATGGTGCGGACCGAACCGGCTCCGGAGCGGCATATTCGTGGGAGGGGGTGGTCACGTCGCGCGCTCGGGAAAGCAGGGCTGTGCTTGTGGTTCTTTGGTAGGACATCGGCCGCTGCTCGTCCGCGGGACGGCGACCTTTGACGTCGCCGCGCGGTGGATCTCGCGACGGCCTCGCTTGCGCCGTGGACATCAGCGCTAGGTGTCGCCGGCACAGTTCGAGGGCAGCTCCTCGTTGCGCTCCGACCGCTGCGACGGGAATAGTGACCAGGTCGCCCGCTTGCTCGGGGCTTCCCCGGTAGAATGGCTGTATGGCTAGTGGAAAGAGAGCGCCGAGGTCGCGGGCTTTGCGTGGGGCAGTCAAAAGCGAAAACCCTGACCCTCGTCAACCACATCCATTTCCGGGACATCATCATCCCAACCCATTTCCACACCCCTCTCCTCCTCCGCCGGTGCCACCGGAGCGGTTCCCTACCTTCACGTTTGACGGGTTTGCAATATATAGCGGGCTCAATGGTAACGGTGGGATCCGAGCCGAGCTAGTTGTGAACGTTGTCGCCGGTCCAGCCAACTCGTACGTCACCTACCTCCGTTTTTGCGATGCGGCCCATCTCGGCAAGTTTGCAGACTCCGTACCCCCTACGGCAGGAGGCCCTCGGTACTTCTATTTTCCGATCGAACTTGTGCAGACGATCCTGACCATCATCAGGATTGAGCCCTCGCGGGCTGTCGGCTACTTGTGGAGCAATCCGGGTGGCGGAGGAACGCCGATCGGGTTCGTGTCGATATGAACAACATTCGTGTGAACGTCACTGAGAATCGCGGAAGTCTATCGGCGCCGCTGCTCACCGCCAGATGGCCTCGGAGCGCGCGCGGGTGACTCGCTCGGGTGGCGCGCGGCCCGGCTGAGTGCACGGTTCCGCCGGCCCCGTTCCGCCGCCCCGCTCGTACAGACTGGAACAACTAGATCGTCAGTTGATAAGCTGCACGCGGTGCTTCTCCTCGGTCTGGGCCGCGTTGTACGCGGTCCAGTCGGACCGCAGGGCCGAGCCTGAGCGTCGGGCATCGGCGTCGAGCATCGGCGCTGGGCGTCCGATACTACCCTGCCTCTAGACCGAAAAAGGACGTTTTTTTCCTTTTCCGGTCTAGACGTAAGTCATTGGATCCTGATAATCTCCGATCTTGATGACTGAACCGCGTACGCCGGGTCAGCTGCTCCAGGAGCTCCTTGATGAGCGTGGGTGGACGTACAAGGTGCTCGAATTGGTCACCGGCTTGGACAGTTCGTCCATCAGCAAGATCGTGGTGGGCAAGAAGCCGGTCGACGCTCGCCTTGCCCTGCTTTTCGGCGAGGTGTTCGGGATTGAGGCAGACCGCTTCCTAGCGCTCCAGCAGTCGCTTGATCTGGCGCAAGCAAGGCTCGTGGAGAGACCGGATCCCGCGCGGGCGAGGCGCGCTCACATCTACGGCGACCTTCCCGTCTCCGAGATGAACAAGCGCGGGTGGATTCGCGTTGAGAAGATTCGCAACGTGAAGGAGGTCGAGGCCGAGGTGGCCAAGTTCTTCCGTGTCGCGTCGGTCGACGACATTCCGACCTTGACGCCGGCCTTCAAGAAGACCAACCCCGAGTCGCCTCTCAACGCGGCGCAGCTGGCATGGCTATACCGCGTTGATCGAATCGCCAGCCAAATGATCGTGCCGAAGTACTCGCCATCCGCGCTGCGCGCAGCGATTCCGAAGCTGCGCGACTTGCTCTCGGCGCCGGAGTTGGCCCGGCATGTACCCCGCATACTCATGGAGTGCGGAATCAGATTCTTGATCGTTGAGACGATTGGAAATGCTAAGGTGGATGGCGTGTGTTGCTGGGCGACGATGGGTTCCGCTCCTGTTGTCGCGATGTCCTGCAGATATGACAGAATTGACAACTTTTGGTTCGTACTTCGTCATGAACTGGAGCACGTCTTGCGCGAAGACGGACGCGTGAATCCCATGCTCGATTTCGAGCTTGAAGGTAAGCTCGTTAGCCCCGACTCCGAGAGCCCCGAGGCTGAGCGACTTGCAAACGAGGCCGCCGCCGAGTTCTGCGTGCCCGGCGACAAGATCCGAAAGTTCATCGCTCTAAAATCGCCGCTGTTTGCAGAACGTGACATGCTGGGTTTCGCGCGGACGCTGAAGATTCATCCAGGCATCGTTGCGGGCCAGATTCGCCACAGAACCGCACGCAGCGACCTATTTTCAAGGCACCTATGCAAAGTCAGATTCGCCGTTGCGCCGACAGCAACGGTCGATGGTTGGGGCGATGTAGCCCCGGTGGCATCTTAGCCACGGAAGGGATCGCGATGGCGAGCAGAGATCAGATCATTCAGAGAATGGCCAGGATCTACAGAGAAGAACAGGGTTCGCCGGACATTGATCTGTCATCGTTCGCCGAGTACCTCATCAGCCACGGCGTTAAGCCGCCGCCGGCTCCAACGGCGCGCGAACTCATGGCTAAGGCCGCCAAGCGCGCCCTGAAGCAGGACATTCGGCGCGACCAGGTGACGGGCCGCCCCTATCACGGTTGGCAGGCGGTCCCGCATGGCAAGGATGCGAGAACAGGACAGTTGAGTTTTACTTACATCGACGCCGACGAGGCCCCACGCGAGCCGATGAAGAATGCGCTGCTCCTAAAGGTCAGCATGATGATCGACGATGGCGTGCAGGTGACGTTCGATGCGGAGCACTGGAACCGAGTCAATCCCAAAGAAGAGCCGATCGTCGTCGACGAGCTGCTCGACTTGCGCGATCAAGTACAATGGCGAGTCGCTTCGCGGGACGACGACGAGAGCACCGACGATGACGGTGATGACGGTGGTGACGGTGGTGGAGATCCGGACTCTCCTTCCGTCTGACCGCGCAGCTCGTTGAACAGCGCCGCACCGCGGGCTACGACCCCGCCGGCGTGGATCACCGCCCACTCCAGCGGGTCAGCGCGCCCGACGCGTGGGGGAGCGCTTGGCGACCCGCGCCGCCAGGTGAGCCGCGCGCAGCGCGACCAGTTCCTTGCCCGGTTCCAGCGCGCCCCGTGCGCGCCCGGATGTCTTGCCGACCAGCGTGTAGAGCCGGGCTAAGGTCCGGCCGTACTTCCCGCGCGGCCTCGGCGGCAGCTGCGTGACCGCTTCGTCGGCGGTGACTGCGAGGGCCTCGACCTCGACCAAGTCCTCGTAGAGGTGGTTGATCAGGATGCTGGTGTCGAAGTTGTCAGGGGTGGGCCGCTTGGATAGCCTGGCCCGGGGGTTGCGATGTTTTGCCCATCGTGACTCCTTGGCCCGTCGGCGGCTGATACCCGTCGGCGAGCCACCATGAGGTTCGCCGTCCAGGCTATGGGGGTTCTGGGGCAGCATCGCGGGTTTTGAGGGCAACGACGGTTATTGAGTCAAAGCCCGGCAGCGGCAGCGGTAGCGGCCGCCCAAAAGCTACCGCGCGAACGCCGCGATCACTTCAGATCGGCGAAGCGCTTGCCGTCGGCGGCGAGCTGCTTGAGCAGCGGCGAGATCGTAAAGTCCTTGCCGAGCCGCGTCCCGTAGTCCTCGAGCCTGGCGACCACCTGGCCCAGGCCGACGGTGTCGGCGTAGAACATCGGCCCGCCGCGGTAGACCGGCCAGCCGTAGCCGTTGATCCACACGATGTCGATGTCCGACGGCCGGATCGCGATCTTCTCCTCGAGGATCTTGGCGCCCTCGTTGATCTGGGCGTACAGGCAGCGCTCGAGGATCTCCTGCTCGGAGATCGCGCGCTGCGGCTGGCCGGACCGCCCGGCGAAGTCGCGAATGATCTGCTCGGTGACCGGCGACGGCCGGGCGTTGCGCTGCTCGTCGTAGTCGTAGAACCCCGCGCCGGTCTTCTGGCCGCGGCGGTTCTGCTCGCACAGCACCTCGCGGATCGTCGAGCTCTTCGACTTGTCGGGGATCCAGCCGATGTCGAGGCCGGCGAGGTCGGACATCGCGAACGGGCCCATCGGCAGGCCGAAGTCGTAGATCGCCTTGTCGATGTCCCACGGCATCGCGCCCTCCATCAGCATCGCGTTGGCCTGCTGCGAGCGCGCGTACAGGATGCGGTTGCCGACGAAGCCGGGGCAGACGCCGACCAGCGCGGCGATCTTGCCGAGCTTCCTGGCGAGCTGCATCGAGGTCGCGATCACCGGCTTGCTGGTGTCGCGGGTGCGCACGACCTCGACCAGGCGCATCACGTTGGCCGGCGAGAAGAAGTGCAGGCCGATCACCGCCTCGGGCCGCTTGACCGCGGTGGCGATCTGGTTGATGTCGAGCGCGGAGGTGTTGGTGGCGAGGATCGCGCCGGGCTTGACGATCTTGTCGAGCTTGCCGAACACCTCCTGCTTCACGTCCATGTTCTCGAACACGGCCTCGATCACGAGGTCGCAGTCGGCGAGCTGGCCGAGATCGAGCGAGCCGGTGAACAGCTGCATGCGCTGGTCGACGTCGGCCATGGTCAGCCGCCCGCTCCTGGTGCTGCGCTCGTAGTTCTTGCGCACCACCGACAGGCCGCGATCGAGCGCGTCCTGCCTGGTCTCGACGATCGTCACCGGCACGCCGATGTTGACGAAGTTCATCGCGATACCGCCGCCCATCGTGCCCGCGCCGATGATCCCGACCTTCTTGATCGGGATGGTCGGCGTGTCATCGGCCACGTCCGGGATCTTCCAGACCTGGCGCTCGGCGAAGAACACGTGGCGCTGCGCCGCCGACTGCGTGCCGGCCATCAGCTCGACGAACAGCCGGCGCTCGATCGCCAGGCCGTCGTCGAACGGCTTGTCGACCGCCGCCTCGATCGTCTGGATGTTGTACTCGGGCGCGAGGAAGCCGCGGAACTTCTTGGCGTTGGCCTTGCGGAACGCCTCGAAGATCTCGGGCTTGCCGCGCGCGGCGGCGAGCTTGTCGTCGAGGTCGCGGACCCGCTTGAGCGGCCGGTTCTCGGCGACCAGCCGTCCGGCGAACGCGATCGCGCTGGCGCGCAGCGCGCCCTCGGGGACCAGCTCGTCGACGAGGCCCGCGGCGTGGGCGGCCTTCGCGTCGATGTGCTTGCCGCTGGTCACCATCTCGAGCGCCTGCTCGACCCCGACGAGGCGCGGCAGGCGCTGGGTGCCGCCCGCGCCGGGCAGGAGGCCGAGGTTGACCTCGGGCAGGCCGCACTTCGCCGACGGCACCGCGACGCGGTAGTGGCAGCACAGCGCGACCTCGAGGCCGCCGCCGAGCGCCGTGCCGTGGATCGCGGCGACCACCGGCTTGGGCGAACCCTCGATCGCGTCCTGGATCTCGACCAGGCTCGGCGGCTGCATCGGCTTGCCGAACTCGGTGATGTCGGCGCCGGCGATGAACGTCTTGCCGTCGCAGATCAGCACGATCGCCTTCGCGGCCGGATCGGCGACCGCCTGGCGGACACCCTCGAGGAGGCCGGCGCGCACCTGCTGGGACAGCGCGTTCACCGGCGGATAGTTGATGGACAGGATCGCGACATCGCCTTCGGTGGCGAGCTGGACCACGGCGTTGATGGCTGCCATAGGGCCCGGACTATAGGCCGAACAGGAACACCGCGCGCCCGCCGGCGATGGCGATCACCTGGTGACCGTCCATCGTGAACGAGATCGGGGCCGCGGCGGTCATGCCGCCCAGGCCGACGCGCCACAGCTCCGCGCCGGTGCGGGCGTCGAGCGCGAACAGCTGGCCCTCGCAGGCGCCGAACACCAGATCGCCGGCGGTGGCGAGCAGCCCGCTCCGGCCGCCGACCGCGTGGGCGCGCGGCGCCCGGTACTCCCAGCGCTTGTCGCCGGTCGCGGCGTCGAGCGCCTTGACCAGCGGCTCGAGCTCGGTCGTCGTCGAGCCGCTGGCGACGAACAGCGCCCCGGGCTGGTGCTTCTCGGGCGGCGAGTTGGTGAAGATCGAGCTGCCCTCGGTCGCGGGGATGAACACCAGGCCCAGCCCGGGGTGGAGCGCGGGCGACTGCCAGTTGGTGCCTCCGGCCACGCCGGGATAGACCAGCGCGCCCTTGCGCGTCGGCCGCCCGCCGTCGGCCAGGATCGGCCGGCCGTGCGCGTCCAGGCCGCGGGCCCAGGTCTGCTTGACGAACGGCGTGCCGACGAGGAACTCGCCGGTCGCGCGATCGAGCACGTAGTAGAACCCGTTGCGGTTGGCCCAGGCGATCACCTTGCGCTTGGCCCCTGCCACGGTCAGCTCGGTCAGGATCGGAGTCTGGTTGGAGTCCCAGTCGTGCTCGTCGTGCGGGCTGAACTGGAAGTGCCAGGCGAGCTTGCCGGTCGCACGCGCGATGGCGACCACGCTGTTGCTGTAGAGGTTGTCGCCGTCGCGATCGACGCCCGAGTAGATCGGCGACGGATTGCCGACGCCCCAGTACACCAGGTCGAGGTCCGGATCGTAGGCGCCGGTGACCCAGGTCGGAGCGCCGCCGGTCTTCCACGAGTCGCCCTCCCAGGTCTCGTGGCCGGGCTCGCCCGGGCCGGGCACGGTGTTGAATCGCCAGACCTCCTTGCCGGTGTCGGCGGCGTACGCGGCGAGGAACCCGCGGATGCCGAACTCGCCGCCCGACACGCCGACGATCACCAGGTCGCCCACCGCGAGCGGCGCCACGGTGATCGAGTAACCGTCGCTGACGTCGGCGACCCGGGTCTCCCAGCGCGGCGCGCCGCTCGCGGCGTCGAGCGCCACGAGGTGGGCGTCGAGCGTGCCGACGAACACCGTGCTGCCGAGCAGCGCGACGCCGCGGTTGACCCGGCCGCAGCACAGCGACATGTTGAGCGGCAGGTCGCGGCCGAAATGCCACAGCGCGTTGCCGGTCTTCACATCGAGCGCCACCACGCCGCTGGGCGGCTCGGAGATGAACATCGCGCCGCCGGCGACCAGCGGCGTGCTCTCGATGATCGGATCGTTGGTCGCGAGCTGGTGGACCCAGCGCAGCCGGAGCCGGCCGACGTTGCCGGCGGTGACCTCGGTCAGCGGGCTGTAGCGCTGGCCGTCGAACGTCCGCGCGTGGGTCAGCCACTCGTCGGGGTGGCCGGGCGCGGCGACCAGATCGTCATGGCTGACGTTGACCTGCAGCCGCGCGGCGAGCTCGGGGCGCCCGGTGCTGGTCGCCTCGTTCTGGCGCTCGCGCAGGAACGCGATGACCTGCCAGAGCTGCTGCTCGGACAGGTTGGCCGGCGGCATGCCGGTGCCGGCGATGCCGCGCTCGAGGATCCGGTACACCACCCAGTCGGCGTTGCCGTGCGAGTACGCGGGGCGGTTGAGCGGCGGGCCGCGGTCGCCGACGCCGTCCTGGCCGTGGCACGGCGCGCAGCGCGCGCGGAACAGCTTGCCGCCCTCCTCGCGATCGGTCGCCGCGGTGAACGGGTTCTGGATCGCGCCGTTGACGCTGCGGCCCTCCGAGATCATCGGCCGCAGGTAGTAGCGGCTGCTCGGGCCGATCATCCGCAGCAGTTCGCCCCACGTCAGCTCGCGGACATCGCCGCGGACCTTGCGGCCCACCAGGAACAACCGCCAGCGGGTCGATTCCACTGCGAATCCGACGATCGTCGCCAGGACGAGCACCGCGAGACCCGCCAGCCCGATACGCTTCAACCATCTGCCAATACGCCACCGGAATGCCACCACCGGACGCTAGCCGAGCCAGCTCCGTGATCGCAACGGCTGCACTTCAACTCTGCGAGAATATCGCGCCGACTCGCGGTACACTGCGCGCGGACGATGTCGAGGATGCGATGCGTGAGCTGCCGCTGGTAATGCTCGCCGTGGCGGTATGCAGCGGGCTGGCCGCGTGCGGCGCCGGATGCTCGGGCTCGCACGGCACGACCCCGCCGCCGCACGACACCGCGATCTCCGACGGCAGCGGCGGCATGACGCCCATCGACGGAGGTCCGGCGGCAGGTCCACTTCGCGTCGATGGGCAAAATCCGCGCTACTTCACGACCGGCAACGGCAAGGTCGTGTACCTCACGGGCTCCCACACCTGGGGCAACTTCAAGGACCGCGCGCACGTCGATCCGCCGCCCGCGTTCGACTACCCGGCGTTCCTCGACTTCCTCACGGCGCATCACCACAATTTCATGCGACTCTGGACCTGGGAACAACCACACAGCTTCGACGACGACCCGCAAAACCTACTGTACTTCGCGCAGTTCCCGTGGCGGCGCACCGGGCCCGACAACGCGTCCGACGGCAAGCCGAAGTTCAATCTCGACCAGCTCGACCCGGCGTACTTCGACCGGCTCCGCGCCCGGGTCGCGGCGGCCCGCGATCGCGGCATCTACGTCGCGGTGATGCTGTTCGACGGCTGGGACCTGGCGAACGCCTACAACCCGACCAGCGGCGGCTTCCCGCTGGCCGCGGGCAACAACGTCAACGGCGTGGCCGCGACCGGGCCGCAGGCGATCACGCTGGCGAACGCCGCGGCCACCGCGCGGCAGGAGGCCTATGTCCGCGCGGTGATCGACGCGGTCAACGATCTCGACAACGTGCTCTACGAGATCGCCAACGAGACCGACGGCTCCGCGATCGCCTGGCAGTACCACATGATCGATCTCGTGAAGGCGATCGAGGTCGGCAAGCCGAAGCGGCACCCGGTGGGCATGACGTCGGTCTATCCCGGCGGCTCGGACGCGGATCTCTACGCCAGCCACGCCGACTGGATCTCGCCGGTCGGCCGCCTGGTGCCGAGCGACGGCCGCAAGGTGATCCTCAACGACACCGATCACTCCTACGGCTGGGCGACGCTGCAGTCCGACGGGCCCGCGGCCCAGCGCGCGTGGGCCTGGGAGACCTTGTGCATCGGCGCCGCGCCGCTGTTCATGGACCCGTACCTCGAGCCATGGGCGGTGCGCAACAACCCCGCCGGCGGCCGGCCCGATCCGTCGTGGGATACGATCCGCGACGCGCTCGGCCGGACCCGGCGCTACGCCGACCGGCTCGACCTCGAGCGCGCGGTGCCGTCGGCGAACCTGTGCTCCACCAGCTACTGCCTCGCCGAGCCCGGCCACCAGTACCTGATCTACAAGCCGCCGGGCGGCAGCGCGACGTTCACCGTGACCATGGCCGCGGGCGCGTACTCGTTCGAGTGGTTCAACCCCGCGACCGGCAGCGTCTCCGACACCGGCATGATCACCGTCGGCGCCGGCCCGCACACGTTCATGCCGCCGTTCTCGGGCGACGCGGTGCTGCTGCTGCTGCTTCCGTGATCACCTGGACGCTTCGTGCGCACCGCGGGCGCGTGCAGGTCTTGCACAAGGGACCGTCGGCGCGCGCTGAGGCGTGGAGCCCCAGGGTCGGCAGACCAACTCACCGGATCCGCTGCGCGGCGCGGTGGCATGCGGCGTGAACCTTGTCCTGGCCAACCACGTGTTTACGCGAATCTCCTGGTCGTTCACCGCCGGCGCCGCGCTCGCCGCGGTGCTGGTCTCCGGCCGCGGAGCCGCCCACGCCGATGCGCGTGCGGTGTTCCGCATCGGGGTCGAGCCGCTCGGCCTCGAGCCGTCCGCGGACACGCCGTTCGTCGGCGAGCATGTCGACGACGCGGTGGCGGCCTACAACGCCGCGTCGTCGGCGTACAACCGCGCGCACGGCTACGCGGCCGGCTCGGCGATGGCGAGCGCCGCGATCGATCGCACCGACCTCGGCCTGCACACCACGCTGGTGACCTTCGCGCCCGGCTTCGAGGTCGGCGGCGATCACGTGATGTTCCGGATGGAGGGGCTGATCGGGATCTCCGATCGGCTCCACGCGTTCGGCCTGGGGATCTATCCGGTCGACCTCGCCCTGCCGATCGAGGGCAGCGCGATCACGCCGTACCTCGTCGCCGGCGGCACGCTGCGCTGGCTCGATCGCAGCGACACCGATGGCGAGAGCGGCGGGCTGGTCACGGTCCGCGCCGCGGCCGGCGCGCGGATCGGCCGCCACGTCGTGGTCGAGCTCGGCGTCGGGCTGTTCATGCTCGGCGGGGTCTACGACGGCGACCAGCTCCAGTCGATGACGCGCTACGACCCGCGCGGCAGCGCGCCGCCGCCGGCCCCGGATCGCGCGGTCGCGGGCGGCCAGCAGACCGGCATGGTCGACATCTCCGTCGGCTTCGCGCTGTGAGGTCGCGCGGATCGCCGCGCTACTTCCGCGACGACGAGCCGTGGGAGTCCCGACCGGCGCCGAGCAGCGTGGCGCGGGCATCGGCGCAAAGCGCGCGGAAGCGATCGCCGCGGATCTCGTAGCCGTGGTTCTCGTAGTGGAGCAAGCCCGCGTGCGGCGGGCGGGTGAAGTCGTGGAGCGGGGCCGGGCGATAGCGCTCGACCTCGGGGGGGAAGAAGCCCTCGAGGGCCTGGGTCCGGTAGCAGGCGTACATGCGGCGCTTGCGCTCGCGGTCCGCGGCTGACAGCACGACGGTGGTCTCCGCGGGGCCGCCGGGGAGGAAGCGGAGCGGGACGGGGGGACGGAGCTGGCTCCTGGGCCGGAGCGGGCCGGCGAGCTGCGGCACCTCGTCGACGTCGGCGCGGTAGGCGGGGAACTCGAACAGCGCGGGCCGCGACGCGCCGTCGCGGGCGAGCAGGTCCAGCGCGAGGCGCACGGCGCACGCGGCGGCGTCGTGATCGGGGTGTCCGCCTTCGTAGCTGTGGGTGAACACGACCTCGGGCGAGAGCGCGTCGACCAGCGCGGCGATGCGGCGGGCGATCTCGGGGAGGTGGAGCGCGGTCTCCTGGTCGACGACGTCCAGGCGCGCGCAGCGCGCGGCGGCGACGCCGACCACCGCCAGCGCCCCGAGTTGCTCCGCGACGCGCGCGGCGGCGTAGTCCTCGCGGCGCGCGAAGCCGTGGCGCTCGTGGGTTCGGCGGTCGCGTGGCGCGCCGTCGGTGATGGTGAGGACGTGCGCGGCCGCGCTCCAGTCGGCGAGGCGGGTGGAGAGCCCGACGGTCTCGTCGTCGGGGTGCGCGACGACGGCGAGCCACAGCCGCGGGGGCGGGGCGCCGCGCGCTGCGTCAGCCACGCTTCGCCGTCGAGCGGAACGCGCGCCAGTGGTCCGTGAACTCGCGTTGCCGCGCCAGCCCGTCCTCGAAGTCCGCCCCCGGCGGCTCGCGGCGCAGAGTGTAGTGGCCGTGCTCGTCGCGCCCGCGCGCCAGCACCACGTCGTGATGCGGGAGCTGCTGCGACACCGACGGCGGCACGTAGCGGACCGCCAGCCCGATGCGCGGCGCGGGCGAGGCGTTGGGCGCCGAGGCGTGGAGCAGGTCGACGTGGTGGAGCGACATCTCGCCCGCGCGCAGCTCGACGGGCCGGGCGGACTCCTCGTCGACCGAGGCCCTGGTGCGCAGGCCGCTGGTGAGGAGGTCTTCGGGCGCTGCAGCCCCGTCGGTGTAGGGCAGCGCGCCCGCAGCGTGCGAGCCGGGCAGCACGCGCATGCAACCGCTCGCGCGTGTGCTCTCGGTGAGCGCGATCCACGCCGAAGCGACGACGGGCCGCGACAACCGCCAGTACGAGCCGTCCTGGTGCCAGGCCACGGAGCTGGGGCTGCGCGGTGGCTTGTAGAACAGGGAGCTGGAATGGACCAGGAGGTCGGGCCCGAGCAGGCTCTCGACGGCGGCGAGCACCGCAGGATGGGTGGCGAGATCGAACGCCCAGCGGAAGTGCAGGTGCGGCTGGAGCATGTCCGCCGGGCGCGGGGCGCCGCCCATGCGCGCCACCAGCTGTTCGGCGTGGCGGCGCGCCTGCGCGACCTCGTCGGCACCGAGCACGGCGAGGCCGCCGAGGTAGCCGGTGGCGCGGTAGGTGTCGATCTCGGCGGCGGTGAGCGGGCGGGTCATGGCGTGGCCTCGGGCATGCGCTCGTCGGGCGCGGGCGGGTGATCGCGCACCACGAGGTGTGGGCAGGGCAGGGAGCCGCGGGCGCGCACCACGGGATCCCGTGCGTCGGGGATCGCCGGCGTGACGTAGCGGACGATGAAGCCGGTCCGCGGCGCCGCGGTCCGGTTCTCGCGCGAGCCGTGCACGATGCTGGCGTGGTGGAGCGACATCTCGCCGGCGCGCAGCGCCACGTCCACCGCGGCGCGCTCGTCGACTTCGACGGTGATCTCGGGTCGGTTGTAGGGCAGCAGGTGGTGCGGCGCGTGCGACTGCACGTACGGTAGCTGGGGCAACGCGTGCGACCCGGGGATCACGCGCATGCAGCCGCTCTCGGGCAGGCTGTCGCGCAGCGCGATCCAGGCCGACACGCACGGCGCCCGGTTGAACCCGCTGGTGCCGCCGTCCTGGTGCCATGTGATGAACGAGGGGTCGCGCGGCGGCTTGGTGAGGATGAGCGTGGCGAACACCAGCACCTCGGGGCCGAGGATCGACGCCGCCGCGTCGACGATGCCGGGCTCGAGCGCGAGATCCCAGGCCCAGCGCTCGGCGAGGTGCGGCTGGCCGATCCACGTCACGCGGCCGGGGCGACACGCCTCGAGATCCTCCAGCGCGCGCAGGCACCCGCGCAGCCGCTCCGGCGCGAGCGCGGGCAACGGAAACACCGCGCCGTCGCGCTCCCAGCGCTCGAGCACCGTCGGGGATGGTGTGGTCATCGGGCCCCCGCGTGGAACGTCGAGCTGCGGCGCACGCGCGGATCGCCGAGCGAGCTGGCGACGTCGTCGCGGTGATCGACCAGGTTCGGGATCGCGATGTAGACGTGGTTGTCCGCCACCGTGCCGAGGTCGGGCGTGCCGGCGAGGTGCGAGTTGAAGAACAGCCCGAGCAGGCCGTCGTGCACGCGGGGGAAGCTGCGGTAGAGCGCGGCGTTGTGCTCGACGAACGCCGCGTAGTGATGCGCCACCTCGCGCCGGGCGAGCACCGCCTGCTCGCCCGGGATCGCCGACCGGATCTGCTGGCCATCGTCGATGGTGCTGACGATCGGGCCGATGCGGCCGAGATCGACGCGTGCCCAGCGCTCGTCCACGCGCTCGAGGTATCGATCGTTGTGCGCGTGGTTGTAGAGGCTCACGACCCGGATCGCGCGGGCGTCGGCTTCGCGCAGCCGCGCCGCGACTCGGGCCTCGAAGTCGTCGGACAGGATCACGTCGTCCTGCATCACGCCCACCCACGCTCCGCCGCGGGCGCACGCCTCGCGCCACGCGCGCGCGTGGCTGTGCTGCACGTCGCGCGCGTGATCGACGATCAAGAACGCGTCGCCGCCGAGCCGTGCGAGCAGCGCGTCGGCGATCGCCCGGCGCTCGGCGATGGTCACGATCGCCCAGATCATGCGGCGGCTTCCCCCGAGCGCCCGTCCGCCAGCGCGCGGTACAGCTCGCACACGTCGCGCCCGTGGTCCGATTCCGGGCGCGCGGCGACCGCGAGCCGGGCGCGGTCGCCGATCGCGCGCATCCCGCCGGGATCGCGCCGCAGGCGGTCGAGGATGCCGGCGATCTCGGCGACGGCGTCGCCGCGGTGCAGGTCGACGATGAAGCCGCTGTCGGCGTGGCGGAGGTAGTCGCGGCACCCGGTCTTCGTGGACACGATGGGGACCAGGCCGGTCGCCATCGCCGCCAGGGTCTGGTGGTTCATCGCGTCGGTCACCGAGGGGGACAGGCACACGGTGCGGGCCGCGAGCGCCGCCGGCATGTCGTCGTAGGGCAGGTCCTGGATCACGTCGAGCGGTTCGCCGATGCGTTCGCACGCGGCGAGCGCGTAGGGGTAGCCCTTGGTGAGGGTGGCGCCGCCGCCCAGCACGACGCGGAACGCGGGCCGCTGCTCGGGCGGGTGGAACATGACGCTGTCGACCGAGAACGGGATGATGCGCGTGCGCGCGGCGGGGAAGCCGGCGGCCGCGAAGGTCGCGGCTGCGTAGCTCGATGGCACGAGCACGCAGTCGGCGAGGTCGTACTCCTCGCGCTGGTCGGCGATCCGGTCGGCGCGCACGTTCGGCCCCTCGGTGCAGAGCGCGTCGAACGGGCCGCCGCGGCGCCGCCGCAGCTCGTCCCGCAGGTCCTCGCAGGCGATGTGCGCCGAGTCGCGCTGGAGCACGATGCGTACTCCCGGGCGGTGGGCGCGCAGGTAGCGCAGGGTCGGCAGCGAGAGCACGGAGTGGCCGTGGAACACGTCGCAGCTGGCGATCGTCTCGTCGGGCTCGTCGAACAAGCGGAGCTGGGTCAGCCAGCCGCGCCGCCGCAGCTCGCCGATCACGGCGTCGCAGATCGGCCTGGCCTGCCGGTGATAGCGGCCAATCGAATACACCACCCGCACGCCGGCCATTCTCGATCGTCCGCACCGGAGGTGTCAACGCACCGGCTCGGTGCCGCGGCCGACGGCGGGTGCCGGGCGCACCACCTCGAACGCGGTGATGCGGCTGGACGCGTTGGCCCAGCGCACCTTGTAGGGCTGGTCGCCGCTGAGAAAGTCGAGCTCCGCCAGGCCGAGCGAGCGGGCGAGGTCGAGCTCCGCGTTGAACAGCAGGTGCCCCGGCGACAGCGGCGCGGCGTCCGCGAGGAAGCCCGTGTTCCAGGTGCACAGGCTGGTCGCGCCGACCATGCAGAGATCGATCGCGATCACGCGCTCGCCGTCGTGCAGCGCCATGACGCGCAGCCGGCGCTGCGCGAACAGCGGCGGCAGCGCGGCGCGCAGGAACGCGCGCCCGACGTCGCGCGTGAGGATGGTGTCGGGACCCAGGCGCTCCGCGTGGAGTCGCAGGAACAGGTCCGGCAGCTCCGCCGGATCGCAGGCCCCGGGGTGCAGCTCGGCGATGGTGACGCCGCGCTCGGCTGCCCGGCGCAGCGCGCGCCGCAGCGTTGCGCGCAGGTTGTGGCCGAGCGCCGCCGCGTAGGCGGCCTCGCCGGGTGGGAGCCGCGCCTGGTACGACGGGACGTCGGCCAGCCGCGTGGCCGAGCACCCCAGCTCGTGGAGCCCGGCGACCAGGCGGGCGCAGGTCGAGCGCTCGTGGAGGTTGCGCAGCACCAGCGAGCCGCCGCCGGCCTCGTCGAGCGCGCGCAGGAGCAGCGCGCGGGCCGCCGCCTCGTCGCCGGGCTCGACGAGCATGTCCTTGTGGTCGGCGAAGTCACGCAGGAAGCCTAGCCCCGAGGAGGTCGCGAACAGCGGGAACAACCCGATCAGGCGGCCGGCGCGGCGCGCGGCGATCGGCCGCGGCGCGACCGCGAACGCGCGCGCCGTGGCGAGGTAGAACGCGGCCGAGCCGAACGCGCGGTTGCACCCGGTGCGATCGAGCAGCGCGTCCCACTCCGGCGCGAGCGCCTCGATCGACGGGATGTCCCCCAGGACCGAGAGCTCGAGCGGCGCGTCTCGGAGATCGCACGCACGGATGTAAATCGACAGGTCGTGCAGGATACGCGCAACGGACCCCGGGCGCATCACCGCTCCGGCGTCCGAGGCGTGGCGGGGCGTTGTCGATGGAATTTTGTGCCGGTGCTCGATCGGAGGACGAGACTAACTAACTCACTGCAGACTGTAATGCCAACCTACATTCCGCTGCTGATCCTGGGCGCGGTACGGTCCACGCATGGACCTCACGCAGGCGTTCATCCGCCACTGCACGCTGGCGTCGGCACTCACGATCTTCCACGCGAGCTCCGTCTCCGGCTATCGCCAGCACGCTCTGCGGTGATCCATGGCGATTGAAAACAGCGATTCTCAACGTACGGAAAAGCCATGCGTTGTCCGGCGCTGGAACAGGGCGAGCAGCGTCCGCCATGACGCGCCGCCACGCGTCGTCAACCGGGCGGCGATGGTTGCCGTGCTCGGCGAACCACCCGGCCCCGACGGCGCCGAGTTGCGTGCCCTGGCCGCTCGCGCCGACGCACTCGAAGTCCGCGCCGACCTGGTCGGCGATCTAGATCCGTACTGGCTGCGCCGACATTTCCCCGGAGCTCTGGTCTATACACTGCGCAGTGTCGACGAGGGCGGGCAGTTCCGCGGCGACCTCGCGGAGCGAACCGCCCGGCTGCGGGCCGCGGCGCGGGCGTACGATCAAGTCGATCTCGAATGGGCACGGGATCTCACATCGCAGGTGCTCGCTGCCGTGCCCGCCAGCCGTCGCCGGTTGTCCAGGCATGTCGGGCAGCCCGCCGATCTCGAGGCGCTGACCGCGATCGTCGAGCGGATGACGGACACACCGGCCGCGCTGTATGTCCTGTCCATGGCCGTCGCCGCAGCGGAGGACGCGGTGCCGGTGGTCGCGCTGCTCACCGCGGTGAAGCGATCGGATCTCACCGCGTTCGCGACCGGCTCGGCCGGGCTGTGGACCCGGATCCTGGCTCCCCACCTGGGCGCGCCCGTGGTGTTCGGTCAGGTGGATGCTGGCGGTCGGGCGGGGTACCCCACGCTGGCCCAGCTGCACACGGACTACGGGCTTCCGGACCTTGCCCCGGTGCACTGCCTCCATGGCATCGTCGGGCGATCGCCGGGCGGGTCGCGCTCGCCGCGGCTCCACAACCGCGCTTATCGGGCGCTCGGGCTGCCCGCGCTCTACCTGCCATTCTTCACCGACGATCTGGAGCGCTTCTGGCGGATATTGATACCCGCGCTGGAGGCCGCGAGCTTGCCGTTGCGCGGCCTCACCATCACCGCACCGTTCAAGGAGCGCGTGATGAACCTCGTGGAGTACCGGAGCGCAGCCGCCGCGCACTGCGGTGCGGCCAACGTGGTGTGGCGCCACGGCGAGGCCTGGGCGGCGGACACCACGGATACCTGCATCGTGGCCGCCCTGGCCGCACGGGGGATCACGCCGCACGAGCAACGCGTCGCGGTGGTGGGCTGTGGGGCCGCCGGTCGAGCGGTCGCCGCGGCGCTGGCCCTGGCGGGAGCCGAGGTCGTCCTGACCAACCGGAGCTGGGACCGGGGACGATTCGCCGAGCGCCGGCTGGCGCTGCCGTTCGTGCCACTTCACGACTTCTCGCCCGTGGGCTTCACGCTGATCGTCCACGCCACTCCGGTGACCGACCGGCTTCCACTGCCACTCACGGGCCTGTCCAGGGACGCTGCCGTGCTCGAGTTGGTGTATACGGACACGACCACAGCGCTGATGCGCGAGGCCCGCGCGCGCGGTCTGGCGACCGTGGACGGGTTGCACGTGCTCGCGGCGGAGGCGGCCAAGCAGTTCGAGCTGATGACGGGGCTGACGATGCCGGTGAACTCGATGGTCGACTCGCCGGTACCGTTCCGGGCCGTCGAGCCTCTCCGAGCCGAGGACTCTCGATGACGAGCGAGCCGGACGATGACCGGTCCGTGAGGTGGCGTCCGAGCATTACCGACTTTCTCGAACTTTCGCGCGCATTCTGCATTTTCGAATCAATTCCGGTCCCGCGGAATCCAGGTCAGTCGCGCGCTCCTGGTCGCGCTCGGCGCATCATTCGGCATCACACCGAACACGGCGAGCTGTCTTGACAGAGCGTCAATCACAGCGCGACACTGCTTTCACAATTGCGACTTCCAGAGGTCCTCATGCGACCATGTGAGCGGGGTATCGCGGTACTGAGTAGCGGTCTGTTGGCGGTCTTGTGCCTCCATCGTGCCGCGGAGGCGCAGACATCGCCTGCGTGCGCGCGCACGATCAAGGCCGACGTGGTCGCCTTCGACCAGCCGCTCATGTTCAACCGGCTCGGCGCGGGCGAGCCCGCGGGCATGGTCTACGCGCTGCGCAGCGACGTCGTGCCGCGCACGCCCCGCGGCGTGCTCGGGCCCGGCAACGTGATGCTGCGGCCCAACAAGCGGCCGCGGCCGATCGTGCTCCGGGCCAACGAGGGCGACTGCCTCCAGATCACGTTCACCAACTACCTCAGCTCGCCGCAGCCCGCCCTGCCGCAGCAGCAGCCGGCGCCGCCCACGCCGAAACTCAACGGCTCGGGCCAGCCGCAGATGAACGGCCTGCAGATCCCGGACGGCGGGACCGAGTCGCCGGCCTCGCAGACCCGGACGATGTACGCCGGCGTGAGCGTGCTCGGTCTGGAGCTGGTCACGCCCGGCGATGGCACGTATGTCGGCGTCAACCGGAGCTCGCTGGTCGGGCCGGGCGACAAACCGATCACCTATACCTACTACGCTGCTCACGAAGGTACGAATCTGCTCTACAGCGGCGGCAGCATGGACGTGGCCTCCCCCACGCCGGGCACCACGCAGCAGACGCCGGGTCTGTTCGGCGCGGTGACGGTGGAGCCGCGGGACTCGGTGTGGTTCCGCAGTCAGCTGAGCCAGGCGGACATGGCGCTGGTGTCGACGCCCAACGCGAACCCCGCGCTGCCGCCGACCATCAACTACAGCGCGAGATACCCGAAAACCGGCCCCTACATCCTGCGGCTGCTCGACGACAGCAATAACCTCGTCTACAGCGACCTGACGGCCGTCGTCTCCGGGCCGATCATCGACGGCAAGCCGACCGCGCTCACCAAGCCGTACCCGCCCAATCCGTCGCTGCCCAACCGGCAGCAGCCATTCCGCGAGTTCACGATCATCTATCACGAGGATCTCTCGGCGGTGCAGGCGTTCTCCCAGTTCAACGCCCCCGAGCAGCCGGACGCCAAGAACCCGCCGCTCAACAAGGTGCTGACCAACTCCGCCGACGTGTTCGCGATCAACTACGGCACCGGCGGGATCTCGGCCGAGGTGCTCGCCAATCGCCTCGGCACCGGTCCCACCAAGAACTGTCAGGAGTGCAAGTTCGAGGAGTTCTTCCTCAGCTCGTGGGCGCAGGGCGACCCGGCGACGCTCGTCGACCTGCCGGCCAACACCAACCGACCCGCGACCAAGGCGTTCTATCCCGACGATCCGTCGAACGTCTATCACAGCTACCTGAACGACCACGTGCGGTTCCGCGTGCTGCATGGCGGCCAGACGATCCACCACGTCCACCACCTGCACGCCCACCAGTGGCTCTACGAGGCCAACGACAGCAACAGCGCCTACCTCGACAGCCAGTCGATCGGCCCGGGCTCGGCCTACACGATGGAGATCGCGTACAACGGCACCGGCAACCTGAATCGCACCGTGGGCGACTCGATCTTCCACTGCCACTTCTATCCTCACTTCGCCTCGGGCATGTGGGCGCTGTGGCGCGGGCACGACGTGTTCGAGGCGGGCACGCTGCTCGACACCAGGGGCATCCCGCAGGCCGGCAGCCGCGCCCTGCCGGATAGCGAGATCGCCACCGGCACGCCGATCCCGGGCATCCTGCCGCTGCCGACGCTGCCGATGGCGCCGCTGCCGGCGGCGGTGACGATCTCGGGAGGCCAGGTGACCAGCGTGGGCGCCGGCAACCCCGGCTTCCCGTTCTTCGTCCCCGGCGTGGCCGGCCACCGCCCGCCCCACCCGCCGATGGACTTTGCCGTCGACCCCAAGACCGGGCAGGAGCTCAACGGCGGCCTGCCGCGCCACATCGTCAAGAGCGCCAAGGGGCAGGTGCAGCAGATCCAGACCTATCAGGACTTCTCGAAGGTGCTCCACAAGGTCGACGCGGTGCGCTTGCCCGAGGACGGTACGGCGCCGGAGAAGGCGGCGATGGCGTTCCACGCCCTGCCGCAGCACGCCACCATCACGCCCGACGGCACGGCCGCCAGCTTCCTCACCAACGGCCTGCCGCCCGCATCGGGTGCGCCCTACGCCGATCCGTGCATGACGCTCAACGGCGTCAAGCCCACGATCGTCCGCTACAAGGCCGCCGACCTCCAGACCGACGTGACGATCAACAAGAAGGGCTGGCACGTGCCGCAGCAGCGCATGATCGCGCTGTGGCAGGACGTGGCGCCGACGATCGCGAAGCAGCGCGCGCCCGAGCCGCTGTTCTTCCGCGCCAACTCGCAGGACAGCTGCATCGAGTTCTGGTTGACCAACCTCATCCCAGGCAACTACGAACTCGACGACTACCAGGTGCGCACGCCGACCGACATCCTGGGCGAGCACATCCACCTGGTGAAGTTCGACGTGACCTCCTCCGACGGCGGCGGCAACGGCTGGAACTACGAGGACGGCACGTTCAGCCCCGACGAGGTCCGCGAGCGCGTCGCGGCGATCAACAGCTACAACCCCCGCGGCCTGCCCTGGTACAACAACGCGACCTCCTACACGCCGGTGGCGCCCACGCCGGCGCCGCCCGTGTTCGGCCCGGCGCCGTCGGGGCAGAACTGGTCGGGCGCGCAGACGACGATCCAGCGCTGGTACGCCGACCCGGTCCTCAACAACCAGAACCAGGACCGCACGCTGCGCACGGTGTTCACGCACGATCACTTCGGCCCGTCGACGCACCAGCAGGTCGGGGTCTACGCCGGCCTCCTGGTGGAGCCCAGGGGCTCGACCTGGAAGAGCGCGGTGGACGGCGCCGGGATGCACACGCGCGACGACGGCGGACCGACGAGCTTCCAGGCGTACATCCAGCCCCCGGGCCAGGCGCCGTACCGCGAGTTCGCGCTCGAGTTCCAGGACGTGCAGCTGGCCTACCAGGTCGGCACGCCGGTGGTGGGCAACGGCACGACGGCGATCAACGCTCCCCGGGGGAACGCGCTCAGCGTGGGTACCCAGCCGTTCCCGCAGATCGTCTCGCAGTTCGTCGGTACGTCGTCGGTGAACTACCGCAGCGAGCCGCTCCCGTACCGCACCAACGCGAACGGGGGAGCCGCCGGAAACGCGACGGACACGGCCTACGCGTTCGGATCGATCGCGCGCAACGACCCGCAGCTCAACTGGCAGCACGACAAGGGCGCCACGCCGCCCAGCGGCGGCGGCTCGCCCTACTACCCGCCGCTGACGCCCGGCGTGGGCAACTACGACCCGTACACGCCGCTGCTCCGCGCGTACCAGGGCGAGAAGGTGCAGATCCGGCTGCTCGTCGGCGCCCACGTGGTGCCGCACAGCTTCCACCTGCACGGCCTGCCGTGGCTGTTCGAGCCGTCGAACGCGAACTCGGGCTACCGCTCGCAGCAGACGATGGGGATCTCCGAGCACTTCGAGGCGCTCGTCGACGTGCCGCGCACGCCGGCGGCGCAGAACGACTACCTCTGGCAGACCGACGCCAAGATCCCGGGCCTGTCGAGCGGCTCGTGGGGCCTCTTGCGCGCGTACCAGCGCGGGCAGAGCGACATGTACCCCGCCGCGCCGCCGGCCGGCGCGGCGGCCACGCAGGCCGGCTGCCCGACGGTGCCGCAGGTCTCGAGCGTGCCGTCCGCACCGAGGCCGGCGAACCTCCCGGCGGGCATGAAGGTCACCTGCCTCCAGGGTCCGAACACGCTCAACTCCAGCACCACCTGTCCGGTGGTCCAGTACCAGGGCCTGACCTGGTGGGCCCTGTCGTACATCGATAACCGCGTGGGCATGGCCATCGTCGGCTACGCCTCGCCGAACGGCGCGCCGGTGGCGCAGATCGCGAAGCCAGGGGCGCGCTACGTCTACAAGATCACCGTCGACGGCAGCGCCAGATCGGTCACGTTCTGGGGCCAGAGCGACCAGAGGGTCACCGCGACCTGGGCGGAGGTGCAGCAGGCGGCGCCCGCGCCGACGCCCGACTACCGCGTGACGGCGATCAGCGCCGCCGACGCGCTGGCGACGGGCTCGGGGGGCACCTCGGTGGCCGGCAAGGTGACGTACTTCGACCAGCAGGGCTTCCAGATCTTCGACCCCGACGCGCTCATGTACGTGATGGACGACGACCTCGCGCAGCAGGGCGATGGTACGTACCGGCTCAAGCAGGGCGCGCCGGTGGAGCCGCTGGTGCTGCGGGCGCGGGCGGGCCAGTGCCTGCGCGTGCAGCTCACCAACCGCTTCCGATCGAGCCAGAGCGTGTTCACCCAGGCCATCAGCGACCCCACCGGCGGCGCGTTCAGCAACGGCCCCAAGAACCACGTCCCCCCGGCCGTCACCATGCCGAACATCTCCAGCAGCGTGGGCCTGCATGCCCAGCTGGTCGGCTACGACATGCGGTCGAGCGACGGCGCCAACGTCGGCCAGAACCCGGTGCAGACGGTCGCGCCCCGCGCGAACCGCACGTACACCTGGTACGCGGGCAAGACCAGCGTCGATACCTACGGCAACGTCGTCGGCACGCCGGTGGAGTTCGGCGCGATCAACCTGCTGCCGGCCGACCCGCTCGGGCAGCCCACGCACGGCCTCGTGGCGGCGCTGATCGTCGAGCCCGCGGGCGCCACCTGGCAGACCGACCCGGGCACGCGCGCGCAGGCCACGGTGACGCCGTCCGGTGGCACGCCGTTCCGCGAGTTCGTCGCCCTCGCCCAGGACAGCCTGTTGCTCCAGGATAACCTCCTCGGCGCCAGCACCCTCGAAGCGTCCGACTCCAGCCGTGCGTTCAACTACGGCACGGCGCCGATGACGGACCTCTACGGCTTCAACATCGTCACGGCCTCGACCCTCCCGGGCTCCCCGCCCTCCCCGGCCGCGAGCTTCCTGGACTACAGCTGCGGCGAGTCGAGCTCCCTGGCGCTCCGGTGGACGTGCGACGGGGAGAGCTGCGCGTGGACGACCGCGCCGCCGGTGGGACCGTCCAGGACACCGATCTTCACCGCGCCGCCGGGCATGCCGGTGCGGTTCCGCATGCTCAAGGGCTACGCCGGCAACCCACCCGGCAGCTCCACCGGCGGCACCAGCGACGACGTCATCACCATCCAGGGCCACAGCTGGCAGGACGAGCCGTACGTGAACGACTCGACCGCGATCGGCGCCAACCCGCTCGCCAGCTGGACCGGCAGCCGGATGGGCTACATCTCGGCGGGCCACTTCGACATGGTGATCCCGAGCGCCGGTGGTCCGTTCCGGACGCAGAGCGACTACTGGGTGCGGTCCTATGAACAGTCGAGCTGGATGTTCGGCGGCATGGTGGGGCTGTTCCGCGTCGGCACGCCGGCCACGGGGGCGCCCCAGCCGTCGTGCGCCGCGCCGTCGGCCAAGCTGCTGGCCACCTTCAAGAGGGTGGCCATCCCGCCGAGCCGGAACCAGATCGAACGCGCCATCCTGCTCCGCAGCAAGTCCGCACCTGAGGGCGCGCCGAGTGCCCGCCTCCAGAAGCTGCTCGATGCGGTCAAGCCGGCTGCCCCCAGGCCGAACAAGCGCAATCCGTGACGTTGCCAGTGCACCGCTCGCTCCGCAGGCTCCTCGCGTTGCCGGCCGCGATCTGCGTCCTGACCGGGGCCTTCGTCCTGATCGCGCGCCGGCCGGCGTCGAGCGCCGACGGGCACGCGCAGCGCGTGGTGCAGGGCGGCGTCGCCGTCGCGCTCACCGTCGAGCCGATCGCCCCCGCGCGGCGGCGGGACGCGCCGCACAACGGTGAGGATCTGGTGTTCCGCGTCGACCTGCGCGACGCCACCTCGGGCACGCCGTACACCCGGGTCTACCCGGTGGCCTGGGTCGACCCGCGCACCGCCGGCACCGTCACCGGCCCGGGCGCGTGCAAGGAGCGGGCGCGCGTCCTGCTCGGCGGCAGCCTGCTCGACGCCGCCGCCCTCGACCTCAACGTCTACCACGTCGTCGTCCTCAACCGCGACGCGACGCTCTCCGTGGTCGACCCTCGCTTCAGCTACGGCGGCAGCCGCCTGCTCGCCCTCGTCGACCTGCCCAGCCCCGGCGCCGACTGGGCGCTCACCGCCGACCAGCGGACGCTGTTCGTGTCGCTGCCGGACAGCGGCCGCGTGGCGGTGGTCGATACCTCGAGCTACCAGGTGGTCGCCGAGATCGAGGTCGGTCCGCGGCCCACGCGCGCCGTGCTCCAGCCCGACGGTGGCTACCTGTGGGTCGCGGTCGACGACCCGGGCGCCGACTCAGGCGTGATTGTGGTGTCGGTGGCGGAGCGCCGGAAAGTCGCCGGGCTGCGGCTCGGCGCGGGCCGCCACCACATCGCCATCGCCGACGACAGCCGCGTCGCGTTCGTGACCAGCGAGGCGGCGCGCACCGTGTCGGTGGTCGACATCGCGACCCTGGCGGTGCGCGAGACCCTGGCGCTGCCCGCCGCGCCCACCGGCATCGACTACTCCGTCGCCGCGCGCGCGGCCTACGTCACCTGCGCCGACGGCAGCATCGTCGCCGTCGACGGCGCGACCGCGCGCGGCAAGCCCACCGCGCAGATGACCACCGCGCCCGGACTGGCGGGCATCGCGTTCGCGCCGCGCGGGCGGCTCGGCTTCGCGTTCGACACCGAGCACGACCAGATCTACGTGATCGATCCGGCGCAGAACCGCGTCGTGCAGAGCGGCGGCGTCGAGCACGGGCCGGATCAGGTCGCGTTCTCGGACACGCTGGCGTTCGTCCGCCACCGCGACTCCGAGTCGGTGCTGATGGTGCCGCTCGACCAGGTGGGCCAGCCCGGCCAGCGCATCCCCGTGGCCGATTTTCCCGGCGGCCAGCACGCGCCTGGCCCCGCGCCGCTGCCCGGCGCGATCCTGCGCGCCCCCGGCGCCGCCGCCATGCTGGTCGCCAACCCGCGCGACAAGGTCGTGTACTACTACAAGGAGGGCATGGCGGCGCCGATGGGCAGCTTCGAGGGCCACGGCCACGCCCCGGTGGCGGCGCTGGCGATCGATCGCAGCCTGCGCGAGCGCAGCCCCGGCGCGTACGAGACCATCGCGCGGTTCAAGGACCCGGGCCGCTACGACGTGCTGGTTCTGCTCGACGCGCCGCGGCTCGTCCACTGCTTCCCGATCGAGATCGCGCCTCAGCCTGGCTGGCGCGCCGGCACCGGCGGCCCGGTCACGATCGAGCCGCTGTGGCCGGAGGTCACACGGTCCGTCGGTCGGAAGACGCGGCTGCGCGTGCGCCTGCGCGATCCCGCGACCGGCGAGCCGCGCGACGGGCTCACCGACCTCGTGGTGCAGACCTTCCTCGCTCCCGGGATCTGGCACGAGCGCACGCCTGCGACTCCCGAAGGCGACGGCGTCTACGCGGTCGACGTGGAGGTGCCGCAGGCGGGCGCCTACTACGTCTCGCTGGAGGCGCGGTCCATCGGCTTGCGATTCCATATGCAGCAGAACATCTTCCTCGCAGGACCCGATGATGCCGCGCGCTGACCGCGTCGGTTCGCCGCTGCTCGCCGGTGGTGCGCGCTCGCTCTGCGTCGTCGCGCTGCTCGGCTCGGCGGCCTGCAGCAGCGGCGCCGCCCAGCCGGTCCCCGAGGCGACGCCACCACCCTCGCCGGTCGAGCCGGCGCCGCGCGACGAGGCGCTCGGCCCCATCGACTTCCCCGACGTCGTGCTCGTCAATCAGCGCGGCGAGCCGGTGCACGTCCACCGCGATCTGGTGCAGGGCAAGATCGTCGTCATGAACTTCATCTTCACGCGCTGCACCAGCATCTGCCCGGCGCTCGGCGTGAGCTTCTCGCGCCTCCAGGAGCTGGAGCAGGACCGGCTCGGCCGCGAGGTCAACCTGATCTCGGTGACGATCGACCCGGAGAACGATACCCCCGAGCGCCTGCTCGCCTGGAGCGAGCGCTACCACGCGGCGCCGGGGTGGACGGTGCTCGGTGGCGCGCCGCGCGAGGTCGAGCGGCTGCTCAAGGCGCTCTCGGTGTACACCGCCGTCAAGGAGAGCCACGTACCGATCGTGCTGGCGGGCAATGCTCGCACCGGCCAGTGGCAGCGCGCACACGGCCTCTCCACACCTGCGCAGCTGCACGAGCTCGTCGACCAGCTGCGCGCGGGGACCTCGGCGCGATGACCGGACGCGTTCGCCTCGGCCTCGCCGTGGTCGTGGTGGCGGCGTGCAACACGACCCCCGATCGCCCCGCCCCTGGCGCCGCGCGTGCCGACGACGCCCCCGCCGAGGTCGCGGCGGGGCCCGCCCGGCGCTACTTCGGCGACGCTGTGCTCGTCGATCAGCACGGCAAGCCGCACCGCTTCTACACCGACCTCGTCCACGACCGGATCGTCGTCATCGACGTGTTCTTCACCCACTGCACCAGCTCCTGTCCGATGCTCGCCGGCACGTTCGCCAAGCTCCAGGACCACCTGGGCGAGCGGCTCGGCCGCGACGCCTACATGCTGTCGATCTCCGTCGACCCGCAGCACGACACGCCGGACAAGCTCGAGGACTACGCGCAGCGCTTCCAGGCGCGGCCCGGCTGGTACTTCCTCACCGGCGATCGCGCCCAGGTGGAGCAGACGCTGCGGCGGCTGGGCCTGTGGGTCGATCAGCCCAACGATCACAACGCGCTGGTGCTCGTCGGCAACGATCGCACCGGCCTGTGGAAGAAAGCGTTCGGGCTGGCCCGGCCCGAGGCGGTGATCGACGTGGTCGACAGCGTGATCAACGATCGCGGCGATGTCGCCCCGGTGGTGCGGTGAGGGTGCGCTGGCCGGCGCTGGCGGTGGCGTGCGTCCTGGCCACGGGGTGCGGCGAGCCCGCGCCCGTCGAAGCCAGCGATGCGGTGCAGCGCGGGCGTGACATCTACCTGCGCGGCGTCACCGCGCGCGGCGATGCGTTCACCGCCGAGCTGGGCGCGGGGAACCTGGTGCCGGCGGCCGCGCTGCCCTGCGCCAACTGCCACGGGCGCGACGGGCGCGGCCGGTTCGAGGGCGGGATCGCGCCGCCGGACATCCGCTGGTCCTCGCTGTCGCGACCGTACCAGGTGGTCAGCGACACGGGGCGCAGCCGGCCCGCCTACACCGCGCCGCGCCTCGGCCGCGCCATCACGCTGGGCATCGACGCCGGGGCCGAGCGCCTGGGCGTGGCCATGCCGCGCTACCGGCTCACCCGCGCCGAGCTCGACGATCTGCTCGCCTACCTCCAGGTGCTCGAGCGCGAGCCGCAGGCCCCCGGCGTCGACGAGACCACCCTCCGCATCGGCCTCCTGCTCGACGGCAGCGCCAGCGGCGCCGGCGCCGACGTGGCCCAGGTGCTCGCCGGCTCGTTCGAGGCGTTCAATCGCCAGGGCGGCATCTACGGCCGGCAGCTCGCGCTCCGGACCTTGACGCTGCCTGTGGCATCGGGCGAGCAGGCGCCGGCGCTGCGAGCCTTCCTCGAGCGCGAGGGGCCGCTCGCGCTGTTCGGCCAGCTCCCCGACCGCGGCGGCGAGGTCCTGGCGGCGCTCCTGGAGGAGCAGCAGGTGCCGTTCATCGGCGTGCGCGCGGCCGCTACCGGCCCGCCGCGATCGCCGGAGCGCTACGTGTTCTACGTCCAGCCGGGCATCGTCCAGGAAGCCGCGGCGCTGGCGTGCTTCGCCGTGCGCCAGCGCGCCCGGGCGCGCACCGTGATCGTCCACCCGGCCGACGCCGTCGGAGAGGTCGCCGCGCGCTTCGTGGCCGAGCGCGCGCGCCGGGCCGGGGCCGGCGAGGTCACGATGCGCGCCGCGGTCGCGGTCGCCGGTCAGATCGATGCGGCGGCGCTGCCACCCGACATCGCCGTCCTCGTCGACCTCGGCCCGCCCGAGCTCGCCGCCGGCCTGCTCGCAGTGGCGGCGCGCGCGCCGGCGCTCGACTTCGTGCTCCTCCCCGGCGACACCGCAGCCGCCATCGCCCGCGATCCGGCGCGCTTCCTCCGGCCGGCCCACCAGGCCCGCCTCGCCGGGCGCCTGTACACGGTCATCCCCGAGTCCGGCCCGCCGTCGTCCGGCGCGGCGCTCGGCGCGGTCGGCGCCGCCGGCCGGATCCTCGTCGAGGCGCTCAAGCGCAGCGGCCGCGCCACCGGCCGCGAGGCGCTCGTGGACACGCTCGCCGGCCTGCACGACTTCGCCACCGGCCTCGGCCCGATCGTGAGTTTTGGCCCCGAGCGCCGCATCGGCGTCGCGGGCGAGGTGCTCGGCACCATCAACCCCGCCACCGGCGTCACGCGGCGCCGCGATGGAGCCGACGCGTGGCAGCGCATCGAGTAAGCTCACCGCGCCAGGCGCGCGCGATCGTCGGTTTGAACCTGCGATCCAGCGCTGGTGAAACAGTCCCTGGTAAGGAGAGGAGGCAACATGGCCGAGTTCGCAAGCTATTCGCGCGCCGACGCTGCGCAGACGGTGCCGGGCACGATCGACGACGCGCCGCTCATCGGCGATTGGATCAATTGCAAGCCCGACACGAGCTGTATCCGCCGCGCCGTGGTGCACCGGACGGATGGGCGTCTGCGCATCCGGGTGTGGGGCGCGGGAGCGGACGGTCCGGTGGAGTGGGGCGAGGTCGAGGCGACGCCGTACATCGCCGGCACCGGCCTGGTCGCAGGTGGCTTCTGCGCGCGCTTCGTGCTCGGCCAGGTGGAGACCCAGCTGGCCACCAACGAGAAGTTCGGCGTGCTGATCATCCAGTCGTACACCCGGTTCCTCGACGGCAGCGGGCGGCGGGCGCACTACTCGCGCGAGTTCTTCCAGCCCCAGGAGCGTCTGCCCGCGATCGCCGGCGGAGACCGCGCCGCGATGTCGGCGCAGAGCGCCGACGTGGATCTCGCGCCGCTCGCGGGCACCTGGTGGAACAGCGAGCGCAAGAGCCGGTGGTGGGACAAGGTCGTCATCGCACCGCAGGCGGATCGGACGACGATCCGGATCTTCGGCCGGAGCGAGCCGCGCGACTGGGGCATGACGACGTTGTTCGGCTATCGCGACACCCTCGGCGAGCTGGCCTTCGAGGGCACGATCGAGACGGGCCCGATGCGGACGCTGATGGCCGCCAACATGAACAAGAACCTGATGATCATCGCCGCATTCCATCGCTTCGCGCCGGGCGACGGCCGCAGCAACTTCCTGGTTCGCGAGTTCTACTACCGCGACACCGATCCGCCGCAGGAGCCCTGAGCGACACGCACGGGGCGTACGGCGCGCCGGGCGAAGCAATCCGCGACGCGGGACTCGAGCTCGGCGACCAGCTCGGGGCCGGTCAGCGTGCCGTCGCGGAACCGCGTGCACAGCGCATCGACGAAGCCATCGAGCGCGGTCATCGGGCGCTTCGCCTCGGCGGCGTCGAGGCCGAGCCCGGCGAGCGTGAGATGGAGCGCGGGGTGGGGCCGGACGAAGCGCGGATCGTCGGGCCAGAGCACGCCGCCAAACCGGAGCGGGCGGTCCCGGACCAGGTTCACGAGCGGGCGCGTGAACTCCCGCTCGAACTGATATTGACCGAAGTCCACCAGCTGCGCGCGGCCCCAGCGGGACTGCACGTCGCGGGCGAGCTGCACGTTGATCGCATCGAACTCGGCGCGGCCGCGCTCGAAGCGGGCGAGTCGGCGGAGGCGGCGGCGGGCCAGCTCGCCGAGGCCCTGCACCGGCTTGCCCCCGTAGCGCACCGCGAGTCGTCCGGCCTCCTCGAACAGCTCGAACCGGGTGCCCGCGCTGCACGAGGTCAGGCCGTGGCTGCGCAGGACCAGCTCGACCTCCGCCTTGAGCAGCTCCTCGGGCGAGCCGGTCGGGGGGATCTCGGCGCCGTGCCGTGGGCGGCGGTGGGCGCGCCGGAGCTGTGCCCCGGCGGGGACCAGGGCGCCGTCGCTCCGGTGCACGTCGAAGCCGAGGTCGAGCACGGCGTACACCGGAACGGTGAACAGATCGGGTGCGGTGCGGCGGAGGAGCTCGTCGATGATCCACTGCATGAGCAGGTCCCTCACGGTCTCGCTCAGCTCACACAGCCCGGTCCCGTAGTAGCTCCGGTCGGGCCTCGTCTGCGCCCCCACTCCCGCGCCCTTGATGTCGAGCAGTCCGCCTTCGACCGTCACCACGAGCGCCCGGCCGTAGCGGGTGGGGCGGTATGCGGCGATCGACGCCGGCGCGGTCCGGACAGGCGTGTTGACGGTGTTCGGTTCGGCCTGACGGGCGGAGATCACGGCACCATGGGACAGCAGCCAGCGTTCGATCAGGGCGCGCTCGGACGCCGCGCGCTCGGCGCCGCTCTGCTGGTGCAGCTCCCGGTGGCGCGACGCCAGCGCCTCGCTGCGCAGCGCGGGGAAATCGTGACGCAATGCGGATAGGTTCGCGTACACGACCCGTGCACCCTCGATCCGCAGCGCGGGTTCTTTGCGAAGGCCGCTGTCGTCCAGGTCGGAGATGGTACGGAGCACAGGTCCGGCGGACTGCCACATCACCAATACTGTTTCGCGTATTGCACTGTTGCGCCAGCATAGGTACGGTGCTGAGACTGAATCAAGGGCAAAGAGAGAGCGAGGTGGATCATGACGGACGAGACCGCTGAGACTGACACCGAGGCTGAGGGTGCCGAGCAGGCGCAGGCAGAGGCGCTGGCGGCGGAGGCGGCGATGACCGGCGCTGAAGCGCTGCGCGCCACGGCGGAGCAAGACGCATCCGAGCCTTACTACGAGCTGCACCTCGAGACCGGGCGGCACCTGCGCGTCGGCGCGCGATTCGACCTCGGCGCCGTGCGCTCGCTGCTCCAGGTGCTCGGCTCCGCCGGCTCGGCAGAGGTCGGAGGCGCCGAGGCCGCCGCCGAGCTCGGTGCGACCGCCGAGGCCGCCGCGACCGCCGAGCTCACCGCGACGCCCGAGGCCGGCGCGACCGCCGAGCTCGCCGCGACGCCCGGGGCAACCGCGACGCCCAAGGCAACCGCGACACCCAAGGCTGCCGCGACGCCCAAGGCCGCCGCGACCGCCGAGAGCCCCTAGCCAGCGTCGTTCGATATCGCGGCTGGACAATCCATGTCCATCATCTCCTCCTGTTCAGAGGTGCTGTCGAGAACCCCTGTTGGGTAGTTGAACAGCAACCGGTCGCGGTGATTCGCAAAGATCCGGACTGGGGTATCAGCTCTGGCCGCGACCAGGACCGGCGGGTCGCCGGTCACGCCGCCGTCTCGCGCGACGCGGTGCCGGCGCTGTTGCAGCGATCGCCTAGACCGGAGCATTCGCCGTGAACGCGTGCTTCGCCCGCAGCTCACGCACCAGCGACGCGATATCGGTACCGCTCTCCGCGGCGCGAGCGAGCTGATCGAGGTCGCGAGCCGCTTGCATCGCCTCGCGGGCGCGTTGCTCGGCGAGTTGCGCGTTCGCGTCGGACTCGCGCTTGAGCCCGGACGCCACCCGCGCGCTCGCGGCGGCGTTGCGCGTCGCGATCGCGGCGACCAGGCGCGCTTGCAGGCCGGCGAGGACAGCGTTGGCTGAAAACCCGGCGACCAGCGAGCCGCCGATCAGCGCGGATCCAGTGGTTGGGTTCGTGACATACAGGAGCGCGACCGCGGCGACCGCTCCGGACAGGGCGACCCACCACCGGCCGGGCTTCTCGACGGGAGGTATGGGGGCATCCGCCGTGTCCATAGGCGACGGAGGCGGATGCAGCAGCGATCCGATCGCGCCGAAGATCGCCGCGCTGCCGAGGATCAACCACAGATGACCATTCGCGAGCTCGGGCCACAATTTGTTCGGGTCCATGCGCGGCGTGATTGCGAGCGCCGTGCCGCCGCGTCGCTCGAGCGGTCAATGGGACGGACGCCGCGACGCACTGGCCCTGCGGTCCGGTGCAGCCTCTGGCACCGCCGCATGGGCTGCCCATGGGTCGATCGCGGTCCGATGGCTGTGCTTGCGTCTGGAGTTCGGTACCCTAGCGCGCAATGACGGACGCAGGGCAGACGGATCGACAGGACGATTCTGCTGCGCGCCTCGCAGGGCATGGTGGTGTGACCACCGCACACACTCGCGTCGTCCTCGGCCGCTCGTCCCATGACGTTCACGAGGTCCGCTCCGGCGGGACCCGTATTGGCCGGCAGGCCAGCGACTCGGATTGCGACATCCAGATCGACGACAGCCGGATGTCGCGCCAGCACGTCCGGATCGGCCGTGGGGCCTCGGGGTGGGAGATCGTCGATCTCGGCAGCCGGAATGGCGGCTTCATCGACGGCCGGGCCTTGGCGCCCGGCGGCAAGGCCGAGCTCGATGACGGCACCGTCATTCGCCTCGGTGACACGCTGATCGTGTTCCGGATGTCGGCTCCCGCCGGCGATGGCCGGAGCGATGCCGGCGAATTTCCCGGCGTATCTCCCGCCGCCGCGGCGGTGCGTCGGCGGATCGCCATGCTCGCGGCCGCTTCCGGCCACGCGCTGATCCTCGGCGAGACCGGCACTGGCAAGGAGCGGGTCGCCCGGGCGATCGCCGGCCGCCGATCGTCGCATCCGTTCGTGACCCAGAACTGCGCCGAGCTCACCCGCGACCTCGCGCGCTCCGAGCTGTTCGGCCATGCTCGCGGCACGTTCACCGGCGCGACGCACAGCAAGCCCGGCCTGGTGGATCTGGCGGGCGAGGGCGTGCTGTTCCTCGACGAGATCGGCGAGCTAGCGCTCGACGTGCAAGGCGATCTGCTGCGATTCCTCGAGGACGGCTCCTATCGCCCGCTCGGCGCGGGCGAGCTCCGCCACAGCACTGCCCGGGTCGTCGCCGCCACCAACGTCGACCTCGACCAGGCCGTCGCCGGCAACCGGTTCCGCCGTGACCTCGCCGCCCGGCTGCGCGCGAGCAACGCACCGCTCGAGCTGCCGCCGCTCCGCGAGCGCCGCGAGGACATCCCGCGATGGACGCGGCTGTTCGCCCGCGAGGCAGGATACATCGACGACGGCGAGCTGTGGACGGTCGGCGCGCTCGAGTGCCTGTTGCTGTATCCGTGGCTCGAGAACCTGCGCGAGCTGCGAGGTGTGGTCCGCGCACTGATCGCCGATCACGAGCTTCCGTGCCCCACCGAGCGCTTGCCGGCGCGGATCGTATCGCACCGCGGTGTCCTGCGAGGCCACGGAGGCCCGGCGACACCTGTGGACCCCACGCCGCCGCAGGATCCCACACCGGAGGAGCTCGAGGCCGCGCTCCGCCGGACTCACGGCCGCGTTCGCTCTGCCGCGAAGCAGCTCGGCATCGACCGCCGCAAGCTGTACCGGCTGTGCGAGCGGTTCGGCATCGCGCTCGAGGCCCATCGCGCCGCGAACGAGCCTGGCGAGCCCGGCGAGCCCGACGCCGAGTAGCGCAACCTCGTCGGGAGAGGTCAGGTCGGCGGACGGTGGCTCGGTGGCGCCGCGCTCCGGCCGTTGGTCGTCGGTCGCGTGGCCTGTGCCGACGATGCGGCCGGCTTGCAGTCCGCGGCGGTGGAGTCCTCGTGCGCGGTCTCGTCGGTGCCGGCAGGCGCCGACGGTTGCGACGGAGCGACGGTGGCGCGGCTCAGCTGGTTGTCGATCAGCTGGCCGAACACGAGCGACCGCAGTGGGACATCCTCGATCGGTCGCCTGGGCGTACCGCGGAGCGTCCTCGCCACCTCCGCGCCGGGGCGGAAGTAGCGGACCTGCGAGCGGTGGTCGGGGATGATCACCTGGAGCAACGTCGCGTTACACATCAGATGCATCTCGGCAGCGGCGCCGTCGATCTTGCCGAGGAACGAGATCTCTCGCAGCGCCAGGATCGACGCGATCTTGACCTCGACGGAGTAGCGATCGAGCGCGTGCTCGGGCAGCTGGCCGGTGCGCTCGAGGAAGACCTTGTTGGCGTGGCCGAGCGCCGGCGCCGAGGTGATCACGACGTCGGTGAACGCCGGGGCCGGACGCGGCAGCTGCCCGGCGCCGTCGCCGCCGTCGGGTTGCGCCGCTCCGCCCGGATCGAGCGGCCCGGCGCGATCCACGAGCTCGACGGGCACCGGCTTGCCCGGCAGTGCCTTCCACTCCTCGCCGACGTAGCCCCGCATGCTGCCGACGAACATGCCGCTCTCGAAGTTCTCGGGACCGACGAGGTCGTCGGCCGCCAGCACGTCGCATCCCCACATGGCATGGAGGTCGGTGACCAGTGCCCGGCCGTCGGCGATCATCGGCGACGCACGATCCGCGGTGAGGTCGCAGCCGGCGAGCAGGACCCGCGTCGGTGGCTTGACGTCGTACATCAGCACGCCGTACGCGTATGGGTTGGAGTCCAGGAGATAGAACGGGCCCCAGTCGCCATCGGTGTACTTGCTGTCCCAGAAGTAGCCGAGGCTGAGCATGCCGGGCGAGCCGTGGCCGATGATCTGGATCACCTCGGGCTGGAACTCGAGCCGGCGCAGGTGGTGGACGATCTCCAGCAGCGACGCGACCTCGCGCACCGCGACGAATGGGGAGATCGCATCGCGAATCACCTCGATCGCGTTGTCGCCGTCGGGCGGCGTCGGATCGACGCCGGGCGCGGGTCGCGCCAGGAACGTGACCACCCTGCTGCGATCGGGGCCGGCCACCGGGCCGTGCTGCGGATTGGGCGGCCAGCCCTCGCCGAACGCCGTGAAGCCCTTCTGCGACAGCTTGAGCGTGACGTCATGGCCGGCGGTAAAATCGACGACCTGAAACGCGTTGGACACCAGCGGATCGAGCAGGTCGATCTCGGCCGGGGTGCCGTGCTCGGGCTCCTTGCCGTGGACATGGACCTCGAGCAGCTGCATCCGGGTAGCCTCGAACTTGCCCGTGGCCGAGTCGCGAACCGCGAGGGTGATGTACACGGGCCCGAGGGCGAGCACCTGCTCCGGGGCGCCGCGCTCGAACAGCTGGAACTCGAAGGTCGTGGGTTTTCCGGGCAGCCGCGCGACGATCCGGACGCGATCTACCGAGATCTTGAGGTCGCGATACGAGGCCGACACCGGCAGCGACCTGGACGGCTGGAGCCGCGGGAAGCCGAGGGTATCGAACGCCAGATCGGCCGGGCTGTCGCGGAGGGCCTCGGCGTCCGGGCGCTCGCGCTGCAAGTCCCAGCGCTGTGACAGCTCCTGGGGCCACTTGAGGCGCGGCGAGTACTTCTTGGCGTCGGCATCCAGCGTGTCCCAGACCTTCGCGCCGAGGTACAGGATGCCCTCGGCGCCAACGGCGGGCAGACCGCTTGCCTCGGTCTCCACCGTCGTCGGGCACAACGCCCAGATGTCCGGCAACTTCCATGTCGTGGTGTAGTTCGCCTTCGATCCCTTGGCGGTGAAGTGCACGGTGCCATCGGCGTTGATCCCCTCGATCGCCACCTCGACCGGGGCAAAGTCGCGCCGATAGCCGAGCCCACAGGCTGACTTGGCATTCGCTCTATTGACATCATGAGTGCATGTTATCGTACCCATCGGTAGTCCCTCACAGTACTGTTTCGACTGACGTTGTGATGTCGCAGCGAACAGACAGTGTCCGCCATCCCACCCTCAATTGGACGCGCTGCAGCGAATTCCGGTTGCATAATCGAACTGCAACGGATCTCGTCGATTGGCAAAGATCGTGCTCGTGTGCAATAGCTCGGCCGGTGACTTGCTCGAGCCACCGCGGATCCCGGCGAGCGCGGCCACGCCGGACGCCGCGCGGTACCGGATCCACTCGTCGACGTTGCCGACCAGGTTGACGTGGCCGTACGGACCGGCGCCACAGCGGTACGAATCGACCGGCGCGGTCCACAGGCTGCCGTCGTCCTCGCCCATCTGGTTGACGCAGCGTGGAGATGACGCTGTGCCCCACGGGAACAGCCGCCGGGGCGACGGATTCGGCGCCCCGTGGATCGTCAGGCCGCCGCGCGCGGCCTTCACCCATTCTTCATCGCTGGGCAACTCCTTGCCCATGTACCGGCAGAACGCCTGGGCCTCGAACACATTGATGTCGGTCACCGGATACTGCGGATCGGCGTCGTGGGCGTGGAACACGTCGTTGCCGTAGAGCGGCGGGCGATATCCAGTGACATGCTCGAGCCTTGCGAACGGCGCGAACCGGGCGTTCGAGACCTCGGTGCGGTCCAGGGCGAACGCCGCGAGGTCGACCCTGCGTTCCGGCTTGTCGTAGTCGACCTCGCCGAACAACTCCGAGGGTGGGTCGCCGGGTCCGCCGTAGATGAACTCTCCGGCTTCGACGGCGAGCAACTCGTCCCGCGTGGCACGGCAGCTCGGAACGTCGATCGAGAACACATCGCGGTCGGAGCTGCCGGCGTATCCGGGAAACGCCTGGATCCGGATCCACGACGGCGCGCAGTGCTCGCCGGGGCGGCCACGGCCATCGATCCGGAGGTAGGCCATGCCTCCGGGCGCCCGGACTCGCCAGGTCCGCCGCGTGCCGCTGCGCGAGTCGCTCAAGATCTCGACGAGGTCGAGCGGCAGTGGCTCCCCGGGCTCGTGTGGATCGCCGGGCTTGGCCGCGTGGAGCGTCCAGCTCAGGTTCGGCAGCTCAGCTACTTGCACGTACCGGGGGGCACCGTCGATCCAGTCGAACGGCACGACCACGAAATCCACCGTCCCGGCGTTGGCGCGAATTTGATGTTCGCGCGCAAAGTACCAGGTGATGAAGATGACGACCGGCACGGCGATAGCGCCGATGCCTGCGAGAGCTATGCCATAGCGAATTCGGCGCCGGCGCAGCTGTGCGCGATGACGGCTATCGCCTGCAGCGAGGAAGCGTTGCACGCGGCCGGGGAGCGCGAGCTCGAGCTGCATGGCCCGGTGACGCGCGGCCGCGAGATCGCCCTGAGACCACGTCTCCTCGATGCGCTCGCCGCGCCGTTCCCACAGCGACGTGGCATCCTCGAGTTCCTCGAGCAGCCGGCGCTCGTCCCGGGATTCATCGACCCAGCGGACGAGCTGGGCCCAGGTTTGTAGCAATGACTCGTGGGCGATCTCGACGATCGCGGTCTCGCCGTCGCCGGCGCTGTGCTGGACCAGCAGCCGCGCGGTGAGCAGGCGATCGAGCACGGCGTCGGAGTCGGGGCCGATCGCGGATACCAGCAGCTTGCGGGCGACCGAGCGGCGCGTCGTGCCCGACACCAGCTGGAGGAGCAGCTGCCGGGCGATGCGGCGCGCGTGCACCGACAGCTCGGCGATCGCGTGCTCGGCATGTCCGGCGAGCGCGCCGGCGAGGCCGCCCATCTCGTCGTACGTCGCGCGCCGCAGCCGCCGCGCTGCGACATCGCGGCCGTCCCACAGCGTGCGACACGCGAACTGCAACAGCGGCAGATCGGAGGTCTCGGCGCTGCCGACCTGGTGGATCAGATCGTCGACGATCGCCGGGTCATCGAGCTCGTAGCCGTGGCGCGCGAGCGGCCCCACGATGGTGCGGCGCAGGTCCTCGACGCCGAGCTTGCGCATCACGAACAGCGAACGCAACCCCGCGAGCTTGCCGACAAAGTCGTCGCGCACGGTGACCACGACGCGCACGGGATCGAGTGGATCGTCGGTCGCCGCCAGCAGCATCGCGAGAAACTGCGACGCTTCGGTCTCCGAGGCGCCCTGCGTGAACGCCTCCTCGAGCTGGTCGACCGCCAGCAGCACACGGCTGTCCCGCGCGGCGGCGAGCGTCGCGAGCCGCGCTGCGAGCAGGGTCGGAGTCTCGAGCAGCTCGGCTCGAAAGCCCTGGATCTGGGTCTTCAACAGGAGATCGATGGTCGCCCTCGTATCGCCCATCACGGCCGCGGTCACGTGACGTGCCAGCGCGCCGATCGGGTCTGCCCCGGGCCGGAACGCGATCACGGTCCAGCGCTCGCGCGCCCGGAGACGAGGGATCACGCCCGCGTGCAGGAAGGACGACTTGCCGGAGCCGGACGGTCCCACGATCGGCAGATACGGCGTATCGCGGAGGCGCTCGATGAGCTCGTCGACCTCGCGCTCGCGGCCGAAGTAGAACCGGGCGTGGTGCTCGTTGAACGCGACGAGCCCCGGATACGGCGCATCCTCGGTGAACGCGTCGCCGCGACCGGTGATGACGTCATCGAGGACGCGTACCCAGTCGGCGGCGCTCGGGCGCAGGCTGGGTTCGTGCATGAGCGAGCGCCCGATCAGATCCACCACCGGCGCCGGCACATCGGCGGGCATGACCGTCGCCGGCACGCGGCCCGGGTCGCGCACGGCGGCGCGGCGGCGAGGCGAGTCGTCGCCGAGTGGATGTGACCCGGTCAGCAGCTGGGCGGTCACGATGCCCAGCGCCCAGACATCGACCCGATCGGTGAGCGGCGCGGCGCTCCACTGCTCCGGTGCCATCCAGTCCGGAGTTCCACTGCGGGTGTCCAGCGCGCTATCACGGGTCCGCGCGATGCCGAAGTCGACCACGCGTACGCGCCCGTCGCGACCGACCATCACGTTGCTCGGCTTGAGATCGCAGTGATAGACGCCGGCGGCGTGGGCGTGCGACAGCGCCTCCGCGATCGCGCGGGTATGGCGGAGCGCCTCGTCGAGGCCGATCCCGCCGGGCCGGATCCGCTCTCGCAGCGTGTCGCCGTCGACATATTCGAGGGCCAGGAACAGGCTGTCCTGGTACTCGTCGCATTCGTAGAGCTGGACGATGTTGGGGTGGTTGAGCTTCGCGATCGCGCGTGCCTCGTGCAGGAACATCTCGGTCCGCGCGGAACCATTCACGATCTTGAGTGCTACGGAGCGGCCGAGCGCGATGTCGCGCGCGAGATAGACCTGGCCCATGCCGCCGGCGCCGAGGATGCGCCGCACGTGGTAGCGACCGATCCGCTGGCCGAGCGCGACCTCGACGTGGAGCGTGGGCTCGCCCGGTCCGGAATACGTCGCCGCGAGCGACCGCGTCGGCTCGCTCGCCGATTCCCCCAAGAGCTTTGGCGGTCCACCCACGTGCCACGCGACGTCCCGAACACCCGTTCAGACCCACAATAGGTCACTCGCGCGTTCCTCGCAAGGTCGCGGAGGGTCCGTCGGTGGCCCATGGGCGACCATGGGCCGTGAACACGGCCGAGCCGGCGGTCGTTCCGCGCGGACGGAACGCGGCCGGATGTGGGGGCACCACCGGATCGCGGTCGTTCGAGCGCGGCGGGCGCGGCGGGCGCGCCCGGTCATCGGCATATGCGGTGCACAGCGCAGCGTCATGCCGCTCAAAGGAAAGCTGACTTCTGGAAAGAATTGCCGGATCACCATCGATTGCGCACCCACGATGCCTGGTACGTCGGCAGTCGCGATCGTCGTCATTCCCAAACCCAATACGCCCGCGCCCGCGCCGATCGTGGCGTCGATCGCGCCCGGCGCGAGGATGCAGCAGACGCTGTCGATTCCGGATGCGCAGATGCTGCTCGTCGACGTCGATCTTCCCGTCGACCATGTCGCCGCCATGACGCTCACCGTGGAACAGGACGCGACCACGGTCGCGACCGGCGTCGCGAACGCGGACACCGAGTGGACCTTCCTGGTGGGGCCATGAGGATGCGCCACATTCTGCTCGGCGTGTTGTTTGCCGCCCGATCCGCGATGGCGCAACCCGCCGATGCCCCCGCTCCCGGCCCTGCTCCCGCCAGCTCCGAAGATCGCTGCAAGGCGGCGCTCGAGGCGAGAGGGACGCTGGTCGTCGCGCCGTACTGTTCGTTCCTCGCCGCGGACGTCGCGACCAGGATGTTGCACGCGTCGCGAACAAAGCTCGCGTCGAAGGCCAAGCTCGGGGCCGTGATCGCGGCGGCTGCGCGACAGCCGCGGATCACCGACACACCGGGGGCGCAGACGTCCGCCGGACAGACCGCGGCGGTCGCCTCGGGGCAGCCGGTGGCGACGACCGGTGCCAGCGTCGCCGCTGTCGGAGATACCGGTCAGGGGCTACAGCTGGTCACCGCGCTCGCGATCAACCCGGCATCGATCATACTCGGCGAGACGTCGAAGCAGGCGGTCTGGGCCTCGCGGCTGGCCGACCTCAGCGTGGTGCTCCCGCTGAACGTCAACTCCGAAGGCGCGAGCAAGGGGTTCAACTACATCGGCGGCCGGTTTCGCTTGAACACGCTGGCGGCGTGGCGCTCCGCCGAGCTCGAGCGCGCCGTCGCCGCGTACCAGACGCTGCAGCCGGTGCTCACCGCGCTGCTCCCGGCAATCGGCGCGTTGCTCGAATCGGTAGATGATCCCGGCGAGTGCGCCGCTGCGATCGAGAGCGCCATCGAAGCCGACCAGATCACGTTCTGCGGCGCGGTCGTCGAGGGCGCCGCGCTGTCGACCGTGGCCGCCGCCGCGCGCTCGGCGCTCGCGCAGTACCGCGAGGAGACCGATCGCAAGTATCTCACCCTCGAGGCCCGGTTCGATCGCGGCGACCTGAACGCCGATGCCGGCGCGAAGAAGGACACGCTGCTCGCCGGCTACCTTGCCGCCGGATACGGGCTCAACGCGACCGCCGATGGCAGCACCCTGGAGCTCCGTGCCCGCGGCGGTGCGGTCTACTTCCACGATGGTGCGACCGACACGTCGAACACCGGGCTGTTCGGAGCGTTCGGCGTCGAGCTGGCCGTCGTTCGTGACCTCAAGCGGTACTGTGTGAGCGCGGCGCTCGAGCTCACCGAGCAACGCGGCGACGCTCCGATGCCTCCGGCGATCGGGGTCGACGCGCTGCGCTTCGGGGCCGCGATTCCGCTCGACGATGGAAGGGTGATCAGCGTCGGTGTTGCGGTCCCGCTCCACGGCGGCGCGTCCACGATCGCCGTCAGCGGCGACTGGTCCCTGCTGTTTGGCAAGTAGGCCGGCCCACCGTCCTGCGCTGCCGGCAGTTGACGCGCGCGCGGTTCTCGCCCAAGCCTAGGCGATGGCCACGTCTGTACCACCGGCACCGGGTCCGCCGCAGCCCCGGGCGTTCGGTGCCTTGCGCCTGCCCGGCTATCGCCTGTACATCGCCACGTTCGCGCTGACGATGATGGCCGACAACGTCGAGCACGTCATCAGCTACTGGGTCGCGTTCCAGAAGTTCCACTCGGCGGCGCTCGGCGGCTTCGCGGTGATCTCGCACTGGCTGCCGTACCTCGTGTTCTCGGTCGCGGTCGGCGCGCTCAACGATCGCTACGACTCGCGGCGCATCATCCAGGCCGGCGCGGTGCTGTTCGCGCTGGTCTCGGCGGGCTGGGGCTACTTCTTCGCGACCGATTCGCTGGAGGTGTGGCACGCCATGGTGCTGCTCGTGCTCCACGGCTGCGCCGGCGTGTTGTGGAACACGTCGAGCCAGATGCTGCTCTACGACATCGTGGGGCCCGACGAGCTGCCCGGCGCGGTGCGCCTCGCCGCGACCGCGCGCTACCTCGGGGTCCTCGTCGGCCCCGGGATCGGCAGCGTGGTGATGCTGACGCTCGGCCCGATCCGCGGCATCTTCCTCAACGCGCTGTTCTACGTCCCGCTGATCGTCTGGCTGGTCCGCGCGCCGTACGGCCGGCGGGTGCGCGGCGAGCCGGCCCCGCCGCGCCGCGCGGTGCGCGGCCTCGCGGACATCGTCCAGACCATCCGCGAGGTCCGGGCGATCCCCGTGGTGGCGACGATGATCGTGCTCGTCGGCGGCGCCTCGTTCTTCGTCGGCAACAGCTATCAGGCGCAGATGCCGGGGTTCGCGCAGGACCTGGGCCACGGCGACCCGGGCATCACGTACTCGATGCTGCTCGGGGCCGACGCCGGCGGCGCGCTGATCGCCGGCCTCGTGCTCGAGAGCCACGGAGGCATCTTCCGCACCCGGGCGCCGTCGGCCATGGTACTCGCCATCGCCTGGGGCGCCGCGCTGCTCGGCTTTGCGCTCACCCGCACGTATCCGCTCGCCCTGGCGCTGCTGTTCCTGGCCGGGTTCTTCGAGCTGTCGTTCAGCAGCATGGCCCAGACCCTGGTCCAGATGAACGCACCCGACGCCTCGCGCGGCCGCGTGCTCGGGCTCTACAACATGGCCTCGGCCGGGCTCCGCGCGTTCGCCGGCGTCACCGTCGGGATCGCCGGGAGCGTGATCAGCATCCACACCTCGCTCGCCGTGTCGGCGGCGTGCTTCGTCGTGGGCATGGGCTCGCTGGCCGTGCGGGCTCGCGCCGCGCGGTAGCGGCGGCGTCAGACGCGCCGGCGGCGGCGGACGCCGAGCCAGATTGCGAGCAGCCAGAGCCCGGCGCCCGGGGCGGCGGTGCAGCCGGCGTTGGCTTCCGAGCCACCGAGCGGTGGCAGTGGCGGCTCGGGCGGCGGCGGTGGCGCGTCGTCGGCGATGCGGGTCAGCCGGACGGCATCGAACACCAGCTGCGCGTTGGCCGCGACCGGCTCGCCGGTGTTGTCCGCGAGGTGGATCCATTGCCGGCCACCCGCGGCGAAGTCGACGTCGCCGAGCGTGTGCCAGCCGTCGGCGGCGGCCTGATCGATCACGAAGCTGGTGGGGCGCCCGGCGGCCTGGACGACGTAGGCGGCGCGGGTCGAGGTCGCGTAGGCGTGCGCGGTGTAGACCTCGACGCGATAGCGGCCGGCCTCCGCGAGGAACAGGTTCCACCGGGCGAAGTTGGCCTCGTTCGCGCTCGGCGTGGCGTGAGTCCAGATCAGGTCGCCGCCGTCGCCGCTCGTGGCGACGCGCCGCAGGTACTGCGAGGGGCCGCCGGCGAAGAAGCAGGCGTCGCCGTCGTCGATGGTGCCGCCGGTGGCGGCGATCGTGCCGCACGGCGCGCAGTCCGCGGGGCAGCTGTCGGCGGTCTCGCCGCCGTTGCAGCGGCCGTCGCCGCACGTCCCGCCGGTGGCGAAGTCGCGCAGCTCGTCGAGCGTGCCGTCGAAGACATCGAGGTCGAGCGTCGCGCCGGGGATGCCGTCGACCGAGCCGGTCGCCGAGTGCTGCCAGAACGTCCAGCGCTGCCACGGTGTCGGGATGTTGGGGCACGGCGCGCTGGTGTACTGCGCGACCCACAGCGGCGACGTGGTGATGTCGGCGGAGCCGGTGAGGTCGTGCCACGAGTACAGCCCGGCGTAGATGATCGGGGGCCGGCCGATCGCCTCGGTGACGTGCGCGACCCAGGCGCGGACGCTCGCGGCGACCTGCGCCGTCGACAGCTCGCTCGCGACCTCGACGTCGATCACCGGCGGCAGGTCACCGGGCTCGAGCGGGCCCATCTTGTCGAGCAGCAGATCGGCCTGGGCGATCGGATCCTGGGCGGGTCGGAAGAACTGGTAGGTGCCGCGCAAGACGCCCGCGGCCTTCGCGCCCGCCCAGTACGCCGGGAACTTCGGATCGAGGAACTGCAGGCCGTCGCTCACGCGGATGAACGCGAACTCGATCCCGGCCTGGTGCGCCGCGGCCCAGTCGACGCTGGTCTCGTAGTACGAGACGTCCATGCCGTGGACCGTCGGGCCGGCGGCGCACACGGTGGCGGCCTGGTCATCGAGTGAATCGAGCGATCCGAGCGGCTCGGCGCAGCCGACCAGCGCCATGCACAGCGCGCAACGCACGAGCCCGGGGTGCCCCATCGCGACGCCTCCGAAGATACACGAGCCGGCGCCGGCCGCGGCAAGCTATCGGTGCGGCTAACTGTGCGATCGCGCGTCGCTGCGTCGATCTCGAGGCTGGCGGCGAGCGGTGATTGCCCGATCGCGCGCGCGGATCGCGGCACGTGTGTCTCGCGTGTGCCAGCTCACTGCCATTGCACCCTCGCCCGATCGACGTCGTCGCGCCGAGCGTTCACTTCTGAACGTGCCGGCTCGTCACCGCGACCATCGGCGGACCACCGGGTTGCCGGGTCGTGCCTCGTGTGGGCGGCCCTTCCGGGTACAGCTTCGCGTTGTGCAGGGCAGCGAGATTCAACGCTGCGTCGAACCGGCCGCAGATTCGCCGTGCGGCGGCCACGAGCCCTCGGGGGCCGTGCCGCGTCATGAACTGCGCGTCGATCGCCGTGCCGCTCAAGAGCCAGGTCGCGAGCTCGCTCACGATGCTCTCGCGCGTCCAGCGCGCGCGGCCGCGACCCTCGGCGGGGGCGCTCGGCGGCGGCTCGGGCGTCGCCGGCGCGACCGCAGCGTCCTGGGCACCGGCCGGCTGGCGCTCGGTCTCGGTCTGGATCTCGGTCTGGATGGGCGAGTCGGCGGCGAGCGGTGCAGCCTCGGGTGCGGCCTGCCGCGCGAGCGGAAGCTCGAGCTGGGGCTTCGGCTCCGGTGCGAGCCCCAGCGCGAGCTGACGCTCGGCCTGTTGCGCAGGTCGGCGCTTGCGGGGCTGCGCACGGTCGGGCTTGGCCCGCCGTTGAGCGAGCTCCTGCTCGATGATGGTACGAACGGCAGCGAACGCCAGCCGCTGAATCTCGGCCTGGAACCGCGCGACTTCTGCGGGCAGCACGGTAGGGCTTCCGGAACGCCTCATTGACGCGGAAGCATCGTCGAAGGTCCGGGGCAGAGCAAGTCGTTGCCCCCGCTGCCGCGCTGGCTAGCTGGATCGCGAGCAACTGGCCCGGGGCCGGAAGCGCCACGCGGCCGGCCGTGCGCTACGGTGATCGGCGCCATGCCGCTCCACATCGGGATCGTCGCGTGCTCGGCCGAGGGCGCCGCGCTGTGTTACCGCACCATCTGCCTCGAGGGCGCCGAGCTGCTCGGGCCGCACGCGCATCCCGAGGTGTCGATGCACACCCACTCGTTCGGTGCGTACATGCAGCACATCTATCGCGGCGACTGGCCCGCGGTCGCCGAGCTGATGCTGGCGTCGGCGCACAAGCTCGCGGCGATCGGCGCCGACTTCCTGATCTGCCCCGACAACACGATCCACCAGGCGCTGCCGCACCTCGAGGCCCGGTCGCCGCGGCCGTGGTTGCACATCGCCGAGGTGGTGGCCGCCGCGGCCTTGGCGCGGGGCGCGCGGCGGATCGGCGTGACCGGGACCCGCTGGCTGGTCGAGAGCGAGGTCTATCCCGACAAGCTCGCCGCGCGCGGCCTGGGCTACGTGCGGCCCGGCGCCGAGGACCGCGAGGAGTGCAACCGCATCATCATGGACGAGCTGGTGCGCGGCCGGCTCGAGCCGGCGTCGATCGCGTACTTCCAGCAGGTGATCGGCCGGCTCAAGGCCGAGGGCTGCGACGCGGTCGTGCTCGGCTGCACCGAGATCCCGCTGATCATCAGCGACGCCAACTCGCCGCTGCCGACGCTGGACTCGACCCGGTTGCTCGCGCGGGCGGCGCTGCGCCGCGCGGTGCCGGGCTGACGTCAGCCGGTCACGGGCTGCGGAAGCCCACGAACGCGCCGTGGCACACCAGCGCCGCCCCGATGCCGACCGCGCCGAAGCCGTACGCCGACTGGCCCTGGCCGACGAGCGCATCGAGCCCGAACCGCCAGGCGAGGCCGCCGCCGATCAGCAGCAGGCCGAGCGCGATCTCGCTGCGTCGCTCGCGGGCTCGGCCCGCCTTGAGGACATCGTCGATCGAGGGGATCTCCGCCATGGCCCATCGTATCCGAGATCCGCGGCGGATCATCAGAAGCAGACCGGCTCGCTCGCGCCGGCCTCGAGCGTCAGGTGCGTCGCGAGTAGTGCTCGGCGATGATCACCCAGCCGGACGCCTTGCTCGGATCCGGCGCGCTCAGCACCAGGGTCAGCGCCCCCGCCTCGGCCGCGGCCGCGCCGGCGCGCTCGCGCACCACGGTCGCGGCGACGATCGCGGTGGTGCCGGTCGCGCGGACCTGGACGTCCGCGACCCGGACGCGGCTGGCGGTGCCCCGGCCGAGCCGGTCGCGCAGCACGGGCTCGACCACCGCCCAGCCGACCAGCGGCGCGCCGTCGTCGACCACGCTCAGGCCGGCGTCGTGGGCGTAGAGCCGGGCGAGCGCGTCGGCGCTGCGGGCCTCGTACGCCTGGCGCCACTGCTCGAGGACGCCGCGCGCGGTGCCCTCGATGTCCGCGGCGGTGGCGCCCCCCGCGGACGCCCCGATCACCGGGCAGTCGGGAGTCACCGGCATGACCATGCACAGTGCGTCGATGTGAGCGCTCACGTACTCGTGGTGCTCGTTGAGCTGGCCGGTCAGCGCCTCGCCCATGGACTTCTTCTGATCCTCGCGCACGGCGACCATGATGCCGTCGCAGCCCAGGCTCGCGGCCTTCTCCTTGACCGCGAGGTCGACCTCGGCCAGCTCCTCGCCGGTGGCCTGCAGGCCGTACACCGCGACCCCGCCGTCCGGGCGGACCTCATAGGTCTTGAGGGTTTCAACGGGACGCGGCGCCAGCAGGCGCGGCGTGGGGTGGCGCGAGCTGACATCGACGACGACGGCCGCGCAGGCGCTCTGGGTGACGAGCGCTGCGATCACAGCGTGACGGACTCTCATCAGCCGTGCATCTTGCACCGCGGCGTCGTCGGGTCATCTGGCAAAGTGCTGGCAGCTGGCAGCAGCGCGAGCGGTCGGCGCGGCGTCGGCGCGGCGACGGCTGTCGCATCCTGACGCGCAACCGGGGCTGCGCTTCGTGTCAGAACTGCGACCGGATGTACGCCGGTGGCGCCGGCAGCGGAATGTCACCCACGGCGGATGATCCCCATTGCTGGCTGGTCGTGGTCTCGTCGGCGAACCGCACGTTCCAGGTTCCCGACACCGGATTCCAGCAGGCGATATCGGTGCGGCCGTCGCCGTCGTGGTCGCCCGGCGAGTCTCGCGTGACGACCCCCACACAGTGCTGCATGATGCTGCATCGCCATTGCGAGCCGGGATTCGCGCTCACCGGAGATGGGCAATCACGCCGGATCAGATCGCAAGTACGCGAAGCGTGGGTCTGTCGGCGCCGATCTCGAGTGGACCCTCGCCGACCTTGTCTACCGGGGTGCCGGCGTGTCGTCGGCGTCGTCGAGCGCGCGCTCGATCGCGTCGCCGAGCGCCGAGTCGTCGGGGCGCTTGTCGACGGCGCGCGCCGCAGCGAGCGCCGCTCTGACCTCGGAGACCGGCGCCGGCCTGGGCGCGGTCGGCAGGGTGGGGTCGGCCCGCGACACCGAGAACGGCGGGCTCTGGTCCTCGAACATCGGCTGATCGACCACCGGCGACTCATCGCGGGGCGAGGTTGGCCTGGCGACTCGCCGGGCGTCGGTCGCGGGCACCGGCGGAGATAGCCGGGGCAACCCGCCGCGCGCTTCGGACATCGGCGCCGGCGGTGGCAGCGTGCGGCCGGTCGGAGGCCGAAGGTCGGGGCGGGACTCTGATCGGGCTTCCGGTCGCGCCTCCGGTCGCGCCTCCGGCCGCGCCTCCGGCCGTGCTTCCGGCCGCGTGGGCTCGGGCTCGGTGTCGAACCTGCGGTCGACCGGCGGCCCGATCCGCTCCACGGCTGCGGGCGCGGGCTTGACGTCCCCCGCCGATCGCACCGGCGGCGCGGGCTGCTCGACCGGAGGCTTCATCGGCTCGCCGCCGAGCTGCAGCGGCGCGAACACCTCGCGCGCGTGCGACGGGAGCCCGTCGAGCCGCTTCAGCAGATCCGCGGTGGAGACGAAGATCTCCTCGCGCCGGTTGTCGCCGAGCAGCCGGCGCAGCACGAGCTCGCCCGGGCTCCGCGAGCGCTGGGCGATCTTCTGGACCGTGGGTGCGACCGCGGCGATCAGCCGCTCGGCGAACACCCGGGGATGCTCGTACTGGGTGATCGGCGCGCCGTCGATCTCGAGCGACACCAGGCCGGCGCGAGCCTCGGCGACCGCGCGCACCGCGGTCTCGAGCCGCTCGATGAGCAGCCGCAGCCTCGCCACGTCGCGCTCGTCGACCGCCAGCTCGCGGCTCGGTCCGCCGCCGGCCGGCTCGACGCCGAGCGTGCCGTCGCGATGCGCCGTGAGGACGAAGCCGACCGCGCTGGCCTCCGGCGTCGCGCGCACCCGGACGGTGGTCGCGTCGCTGCCGACCAGCACGCCCACCACCTGGTAGCGGCCGAGCTTGTGCGCCACGACCTTGTCGGATTTCTTGAGCCAGCCGGCGGTCTCGTGCGCCCGCACTTCGACGCTCTCGACGATCTTGTCGACCCGCAGATCGAGGCCGAGCACCGAGCCCGCGGGGATGTCGAGCGCCACCACGGCCTCGACCCCGAACCCGGTGCGCTGGCGCATCGTCGCCTTGAGGCTCGCTGCGCTCCACGCGACCTCGAGCGTCTTGTCGGCCCCCGGCAGATCGTGGGTCCGCAGCAGCTTCTCGAGCACGTCCTTGGCTCGGCCGCGCTGCCGCTGATCCTGCCGGTCCATCTCCTCGCACTCGACGGCGAGCGCCGCGCGGGCCTGCTGCGATTCCCGGTCCACCGCGTCGCGGATCGCGGTTGCGATCGCCGCCGCGCAGCGCCCGACCGGCGTCGACGCCTGGCCGTTGCTCGCCGGCCCGAGGAGCTGCGACACGCGCCTACCCAGCTCGTCGACCGCGGCGACCGTGGACGCGGTCTCGAGCTCCCGGCTGCGTCGGCCTTCGACCGTGACCGCGAGCGTCACCTCGCACTCGACCATCACGACGGCGCAGTCGATCACCTCGCGCAGAAACGCCAGGTAGTCGAACTCGAGATCCGACTCGGAGGAATCGCCGAATAGATAGCGCATTGGGCCCCCTGAGAACCCATCATACACCCGGCGGGCGGCCGCACGGGGAATTCGCAGTTTTCGGCCGCGGCGCGCGCGGCCTCGATGAGCTCGAGGGCGGTGACCGCGTCGGCCGGATCGACCGGGACCAGCGCGCCGCTCCGCACCGCGGCATCACCGCCTCGTAGCATGACGACGTGCAACCTGATGGTGTGGAGCTACTAGCGACGCGTGACGTCCGCGGCCGCCGGCGCGAGCTTGAGCTTGAGGAACGCCGCCGGGTCGACCATGCCGCCCGGGACGTGGACGCTGAGGTGCAGGTGGGGCCCGGTGGTGCGGCCGGTGTGGCCGGCGAGGCCGAGCTCGCCGCCCTGGGCGATGGGGTCACCTTCGGCGACCGAGACCTTGCTCAGGTGGTAGTAGGCCGAGGCGATGCCGCCGCCGTGCGCGACGACCACGACGTTGCCGGCCAGGAAGCAGTCGCGCACGAGGACGACGGTGCCCGCGTTGACCGCCTTGACCCGCGAGCCTTCGCGCGCGAATAGATCGAGCCCCAGGTGCTGGCTGCGGTGGCCATCGTTGAACGTGCGCCACTCGCCGAACACCGACGTGACCTCGCCGGGCGGGCGCCGGAACGGGCGGATGAACTGCGGATCGGCCTTGGCCCGGGCGATCGCGCGCAGGATCGCGGTGTTGTCGGCGTCGATCCGATCGCGGTCGGCCTTGTTCGGGTTGGCCAGCTCGTCCTCGACGATCACGCTGGTCTCGGGGAACGTGACCGCGCGGACCTGCACTGTCCGCGGCTGCGCGACGCTGTCGACCTCGACCGAGATCGGCTCGGGCCCGGCGTCCAGCGCGATCGCGAACACCGCCTGATAGCCGCCGCGGGCCGGGAAGAACTGCAGTGGGCCGCCGTTGGCGGTGCCGTGCGGCGTGTCCTTGCCGCCCGTGACGGTGACGAGCACCGGCTCGCCCGGGCGAGCGGTGGTCGGGCTGACGGTGAGCGTGTCGGCCGCCGCGGGCACGGTCTGGGCCGCGACCACCAGCAGCGAGCACGCGAGACAGCGAATGATGATCCGACTCATGATCCGATGTACGCCCGTCACGCACGATGACAAGTGTGCGGAGCCGAGCCTCACGCGTGACCGCGCGCGCTCGCACGCGCGCACAGCGGGCGTGGGGCCTGGGCGCACTTCTGCGCCCGGCGCCGTCGATCGCCGCAGCGCGGCGCCGGCTCAGCCCGGGCCGACCGCGGCGGACGACGACCACTCGGCGCGCACCGCCTCGCGCAGCGCGGCGGACGACAGCAGCTCGATCGCCGTCCTGGCCATCGCCTTGGCCGCGGCGAGCGCGGTCTGGGTCCCGCGGTCGCTCGCGGCGGCGGCGGTGAACCGGTGCTCGTGGCACATCGCTTCGCCCTGGCCGACGATCGCCAGGTAGGGATGGATCGACGGCACGACGTGCGACACGTCGCCCATGTCCGTGCTGCCGGCGCCGATCCCCGGATCGGTCTCCTGCGCCTTGCGCCCGCCGGCGGCGAGGTGCTCGCCGAACACCCGCGCCAGGGTCAGGTTGTTGCGCATGTCCTTGTAGCCCGGCCGCGCCTTGAGCTCGATCTGGACGCCGCTCGCCATCGCGGCGCCGCGCGCGCAGCGCTCCACGATCGCCCGCACGCGCTCGAGCTCCTCGACGTCGCGCGCCCGGACGCTGAACTCGCACGCCGCGCGCTCGGGGATGATGTTGACCGCCTGGCCGCCGTTGGTGATGTAGCCATGGACCCGGACGCCGTCCTTGAAGTGGACGCGCTGGCCGTCGATCAGCCGGAACGTGTCCATGCACGCGGTCAGCGCGCTCGCGCCGACGTGCGGCGCGGCCGCGGCGTGCGACGGGACGCCGGTGAACTCGAACATCAGCCACATGCTGGCCAGCGCCGAGTGCGCCAGGAGATCGCGGTCGAGCGGGTGGAACATGATCGCGGCGTCGAGGCCGTCGAACGCGCCGGCCTCGATCAGCTTGATCTTGCCGCCGCCGCCCTCCTCCGCCGGGGTGCCGAGCAGCACGACCTCGCCGCCGGTCTGCGCGACGACCCGCGCCGCGGCGAGAAACGCGCCGACCGCGCCGGCCGCGATCAGGTTGTGGCCGCAGGCGTGGCCGATCTCGGGCAGCGCGTCGTACTCGGCGAGGATCGCCACCCGCGGGCCGCCGGCGGTCCCGGCGCACGCGCGCAGCGACGTCGGCATCCCGCCGAGCCCGCGCTCGACCGCGATCTGCCGCGACGCGACCAGCTCGCTGATCCAGCCCGCGGCCTTGACCTCCTCGAACCGGAGCTCGGGGTGGGCGTGGAGCTTGGCCGCCAGCATCGCCAGGTCGCGGGCGTCGGCCGACACCGCATCGTCGATCGCCGCGCCGAGCTGCTTCGAGATCGCCATGCCGGGACGATTGACCAAGGCCGCGGCCCCGTCAATGGCCGGCGTCACGCCAGGCGGGTGATCACGTCGGCGTGGGCGCGGTGCAGATCCTCGAACCGATCCGGATGGACGCACGCGGCCATGATCTCGAGCGACTCGACCAGCCGCGGGCCGGGGCGGTTGAAGAACGCGTTGCCGTCGGTGACGTAGACCCGGGCCCGCCCGGCGCAGGGGCCGATCACGTGGCGCTCGATCAGCTCGCGCTCCGCGAGGCTGCGCGGCAGGGTGAAGCCGCACGGCTTGACGATCACGACGTCGGGCGCGAGCGTGGCGAGGTTGTCGGGCGTGATCGTCGGGGCCGGGGCGCCGGCGGTGGCACCCAGGGCGTAGCCGCCGGCGAGCTCGATCAGCTCGGGCATCCAGGTGCCGCCGAGCATGAGCGGATCGATCCACTCGAGGCTGGCGACCCGCGGCCGCGCGGTGATGTTCGCGGTGCGCCGGGCGATCTCGGCGATCCGGCGCTCGAGGCTGGCGCGCACCGCGAAGCCACGCGCGCCCCGGCCGATCGCGGCGGCGACCCGCTCGATGTCGTCGAGCACGTGGGTCAGCCGGGTCGGGCACAACGCGACGATCCGGATGTCGTCGCGGTGGGCGAGCCGCGCGACCGCGGCCTGGACGTCGTCGATCGAGACCGCGCAGACCTCGCACAGGTCCTGGGTGACGATCACGTCGGGCGCGAGCTGGGACAGCCGATCGTCGTCGACGTCATAGATGCTCAGCGCACTGGCGATCACCGAGCGGACCGCGGTGTCGATCGCCCGGCTGGTGGCCGTGGCGTCGATCTTCGAGCGGGTCAACACCGGGCGGTCGCGGATCGCGGCCGGAAAGTCGCATTCGTGGGAGATGCCGACGAGCTGGTCCTCGGCGCCGAGCGCGCACACGATCTCGGTCGCCGAGGGCAGGAGGGAGACGATCCGAGGCATGGGGTCTCGACAAGATGCTAGGCGGCCGGCGAGCGCAGCGCCACCACGAAACAGCGAATCGGATGTTCTGATTCCTGATACGGGTATCCAGAATATCGCGACAGAAAGTTGAGACTCTGCGTACAGGTCGTGCGCATGGCGAGCTGGTTGCACGGCAAATCAGCCGGATGCAGACCCTTGCTGTGGCCGACGCCGGCCGGACACGCGCCGGACACTGGCCGATACCGCCGGAGGCAGTGTAGCGGGCGGGCCTACCCGGGCGCGGCCGCTCATCCGGTGCCTCGCGCGACGTCAGAAGATCTCATCGGCGACGACGTGGCCGCCGACCGGCCGCGCGTCGGGCGACCACGCGACATCGGCGCGGACCACGAACGCCTGGCCCTGCGGGAGGCGGAGCCCGCCGCCGATCCCGTGGTGCAGGCCGAGCGTCCACCGGGTGAGCGCCGACATCGCCGGGTGGAGGCCCGCGAGCTGGCATGCACGGACCGGGCAGCGACGTGGTTCACGACCGGCCGAGGGGGCAGCCGGCGTGCCGTCGAGCGTGTCGGTTCCGGGGCGGCTACTGCACCACGGACACGGTGATCGACGCGCCGGAGTACGCCGTGAACCCGCGCACCGAGGCGAACCAGGTGCCGGCGGCCGGCGAGTCGATCGTGCAGAATTCGCTGTTCCCGTTGAGGAATGGCCGGCAGTTGAAGGTCGTCGTGGTCGGCTGGCTGGTGCGCCGGACGTAGAGATCGGCGTCGCCGGTGCCGCCGGTGACCACCACGCTGAGGAACCGGGCGCCGGCGGGGACGGTGACGCTGCGGTGGGTGAACGCGTTGCGCGCGCCGGACAAGGCGGTCGCCGACAACAGGGTGGTGAACGTGCCGCCGGTGCGCTGGCCGAGGTAGGTCTCGAACGACGAGACCCGGGCATAGAGCCCCGGGAAGGCGCCACGGGCGCAGCCGTTGCCCCAGCTGACCGCGCCGGCGAGCTTGGTGACGCCGCCGACCGGGACGGTGAACGGACCGCCGCTGTCGCCCTGGCACGAGTCCTTGCCACCCGCCGGGACGACGCCGGCGGCGACCTGGTCGGCGGTGATGGTCTGGCCGTAGAGCTGGGTGGCCTGGGCGTTCGACACGATCGGCACGTCGACGGTCTGGAGCACGTCGGAGGTGGTCTGCGCGCCCTCCGACAGCGTGCCCCAGCCGGTCACGGTCGCGACCACGCCGGCGTTGGTCGCGCCCCCGGCGGCGTCGGCCGCGGTGACCAGCGGGATCGCCTTGGCGTTGGCGCCCGACAGATCGAGCGGAGAGCTCAGGTGGACCAGGGCCACGTCGTGGCCGACCGTGGGATCGGTGAACCCGGGGTTGGTGGCCACCGCGTTGATCGCCTTGATCTGGCCGGTCGACGACTGGCTGATCCGCGTGATGCCGGCCACGACGCGCATGTCGGCGCTGCCGCCCGCGACGCAGTGCTGCGCGGTCAGGACCCAGTTCGCGTTGACGATCGAGCCGCCGCAGAACTGGAACCCGGAGTTGGTGGTCAGCGCGATCTGCCAGGGGTGCTGGGCGATCGTGGTGGCGGTGCCGCCGACGATCTCCTCGTCCTGCGCGGCGACCTGCGGATCGTCGACGCACGCGGCGGTCACGCCGGCCAGCGACAGTCCCAGACAGAACAGGAAACCCGAATCCTTTGCACGTGACATCGCAGTGCTCCTCTCCTCGCCCGGTGGAAGCAGTGGAGTGTGGGCGAGCGACACGGAACGCTAACGAGTTTTGTCCGGCAGGAGCAGAGTCGGCGTAACCAAAAATGCAAGTCAGTGTCAAAATCAGGAGTCGCTATCCGCAGTTTCCATACATGGTTGTCGACAGTGATGTCATCGGCCGCACGCGTTTGATGGCAAGCGATGCCGGCCTGCGGCGAATCGCGGCGGCTCAGGCGAGGTTGCTGTACACATTTTGCACGTCGTCGTCGCCCTCGAGCGCCGCGACCAGCTGCATGACCTCGTCGGCGTGGGCGTCGGAGAGCTCGGACGGCGTCTGGGCGACGTACTCGGACTCGGTCGAGATCACGGTCAGCTTGCGGCTCTCGATCGCGGCCTGCATCGCGCCGAAGTCGGTGAACGCGCAGCGCACCAGCAGCTGCTTGTCGCCCTTGTCGCTCTCGCCGTCGTCGAGCGCGACCAGCCCGTGGTCGATCAGCTCGAGCTCGAGGCCGTCGCGGTCGACGCCCTCGGGGCTGAGCCGGAACACGCCGTGGCGCTGGAACATGAACGCGACGCTGCCGGTGGTGCCCATGTTGCCGCCGTGGGCTTTGAAGTGATGGCGGACGTTGGCGACCGTGCGCGTGACGTTGTCGGTCGCGGCCTCGACCAGGAGGGCGATGCCGTGCGCGGCGTAGCCCTCGTAGAGGATGATGTCGTAGTGGGTCGCGCCCTGGCCGCTGGCCTTCTTGATCGCGGCCTCGATCTTGTCCTTGGGCATGTTCGCGGCGCGGGCGTTCTGCAGCGCGCGGCGCAGCGCCGGGTTGCCGTCGGGGCTGGTCCCGCCCGCCTTGACGGCGATCGCGATGTCCTTGCCGATCTTGGCGAACTGCTTCCCCACGCGATCCATGCGCGCGAAGATGGTGCTCTTGCGTTTTTCGAAGGCGCGTCCCACGCCGGGAACCTACCAGCGCCGCGGCGCCGGCGCACCGGTCAGCCGCGCCGGCCGAGGGGCGCCGGGGTGCCGGTGCGGGTCAGGACCAGCTGGTAGAGCTGCTGGCTGCGCGACCGGAACGCCGCGGCCGAGGCCATGAGGTAGTACTTCCAGCGGCGGTAGAACGCGTCGCCGTAGCGGGCGCGCAGCCGGGGCCAGGCGGCGTCGAAGTTCTGCCACCAGACCATCAGCGTGCGGTCGTAGTCCTCGCCGATGTTGTGGACGTCCTCGACCACGAACAGGCCCTCGGCGGCGGTCACGAGCCGGGGCAGCGTGGGCAGCACGGCGTTGGGGAAGATGTACTTGTCGAACCACGGCTCGATGTGCGAGCGCGGCGTGTTACCGGCGATGGTGTGGACGAAGGCCACGCCGCCGGGGGCGAGCAGCCGATCGACCAGCTCCATGTAGCCGCGGTAGTTCTTCCAGCCGACGTGCTCCATGAGCCCGATCGAGACCACGGCGTCGTAGGTCCCGGTGGCGTTGCGGTAGTCGTCGAGGCGGATGTCGATCGGCAGGTGCGGGTAGTGGTCGTGGGCCCAGCGGACCTGCTCCTGGGACACGGTGAAGCCGGTGACCGTGACCTGGTAGCGCTCGGCGGCGAACGCGGCGAAGCCGCCCCAGCCGCAGCCCAGGTCGAGCACGCGCATCCCGGGCTTGAGGCCGATCTTGCGGCACACCAGGTCGAGCTTGCCGTCCTGGGCCTCGTCGAGCGTGGTCGCGCCGGGCCAGTAGGCGCAGGTGTAGAGCAGCCGGCCGCCGAGCATCGCCTCGTAGAGGTCGTTGCCGATGTCGTAGTGGTGCTGACCGTTGTCGAACGACCGGGTCAGCGACTGGAGGTTGAGGAGCCGGGCGCGCACCGCCTGGGCGATGAGCGTCCAGTTCTCGCGCAGGGTCTGGTCGAACCGGGCGCGCAGCACGCGGTCGAGGAACTGGTCGAGCTCGGGGGTGTCCCACCAGCCCTCCTCGTAGCCCTCGCCGGCGCCGAGCGTGCCGTCGCGCAGCAGCCGTACCCAGATCCGCTCGTCGTGGACCTGGAGGTCCCACGGCTGGGTGCCGCCGATGGTGATGCCGGCCTGGGATAGCGCCTCGCGGAACAGCTCCTGGGCGCGGCGAGGATCCAGGCTGGACAGTAGCTTCCGGGCGGTATTGGTGGCGGTATTGGTGGCGGTGGCCATGGGTCACGCTCCAGTGCCGAGGAGGAGGTCGAGGAGGCGAGGTGCGGGGAGCTTGGCGCCCGAGAACATCCAGGCGAAGCCTCGGGCGATGGTGGCGGCGGCGAGCGCGGATCCCGGCTCCGCCGTGCTGCGCGCCGCCGCTCCGGTCTCGGGCGCGGCGCCAGGATCGCCGGCGCCGTTGCCGGCAGCACCGTTGCCGGCAGCACCGTTGCCGGTCGACGCGTGGACCGCCGAGGCGCCGTTGGTCGGTGCCGCGGTGAGGGGCCGCGCGGTGCCGAGGAAGCGCTCGGCGAGGCCGGCGAGGCCGGTCATCCGGTTGCGGACCTTCACCACCGTGGCCATCGCGGCGTGGACCCGGCGGTAGTCGGCGAGCACCGGATCGCGGCGCAGCCGGGTGGGGTAGCTGGCCGGATCGCTGGCGAGGATCGCCTCGGCGGCGTGGCGGCCCGACACCGTGGCCGGGAGGATGCCCTCGGCGGTGATCGGATGGGCGAGGCCGAGCGAATCGCCGACCAGGAACGCGTTGTCGCGGTAGGCGCCGTCGAGGTGGACCGGGTCGAACAGGAAGTACGAGTGGCCCTTGATGTGGGCGAGCGGCGGATCGGCGGCGGCGGGCAGGTGGCCCGAGGCGCGCAGGTGATCGTGGGTGTGGCGCCAGGCGCCGCGCGCCGCGGTGGCGTCGAGCGTGCCGCAGCCGACGTTGAGCCAGTCCGACTTGGGCACGTTCCAGCCGTAGCCGCCGACATCGTCGAACAGGACCAGCTCGGGCTCGCCGTCCTTGCCCAGGCGGGTGCGGGCGACCGAGATCGCGTCGAGCTGGAGCTCGAGCTCCTGGACGCCGACCGCGCGGCGCGGCCGGGTCGGGGCGAGCAGGCGGGCGACCGGGCAGTGGGTGCCGCCGGCGCCGACGAGGTAGCGCGCGCGGTACGGGCCGACCGACCACAGGCCGTCCGGGTCGCGCGTGATCTGCTTGACCTGGGTGCCGAGGTGGAGCTCGGCGCCGCTGGTGTGGAGCAGGAAGTCGTCGAGCTCGTAGCGCCGGATGAACCAGCCATGGCAGGGGATCGCGTGGTCCTTGCCGCGGTAGTGGACGTGGCAGGTGTTCCATTCCCACAGGCCCCGCGGGTACGACGACGGCGCGAGCTCGAGCACGTCCCAGATCGCGGGCGACAGCCAGCCGGCGCACAGCTTGACGCGCGGGAACTCGGCGCGATCGACGACGGCGACGCGCGCACCGCCCGCGGTCAGCACGCGGGCGCAGGTGCTACCTGCGGGTCCGCCTCCGACGACGACAACATCGTACTGCGCTGACATCGACTCGGGCACGGTAACTCCGTTCGGTGCACCTGGCGTGCCACGACTTGGTCACACCGCGCTACCTCGGCGGAACGATTTCTTCGCGACACTCCGGGGGATCCGTCTCCTTGGTGCCCGGGGCCGCGATGGCCCGAGGAGATGAGATGCCACGTCGCATGTTTGTCAGGTTTTTCGTGGTGCTGGGGCTGGGCAGCTGGGGCTGCGGTGGTGGTGGAGACGGCGGGATCACGCCGCGGGTGGCGTGCGAGGACGCGCAGGCCAACCTGTGCGAGCGGCTGTACACTTGCTACACACCGGCCGAGCTCGGTTCGCTCGGGTTCCCGTCGAACGAGGCCGCGTGCGTGACGATGCTGCAGTCGGCCGAGGGCTGCGCGCGGCAGACCACCGATAACACCTGCACCGGTAACGAGCGCTACCACGCCGCCCAGGCGAGCGAGTGCGTCGACCAGATCAACGGGCTCGAGTGCAGCCAGGTCCGCGATCCGGACCTCGTGCTCACCGTCGCGGCGCCGGCCTGCGGCCGGGTGTGTGTGGTGGACTAGGCGGGGGTGGCGGCGGCCTGCGCTGCGACGCGGGGTGTGCGAGGTGGCGCGGGCGTCGCGGCGCGGGCGGGTGGGGCCGAAAATGCCAGACGGCAAGCCGCCCGCGTGGGTCAGCTTGCCGCCGTGACAGGGTCGGAGCTCAGAGCTCGCAGCCCATCGCGCCGGAGTCGCTGCCGTCCTTGACCAGGGCGTCGGCGGTGCCCGCCGAGGTGCCGGCCGTGAGGGCCGAGTCGTTGACGCCGTCGCAGTTGATCGCCGTGTCGTTGGCCGCGGGCGAGTCGGCCGAGTCGATGAAGTCGTCGCCGTCGCCGCCGACCAGGGTGTCGGTGCCGGCGCCGCCGACCAGCATGTCGTTGCCGACGCCGCCGTAGATCAGGTCGTTGCCGGCGTCGCCGTACAGCGCGTCGTTGCCCGCGGCGCCCTCGATGGTGTCGTTGCCGGCGCCGCCGTGGATGATGTTCGCGCTCGCGTTGCCGCGCAGCGAGTCGTTGCCGGCGCCGCCGGTCAGGTTCTCGATGTCCGACGGGATCGCGTCGTTCTCGCCGGTCTCGCCGTTCTGGCCCGCGGTCCACAGCCGGGTGCTGTCGAGCGAGACCTTGACCGCGTTGCTGCGGTCGGCGTACGACACGGTGTCGAAGCCCGCGCCGCCGACGAACGTGTCGTTGCCCAGGCCGCCCTGCATCATGTCGTTGCCGGTGCCGCCGTCGATCAGGTCGTTGTGCGAGCTGCCGGTCAGGGTGTCGTCGCCCTCGTTGCCCTTGAGCGTGCACTTGACGGTCGGGACGGTCGCGCCGTCCGAGCACACCGCCCAGGTCGCCGAGATCGTATCGTTGCCCTTGCTGCCCAGGACGATCTCGACGTCGTCGTTGACCGTGTCGCCCTCGCTGCCGGTACCGTCATCGGCGCGGCAGATCGAGCACAGCGGGGTGCCGGCCGCCCCGAGACACGTCGCCTCGGTGGCGTCGCACGTGGCGAACGCGGCGGTGTGCGTGGCGGTGCAGACCGCGACCGCGGCGGTCTGGGTGCTGGTGCAGAGCGCGAGCGCGGCGGTCTGGGTGCTGGTGCAGAGCGCGAGCGCGGCGGTCTGGGTGCTGGTGCAGAGCGCGAGCGCAGCGGTCTCGTCGCTCGCGCAGGTGGCGTGGTCGTCGGTCTGGGCCGTGTCGCAGAGGGCCACGCACGCCGCGTTGCCGCCGCCCGAGGGGCAGGCCGCGACGCAGGTCGTGTGGTCGTCGTCGGCGGTGGTGTCGCACGTGGCCCGCGCGTCGTTGGCCGCGGTATCGCACGTGCCCTTGGCGGTGTTGGCCGCGGTATCGCACGTGCCCTTGGCGGTGTTGGCCGCCGTGTCACACGTGCCCTTGGCGGTGCTCGCCGCCGTGTTGCAGGTGCCCTGCGCCGTGTCGGCGGTGGTGTGGCAGGTGGTGTCGGCGGTGACGCAGCCGCCCGGGTCGAGCGAGCACGTGGTGCAGACCGTGACGTTGACCGCCAAGGTGCGCGCGCTGTAGTCCACGGTGTCGACGCCCTTGCCGCCGACCATGTTGTCGGGGCCGGCCGTGGTGCTCTGGATGAACTTGTCGTCGCCGTCGCCGCCGTCGAGCAGGGTGGTGCCCTTGCCGCCGGTCAGGGTGTCGGCGTCGGGGCCGCCGTAGGCCGAGAACGTGATCGTGGAGTCGAGGATCACGCCGGTGGTGCCGTTGGCGCCGTCGGCCGAGATGATGTCCGCGCCGACGCCGGTGCTGACCTTGACGTCGGTCACGCCGACCATGCGGATGTCGGGCGAGGTGTCGCCGTTGACGTTGATCCAGCTGGCGGTCAGGACGTTGGAGGTGTAGGTGCTGCCCAGGTAGATCTTGTCGGCGCCGCTCGAGCCGCGGACGACGAGCGAGGATCCGGCGCCGAGCGCCAGGGTGATGCCGGGCGTGACGACCGAGCCGGCGGTCGAGCCGACCGAGAACGGCCCGTTGATGTAGTCGAGGAACACCTTCTCCACGCCGGTGTTGCTGCTGTCCTCGGTGATGGTGATCTTGTAGGTCGACGGCACGGCGCACTCGCTGGACGTGCTGGTCATGCCGTCGGCGATCACGTTGTTGTCGGCGGCGCGCAAGCTCACGTAGACGGTCTCACCGCCGCGGACCGACAGCGTCATCGAACCGCCGCTCGCGCTGCTGATCGTGCACGGGTTGGTGAGCAGCTCGAACGTCTCCTCGCCGATGCCGTCGTAGCCTTCCGGATCGATGGACCAGGGGTCGGAGCCACCGCAGCCTGCGACAAGCCCACCCGCGATCAGCGCCACCGCGAGCTTGCGCTGATGTCGCTGGTTGGCGTTCGTATTCTGTGACTTCGACATACCTTGGTGTCCTCGTTCCTTCGCGTTGAAATCGGAGTTGCGGCGCTTGGGCCTTGTGCACGTCGACTCGACCAGCTCTGGACCTTGTTGAGCACGAGCGTGCGGCGGCCCTGCCTGCGGGACGCGTGGCTACCCCGCGCGCACCCGGCGGCTGCGGCTCCGGCTACGGCCGCGACGCCGACAGCGTGTAGCTACCCTGCTTGACCTGCGAGAATCCGTCGACCGCGATCACGAACAGGCCCGCACCGGCGGGGATGTTCGCACTCACGGTGGACTGGAACGAGCACGTGTCGTCATCGCACATGACCGTATCGCTGCCCGGGATCTGCAGCGACAGGATGGTGTCGAAGGCGGTGCCGGTGCAGGTCGATCCCTGGAACGCGCCGCCCTGGTCGGCGGGGCAGGTCCGCCACCAGTAGGCGTTCTCCGCGCCGCCACCGTCGCACGCGTACAGGCCGCCGAAACCGCTCGTCGTGCCGGTCGGCGCGCTGGTGCCCTGGGCCAGCGGCGCCACGGTGCCGGTGCCGACCTCGGTGTGCTGGAAGTGGATCGTCGCAGCGCCCGCGCTCGCGAGCACCAGGTAGTGCGTCCCCGGATCGAGCAGCGCCACGACCTGCGACTGCGAGGTCCCGCAGGCGCCGGTGCTGCACACGTCATCCCCCGTGGTCGTCGACGTCGTGCGCGCGGTCGCGCACGAGCTCGCGAAGTACAGCGCGGTGTCCGGGCTCGCGCCGAACGTGTCGGCGTAGACCAGCTCGCGCCGGGTCAGCGTGAACTTGAAGAACACGTCCGCGGCGCCGGCGGTCCCGCACGGCGGGGCGAGATCCGCCGTGGCGCCGAGCGTGGTGGCAGTGATGTCCGAATGCATCGCCGAGAGGCTGATCACGATCGCATTGGCGCAATGGTCATTGGTGGCCAGGCTCGCGTCGATCGCGGCGTCCTGGTTGCCCTGGCCGTCCTGACCGGCACCGTCGCTGAGGCCCGCGTCGCCGGATGTTCCGCCTCCGCCTCCGCCACAGCCGATCAGCCACGACACCATCAGAAAACCCTTGATTCGATCCATGGCAGTAGGGTCAGCAAGCACGGTACCAACCGCCGCGCGTGTGGTTTCGCGCGCTTCGTGGCCGCGCGACGTCAGGCCGTCGTCAATCCACCCGCCCACCGCTACCCGGGGCGTTGACGCCCCTGGCCGCGGCGCGGCCGGAGCCAGAAGGCTTCTGGCGCGGCTCGGCCGGCTACGGCTTCTTCAGCGTGGCCAGGATCTCGTCGATCAGGCCGTAGTCGCGGGCCTCGGCCGCCGACATGAAGTTGTCGCGCTCGGTGTCCTGCTTGATCTTGGCCGCCGGCTGGCCGGTGTGTTTCTCGTAGA
>Ga0307515_10001074_pt1 | contig 62572 bp, 59 predicted proteins | sample 17_EM_MG_FD_194513 | JGI IMG/M metagenome (GOLD analysis project Ga0307515, IMG submission 194513) | Populus trichocarpa ectomycorrhiza microbial communities from riparian zone in the Pacific Northwest, United States - 17_EM | ecosystem: Host-associated > Plants > Roots > Unclassified | place... | reverse complement strand
TTGGCTTGACATGTCGAGTCGGCTACGGGGGGTCAGAAGAATCACGTCCCCGTCGGTGCCGCAGGTTGGTTGATGCGGCGCAAGGATAGGAAAAACGGCTCCGCACGGCTTGAATCCGCGCGACACGCTGCGAGGAAAACATCACGCGGGTGCGTAAATGGACAGCGGATGCGCCTGCCCAGACCCGAATGCGAATCTCGGCCGGGTGTCGCGCCGGAGCGAGGAAGCTACAGCATGGCGCTAGCCTCGATGGAGATTGCGAGTCGGGCAACCCCGCACCCGGGGGCCGCATCGCCGAGCCCGACGAGAGCGACCAGCCACTGCCACCACAACTGCAGTTCTGGATCACGGTCTGGTGCCAGAACTGCTTCGCCTCGATGCGGGGGCCCTCGGCCCGGAAGGGTCGCGTGCAGACGGCGACGTCGATGATGCGGCGGGTCTAGAACGAATGGGAACCAGCGCTGAGAAAGACGCGAATGCAGGGCGGCCGGATGAAGGACTCGGTGATTCTGGCGCTGACATGGCACTCGCGAATGGGGATCGATGAGAAGGCGGCCAGCGCTACGCTTGTCTGACCCATGAACTGGCGGTGCATATGCATAGAGTTGGACTGAACGCGTGATAGCTAATTGTGCGACCTGGCGATCACACAGTTCTATCTACTGCAGTTCTTGATGGATTGTCTGAATGGATCTGGAAAGCAGCACGAATAGGCGTTCAACAGCAGCAGTAGTTGCGAATTCCTTTTGGCCGTCAAACTCCTTCATCGCCCAAGCAATCAGTTCACAGTAGTCATGCCCTCTGGAAGCATCGCGGGCGTCACAGGTCAGCTTCTGCATCCACGCGGCATATGAGTCCGAAAATTCACGCTTGTTAGCCAACCTTGAGTTGGAATTGAGTAAGGCGGTGACATAGCGTTCGGCATCAAACTCTATCGTGTCGTCGATGCGCGTCACATACTTTTTGAGCGCCACCCATTTCATCGTCAGTCCAATCTCTCTGTCAGCTAGGCGCAGACAGAAGAGAGCCTTTAACACTCCACACATCGATCCAACAAAGTCTTCCAGTTTTTTGATCCGAGCGCGTCCAGTTGTGATAAGTACATCTCGAACCACTTCTGGTGCCATGAAGTGGCCTTCGATGGAACAAAAAATGGACCATCGAAGTCGGCTTGACTGCTCAAGCGGACCGAACCAATGGTCGAGGTCACGATCAACAAGACATACAACCTTTGCTTCGGCTGGCAATGCCGCCAGTTCCCTCGACAGAGCTATGACGCGCTGCTTATTTCCGGACGTCAGACCGTGCTCATTGAGCGTGCTATCGGGCAGTGCCACAGCTTCAATTTCGTAGAAAGCACGTGGTTGCCCCGCGCCACCAAATGCATGTGACAACACTTCGCGATCAAATGATCCCTCCACAAATACATCAGCTAGCTGCGGCTCCAGTTCATATCTAGCTAGGAGTTCTGAGACACTCCAACGATCTTCGTTGCTCATAGCTGATTCGCCAACTTCACGACCTTGCTTCGATGCTGAGCGAGCAGTTCCATTGAGTGAGATGCAAAGACAAACTGAATGCTTGCTCCTTGAGTTATGTCGAGCAGCGATTGAACCAACTGCCGCTGCCACTTGATGTTTAACGAGATCTCCGGCTCATCAATCATGAAGACTGTCGGGGCATCTCTCGCTGTGAGGACGTAGCAAAAGAGAAGGAGGAGTTGTTGCTCGCCAGACGAAAGCTGCGCTGGCTTAAGGGTGACGCCGAGTCGGTTCAGAATGTTGAAGCCTTGGCTGAGCTTGAATGTGATCGTCTTGTCGCTCAGCAGCCCATTGACGATCTTGACGAATCTATCAATGAGCTGATAGATCGGTTCGACAGCTTCAAGCCTTCCTTCTACGCTCTTGATATATGGTTTTAGTAGTTCTGCAGCAAGGTCACGTTTCTTGGTACTTCTTCCTCCAAGTACCTTGCGGAAATCATTAGTCGGAAGATGAGTTGCCAACTCATACCTAGCGTGTTCAGCTGACTTGCCATCAATATTCGCAAGTTGCTTGAGCAGATCGGCGATTGAGCCCGAGGGTGAAGCGGCTTCGTTCTTCGCGCTGGGAGAGACCAAGCGACGCAGCACATCGCCATAGACAGAGTGGACGTTCATGGCACCTCGGTTCGTACCGAGGACTGCTTTACGACTTATCCAACGTGCTGCCGCGCCCAGAGCTTGCGACAGAGCGATTTCTCGTGATCGAACCACCAGTTCATTGATTCGTTTTGGCTCGCCGAATTGCATTACTCGCCGAAGTTCTACTTCGTCGCTTGGATCTGCCACGCTGTCGCTATCAAGGCGGCGGTCAGCATTGAGAATGAATAGCGTTGGAACGTTGGACTTGAGAGCAGCCAAATACGCTTGCTCTCCTCGAGGAATGGCTTCGGATTCTTTCCTCCGCGGCTGAGGAAGTTTTCGCCGAATCACTTGTTGCCCGCTTTCATCAATTTCAATGAACACGGATTCAGTCTCAAGGAACCTGGTTTCATCGCGTGGTCGGTAGTCCCAGACAGCGAGTCTTTTGTCCCCGGTTAGAACCTCAAGGGCTAGCAGCTTCGAGGGCTGTGTCTCGACAACCGTCGCTACCAAGCGAACGCCAGAGGACAATGTGACTTCAAGACGTTGAAACTCAGTCTTGTAGAGGGCCGTTCGATGCCCGCGATCATGTCCAGCCGAAAGGAGATGAAAGACGATGCGGAGAAGCGTGCTCTTTCCGACCCCGTTGTCTCCATACAGGATTGCTGCATTTGCGAGTTCACCAACGCTAGGCACTACGTACGTGTAGAGGCCGAATAGCTTGTCTACGCGGATCGAAGTTATTAGTCGTGCTGACATGCTGCTATTTACCTTTGCTGAAGTCTTAAATATCTGAACTTTGTGGTGATTTGACACCAATGCAAAGACCCAAGCATGAGCGTTTGACCTCATGCTTCATCAAATGGGGGGATACAGTCCCCATTTCGACGAGGCCAGCGATTCGCCCGCAACTCTATGGGGTTAGCATGCCAGCCGTGCACGCATTCTGATGCAGCAAATTGCCCCACTTCACAAGGATCGGAACCGGGCGTAGCGCCACCCAGCTCGCTCCAGAAAACGCGCACAGACCACTCAAGGCCCAGCGGCCAAGTCAGCCGGCACGTCAAGCCCGTGGCGATGTGTCTCGGCCTCGATGCGCGGATGCATCGCCTTGGCCGCGGCGATGTCGGCCAGCCCCGGGTCGCGGGCGCCGGCCCGCAGCTGGGCCAGGCCACGCCCCCATAGCGACCACGCCTGCTTCGGGTTCTGTGCCAGCGCCGCGTTGTAGTCGGCAATCGCCTTCTTCCACTTGCCCTGGCGCAGGTACACCAGGCCGCGGCTGTCCAGGTAGGCGGCGTCCTTGGGGCGTGCGTCGAGGGCTTCGTCGCAATCGTCCAGCGCCTTGTCCAGTTGCGTATTGGCCAGTGCGCGCGCCCAGCAGCGTGAATTGAGCACCTCGTACAGATCGACCTCGCGGGTATGCGACGCCACCCACTGATCGAACTGCTGCACCGCAAGCACCGGTTCGTCCAGCGAGAGGAAAAGCTGGCCCATCCGGCGGCGTAGGTCTGATTGAGCCGCGACGCGGCCGTCGAGCACCTGCAGGTCTGCGAGTGCAGAGTCCATGGCGCCCTTGGCAGTGAAGACCCGGGCGCGATCGAGGCGTGCCTCATCGGCCTGCGGGTCCAGGCGCAGCGCCTCGTCGAGATCGACCAGCGCCGCGTCGCGCTGGCGCAGGCTCAATTTCAACTGGGCGCGCTGCGCCCGGTAGGCTGCCACCGTGGGTGCCAGCTCGACCGCGCGGTCCAGGTCGGCCAAGGCTCCTTTCAAATCGCCACGCGCGGCAGAGACTGCGCCTCGGTGCGACAAACCGGCCGCATCCAGCGGCGCATCGGCACTACCCTCGTTGGCCGTGGGTGGCGTGTCCGCCGTCTCGGACAGAGCGAACACCGGCCCGCCGTTGTAGGTGAACAGGATCCGGTTCTGGCTGCGCGCCACGTAGATGCGGTGCGACAGGAAGAAGTCGATGCCGATCAGCATGTCGAAGTCGTGCGCGCCCACCATGTCGGCCACGAGCAGACGGATGTTGTTGACGCGCTCGCCGCCCAGTTCGAAGCTGGCCACCGGCACGACCCAGAACGGGCGCTCACCTCGGCCTGCGCCCTTCATCACGCCTGCGGGCTTCACGCGGGTCTCGTCGTCGATCACACCCAAGCGTTTGGCCGCATCCAGGGACAGGATCGACCTGGCCCCCGTGTCGAACATCACCTTCACGCTCTTGCCGTTGATGCTGGCCTTGGCTTCGATGGGCGGAGCCTGGTCACGCAGATGGGTAATCAGCGGCACCTCGACGACCGGCGTCGTGTCTGTCCAGTACGCGAGGTCGGCGTCTGCGCAATCCGAGTTCGGGTGCATGAGGCGCACGAACCCGTTGGCCAGGTCGTACTCCGTGTCGCCCACACTCAGCACATTGCGCCCCAGCAGGCCCATGGTGCCGGCACCGGGTTCATTGCCACCCACGAGGAAGTCAACGCCCTTGATTTCCGAGCCCTGCAGCCCGAGCCGTTCGACGCGGGTCACCCGGAAGTCGATGCGACCCGTCACGCCCCACGCGTCCAATCCGGTGCGGTGCGATTTGAGGTTCAACTGGGCCGCGGCCGCCTCGGTCATTGCGCTGAAGAAAGCCCCGCTGTCCACCGTGAACGGCATTTCCGTTCCGTTGAGATGCAGCTGAGCCACCGCGCGCTGGTGCTTCATCGTGATCGGGATGTCAAACGACTGCACTCGGCATGTCGCACTGGCAGCCAAGGGCAGGAGCGTGGCGCAGAAGAGGGCAAATTGCCCAGCGCGACGAAGCAGTGTGGGTGCGAGCGGCATGCGAACGTTCGGGGCTGTGTGGGGAGTGAGCATGATTGTGTGACCAAGCTTGGGCGCAAGTCCACTCGATTCAATGGTTATGCCGCACACAGCCACCAGCCTGCGGAGCGCTTCAGTCGGCGGTGATCTTGCGCGTCTCGATCAAGCTCTTCCAGCGTGCGAACTCGGACTGCTGGAAGCTCGCGAACTGCGCCGGCGTGTTGGCCACGACCTCGATGCCGATCTTGGCGAAGTCGGCCTTGATCTGCGGGTCATTGAGTGCGGCCACCAACGCGGCGTGCAGCCTGGTCTTCACGTCGGCGGGCAGGCCCTTGGGCGCGGCGATGCCTTGCCACGAGTAAACGTCGACACCCTTCACGCCGCTCTCGCTCAGCGTGGGCACGTCGGGCAGCACGGTGGAACGCTTGTCGCCGGTGACGGCCACTGCACGCAGCTTGCCTGCGGTGATGTGCTGCAGCACGGCATTCACGTTCTGGAACGAAGCATCGACCTGGCCGCCGAGCAAGTCCTGGATCGCGGGCGCGCCGCCCTTGTAGGGAATGTGCACGCCGTTGGTACCGGTCTGCAGCCAGAACAGCTCGGCGGTGAGGTGGTCGGACGAGCCGTTGCCTGACGACGCGAAAGTCATCTTGCCGGGGTCTTTCTTGGCGGCGGCAACCACGTCGGCCAGCGTCTTGAGCGGCGACGCAGCGGGCACGACCAGCACGTTGGGGGCACGCACGGCCACGGTGAGCAGGTCGAAGTCTTTCAGCGCGTCGTACGGCATGCTCTTGATGAGGTGCGGAGCAATCACGAAGGGGCCGAGCGAAGACACCAGCAGCGTGTAGCCGTCGGGTGCGGCGCGCTTCACCTGGCCGGCGCCGATGGTGCCGGTGGCGCCCGCGCGGTTGTCGACGATGAAGGTCTGGCCGAACGCGGCCTGCAGCGGCACCGTGAGCGTGCGGGCCAGGCTGTCGGTCGACCCGCCGGGCGGAAACGGCACGACGACAGTCACCGGCTTGTCGGGCCAGGCGGCCTGGGCCGGGGCCCCGGCGAGCGCGGCGATCGAAAGGGCGAGGCTGAGCAGCAATCGGGTCATGGTGAGTGTTTCCAGCAGAGCCTAAAAACCGCCCGGGCAGTGAAATGCGCTCGGGCCGAGATGTCGAAGTCTTGCACGCCCTGAGCTTGTCGAAAGATCGGCCCGAACGAACATGGATTTGCGCAAACTGGGCCTCGTCACGAATCGGTTCACATTTGCCATCCCATTCTGGAGCCGCTGTAACGATCATCCGCAGCCTTTTCGCGGCTCTTTTCGCGGTTTTCAAAGCCGCCCGCCGGTGCTGCAATTCACGCGATGCACGCCGCCGAGCAACTCTTCTTTGAAGGCACTCGCCAGATCGCCGCCCGCAACTATGCGGACGCGGAAGACTGCTTTCGCCGCACGGTGGCGATGGCGCCGCACTTGGCCGAAGCCCACGCCAACCTCGGCTGGCTCCTCGACGAAGCCGACGCACCCGATGAAGCCGATGCCTGCTACCGGCGTGCGCTGGCGCTGAACGCGTCGAACCCGCAGATCCACCTCAACTACGGCGCGCTGCTCTCGCGGATGAAGCGCTTCCGCGAGGCCGAGGCGGTGTACCTGAACGCGCTGCAGCTCGACCCGCAATCGGCCGCCGCGTGGTCGAACCTCGGTGTGCTGTGCGCGCAGATGGCCCGCTACGCCGAAGCGACCACCTGCTGCCTGAACAGCCTGCTGATCGACCCCGGCTATGCCAAGGCGCACATCAACCTCGCCTACCTCTACCTGCGGCAGGGCCGCTTCGAAGAAGGCTGGGCGCACCTCGAGCGGCGCACGTGGAAGTACACGCCGCCGCAGGACGTGAGCTGCCCGCGCTGGCGCGGCGAGTCATTGCGGGGCAAGTCCATCCTCATCGGCCATGAAGGCGGGCTGGGCGACATGATCCAGTTCGCGCGCTATGCGCAAGTGCTGCGCGAGCGGGGTGCACGCCGCGTCACGCTGGTGTGCCCGCCGGCCTTGCAGACGCTGCTGGCGTCGATGCCCGGTGCCGACGAGGTGCTGAGTCTCGACGCTGCGTTGCCGGCAGGGAACTGGGACTGCTGGGCGTCGTCAATGAGCCTGCCGTTCCACTGCAAGACGCGCCTCCACAGCATTCCTGCCGCGCTGCCTTACCTGCGCGCGAACCGCCATGCCGCCGCGCGTTGGAGCGCCCTGATGCCGCCAGCTCGCCTGCGCGTCGGGCTGGTGTGGCAAGGCAACCCGAAGTTCGAGAACGACAGCGAGCGCTCGATCGCGTCGCTCGACCTGCTGCAGCCGCTGGGCGGCATAGCCGGCGTGGCATTCATCAGCCTGCAAAAAGGCTGCGGCGAAGCGCAAGCCAAGAACCCACCCAAGGGTTTGGACATCGCCTGCCTGCCCGACGAGATCGAAGACTTTGCGGACACCGCCGCCATCGTCGCGAACCTCGATCTCGTGATCAGCGTCGACACCGCCGTGGCCCACCTCGCCGGCGCGATGGGCAAGCCCTGCTGGATCTTGCTGCCGCATCACATGCCCGACTGGCGCTGGCTCGCCGAGCGAGACGATTCACCGTGGTACCCGGGCGCCGTGCGCCTGTTCCGCCAGCCCACCCGCGGCGACTGGGCGACGGTTGTCACCCAGGTGCGCGCAGCGCTGAACGCCTTCAGCGCGCGAGCCGGATGCCGCTGAACTGCCAGCAGGCCGTGGTCGGAAAGAAGTTGCGGTAGCTGGCCCGCAGATGCGAGCGCGGCGTGACGCACGAGCCGCCGCGCAACACCATCTGGTTGACCATGAACTTGCCGTTGTACTCGCCGACCGCGCCCGCACTGGCCTTGAAACCGGGGTACGGCAGGTAGGCGCTGGCCGTCCATTCCCAGCAGTCACCGAAGAGCTGCTGCACGCTGCTGCCGTCGCCCGCCGGTGCGGGGTGGAAGCGGCCGTCGTCTTGCACGCAACCGCTGCCTTGCCAGCCGGTGAGGTGCGCGGCGCGCTCCCACTCGGCCTCGGTCGGCAGCCGTGCGCCGGCCCAGCGTGCATAGGCGTCGGCCTCGAAGTACGACACGTGCACCACCGGCTCGTGTGCGTTCAGGGCACGCAAGCCGCCGAGGGTGAACTCCTTCCAGCCCGCGTCTCCGCGTTGCCAGTAGAGCGGGTGTTCGCGCTTCTGCGCGTTGCGCCAATCCCAGCCTTCTGACAACCAGAGCGCCGGGTCGTCGTAGCCGCCCTCGGCGATGAAGGCTGCGTATTCGGCATTGGTGACGAGGCGCGAGGCCAGCTCGAAACCCGGCATGAACACGCGATGGCGCGGGCCTTCGTTGTCGAAGCTGAAGCCGTCGCCGGCATGGCCGATCTCGGTCAGCCCTTCTTCGAACGCATGCCACCTGAGCGGCGGCGCCAGCACCTCGCGCGGTGCGAGCTTGCCGTAGGCCGGCAGCAGCGGGTTGCACGAGAACATGTGCTTGATGTCGGTCAGCAGCAGCTCCTGGTGCTGCTGCTCGTGGTGCAGGCCGAGTTCGATGAGTTCGAGCGCAGCGTGGTCGACGGAGCCGATCAGGCGCTGCACGCGGCGGTCGACGTCGGCGCGGTAGGCCAGCACCATGTCGAGCGCCGGGCGCGTGAGCAGGCCGCGTTGCGCGCGCGGGTGCTTGTCGCCGACCGCGTTGTAGTACGAATTGAAGAGCACGCGAAACGCCAGGTCGAAGGGCTTGAAGCCGCTCTCCCAGCGCTCGAGCACGAAAGTCTCGAAGAACCAGGTGGTGTGCGCCAGGTGCCACTTGGCGGGGCTGGCTTCGGGCATCGACTGCGCGGCCGCGTCTTCGGGCGAGAGCGAGTCGGCCAGCGCGAGCGTCTGCTCGCGGACCTGGCGGTAGTGGGCGGCGAGTTCGCGGGCGTTGAGTTCGTGCATGGGTCAGCTTGGTTCAAGGACAGGCCAGGACGACGGCGAACCAGCGCCGCTCGTCGGTCCAGGCCACCGTGCGGTGGAAACCGGCTTCGTCGAGCAGGCGGGCGAAGCCTTCGATGTCGTACTTGTAGCTGTTTTCGGTGTGGATGCGCTCGCCACGTGCGAACGCGCGGCCACCGCCCGGCCACTGCACGATGTTGTCGGCCGCGGCTGCGAGGTGCATCTCGATGCGCGAGTCTTCGGTGTTGAAGAAGGCGACATGCTTCCAGTGCGTCAGGTCGAAGTCGCTGCCGATCAGGCGGTTGAGGTGCGTCAACACATTGAGATTGAAGGCTGCGGTGACACCGGCCGCGTCGTCGTAGGCGGCTTCGAGCACGGCCACGTCCTTGCGCAGGTCGACACCGATCAGCAACGCGCCGTCGTCTTGCAGCATGTGGCGCATGCGGGTGAGCAGGCCCTTGGCCTCGGGCGGGTCAAAGTTACCGATGGACGAGCCGGGGTAGAACAGCAGCCGGTTCGCTTGGGGCACATCGGCCGGCATCTCGATTTCGCGCGTGAGGTCGGCGCCGAAGGCACTCACCTTCAGCGCGGGCAGCTCGGCCTTCAGGCGCTTCACCGCCTGCTGCAGAAAATCTTCGGAAATATCTACAGCAATGAAGCGCGAGGCGGCGATCGATTCGCACAGATCGCGCGCCTTCTCGCAGTTGCCGGCGCCGAGCTCGATCACGGTGCGGCCGGTGCCGACCTTGCGTGCGATGTCGTCGGCATGGCGCCGCATGATCTCGCGCTCGACGCGCGTGGGGTAGTACTCGGGCAGCCGCGTGATGTCTTCGAAGATCGCCGAGCCACGGGCGTCGTAGAAATACTTGGGGGAGATGGCGGCCGTGGGCTGGCCCAGGCCCTCGATGATTTCGCGTACGGCGTCGGTCATGAACTCTCCTGGGTACGGCCTGGGCGAGAAGCGACAAGCTCGGCGGACACCTACCTGCAGCGGCCGCCGGCCATGATCGTCGGAGAGCGGCGCTGTTGGCAATAAGCTGCCAGCAGCTGACACCCGCCCGGCGCCTTCGATGCAGACTACCTGCAAGCCCTCGTCGCCGCTGGAAAGGGGTTTCTTACATGGGCATTTGGCATGCCACGCCCTACGCTCAAGCGCGACGGTACGGCTTGCGACGATTTGCGACAAGCCTGAAATGTTGGCGCTGCAGCGCACAACGCGCTCTAGACTTCGAAGCCATGAGCAAACCCCTGGTCTTGATGGTCGACGACGATGCCGAGCTGTCGGGCATGGTGGGCGAGTTGCTCGAACGCGAAGGCTGGGCCGTGCACAGCGTGCTCACGGCCGGTGATGGCGAGCGGGCGCTCGCGCAACGGCAGCCCGAGGCGGTGCTGCTCGACGTGATGCTGCCCGACGCGAACGGCTTCGACGTGTGCCGCCGCTGGCGCGCCGCCTACCCCACGCTGGGCATCGTGATGCTCACCGCACGCGGCGACCCGATGGACCGCGTGCTCGGCCTCGAGATCGGTGCCGACGATTACTTGCCCAAGCCCTTCGAGCCGCGCGAGCTGGTAGCCCGAGTGCGCGCGCTGCTGCGCCGCCAGGCACCGGGCCGCGCCGACGTGCCGCAGCTCCGCTTCGAGGGCCTGGTGATCGACCTGCTGAAGCGCGAGGTGCTGGCGGGCACGCAGGCCGTGGTGCTCACCAGCGTTGAATACAAGCTGCTGATTGCGCTGGCCCGCACGCCCGGCAAGCCGCTGTCTCGCACCGAGCTCAGCGAGGCGGTACAGAGCGGCGGCTACAAGCCGCTGGACCGCACGGTCGACGTGCAAGTGGCGCGGCTGCGCCGCAAGCTCGCCGAGGCCGCGCCGGGCCAGGAGTGGATCGATACGATCCGCGGCGAAGGCTACGTGTTCATTCCACGCTAGCCATGAGGTTCTTGCCCCGCTTCGACAGCCTCTTCTCCCGGCTGCTGCTGGCGCAGATCGGCCTGGTGTGCGTGCTGCTCTTCGTGATCGGCGCGCTGTTCTTCGTCGATCGCAACGTCAACATCGCCACGCTGTATGCCGACCGCTGGGCGCCCGAGCTGGCGAGTGCGGCGGGCTTGCAGTCGGCCCCCGAAGCGCGGACACCGGTGCTGCGCAGCGCCGAGCCGCCCGCGCATGGGCGTGTGGCCTCGCAAAACGCACCGCGCTTCGTGGCCCTGCGCCAGGCCCTGCAGGCGCGCGGCGTGCCGGTCGACGAGGTGATGCTCACGCTGAGCGGGCCCGAGCCGATGGTGTGGCTGCACGTGGTGCCCGAAGGCCGGCCGGCGGTGTGGCTGGGCGTGGCCGGGCAGCTGATGCTGCCCGAGTGGTCGCGGCGCACCGTGCTGGCCTTCGTGCTGTCGGCCGTGCTGCTGGTGGGCGTGAGCTGGGCCTTCACGCGGCGGCTCACGCGCCCGCTGGAGCGCCTGCGCACCCGCATGCAGACGCACACGCCGGGTGGCGCAGCCCTGCCGCCGCTGGGCTCGGTGTCGGCCATCTCGCCGGAGATCGCGGCCATCGACGCGGCCTACACCGACTTGCTGGCGCGCTTGCAACAGCACGAGCGCGAACGGGCCGTGCTGCTGGCCGGCGTGTCGCACGACCTGCGCAGCCCGCTCGGGCGCATCCGCATGGCGGCCGAGCTGCTGCCCGACACGGCCGACGTGAATGCGCGCAAGGCCTCGATCGTGCGCAACATCGGCCAGGCCGACCGGCTGATCGAGAGCTTTCTCGACTACGTGCGCTCGGGCGAGCTGGCCTTCGACGAAACGGTGGACCTGGCCGCCGCCGCGCGCACCGTGGTGGCCGGTTTCGAGCGGCCGGCCCACGAGCTCGACATCGCAGCGCCCGCCAGCCTGCCCTGGCCGCGCGCCAACCGCCTGCTGGTCGAGCGGCTGCTGGCCAACCTGGTCGACAACGCCTTGAAGCACGGCGAGCCGCCGGTGCGCTTGAGCCTGGGCGGCGACGCCAAGCGGGCCTGGATCAGCGTCACCGACGCCGGCCAGGGCCTGGACCCACAGGCCCTGCAGCGCCTGCAAGAAGCCTTCACGCGCGGCGATGGCAGCCGCTCCACCCCGGGCAGCGGGCTGGGTCTGGCCATCGTGCGCCAGGTGGTCGCGCGACTGGGGGGCACGCTGTCGTTCGACCGGGAGAACGGCGAGCCCACGGTTCGCGTCACACTCGCTCACTGAGCATTTCAGCACTGTCGCAATTCGTCGCGCAACGTGACCGCACACCCGGCCCGGCTCGACTTCAATGGGAAGCATCAACATAACTTTCTGGAGCCGATCATGCGTAATTTCCACCCGACCCTTTCGCTGACACTGCTATGCGCCGCAGCCCTCACCGCGTGCGGCGGCAACAGCAGCGACAGTGACAACAGCACCAGCGCCGACACCGCCACCAGCTACGCCGCCAACGCGACCCTGATCGCCGGCGACGCCAGCTCGGCGCTCGACGAGAGCGTGCTTGCCGCACAGGCGGTGGTCGCCACCCAGGCCGGCACTTCGGTCGCCACCGGCACGCGCGAATCCGCAATGAGTGCGCCGACGGAAGCACCGCAAGCCGTGGTCAACGTGCCGGTCACTTGCGCCGGCGGCGGCAGCGCCACGCTGACGATCACCGGCGGCACCGTGGGCAGCGTGCTCAACGGCCAGCTCGACGCTGGCGAGGTCTACCAGATCGTGTTCGCCAGCTGCAAGGGCTCGGCCGGAGCGGCCACGGTGAACGGCACGCTCGCGATGACCGTGCTGAGCGCCAGCGATACCGACCTCTCCATCACCACCACCGCCACCGACCTGGCGGTCACACTGCCGCGCGGCACCGTCACGCTCAACGGCACCACCTCGCGACAGGTGACAAGCAGCGCAGGCGCCGGTGGCACCACGGTGCTGAGCAGCCAGTTCAGCTCACCGAGCATCACGCTGGCCACGCACTTCAACGCGCGCAGCAGCAGCTTCACGCTGAGCGCCGTCAACATCACGCGGCAGAGCACCTGGCTCAGCGGCGTGCTGCAGTCGAGCTCGATCAACGGCACGCACACGCTGTCGGCCACACTGCCCAACGGTGCCTTCAGCTACACCGTGGCCACGCAGGGTGGTGTGACCTACGCCGCCAGCGGCCTGCCGACCTCGGGCGCCTGGACCATCACGCTGCCGCTCACTCGCGTGGGCGTGTCCATCGCGAATGCGGTGGCCACCATCACCATCGACGACGGCAAAGACGGCACCATCGACCGCACCTTCACCGTGCCGATCGGCCGGCTGGAGTCGGACGCGGGCTGAGCCGCCTGCCACGGCCTGAGGTATCGTTTCGGCTCCCCCGACAACGATGGAGCCGCCTCAGGCCCGTCTTCCCATGGCCACCCCACGCAGCAAGCCCGTCGCGAAGTTCCGCATCCGCGTCACCGCGGGTGACGTGATCGCCATCGGCCCCGGCAAGATCGCATTGCTCGAAGCCATCAGCGAAACGGGTTCCATCACCGCCGCGGCCAAGAGCCTGAACATGTCGTATCGGCGTGCGTGGATGCTGCTCGACGAACTGAATCGCGCACTGCGCAAGCCTGCCGTCGACTCCGCGAAGGGCGGGCAGCACGGCGGCGGCAGCGAGCTGACCGACGTGGGCCGCCAGCTGATCGACACCTACCGCCGCATCGAAGAAACAGCCGCTCGCGCCTGCGCGGCCGACATCAAACGCCTGGTGGGCTTGATCGCAAGTTAGTGCTCCTGCCGAAGCGCTCGTGCTTCAGCCAGGCTGGAGCATTTCGAGCGTTATGCTTTACGGTATATTTCGATCACTTTCCCTTTCCGTTCGCCACGATCGCCGGTCTCGCATGCGCTCCGCTTTCTTCATCCGCTCACTGCACCGCATTAGCGTCGCGTTGCTCTTCGCCGGCACACTGGGTGCCCACGCTGCCGACCTCACCGTCTCAGCCGCCGCGAGCCTGACCAACGCGTTCAAGGAGCTGGGCACCGCGTTCGAAGCGCAGAACCCCGGCACCAAGGTGCTGCTCAACTTCGCGGCTTCGGACGCCTTGCTGGCGCAGATCGCCAAGGGTGCGCCCGTCGACGTGTTCGCGTCAGCCGACCAGGAGACGATGGACAAGGCCGACGCGCAGAAGCTCACCGCGCCCGGTTCGCGCCGCAACTTCGTCAGCAACGCGCTGGTGTTGGTAACGCCCAGCGACAGCACGCTGAGCCTGAAGGCTCTCGCCGATCTGCAGCAAGCCAGCGTCAAGCGCATCGCGCTCGGCAACCCGAGCGGCGTGCCCGCCGGCCGCTACGCCAAGAGTGCGCTCGAGGCCGCGAGCCTGTGGACTGCTGTCGAGCCCAAGGCTGTGTTCGCGCAGAACGTGCGCCAGTGCCTCGACTACGTAGCGCGCGGCGAGGCCGAGGCCGGCTTCGTCTACGCCACCGATGCGGCCACGCAGAAAGACAAGGTCAAGGTCGCATTGACCATCCCGACCGAGACGCCGATCAGCTACCCCATCGCCACCATCGCCGGCAGCCCCAACCCGGCGGACGCGCGCAAGTTCGTCGAGTTCGTCGCATCGCCTGCGGCGCAAGCGGTGTTCGCACGCTACGGGTTCCAGAAACCGTAGCGTCCGCGCGCAATGGAATCGGCATGGATCCCGCTGGCGCTTTCACTGAAAGTGGCGGGGTGGTCGACAGCCATCAACCTGGTGCTCGGCGTTGCGGTGGGCCTGCTGCTGGCGCGGCGCCGCTTCATCGGCCGCGAGTTTCTCGACGCGGTGCTCACGCTGCCGATGGTGCTGCCGCCCACGGTGCTCGGCTACTACCTGCTGGTGCTCATCGGCAAGCGCGGGCCGATCGGCGCGTGGCTGTACGACAGCTTCGGCATCAACCTGATCTTCACCTGGCAAGGCGCGGTGATCGCGGCTACCCTGGTGGCGTTTCCGCTGGTGCTGAAGGCCGCACGTGCGGCCTTCGAGGGCGTGGACCCGCAGCTGGAGAAGGCGGCACGCGTGCTCGGGCTCAACGAGTGGTCGGTGTTCTTTCGCGTCACCTTGCCGATGGCGTGGCGCGGCATCCTGGCCGGCGTGCTGCTGGCGTTTGCACGCGCGCTGGGCGAGTTCGGCGCCACGCTGATGGTGGCCGGCAGCATCCCCGGCCGCACGCAGACCTTGTCGGTCGCGGTGTACGAAGCCGTGCAGGCGGGGCAAGACTCGGTGGCCAACGTGCTGGTGCTGATCACGTCGATCACCTGCATCGTGGTGCTGCTGTCCGCCGGACGCTTGGTACCGGGGCGTGTGGCGCAGTAGTCGCATGAGCTTCGACGTCGACATCGCCAAGACCGTGAGCAGCGGCAAGCGCCACTTTCACCTGCGCGTGAAGTTCCAGTCGACGGCGCGCCGCACGGTGATCTACGGCCCGTCGGGTGCCGGCAAGAGCCTGACGCTGCAGGCGCTGGCCGGGCTGCTCACGCCCGACACCGGCCGCATCGCCTTCGACGGCAAGCCGCTGTTCGACCGCGATGCCAAGCTCGACGTGCCGGCGCGCGAGCGCCGCTTCGGCTACCTGTTCCAGGACTACGCGCTGTTCCCGCACCTCAACGTACGGCAGAACATCGCGTTCGGGCTGACGGCCGGTGTGCGCAACCCGCCGGCCAAGGTGGGCGGCGAGGCCGTCGACCGCTGGCTGCGGACGTTCGAACTCGGTGACGTGGCCGCGCAGCTGCCGAGCGAGCTGTCGGGCGGGCAACGCCAGCGCACGGCGCTGGCGCGCGCGCTCGTCAACTCACCGCGTGCCTTGCTGCTCGACGAACCCTTCTCCGCGCTCGACCCCGAGCTGCGCGGCCGCATGCGCAGCGAGCTCGACGAACTGCTGCACCGCATCGACATCCCGATGCTGATGATCACGCACGACAGAGACGACTTGGCGCGCTTCGGCGAAGCCACGCTGTACCTGCGCGAGGGCCTTATCTCGGAGCACCCGGCGCCTTCGCTGCTGCGGGCGTCGCCATCGTCATTGCACGCGGTCTGAAATCAGGCAGCGCGGCTTTTCGGGTCCGCATCCTGGACATAGACCGCCCCTGAAACACGCCCGCCAGACTCCTGCGCAGCCATCGCCACGTTGCGGCGGCGCCAGGCCCAGGTCTTGATGGCCTGCGGCAGGATGCTGATGCACGAGCAGTAGTAGATGAACTTGAAGCCCATCAGGCGCGGCCACACCGGCGTGTTGCGGAAGAGGTCGCCGGCGAGGATGGACAGCATCGCCTCCTGCATGCGCCACACGTTGCGCGGCTGCATGAAGATCTTGCGGATGGCCGGCGAGGTGATGCGGTAGATGAACCACGAGAACATCTTCGGCCCGTGCTTCATCATCTTCTCGAGCCGGCGGAACTGCTTCTCGGCCATCGGCATCTCGCCCTTGAGCCAGTGGTCGACGGCCACCGCGCTTTCGAAGGCGCTGTTCATCGCCAGGTACACGCCCGACGAGAACATCGGGTCGACGAAGGCATAGGCGTCGCCGATCATCACGAACTTCTCGCCGCGGCAGATCTTGGAGTCGTAGGCGTAGTTGCCGGTGGTCGTGGCCGGCTCCAGCAGCGTGGCGTCTTTCAGCCGCTCGGCCAGCTTGGGCGCGAGCGCGATGGTCTGCATCAGGAAGTCGTTGAGGCTCGCGCCCTTGCGGTTGTCTTTGAAGTAGCCGGGGTGGGCGACCGCGCCGACGCTGGTGGTGCCGTCGAGCAGTGGGATGTACCAGAACCAGCCGTGGTCGAACCAGAACAGCGTGATGCTGCCCTCCCATGCGCCGGGTGTGCGGTAGGCATTGCTGAAGTGGCCGAACAGCGCAGCGCTGGCGTGCCGGCGGTTGCGCTGCTTCACGTCGAACTGGTTGGACAGCAGCGTGTCGCGGCCGCTGGCGTCGATGACGAAGCGCGGGCGCCATTCGGTCTCGGTGCCGTCGTCGCTCTTCACTTTGACGAGTGCGCGGCCGTCACCGCCCTTGCCTGCCTCCATGTCGGCATGCGTGACGCGGTAGCCCTCGAAGGTGCGCGCGCCCTGCTTGGCGGCGTGGCGGAACAGCAGTTCGTCGAACTCCGAGCGCCGCACGTGCACGGCATAGGGGAAGGACTTGTCCATCGCCTCGGCAAACAGGAAGCGGCTGGTGTGGTCGTGCCACGGCGAGACGAACTCGGCGCCGTGCTTGGTGATGCCGATGGCCTCGACCTCCTTGCGCACGCCCAGGCGGTCGAACAACGGCATGTTCATCGGCAGCAGCGATTCGCCGATGTGGAAACGCGGGTGCTGGGCCTTCTCGAACATCACCACGTCGTGGCCCTTGCCTGCCAGGAGTGCCGCCACGGTCGACCCGGCCGGGCCGCCCCCGATGACGACGACGTCGGGCGTGGTGCCTGCAAACTGCTGAGATGCCATTGCGCTGTTCCTGTGCGGGGTAGTGTGTCGGGAGATCGATGACTCAAGAATGGCCTGTCTCGGCTGTCATGCGTCGAATGCGGCTCACCCCAAAGTATAGAAATACTTTGAGTGGGGTCTGGGGGTGGCAGCGTAACGCCGTGCTCGCCTCGGCGATGCGGGGCGAACAGATGCACCGGGCACAGCGCCCGGGCGTTCGATCAGAGGAAAGAAGAGGCAGGTGAGCACGGCGTCGCACCGTGGCGGCAAGGCGCCTGCACCCCGGGCGATCTCGTGCGATCTCGTGCGATCTCGGCATGGCGCCGAGACTCGCCGGGTTCAAGGTCAGGAGTTCGCCGACTTGAAATAGCGGGCTTCGAGCCCCTTGGCATTGGTGAGGTGCAGGGCAACCATCACCCGCTCCATCAAGGTCAGCTGCTGGATGCGCCCGTCCGGCATGGCCAGCACGGTGCCGAGGATCGGCTCTTCGGCGATCGTCGATTCCTGGTAATCCCTGGACTGCAATGCTTCTCTCATGGGGGTCTCCTTGATTGCTTTGCACACCGCTACCGAGGGCTGAGAGCCTCTGTAACAAGCTGTATTTTACGGCTCAGGCTCGGTTCATGGAGTGCCGTTACCTATGGGCAAACCCTTGTTTGGCAGAGGCCGCCCGGCATTGCGCGTGGCCGATCCCTCGCCATCGTCTCGGGCAGCGTCACACGCGCGTCATGGTGGTCAGACACAGTCAAGAGTTGCTTTCGAAACCCTTGCCACCATGCCCCTCCGATCTCTTGTGAACCGCGCTGCACTGGCCTTGGCCGTGCTGTCCGCCCCCGCCTGGGCCCAGGCGAACGACAACGCCGCCCCCGTCGACCTCAAGTTCGCCGGCTTCTTCAAGCAGCCCGTCGGCCCGCGCGGGCTCGAGATGGCCGATGCGCTGCGTGCCGCCGACGGCCAGCGCGTGCGTCTGGTCGGCTACATGGTCTCGCAAGAAGAGCCGTTCGCCGGCCGCTTCATGCTCACGCCGCGGCCGGTGCGCATGAGCGAGCACGCCGATGGCGACGCCGACGACCTGCCGCCCGCCACCGTGACGGTGCTGCTCGACGCGCGCCAGCGCGAGCGCATCGTCGTGCACCAGCCGGGCCTGGTCGCGCTCACCGGGCGCCTCGCGCTCGGCCGCGAGGAAGACGCCTCCGGCCGCGTGTCGTGGGTGCGCCTGCAGCTCGACCCCGACGCGCTCGCCGCCGACCAGTTCACCGCCGCACCGGCCACCACCAACCCCATCCGCTGACTCTTCTCAAGACCATGCCCGCCACCATGACCCCACGTTCTTCGTTCATCCTGTGTGCCCTGAGCCTGGCCGGCCTGGGCAGCGCGTTCGCCGCGCCCACGGTCACGCGCCTCACGCCGCCCAGCGAGCTGTTCGCCAACAACCGCCCCGACCCGGTGATCGCGCGCTTCCTGCCCGGCCAGCGCTTCGACCTGCAGGCCACCTTGCGCCCCGACGCCGGCAAACGCTTCACCGAAGCGCGCTTCTTCATCGACGGCAAGCCGGTCGCCGCACCGGTCGCCTTGCGCGATTGCGCCAGCGGTTGCGTGAAGGGCGTGCCGGCGGAATCGGCCATCGCCACCATGCGCGCCATCAGCATCGAGGCAGCAGGCCGCCACGAGTTCAGCATCGTCGCGACGCAAGACGACAAGCAGACCGCCACCGCACGCGGCAACTTCATGGTCGTGCCCTTCAGCACGGCCATGGGACCGAAGGTCAAGAACATCATCATCCTGCTCGGCGACGGCATGGGCGCGGCCCAGCGCACTGCGGCGCGCATTGTCAAGGGCGGCTATGCGCAAGGCAAGGTGATCGAGCCGCTGGCGATGGACACCTTCCCGGCCACCGCGCTGGTGAAAACAGCGTCGCTCAACTCGGTGGTCACCGATTCGTCACCCGGCATGACCTCGTACGTCTCGGGCAACAAGAACAACAACAACGAAGAAGGCGTGTTCCCCGACGACACCGTCGACGCCTTCGACAACCCGCGCATCGAGTACCTGTCGGAGTACCTGCACCGCACCCAAGGCAAGGCGCTCGGCATCGTGACCACGGCTGACGTGTTCGACGCCACGCCGGCCGGCAACGCCGTGCACACCAGCAACCGCGGCGCCGGCACCGGCATCGTCGACCAGTTCTTCGACGACCGCGAGCGCACCGGCCTCACCGTGCTGATGGGCGGCGGCCGCAAGTGGTTCCTGCCCGCCACCACGCCGGGCTCGGAGCGCGCCGACAGCAACGACTACGCGTTCTCTGCCACCGACGCGCACACCGCCGACATCGTCAAGCGCTGGGGCGTCGCGCCGGGCTCGAAAGACAAGGACCGCGACCTGATCAAGGCCTTCGAGTCGGCCGGCTACCGCTACGCCGCCACCAAGACCGACCTCGACGCATCGGCCGGTGCCGATCGCCTACTGGGCCTGTTCGCGTTCTCGAACATGAACGTCGCGCTCGACAAGATCGACGGCCGGCGCGGCGCCAAGCACGGGCTCAACGGCACGGTGGTCGACGACTACGGCCTGCCCGACCAGCCGCTGCTCGAAGAGATGACCACGCGCGCGCTCGACGTGCTGAAGAAGCAAAAGAGAGGCTTCGTGCTGATGGTCGAGGGCGCCTCGATCGACAAGCAGGCGCACAACATGGACACCGAGCGCTGGATGCTCGACACCATCGAGTTCGACCGCGCCGTGAAGGTCGCGCAAGACTTCGCGCGCGACGACGGCGACACGCTGGTGATCGTCACCGCCGACCACGAATGCTCGGGCGCCGCGCTGATCGGCGGCTCGATGGTGACCGACGCGGCGCTGCGCGATCTCGTGCTCGCCAAGGGTTCGGCCAACCTGCGCGACAAGGTCGTCGGCGTCTACGAGAAGGCCGGCTTCCCGCACTACCGCCTGGCGGCCGACGGCTTCCCCGAAGCGACCGACATCGACTTCCGCCTGCTCGTGGGCTACGGCGCCAACGCCGACCGCTATGAAGACTGGCGCACCAACGCCACGCCGCTGCGCGACCCGCAGCAACCCTTCGTGAAGAAGGAGCCGCTGCGCTGGTACCCCGCCAACCCGTCGGAGCGCGACGACGCCATCGGCGAGTTTCTGGTGACTGGCCAGGTGCCCGGCGAGTCGGCGGTGCACACCGCCACCGACATCCCGCTGTCCGCCTTCGGCCCGGGGGCCCTCGCCTTCACCGGCGTGATCGACAACACCGACGTGTTCTTCAAGCTGGCGCAAGCCGCCGTGAAAGGCACCACCGCGCCGGCCGACACCACGGGCACGAGCCGGCCGCGCAAGCGCTGAGACCGGCCGCACACCGGTGCCGCGAAGGTTGCGGCACCGGGCTCAGTTCTTCAACCGATACCCGGTGCGGAACATCCAGCCGACCACCAGCAGGCACAGGCCGAGGAAGCCCAGCGTGGCGCCCAGACTCCACCAGATGCCCACGTCGGCGGTATCGAAGAAGCTCCAGCGGAAGCCATCGATCAGATAGACCACCGGGTTGAACAGCGTGACCGTGCGCCACAGCGACGGCAGCATGTCGATCGAGTAGAACGCGCCGCCGAGAAAGGTCAGCGGCGTGATGACCAGCATCGGGATGAACTGCAACTGGTCGAAGCCCTTGGCCCAGATGCCGATGATGAAACCGAACAGGCTGAAGGTGACCGAGGTGAGCACCAGGAACGCGACCATCCAGAACGGGTGGGCGATGTGGATGGGCACGAAGAGGCTGGCCGTGGCCAGGATGATCAGCCCCAGCACGATCGACTTGGTGGTTGCCGCGCCCACATAGGCCAGCACGATCTCGAGCGACGACACCGGCGCCGACAACAGCTCGTAGATGGTGCCGGTGAAGCGCGGAAAGTAGATGCCGAACGATGCGTTCGACAGGCTCTGCGTGAACAACGACAGCATGATCAGCCCCGGCACGATGAACGCGCCGTAGGCCACGCCGTTCACTTCCGACATGCGCGAGCCGATGGCCGCACCGAACACCACGAAGTAGAGCGAGGTGGTGATCACCGGCGCCACCACGCTCTGCCCCACGGTGCGCAGCGCGCGCGCCATCTCGAAGCGGTAGATCGCCCACACGCCGTAGGCGTTGAAGGAACCGACGTTGGTGCTCATCGCGCGTCTCCCAAGCCGCGTTGGGTCGTGTCGTGCGAACGGTCATGCACCAGGCTCACGAAGATGTCTTCGAGCGAACTCTGCTGGGTGTTCACGTCCTTGATGCCGAGGCCGATCTCGGCCATGCGCTTGAGCAAGGGCACCACGCCCGAACTGCCCGTGTCGTTGGCGTCGAAGTCGCGCTGCAAGGTGTGGCCGCCGGGCTTGAGCACCAGGTTCCATTCGGCGAGCGCGGCGGGCACCGCGTCGATCGGGTGCTCGAGTTCGACCGTCAGCTGCTTCTTGCCGAGCTTCTTCATCAGCGCCGCCTTCTCTTCGACGAGGATCAGCTCGCCCTTGTTGATCACGCCGATGCGGTCGGCCATGTCTTCGGCTTCTTCGATGTAGTGCGTGGTGAGGATGACGGTCACGCCGCCGTCGCGCAGCTTGCGCACCAGCGCCCACATGTCGCGGCGCAGCTCCACGTCGACGCCAGCGGTCGGCTCGTCGAGGAACAGGATCTCCGGCTCGTGCGACAAGGCCTTGGCGATCATCACGCGGCGCTTCATGCCGCCCGACAGCGTCATGATCCGATCATGCCGCTTCTCCCACAGCGAGAGATCGCGCAGCACCTTCTCCACCAGCGCCGGGTCGGGTTTGCGCCCGAAGAGGCCGCGGCTGAAGCTGACCGTGGCCCACACGCTCTCGAAGGCATCGGTCGACAGCTCTTGCGGCACCAGGCCGATCTTCGAGCGGGTGATGCGGTAGTCACGTGCGATGTCGTGCCCGGCCACGGTGACCGTGCCGGTGGTCGCGGTGACGATGCCGCAGACGATGGAGATCAGCGTCGTCTTGCCGGCGCCATTGGGGCCGAGCAGCGCGAAGATCTCGCCGCGGCGGATGTCGAGGTCCACACGCTTGAGCGCCTGGAAGCCGGTGGCGTAGGTCTTGGTCAGGCCGGAGATGGAGACCGAACACGGAGCGGTGGGTGTCGACGTCATGGCGCAGTTCAAAAATCGTTGACCCATGGTAGGAGCAAAACTCCGCGTCGGCATCCACCCGCCCGAGAGCGCTGACTCCCAGTGTGGGCAGAGCCTCAGCGCGCCGCTTCGATGCCTGTCACCGTGATCGCGCCGTTCAGCCTGTCGGCTGAGAACCGGATCTTGTCGCCCTCTTTCAGCTCGTCGAGCATCTTCGGGTCGGCGACCTTGAACACCATGGTCATGGCGGGCATGCCCAGGTTGGCGATCGGCGCGTGCCGCAGCGTCACCTTCTCGGCTGCCTTGTCGATCTTGCGCACTTCGCCTTCGGTCATCGAAGCGGCCGCTTGCGAAGCGGGCGGCTGGGTCTGTGCGTGCAGGCCGGTCGCCGTGGCAATCAGCAGGGTGGCGAACAGAAGAATGGTTTTCATGGGGGAACCTCGCTTTACTTGACGGTCAGCTTGCCGACCATGCCCGCCTCGAAATGGCCGGGCTGAAGGCATGCGAACTCGAAGACACCGGGCTTCGTGAACTGCCAGACGATCTCGCCCTTCGCGCCCGGCTTCACGTGGGCCATGTTCGCGTCGGCGTGCTCCATCTCCGGGAACCTCTTCATCAGCTCGGCATGCTCCTTGATCGCCTCCGGGGTGCCGAGCACCATCTCGTGCAGAAGCTTGCCGCCGTTGCTCACCACGAAGCGAACCGTCTCGCCGCGCCGCACGGTCACATCGGCAGGCGAGAAACGCATGTTGTCGGCCATGTGGATCTGCACGGTCCGCGTCGCCTTCTTCGGGTTGCCCTCTTGGCCGAAGTCGGTGGCCTCGACCTTGGCGGCGTCGTAGGGGCGCGGCGGCGCGGCATGTTCTTCATCGCCGTGCGCGTGCGCGGCCGATGCGAAGAGTGCCATCGCGGTGGCGGTGGAGGTGAGGTAGCAGGTGAAACGCTTGTTCATGTGCAGTGCTTTCTATGGAAGGGTTGAGATCAATGGCCTTGATGGCCCGTTGGCTTGCGAGCCTTGAGCGTGCTGGCATCGGCAGGGGGTGAGGCAGCGCGCACGGCGGGTTCGAGTTCGCCCATGTACTCGCGCGCCAGGCTGCCCACCGGGTGCTTGAACCAGCCGGGGTCGCTGTAGTCGCCCGGCTTCACGTCGTCGCGTACCTTGAGCACGCTGAACATGCCGCCCATGCCAATGCCGCCGAAGGGGCCGCTGCCGGTCATCATCGGCAGCGTGTTGTCGGGCAGGGGCATCTCCATCTCGCCCATGTCGTGCATGCCCTTGTCGCCCATGTGCATGTAGTCGGGCACGAGCCGGGTGATCTTGTCGACGACGCCGCGCGCATCCACACCCAGCATGGTCGGCACGTCGTGCCCCATCGCGTTCATCGTGTGATGCGACTTGTGGCAGTGGAAGGCCCAGTCGCCCGCGGCCGCGTCGAACTCGAAGGCCCGCATCTGGCCCACGGCGACGTCGGTCGTCACCTCGGGCCAGCGTGCCGACTTGGGCACCCAGCCGCCATCGGTGCCGGTCACCTCGAAGCTGTGGCCGTGCAGGTGCATCGGGTGGTTGGTCATCGTGAGGTTGCCCACGCGAATGCGCACGCGGTCGCCGGTGCGCGCGACCAGCGGGTCGATGCCGGGGAACACGCGGCTGTTCCAGGTCCACAGGTTGAAGTCGAGCATGGTGTTCACCTTCGGCGTGGCCGAGCCGGGCTCGATGTCGTAGGCTGCGAGCAGCAGCGCGAAGTCGCGGTCGGCCTTGTACTGGCGCCGGTCCTTCGGGTGCACGATGAACAGGCCCATCATGCCCATCGCCATCTGCAGCGTCTCGTCTGCATGCGGGTGGTACATGAAGGTGCCCGACTTCGTCAGCACGAACTCGTAGACGAAAGTCTTGCCCGGCGCGATGGCGGGCTGCGTGAGGCCGGTCACGCCGTCCATGCCCGAAGGGATCAGCAGGCCATGCCAATGCACGCTGGTGGGTTCGGGCAAGCGGTTGGTCACGAAGATGCGCACGCGGTCACCTTCGACGGCTTCGATCGTCGGGCCTGGGCTGGTGCCGTTGTAGCCCCACAGCCGTGCCTTCATGCCGGGCGCGAGCTCGCGGACCACCGGCTCGGCGACGAGGTGGAACTCTTTCACGTTGTCTTTCATGCGCCACGGCAGCGACCAGCCATTGAGCGTGACGACCGGGTTGTAGGGCCGGCCGGTGCTCGGCGCGGGCGGCGGCTGTGTGGCGGCGGACGACTGCGTCACCGCCTCGGGCAGCGAAGCAGCCGCCACGCGGCTGACGGCGGCGGCGCCCAGGCCCATCGCACCGGCGGTTCGCAAGAAGTTTCTTCGGTTGGTCATCGTGTTTCTTTCAAGGGGCGGGCGAGCCGCCGGTGAGCGCGGTCTGCAGGCGGGATTCGGCCACCCAGTAGTCGCGCAGCGCCTCGACATAGCCGGTGACGCTCGCCACCTGGTCGCGCGAGTCAGCGAGCAGGTCAAACACGCCCAGCAACATGCCGTTGTAGGCCAGCAGGTTCTCGTCGGAGATGCGTTTCTTCAGCGGCACGATCTCGTCGCGGTAGTGCCTGGCCAGCTCGTAGGCCGTGCGATAGGCCGAGTAGGCCTCGCGCACTTCGGAGCGCGCGTTGATCGCCACCTCGGCCGTGCGCGCGACCGACTGCAGGTAGCTCGCTTCGGCCCGCGCCGAGCGGGCCGAGCCGAAGTCGAACAGCGGCAATTCGAGTTCGATCTCGTAGCCGTTCTGCCGTGCCTCGCCGGTCTGGCTCTTGTTGAGGTAGCCCACGTTCAGCACGTTGACGAAGCGCGTGGCGCGGGTCAGGCCGAGCGCATGGGCGGTGGCCTCGGTTGAGCGTTTGGCCGTCTGCACGTCGAGGCGCTTGTCTATCGCCGTCTGCTCGGCGTTCTGCATCGTTGCCAGCTCGGCCGGCAGGTCGGGCAGGCGCTCGGGCAGCTTGAATCCGAGCTGCTCGCCCGACAGGCCGAGCAGGCGCACGAGCCGCTCGCGCTCGGCGGTGGCCTGGTGGCGTGCGCGAGCCAGCTGCGCGGTGGCGTCGGCCTGGAAGGCCTGCTGCCGCATCTGCGCGAGCTTGTTGAAGTTGCCAGCCTGCAGCATGCGGCGTGCGAGTTCGCTGGAGGCATCGGCAGCCACCTGCACCTGCTCGCCGTAGCGGACGAGGTCTTGCGCCGCGACGGCCGCGAAGAACGCGCGCCGCGTTTCACCGGCGAGGCTCACCGCCTCTGACGCCGCCTGGTACTGCGCCTGCTCAAAGCGGCCCTGCTCGACCCGCTTGGACGCGGGCATCGTGAACAGGCTCAGCACGCTGAACACGATGGAGCGGTCGATCTCGGTGACGCCGCCTCCGGCAACGCGCGAGAACCCGACAGACGGGTTGGCCAGGCGCCCGGCCTGCACGAGATCGGACTCGGCAATGCCGAGTTCGAAGAAATGCGCCTGCAGACCGCGGTTGTTCAGCAGCGCCAGTTCAACGGCGGTGTCGGCACTGAGCGGCTGCTTGAGCAGCTCGGCCACGCGCGCCTGGGCGGAGTCTGCCTCCGCGCTCGTTCTCTGCCAGCTGGCGGCCTGCCCGGTGCGCTCACGCGTGAGGTCGGCGACCTTGCCGAAGCCGCCGTCCGCAGAGAACGACGCGCAGCCCGCGAGCAGCAGCAATGCTGCCACCCCCGCGATGGGTTGAAGATGGTTTTTCATGGTTCCCGGAACATCCAGACCGCTGGCCGGGTTGAACCCACGCCAGCCGATGCGCGCGCAACGGATGCGCGAGCGCTGTCAGGCCTCTCGCAGAGGCCTCAACGGGTCAGGTGCTTCGGGGGGGCCGCTCCTGGCCGTCCGAGAGAAAGCTCGCGGCCGGCGCAGAGATGTCGGGGAATGAGATCACCGACAGATCGATCGGGGACGGAAGAGACGGCAGGCTGCTCACCATCGGTGCCAGCGTGCAGAAGGCGCAGCACAGGTTGCATTTCTCCACGCTGCTGCCGTTGTGATGATCGCCCGCGGCGCCCTCGCCATGGTGATGGCCGGCGTGATCGTGGGCGGGTGCGTGGTCTGCCGAGGCCATCATCGATTCGTGATGGTGCGCGTGCTCCGCTGATGGCGCTTGCACCTGGCTCTGGCCGCCCACGCTCGCCGGCGGGCACAGCATTGCCGCAGCCACCGCACCGCGAACGGGCAGCAGCACAGCAAGCAAGACCAGCAGGCAGATGCGGAGGGTTTTCAAATCAGGAGACAAAGGCCGACACAAGCCTGGACTCTAAACCTTGTCATTGGGGCAAGGTCAAGCCGGCCGCCATTGGCCTTGCTTCCAGCCTCGATCCTCCTGGCGCCCCGAATCCGCTAAGCCCGCTTCGGCGCGAGCGTGGTCGTCCACAGCGAAGCACCTTCGATGTCGCGAAGGTGAACGGTCAACCCGGCCGTCTTCGCGTCGATCTGCACCTCGCCGAAGAACTGCATGCCTGCGCTCGGCGGCAGGTTGGCCTGCCCTGCGGCGGGTACCTTCTTGAACTTCACGTCGAGCCCGAAGGTGTTGTCCGGGTCGCCGGGGCCGAAGGTGCCGGAGTTCAACGGGCCGCTGACGAATTCCCAGAAGGGCTCGAAGTCCTGGAACTGCGCCTTGTTCGGGTCGTAGTAGTGGGCGGCGGTGTAGTGCACGTCGGCCGTCAGCCACACCACGTTGTGCACGCGCTGGTGCTTGATGAACGACAGCAGGCCCGACATCTCGATCTCGCGGCCCAGCGCCGGCCCGTCGCCGTTGGCCACGGCCTCGAACTTCGGGCGGCCTTGCGCATCCTTGCCGTCGGGTACCAGCAGGCCGATGGGCATGTCGGCCGCGATCACCTTCCACGTCGCCTTCGAGGCCTTGAGTTCGCGCCTCAGCCATTCGAGCTGCGCCGGGCCGAGGTACTGCGATTCGTCGTTCAGCGTGTCCTGGCGGTTGTGGGTGTTCGGGCCGCGGTAGCTGCGCATGTCGATCACGAACACGTCGAGCAGCGGGCCGTAGGGAATCTTGCGGTACACGCGCTCGTCTTCTTCTTGCGCATGCCAGCGCATCGGCGCGTTCTCGAGGAACGCGCGCGCACCACGCGCCGTCAGCAGCGGCACGTTCTTCTCGGTGTAGCGGGCGTCGCCGCTCACGTCCTTGCTCGACGACCAGTTGTTCACGACCTCGTGGTCATCCCACTGCCAGATCTGCGTCACCTCGGCGTTGAAGCGGCGCACGTTGGCGTCGAGCATGTTGTAGCGGTAGGCGCCGCGGAATTCCTTCAGCGTCTCGGCGACCTTGCTCTTCTCTTCGGTCACGACGTTGCGCCACAGGCTGCCATCGGCGAGCTTGACTTCGGCCTGCATCGGGCCGTCGGCGTAGATGGTGTCGCCGCTGTGGATGAAGAAGTCGGGGTTGAGCTTGCGCATGGCCTCGTAGATCTTCATGCCGCCGAAGGCTTCGTTGATGCCCCAGCCCTGCCCCGCCGTGTCGCCCGACCAGACGAAGCGGATGTCTCGCTTGCCCGTCGGCGCGGTGCGAAAGTGCCCTTGCTGCGGCTCGCTCAGCCCGCCGCCGGCAAGGTCTTCCCAGGTCACGCGGTAGAACACATCTTGGCCGGCAGGCAGGCCGGTGAGGTCGATGCGTGCGCTGTAGTCGGTGGCCTCCAGTGCATACGGGCCGCGCAGCTTGCGTGCGTTGGCGAAGCTCGCGGTCGTCGACCATTCGACCCACATGCGTGCGGAGCGGTCGCTGCGCGCCCACACCATGCCGCGGTCGGCGAGCACGTCGCCGCTTTGCACGCCGGACGGGAAGCCGGGGCGGGCGCGGTCGGAGGTGATGGCCGCGGGGGCCTGTGCATGCGCCAGCACGCCGGGCAGGCCGGTGGCCGCCGTGGCGGCAGAAGCGATCAACAAACGGCGGCGCGGCAGGGACAGATCACTCATTGGCATTCCTCGGCTGTTCTGGATAAAGGACAAACCGAGATGCTGACCTGCCGCGATGACAAGGCCGTGAATTGCAGCGCGTCAGTCAGTGTCAGTGCGGTGAAGCGCGCGCCGCAGCGTAGAACCGTTCAGCCAGCGGCAAGCGCAGGCGCAACTGGTCCAGGCGCAGCTGAGCCGGCGGGTGCGTGCGCACGATTGGCTTGCGCTCGTCGCCGCGGGCAGCCTCCCGCTCCACGAAACCGAGCTGGCGCTGCGGCGCGAACCCGGCGGCGCTGGCGAGCAGCAGGCCCAGCTCGTCGGCCTCCAGTTCGCCTTGCTGCATCACCGGTTCGAGCGACTTGAGCAGCGCGATGTTGTAGTCGATCTCGGCGTACATGTCGGCCACGCTGCGCGGCACGTCGCGAGGCAGCAGCATGCGGGCGAAGTGCAGCGTCTGGCGCTCGTGTTCGAGGATGCTGTGCGCCATTTCGTGCGCCAGCACGAAGGCCAGCGCCTCGTCGGACAGCGCCCGCGAGTCGATGAACTCTTCGGACACCAGCACCTGCCCGCCCGGCAAAGCCATGGCCTCCACGTCGCCCCGGCGCACGATGGTGAGTGACCACGGCAGTTGTGCAGCGCGCTCGGTCTGCCGGCGCGCCAGCACCACCAGGCGGTTGAAGATCCGATCGAGCCGCGCGCAGTGGCGCAGGCAACCGAGTTCACCGTTTCGCTCGGCCTGCTGGATGATCGACGCCAGGTTGCCCGCCGTGGCGCGCTCCACCTCGGCAGCCGACCAGCCGAGCGCGACCGGCTCGTAGGCCATCCCGGCCCAACCGTCCTGGGCCAGCGCAGACGTTCCCGCCAGGGCGACCATGCACCCCGACACCCACGCGCGAAGACCCCTCAGCAGAGACACCATCGACGACGACCCCCTGGGATCGCAGCCTAGGCTTCATGACAGTGGTGTGAAACCCCTAGGAACGGGGAGATGACGGTGTTGTTCTCACCGAATATGTCACCGAGCAAGCCTTGTCCGAAGGCGGCGCATTGCTTTCTGTCCAGGGACTTCGACTTCGACCGCGGCACCCGACTCCAGAGACGCCTCCCTTCGATCCGCCTCCGCTTCCCAGGCGTCCTCAACTTCGGGGTCGGTGTCGAGGCTGGCGATCAGGCGCTCAAGAAGGTGTGAACGATCCGCAGGGGCAAGCTTCAGGGCTTCAGCTTCCAGGACTTCGAGGCTGGTGGTCATAGTGATCTCCGACGCGATTGCGCTGAACAACCTGTAGCTTGTCACAACCAATGTTGGAGGCCGCCTGGAGCGCGAGCAAGGCGCGCCCTTTACGGGTTAGCTTTACGGTGCCAAGTCTCTTGGCCGCGAGGACCACAACCGGTGATCCCGCTTCACGCTTCACTTTACTCAGGTGGGCCGCCGTAAGCATGCCTGCTTGAAGAGGCACCGCCGGCGACGGTGTACCGGCGCGACTCAAAGGCCGGCAACGCATGCAGCGGGCGTCCATAGAGATGCAGGTGAAATGTGGCTTCGCTGCTGCAGACTTCAGTTGCGTGGATTTCGTGGGTTCGGAGGACAAGCACTTCACCGGCGCCAAGCTCGACCACAGATGACTCAAGCACAACTCTGCGCTCACGTGACTGGATGGCATAGCGGCGATTTGTCTCTCGCCCGCGGATGCCGGCGATGACGGCCCATGTCTGGTGTTCATGGGGAGGGCTGACTACAGACGCACCGTCCGAGACGAGGTAAAGCGAAGGACCGTCTATCGGGCTGACTGCCAACTCGTAAAGCAGCTCCTCGCCAGGAGCGGCTTCTCGATAGGGGCTCACCTGCCAAGCAGAAGCTGTTGCAAGCTCGACCATTCTTTGAGCCAACGCGCTCAATTGCTCCTCGGACGGGTCCGCAGAGCGCGGCAGATCTTTCCACTGAGTCATGAAGTCTTTGAGCACTTCGCGCATGACCTCGGGTTGCTTCATGGTGCGCCCAGACAAGATGGCTTTGCAGATCGCGACGAACGAATCTATCACCGCAAGCACCCACGAAATGCCTAGCTTTCAAACAAGTTACCCTGCGCACGCAACCTGCGCATGCCGCTCTCAAGATGATCCCGAGCACTCTGCGGATCGCCAACACGCATCTGCTCGTAAGCGAGTTGCGCCACATCGTGCGGGATGGGCTTCAAGGGCCGGTTCGCGCTCATCGCCTTGAGCTGCACTTCGGCCGCACGCTCCAGGTAGTAGAGGTCGTCCCAGGCTTCGGCGATGTTCGGGCCGGCGACCATCACGCCGTGATTCTTGAGGAACAGGATGTCGGCATTGCCCATGCTCTGGGCAATGCGGTCGCCTTCGGAATCGTCGAGCGCGAGGCCGTTGTAGTTCTCGTCGACGGCGGTGCGGCCGTAGAACTTCAGCGCGGTCTGGCCCAGCCACAGCAGCGGTGGCCCTTCGAGCAGGCACAGCGCGGTGGCGTTCGGCATGTGGGTGTGGAACGCGGCGCGCACGCGCGGCTTGAGCTTGTGCAGCCGGGCGTGGATGTAGAAGGCGGTGGCCTCGGGTTGGCCCACGCCGTCGAGCACGTGGCCTTCGAAGTCGCAGACCAGGATCTTCGAGGCGGTGATCTCGCTGAAGGCGTACCCGTGCGGGTTGACGAAGAACAGGTCGTCATGCCCCGGCACCACGGCCGAGAAGTGGTTGCAGATGCCTTCGTCGAACCCGCGTTGCGCGGCCATCTGGAAACACGCCGCCAGCTCGATGCGGGCTTGCACGATGGCCGGCGCATCGAGCTTCAGCGCAGGGGCGGGCCGCGTGGCGGTGTTTGCAAGGAGTGTGTGTGCCATCTCGTTCTCCGGGGCTACCAGCCAAGCGATTCGAAGAGCGCCGGGACCTGGGCCAGGGTTGAAAGTGTCGCATCGGGCGTGTAGTCGGGCAGCCGCTGGCGGCCGGTGCCGCGGTCGATCCACACGCAGCGAAAACCGATGTCGCGCGCGGCGGCATGGTCGAGGTGCGGGCTGGCGCAGATGTGCACCACCTCGCCAAGGGCAACGCCGAGCGCCTGGTGCGCGTGGTCGAACAGCCGGCGGTTCGGCTTGTAGGCACCGGCCTGTTGCGCGGTGATCACGCGGTCGATGTGCCCGCCGAGCTGCGCCACGTTGCCGGCAATGATGTCGTCATCGGTGTTCGAGACGATGCACAGGCGGTAGCCGCTGCCCTTCAGGCGCTTCAGCGTGGCCACCACTTCGGGGAACGGGGGCATCTTCGAGATGCGGTTGGTCAGCAGGCCGACGTCTTCGTCGCTGCCGGGCAGGCCCAGTTCTTCGAGCGCGAGGCGCAGGCCTTCGGCGGCAACCCGGCGGAACGAGCGGTGAGGCGGCGCTTGTTCCAGCGCGTGCTCGTGGTGGTCGTAGACCTCGATGAGCTTCGCCGGCTCGACCGTCGTGCCGCCCTTGGTCCGCAGGATGTCTTGCACGGCGGCCTGCAGGCCTTCATCCCACTGGATCAGGGTGCCGTAGCAATCGAAGGTGAGCCACGACGGGCGGGCGGTGTGCTGTAGCGGCATGGCGGCTTGGGTGCATGTGAAAACGCCAGCGTACGGATGCACCGTGTAATTTGGAAATTAAATTATCATGTTCTACAAAGTGAATATTCAAATGACAAGGCCTGCAGTGCAATGCTGGATCTCGAACTGCTGAAGACGCTCGTCTGCGTCGTCGACGAACGCAGCTTCACGCGTGCGGGCGAGCGGGTGCACCGCACCCAGTCGACGGTGAGCCAGCAGATCCGCAAGCTGGAGCAAACCGTCGGCCGCGACCTGCTGCTGCGCGACCGCGGCGGCAACAGCGTCACGCCCACCGAGCACGGCGAGCTGCTCGCCACCTACGCGCGGCGCCTGCTGGCCTTGTCGCAAGAGGCCGAAGACGCGCTGCTGAGCCCGACCGAGATCGCGCCGGTGCGCGTGGGCGTGCCGGAAGACTTCGACGCGAAGCGCATGGCCGCCTTGCTTGCCGGCTTCGCAGCACGGCGCCCGGGCGCGCGGCTCGAAACGGTGAGCGGCATGAGCATCGACCTGCGCCGCAAGGTGGCCGAGGGCGAGGTCGACATCGCGCTGGTCAAGCGCGAGCCGGGCAGCGGCGAGGCGCTGTGCACCTGGGCCGAATCGCTCGTGTGGGTCAAGGGCAAAGGCGTGAGGCTGGGTGACGAACCGGTGCCGCTGGCGCTGTTCCCGCAAGGCTGCATCTACCGCCAGCGCGCGATCCGCAGCCTCGACAAGGCCCGCCGCCGCTGGCGCGTGGCCTTCGGCAGCCACAGCCTCACCGGCATCCAGGCGGCGGTGGCCTCGGGGCTGGGCATCTCGGTGTTGCCGACGACCGCGGTGCTGCCTTCGCACCGCGTCTGCAATGACCTGCCCGAGCTGCCGCCCACCGAGCTGGCGCTGGTGACGGCCGGCGGCACGCTGAATGCCGTGCAACTTGCCCTGGTGAAATACCTGCAAAGCGAAGTCGTCGCATAGAGTGGGCCATGCGCTGCGAAGACATTGCCTCCCACCCCGACTTCCGGCACCTCTCGTCGATCTCCGATGTGGCCGTGGACCTGCGCTACGTCGGCATGCGCAACTTCGTCGGCCGCGACCTGTACGGCACGCTCGATTGCGCGTGGCTGCACCGGCTCGCGGCCGAAGGACTGGAGCGTTCGGCGGCGCTGCTGACGCTCGAAGCGCCGGGCCATCGCCTGCTGATCCTCGATGCCTTGCGCCCGCACCGCGTGCAGGTGCAGCTGTGGGACCACCTCGACGGCACCGGGCTGCGCCAGTACGTGGCCGATCCGGCGCGCGGCTCCATCCATTCTTTCGGCATGGCGCTGGATGCGACGCTCATCGACGCCACTGGCCGCGAACTCGACATGGGCAGCGGCTTCGACGAGATGACGGAGCTTTCCCACCCGAAGCTGGAAGCCCAGCACCTGGCCAGCGGCGCGTTGACGCCGGCACAGCTGCAGCACCGCGAGCTGCTTCGCCGCGTGCTCACCGCGGGCAACTTCAACGGCATCGACAACGAGTGGTGGCACTTCGACATGCTCGACCGCCAGCACGTGCGGCAGCATTTCACGCGCATCGACTGACGCTGCGATAAGTCCTGCCCGTCAGGGCTTCGTGGCACCCGAGGGCGCGGCCGTCGGCAAGCGCCACAGCCAAACGGCCACGGCCGCGCAGCACACACCGGGCGACCAGTTCCATGGCGACGGGATCAGCCACCACGACAGCACGGAGCTGCCCGCCATCATGACCGTGGCCAGCTGCTTGGCACGCAGCGGCACCGCGCGGTTGGTGCGCCAATCAAGAATCATCGGCCCGAAGCGCGGGTGCGCGAGCAGCCACGCCTCCCAGCGCTCGCTGCCGCGCGAAAAGCAGAACGCCGCCAGCAGCACCAGCGGTGCGGTCGGCAGCAGCGGCACCACGATGCCAACGATGCCGACGACAAGACTCAACACGCCGGCCAGCAGCCACAGCACACGCTGCCAGCGCGGCCGATCACGGGTGGGAATGGAACTCATGCCTCCGATGCTAAGGCGAGATGTCATGGCCGCGTCACGCGCGCGTCATGCTGGGCACCGAACATGCGCGCTTTGCCTACGACGGATCGATTCCCATGCGACCTTCTCACTGGTGCGGCGCGCTCGCCGCGGCCGCCCTGCTTGCCATCGCCGCCTGCGGTGACGGAGACAGCACCCCTCCCCCCACTGAGCAACCCGCCTTCTCGCCGCCGGTCGCCTTCATGACCGACGTGCACTTCGAAAACGTCTACGGCGACTTCAAGACCACCGCCTTCACCGGCATCCCCACCGCCGACGGCAAGACCGCCACCATCCGCACGATGTATGCGCAGCTCACGTCGACGCGCCTCTTCAACGAGAACTACTTCGCCTTCCGCGCCGCGCTCGACGACGCCCACGCCAAGGGCATCAAGTTCGTGGCGCTGCCCGGCGACTATTCGGACGATGCGCAGCCGATCAACATCGACGGCATCGCCGCCATCCTGCGCGAATACCAGGCCAAGGGCATGCGCTTCTTCATCGCGCCCGGCAACCACGACCCCAACGAGCCGTATGACGACGACGAAGCCGGCAAGAACGACTTCCTCACCAAAGACGGCAAGGAACAGAAGGTCTACGCCACCGGCAACGCCGCCTGCAAGACGGCCGACCCAACCGTCGCCTGCACGGACCAGCTGAAGGAGCTGGGCTACGAGAGCATCCTCGCCCGGCTCGGCGAGTTCGGCTTCATGCCGAACAAGGACGACGTGCGCTGGGAAACGCCGTTCAGCCAATACACCGGCAGCACCTACACGTTTGCCGAAGCGCAAGCGCAGTCGGACGTCGCCAAGCGCCAGTTCGAGATCTGCCTCGAAGGCGAAGGCGGTGCCTACAAGGCGGCGGGCGAAGCCGCACTCGGCAAGGCCTACACGCGTTGCGCCTCGCTGCCCGACGCGAGCTACCTGGTGGAGCCCTCGCCCGGCCTGTGGCTGCTGTCGATCGACGCGAACGTGTACATCCCCAACGCCAACTTCGACCCGGCCAACCCCAAGGTCTTCAAGGGCTACGACGGTGCGGGCAATGCCGGCTGGAACAAGGTGCTGACGCACAAGAAGCACCTGCTGGAGTGGATCAAGTCGGTGAACGCTCGCGCCAAGGCGCAAGGCAAGCAGCTCATCGCCTTCTCGCACTACCCGACCATGGACTTTTACGCCAACCAGACCGGCGCGATGAAGGCGGTGTTCAAGTCGGGCGCCTTCCAGACCGCGCGCGTGCCCGAAGCGGCCACCACCGCGGCGGTCGCGGCCACCGGCCTGCAGCTGCACATCGGCGGGCACATGCACTTCAACGGCAGCAACGACTACACCGACGCGAACGGCAACTACCTCGCCAACCTGCAGTCGCCTTCGCTCGCCGTCTATGGCGCGGCCTACAAGATCGTCAGCTTCAAGGACAAGGACACGGCCGACATCCAGACCGTGGCGCTGAACGAGGTGCCGCGCTTCAAGGAGCTGTTCCCGTTCTACGAGACCGAATACGCGTGGCTGCAATCGAGCAGCGCGCCGGCTGACGTCGCCAAGCGCTGGAACCGCGCCGTGCTCGACACCACCAGCTACGGCAAGTTCACCCGCTATTACTTCGGCGAGTTGTCACGCCTGCGCTTCATGGACGAATACTGGCCCTGCGAGATGAAGGAAGCCGCCACCCGCCTCAACCTTGCGCAGATGCTGACGATGACGCAGCTGCAAACGGCCGTCACCTACGCGCAGCTGAAAGACGTGCCGAGCGTGGTGCCGCTCACCGCCGCATGCACCGCCGCCGGCACGCCTGCGGGCACCGCAGTCGATGCCAACACGCTGGCCGCCGACTGGGCGCAGGCCACGTCCAAAGCCAGGAAGCTCGCCACCGACGCCGGCCTCGACTTCGATGCGATGGCCGCCGTCACCGCCTACGAGTTCTACGGCGACTTCCACCGCACCGTCTACGCCGGCGAGCTCTCGCTGCGCGACATGGGCGAGACGCGCGTGAAGCAGTACAAGCTGCTGATGTCGGCCTTCCCGGCCACGCCGGCGGCCATCGCCAAGGTGGGCGCGCTGCCTTCCGACCAGAACGCAGTGCAGGTGCTGTTCCAGAGCCAGTTCAAGCAAGTGTTCGCGATCTTCAAGGGCCTCGGCTCCGGCAAGCCCAGTGACCACTTCGTCGTCGACTTCAAGAACAAGAAACTGACGAATGCGAACGCGGGGAGCTTGAGCTTCAACTGAGCCGCCTCAGCGGCTTGCCTTCGTCGACCGGCGGCGCGGCGTGGCGCAGCCCATCGAGCGCGGGGCTCACCACGCTCGCATGGGCACCCTCGGCGAACACCGCGTAGGCCGGATACAAGAACTCCGCTGCCCCGCTCACGCGGCGCAGCTTGCCGCTTTCGATGTGGCGGCGCCGGCGGCGGGCCCGTACCATTGAAGCCAGTTTCGACTGGCCTTCAAGACCGAGCACCGCGCATGACATCCACCTCCCCGCTGATATCCACCAGCGCCGTCACCGGCTTCAGTCCCGACTTCCCATTCGCGTTCGACGACTGGATCAAGCACCCGGCCGGGCTGGGTTCCATCCCCGCAGAGCACCACGGCGCCGAGGTGGCGATCATCGGCGCGGGCATGGCAGGCCTGGTGGCGGCCTACGAGCTGATGAAGCTGGGCCTGAAACCCGTCGTCTACGAAGCCTCGAAGATGGGCGGGCGCCTGCGCTCGCAGCGCTTCGAAGGGCCGGCCGGCGTGATCGCCGAACTCGGCGGCATGCGCTTCCCGATTTCGTCGACGGCCTTCTATCACTACGTCGACCAGCTCGGGCTGAAGTCCGAGCCCTTCCCCAACCCGCTGACCGATGCCTCGGGCAGCACGGTGATCGACCTCGAAGGCGAGACCCACTACGCGCGCACGCTGGACGACCTGCCTCCCCTCTTTCGCGAAGTGGCGCAGGCCTGGGCCGAGGCGCTGGAAGACGGCGCGAACTTCACCGACGTGCAAGACGCCATTCGCCGCCGCGACGTGAAGGTGTTGAAGGATTTATGGAACCGGCTCGTGCCGCTGTGGGACGACCGCACCTTCTACGACTTCGTCGCCACGTCGAAGGCCTTCTCGAAACTGTCGTTCCACCACCGCGAGGTGTTCGGCCAAGTGGGCTTCGGCACCGGCGGCTGGGACTCCGATTTCCCGAACTCGATGCTCGAGATTCTGCGCGTCGTGGTGAATGCCTTCGACGAGAACCAGCGGCTCATCGTCGGCGGCGTCGACCAGGTGCCGATCGGCCTGTGGCAGCACGCGCCCGCGCAGATGGCGCACTGGCCGCAAGGCACGACGCTCGCCTCGCTGCATGCGGGTGCCACGCGCGCCGGTGTCGCGCGCATCCGCCGCGAAGCCGACAGCCGCTTCGCCATCACCGACAACTGGGGCGACACCCGCCGCTATGCCGCGGTGCTCGCCACCTGCCAGAGCTGGCTGCTGACGACGCAAATCGACTGCGAGGAAACGCTCTTCTCGCACAAGATGTGGATGGCGCTCGACCGCACGCGCTACATGCAGTCGTCCAAGACCTTCGTGATGGTCGACCGCCCGTTCTGGAAGGACAAAGACCCGGCAACCGGCCGCGACGTGATGAGCATGACGCTGACCGACCGGCTCACACGCGGCACCTACCTCTTCGACCACGGGCCCGACAAGCCGGGCGTCATCTGCCTCACCTACTCGTGGATGGGCGACGCGCTGAAGATGCTGCCGCACTCGGTTGAAAAGCGCGTGCGCCTCGCGCTCGATGCGCTGAAAAAGATCTACCCGAACGTCGACATCGCCAGCCACATCATCGGCGACCCGATCACCGTGTCGTGGGAGGCCGACCCGCACTTCCTCGGCGCCTTCAAGGGTGCGCTGCCAGGCCACTACCGCTACAACCAGCGCATGTACGCGCACTTCATGCAAGACGCCATGCCGGCCGCCCAGCGCGGCATCTTCATCGCCGGCGATGATGTGTCGTTCACGCCCGCGTGGGTCGAAGGTGCGGTGCAGACCTCGCTGAATGCGGTGTGGGGCATCGTCCACCACTTCGGCGGCTCCACGCATGCGGCCAACCCGGGCCCTGGCGATGTGTTCCGCGAGATCGGCCCCATCGTCCTGCCGGAGTGATCGCCGTGACACCCACGCTTCGCGTCGCGCTCTGGCAATGCAACCCATTGCCGCTGAATGCGGCAGGCAACCTGCAGCGGCTTGATCGCCAAGCAGCCATCGCCCGCGCGCAAGGGGCCGAGCTGCTGGTGTGCCCCGAGATGTTCCTCACCGGCTATGACATCGGCGTCGACGCCGTGCAGCGGCTCGCCGAAGCGGCCGACGGGCCGAGTGCGCAAACCGTGGCCGAGATCGCACGCCGCCACGGCATCGCCCTCGCGTACGGCTACCCGGAACGCGGGCCGAACGGCAGCGTCTACAACGCTGCACAGCTGCTCGGCGCCGATGGCAGCACGCTCGGCCGCTGCCGCAAGACCTGTCTCTATGGCGACCTCGACCGCTCGATGTTCGTGCCCGGCGATGGCAGCGAAGCGCTGGGCTCGCTGAACGGCTGGCGCATCGGCCTGTGCATCTGCTACGACATCGAGTTCCCTGAAACCGCACGCCGCCTCGCCATCGCGGGCGCCGACTTCATCGTCGTGCCCACTGCCAACATGGAAGCCTTCGACATCGTCACCCGCGTGCTCGTGCCGGCCCGCGCCATCGAGAACCAGGTGTTCGTGGCCTATGCCAACTACTGCGGCAGCGAAGGCAGCCTGCGCTACGGCGGGCTGAGCTGCGTGGTGGCACCCGATGGTGAAGCGCCCGTGGTCGCCGAGCGCGATGAGGCGCTCGTGTTGGCCGAGCTGAGCAGTGAGCGGCTGGCTGCGTCACGCCGCAAGTACACCTACTTGTCGGACCACGCCGTTCATTCTTCGCCGCGCGCCTGACCTCTTCGGCGCAAAGCCAACGCGTTGACCCGCCCATAAATTGGACACACAATCGCCCTCGCTCCGGGGTGCACGTTGACAGCGTGCTGAGATGGTCGAACACCAAACCCGCGAACTTGATCCGGCTAGTACCGGCGAAAGAAGAGCTGTCACCCTTGACCCCAAGGCCCATCGTGGCTGGGGCTGCCGGGGTCACCTTCGGAGCATGTGTCACCACTGCTCGTGAAGGAACCTCGATGAACGCACCCGACAAGCTCGAAGCCCTGCTCACCCTCACGCGCGAGCCGTTTCCGGCCTCGCAAAAGACCTACCTGACTGGCAGCCGCGACACCTTGCGCGTGCCCTTGCGCGAGGTGAGCCTGACCAACGGAGAAACCGTGGCGCTGTACGACACCTCCGGGCCGTACAGCGACCCGACGGCGGCCATCGACGTGACACACGGCCTGCCCGGTGTGCGTGACGCCTGGATCGCCGAGCGCGCCGACACCGAGGCCTACACCGGCCGAATCCACCACGCGCTGGACGACGGCATCAAGCACGAGGCCTACGAGGCCGATCGCATCGAGGCGCTGCGTCGCGCCGCCGCGGCCTTGCAGCGCACGCCGCGTCGCGCCAAGGCCGGCGCCAACGTCACGCAGATGCACTATGCGCGCCGCGGCATCGTCACGCCCGAGATGGAATACGTGGCGCTGCGCGAGAACGGCAAGCGCGAATGGATGGCCGAGTACCTGGCCGACGAGGCGCGCGAGCAGCGCCTGCGCGGCAACCCGATGGGCGCGAGCATCCCCAAGATCATCACCCCTGAGTTCGTGCGCGACGAGGTGGCCCGCGGCCGCGCCATCATCCCCGCCAACATCAACCACACCGAGGTGGAGCCGATGGCGATTGGCCGCAATTTCAAGGTGAAGATCAACGCCAACATCGGCAACTCGGCGGTCACTTCGAGCATCGAGGAAGAGGTGGAGAAGCTGGTGTGGGCCACCCGCTGGGGCGCCGACAACGTGATGGACTTGAGCACCGGTCGCAACATCCACACCACGCGCGACTGGATCGTGCGCAACAGCCCGGTGCCCATCGGCACGGTGCCGATCTACCAGGCGCTGGAGAAGGTGGGCGGCGTGGCCGAAGACCTCACGTGGGAGATCTTCCGCGACACGCTGATCGAGCAGGCCGAGCAAGGGGTCGACTACTTCACCATCCACGCCGGCTTGCGGTTGCCCTTCATCCACCTCACGGCCAATCGGCGCACCGGCATCGTGTCCCGCGGCGGCTCGATCATGGCCAAGTGGTGCATCACCCACCACAAGGAAAGCTTTCTCTACACGCACTTCGAAGACATCTGCGACATCATGAAGGCCTACGACGTGAGCTTCTCGCTCGGTGACGGCCTGCGCCCAGGCTCGGGCGCCGATGCCAACGACGAAGCGCAGTTCGCCGAGTTGCGCACGCTGGGCGAGCTGACGCAGATCGCCTGGAAGCACGACGTGCAGACCATGATCGAAGGCCCGGGCCACGTGCCCATGCACCTGATCCAGGCCAACATGGACGAGCAGCTGAAGCACTGCGCCGAAGCGCCGTTCTACACGCTGGGCCCGCTGACCATCGACATCGCGCCGGGCTACGACCACATCGCCAGCGCCATCGGCGCCGCCATGATCGGCTGGATGGGCACGGCGATGCTCTGCTACGTGACGCCCAAGGAGCACCTGGGCCTGCCCGACCGCAACGACGTGAAGCAGGGAATCATCGCGTACAAGATCGCTGCGCACGCGGCTGACGTGGCCAAGGGCCACCCGGGCGCGCGGGCGCGTGACGAGGCACTGTCGAAGGCGCGCTTCGAGTTCCGCTGGACCGACCAGTTCAACCTCGGCCTGGACCCGGACACCGCACGCGACTTCCATGACGAGACCTTGCCGAAAGACAGCAGCAAGGTGGCGCACTTCTGCAGCATGTGCGGGCCGAAGTTCTGCTCGATGAAGATCACGCAGGACGTTCGCGACTACGCCGCGGCGAAGGGCGTGGCCGATGCGGCGGCGCTGGAGAGCGGCATGGCCGAGAAGTCTGCGCAGTTCAAGGCCGGGGGCGGCGAGATCTACATCCCGATCCATTCGCAGACCTGAGCGATGGCAACGTCGACCATCGGCATTGCCGGTGCCGGCCTGCTTGGGCGCCTGCTGGCCTGGCGGTTGGCACGGGCGGGCCACCGCGTTAGCGTCTTTGACACGGCACCGGGGCCACAGCCGAGCTTCGATGGTCGGCAGGCGGCCGGCTACACGGCGGCTGGCATGCTGAGCCCGCTGGCCGAACTGGACAACAGCTCGGCGCATGTGGCGGCACTGGGCTGGCGGTCGATCGCGCTGTGGCGCGAGGTCGTGTCGGCCTTGCAAGCCCGGCCGCACTTTGCGGAGCGCGGCAGCTTGCTGCTGGCGCATCGCAGCGACATCGGCGCAGCGCAGCGGGTCTTGTCGCGCCTGTCGACCGCAGCACCCGGCACACCGCAAGCACAGGCCTTGCCATCGAACGATCTGCAATCGCTGGAGCCCGCATTGCAAGGCGCCGCGCACGCCTGGCTGTTGCCGCAAGAAGGGCAGATCGACACGGTGGCCACGATGCTGGCCTTGCAAGCTGAAGCCCGCAATGTCGCTTGGCATTGGGGCGTGACAATCGACGCGTTACGTCCTGGCGAATTGAGTCTGAGCGATGGTTCATCGCACCACTTCGATTGCGTGTTCGACGTGCGAGGAACCGGCGCAGGACCTGCGATTCCCGTGCGTGGCGTGCGCGGAGAAATCATCTGGCTGCACGCACCCGGCCACGGCCTCACCCGCCCGGTGCGACTGCTTCACCCGCGCCACCGCGTGTACATCGTGCCTCGGCCCGGTGACGTGGTGCTGGTCGGTGCCAGCGAGATCGAGAGCGAAGACCGCTCTGCCGTGTCGCTGCGCAGCGCAGTCGAGCTGCTAAGCGCAGCCCACAGTGTGATGCCCGCACTCGCCGAAGCCCGCATCCTGCTGCTGGACGTCAACCTGCGGCCCGCGCTACCCGACCACGAGCCGCGCACCGACATCGAGCCGGGCTTGGTCCGCATCAACGGCCTGTTCCGCCACGGCTGGCTGCTCGCGCCGGCGCTGGTGGAAGACGCCTTGCAGCGCTGTGGGCTGAACGCCATGGCAGCAGCCGCATGACCTCCACCGACACGATCACCGTGCAGCTCGACGGCCAACCGGTGCTGCTCGCCGCCGGCACCACGCTGGCCGATTTGGTGGAGCAACTGGGGCACGCACCGCAAGCCGTCAGCACCGCCGTCAACGGCCTCTTCGTGGCCCGCGGCCAGCGCGCCGGTTGCCTGCTGCAAGCCGACGACGCGGTGCTGCTCTTTCAACCCATCGTGGGCGGATGACCATGAACAACACCCTCAACGACGACTCCTGGTGTGTCGGCAACATCACGCTGCACAGCCGCTTTCTGCTCGGCACCGCCGGCTACCCGTCACCACAGACCCTGCATGACGCGATCGTCGCCGCACGCACGCAGGTCGTCACCGTGGGCCTCAAGCGCACGCTCGCCGCGGCCGGCGACAACGGCTTCATCGCGCTGATCCGCCAGGCCCTGCGCGAGACGGGCGCCCGCCTGCTGCCCAACACCGCCGGCTGTCGCAGCGCACGCGAGGCAGTGCAGCTGGCGCAGATGGCGCGCGAGCTCTACGACACGCCGTGGATCAAGCTCGAGGTGGTGGGCGACGAGCACACGCTGCAGCCCGACCCGTTCGAGTTGCTCACCGCAGCAACGCAGCTGGTGCGCGAAGGCTTCACCGTCTTCCCGTATTGCACCGACGACCTCGTGCTGTGCCGCCGCCTGCTGGATGCCGGCTGCCCGGTGCTGATGCCCTGGGGCGCGCCCATCGGCTCGGGCCAGGGCCTGCTGAACCCGTTCGCATTGCGCACGCTGCGCGAACGCTTGCCCGATGCCACCTTGATCATCGACGCCGGCATCGGTGCGCCCTCGCACGCGGCACAGGCCATGGAGATGGGCTTCGATGCGGTGCTCCTCAACTCGGCAGTCGCACAGGCGCGCGAGCCGGTTGCGATGGCGCGTGCCTTCGGCCTCGCCATCGAAGCGGGCCGCACCGCGTGGCAAGCCGGCGTGATGGCACCGCAAGACTTCGCGGTCGCGAGCACGCCCGTGGGTGGCGAGCCCGTGCTGCTGGGCGGCTTGCCGACATGAGCGCACCCCCGATCATCTGGAGCATCGCCGGCACCGACAGCGGCGGCGGTGCCGGCCTCAGCGCCGACCAGCGCGCGGCCGATGCCTTCGGCGTTCACCTCTGCCCCGTGGTGGCCGCGGTGACCGCACAGAACTCGCAGGCCGTCACGCACATCGAGCCGATGAGCACTGCGCTGATCGACCGGCAACTGCACGCACTGGCCGATGACATGCCGCCGCGCGCGATCAAGACCGGCCTGCTCGGCGGTGCCGATCAAGTGCGCCTGATCGCGCAGTGGGTCGACCGTCTGCGGCAAGCCGGCCCGGTGGACCTGGTGGTGGACCCAGTGATGGCTGCCACTACCGGCGCGCGCTTCGCCGACGCGTCCACCGTGGCCGCGTACCGCGACGAACTGCTGCCGCGCGCCACCGTCATCACACCCAATCGGCGCGAGGCCATGCAGTTGCTGGGCGATCCGGCCGACTCGACAGACCCCGCGGCAAGTGATTTGCCCGCGCTCGCACGCCGGCTGCGCGCAGCGGGTGCGCAAGCCGTGTGCATCACTGGCGGAGACAGCGGCGACGTCGATGGGCTGACCGTCGACTGGCTGAGCAGCGACCACGCCGAAGGCTGGCTCGCACTGCCGCGTGTGCAGACGGCCCACCACCACGGCACCGGCTGCACCTTCGCCAGCAGCGTGGCCGCGGCCCTGTCGCTCGGCTTCGTGCCGGCCGACGCAGCCGTGCTCGCCAAGATGGCCACCACGCACGCACTGCGGCACGCGCGCGCAGCAGGCCGCGGCGCAGGCCCGGTGCTGGCGCGCACCGGCTTCGCCAACGACCCGACGCTGCTGCCGTGGTTGTCGTGGGGCGAGGCGCCCCGCTTCACAACCTCAGCTTCAAGCACACCACGGCCACTCGATCTCTACGCCATCGTCGACAGCGCCGAGCGTGTGCACCAGGTGCTGGCCGCCGGCGTGCAGACCGTGCAGCTGCGCATCAAAACACCGCCGCAGCCGAACGCGGCCTGGCAGCTGCAGCTCAGCAGCGAGATCGGCCGCAGCATCGCGGCGTGCCGCACGGCCGGTGCCGAGCTGTTCATCAACGACCACTGGCAGCTGGCACAGGCCTCGGGTGCCGGCGGCGTGCACCTCGGCCAGGAAGATCTGCTGGCGCTGGGCGAGACAGGGCGGGCCGCGTTGCAGGCCAGCGGCCTGGCCCTCGGCGTCAGCTCTCACAGCCTGTGGGAGCTGTGCCGCGCCCGCAGCCTCTCGCCACGCTACATCGCCTGCGGACCGGTGTGGCCCACGCTGACCAAGGCCATGCCGTGGCGCGCACAAGGGATGGACAACCTGTCGTGGTGGCAGCACATGGCCGCCGCGCCAGTGGTGGCCATCGGCGGCATCCTGAGTGCGAACGAGGTGCGGGCCGCAGCCGCCTGCGGTGTCGACGGCGTGTGCGTGGTGCGAGGCCTCGGGGTCGACCCCTCGCACACCGTGCGCGAGCTTCGGCAGGCGCTGCGTGCGGGTCAGGCCGACGCAGAGTCCGCGCAGCCGCCGGCCTTGCCGCATGCATCGCTGGCCCGATGAGGCTATCCTGCGGAGCCGTTGCGGCCCGCGTCAATCCATGGAGAAAGCGATGAAGAAAAACCTGCTCTCGTTGGCGATCGGCGCGTGCGCCAGCGCCGTCATCTCAGCCCGAACGGCTGGGGTGGTGGTGCGCGAAACGAGTGGAAGTGCGCGAGCCAGGCTTCGACAAGCTCAGCCCGAACGGAGCATCGAGTCAGTGATCGACTAGCCCCGCCGCGCGCTCAAGCACTCGGCCACCAGGCACAGCTCAAGAAACAGCACCTGCGCGCTGATCTGCGCAGTATTGGTGGTGGCGTCGTACTGAGGCGCTACCTCCATCACATCGGCACCCACGATGTGCCCACCCCGCAAACCGCGCAAGATGGCGAGCACCTCACGCGGTGTGAGCCCGCCCACCTCGGGCGTGCCGGTGCCGGGGGCAAAACCCGGGTCGATGCTGTCGACGTCGAAGCTCACGTAGAACGGCTCATCGCCCACCACCTCGCGTGCCCGCGCAATGACCGCATCGACGCCCATGCGCATCACGTCTTCCGCATGCAGCACCGTCATGCCCGAATCTTCCGAGAACTCCCAGAGGTATTCGGCACCGCCGCGGATGCCGATCTGGATGGTGCGGTCCGGGTCGAGCACGCCGTCGAGCACGGCCTGGCGGAAGGGGCCGCCGTGATGGAACTTCGAGCCTTCGTACATACCGCCGGTGTCGCAATGCGCGTCGATGTGCACCAGGCCGAGCGGCTTCTTTCGCCCGAGCGCACGCAGGATCGACAGCGTGATCGAATGGTCGCCACCCACCGAGAGCGGGATCACGCCCGCGTCGACCACGCTGGTGTAGAAGGCCTCGATGTCTTCGTGGCAGCGCTCCAGGCTGAAGCGGCTGCGGAACGGCACGTCGCCCACGTCGGCCACCTTCAGCATCGTCATCGGTGCGATCTTCAAGGCATGTTCGATCGGGCCGATGCGTTCGATGCCGCGCACCGCCCGCGGCCCGAGGCGCGCGCCGGCGCGGTTGGTCACGCCAAGATCCATGGGCACGCCGATCAAGGCCACGTCGAGCCCGCCGAAGGCAGGTTCGGTGGGGGCTTCGGGGCGGTAGTCCGCACTGAGAAAGGTGGCCGCGCCGGAGAACGGCCACTTGCGGTGGTCGCCTTCGGAAAACTGCTGGTCCGCCACGGCGCGGAAGACCGGGTCGTCGCTCTGTGCGCCGCTCGCGCCTTCGTACTTGCGGCGCAGGCTTTCGAGTCGTTCGGGGGTGGTCATCGCGTCACTGGCCCTTGTTCAGCACGAACTCGGGCAAGGCGTTCTGCTGCACGTTGTACTTGGCCAGCAGCGTGCTGTAGGTGCCGTTCTTTCGCAGTGCTTCGAGCGCCGCCTTGACGGCGTCGCGTGTCGCCGCGTCGGCCTTCGCGAACGGAATGCCGGCCAGGTTCTCCGCAAAGGGCTGGCCCAGGAGAACGTAGCTGTTCGGCTCCAGCTTCTGGAAGTACGGCAGCGTCTCGTTGCCTTGCACGGCCGCATCGAGCCGGCCTGTCTTCAGCTGAGTGCGTGCGTCGACGGAGCCTTCGGTGCCGGTGACCACCAGCGCGGGTTTGCCGTTGGCCTCGCAGTTGGCCTTGCTCCATTCGGCCATCTGGGCGGGCCAGTTGGTCGCGCGGCTGGCGCCGACCTTCTTGCCGCACAGGTCGGGCAGCGACTTGATGCCCGCCGCCGCGCCGGCCGGCGAGGTGTAGAACTGCGGGCCGGTGCGCAGGTAGTCGACGAAGTCGACCGTCTCTCGCCGCGCAGGCAGGTCGGACATGCCCGCCATCACCATGTCGACGCGGCCGGTCGTGAGCGACGGCAGCATCTGCGCGAAGCCGATCTCCTGCCATTCGACGGGCACGCCGAGTTCCTTGGCGATCGCCTCGCCGAGTTCGACGTCGAAGCCCATCAGCTTGTTGGTGGCCGGATCTTTGTACGAGATGGGCGGGTAGTTCGGCTGCGTCGCGATGACGAGCTTGCCCGCTTTCTTGATGCGCGCAGGCGGCTCGACCGCCCACGCCGAAACGGCTGCGCCGGCGACCAGCGATGCGGCAATCAGCCGGTGTGAAAACTTCTTCATGGGATCGACTCCTGGAAAGTGGCAAGGTGAAGGTGGACTACGGCGGTCACTTGATCACCGCCGAGATGAAATCGCGCGTGCGCTGGTGCTGCGGCGCGGTGAGCACAGCGGCGGCCGGGCCTTGCTCGACCACCGCGCCAGCGTCCATGAACACCACGCGGTCGGCCACCTCGCGGGCAAAGCCGAGCTCGTGCGTCACGACCACCATGGTCATGCCGCTGGCCGCCAGGTCGCGCATCACGGCGAGCACCTCGCCGACGAGTTCGGGGTCGAGCGCGGAGGTGGGCTCGTCGAACAACAGCAGCTGCGGCTGCATGGCCAACGCGCGTGCAATCGCCACACGCTGCTGCTGCCCGCCCGACAGCTCGCTCGGGTAGTGGTTCTGCCGATCGGCCAGGCCGACGCGGCCGAGCAGCTCGCGCGCCTTGCGCGTGGCTTCTTCGCGCGGGCGGCGCTGCACGGTGACCGGGCCTTCGATCACGTTCTGCAGCACCGTCATGTGGGCGAACAGGTTGAAGCGCTGGAACACCATGCCGATCTTTCGGCGTTGCGCCGCCACCTGGGCGTCGCCGAGCGGGTGCAGGGTCTGGCCGACGACGCGGTGGCCGATGAGATCGCCGTCGACCCAGATGGCGCCGGCGTCGATGCTTTCCAACTGGTTGATGCAACGCAGCAGCGTGCTCTTGCCCGAACCGGAGGGGCCGATGATGCAGAGCACCTCGCCCGCGCGCACTTCGAGTTCGATGTTGCGCAGGGCCGGGTAGTCGCCATAGCGCTTGTCGACGGCGGCCATGCGCACCATCGGGGATAGCACCGCGCTCATGCGCCGGCCCCTTCGACCTTGGGCAACGCAACCTCCGGCGCGGCGGCGATCTGCCGGCGCACGCGGCCTCGGGCGAAGCGGCGCTCGAGCACCATCTGGCCCAAACTCAGCAGCGTGACCACGCCGAGGTACCAGACGCTCGCGACCAGCAACAGCTCGATCACCAGCCCGTTGGCGTAGTAGACGGTCTGTGCGCTGCGCAGGATGTCGGGGTACTGGATCACGCTCGCCATCGACGTCAGCTTGACCATGCTCACCACCTCGTTGCCGACCGGCGGAATGATCACGCGCATGGCCTGCGGCAGCACGATGCGCCGCAACGCGGTGAGGCGCGTCATGCCGATCGACATGGCGGCCTCGGTCTGCCCGAAGTCGATCGACAGGATGCCGCCACGCACCACCTCCGCCGTGTACGCGCCCTGGTTCAGGCCGAGGCCCAGCAGCGTGGCGATGAAGGGCGTCATCACCTCGACCGTGCGCCACGACGCGACGCCGGGGATGCCGATCGTCGGGAACACCAGCGCCAGGTTGAACCACAGCAGCAGTTGCAGCAGCAGCGGCGTGCCACGGAACATCCAGATGTAGAACTCGGCCACGCCGCGCAGCACCGGGTTGGGCGACATCTTCATCACCGCGAACAGCACGCCGCTGCCGATGCCCAGGAGCATGGCCAGCACCGTCATGATCAGCGTGAAACCCAGGCCGGTGATGATGGAGCGTGCCGTCAAGAACTGCCCCACCACCGCCCAGTTGATCTGGCCCTGCGCGAAGGCGCGCACCACGAGCGCCAGCACGCCGAGGATGGCGGCGGCCGCCAGCCAGCGGCCCACATGGCGGTGCCGCACGCGGGGCAACCGAGCCGTTTCAGCCGCCACCATCGGCGAAGAAGCGAGAGACGTCATCGGCGGGTTCTCCGTTGGGGTGTCGGTTGAAGGAGCGAGCGATCAGGCCGCGCGCGTGGGTGCGCTGCCGCCATCGGCCCAGTGACGCTGCGCGGCCACCTTGGCCAGCAGGCGCAACAGCTGTTCTTCGACCCGCTCGGGCGCCGTGCCGCCCCAGGCGCTGCGGGCCGCCACCGCGCGGTCGAGCGAGATGTGCGGCAACACGTCGGCGGTGAGCCGCTCGTCGATGGCCGCGAGGTCTTCGGCCGTGAGCGCTTCGAGCTCGATGCCGCGGCGCTCGCAGTACAGCACCGCGGCACCGGCGACTTCGTGTGCCGCGGCGAAGGGCGTGCCCTGGCGCGCCAGCCAGTCGGCGATCTCGGTGGCCAGCGTGAAGCCTTCGCCGGCCTGGCTGCGCATGCGCGCGGTGTCGACGCGCCAGGTGCGCACCATGCCTGCCATGGCCGGCAGGCACAGGGCGAGCCCGTCGACGCTGTCGAACACGGCGTGCTTGTCGGCGAACAGGTCGCGGTTGTAGGCCAGCGGCAATGACTTGCAGGTGGCGAGAAAGCCGGTCAGGTTGCCGATCAGGCGGCCGGAGATGCCGCGCGTGAGTTCGGCGATGTCGGGGTTCTTCTTCTGCGGCATGATCGACGAGCCGGTCGAGAAGCCATCGTCCAGCCGCATCCAGCCGAACTGTCGGCTGCACCACAGGCAGATCTCTTCGCACAGGCGGGACAGGTCGACACCGATCTGCGCCGTGACGAACAGGAACTCGTTGACGTGGTCGCGGCTGGCCACGGCGTCGATCGAGTTCTCGCATGCGCCCAGGTAACCCATCTCCTGCGCGGCCATCTCGGGGTGCATCGCGATCGCCGAGCCTGCGAGCGCCGCCGCACCCAGGGGTGAGCGGGCCGAGCGCCAATCCCAGTCGTGCAGGCGATCCACATCGCGGCTCAGCGCCTGCGCGTGCGCCAGCAGCTGGTGGCCCCACACGATGGGCTGGGCCGGCTGCAGGTGCGTGAAGCCGGGCGCCAGCGTGGCCTTGTGCTGGTCGGCCTGCGCCACCAAGGCATTCACCACGTCCAGCAGCAGGCCGGCGAGTTGGCGAGCCTGTTCGCGCAGGTACAGCCGCAAGTCGTTGGCGGTCTGGTCGTTGCGCGAGCGGCCGGCGCGCAGCTTGCCGCCGAGGGCGCCCAGGCGCTCGGTGAGCAGGCGCTCGATGAAGGTGTGCACGTCTTCGTCGCGCGCTTGCGGCAACGAGCGGCCCGACGCGATGTCGGCTTCGATCTCGTCGAGCGCTGACAGCATGCGCACGGTCTCGCCGGCGTCGAGCAAGCCAGCGCGGCTCAGCTCCTGTGCATGGGCGCGGCAACCACGCAGGTCTTGCGGTGCCAGCCGGAAGTAGGATGGCGGCGAGGTGGAAAGGCGCATCAGCGACGCATGGGGGCCGCTTTCGAAGCGTCCGCCCCACAGCAGGCCGGCATCGGAAGAAGACGCTGCGGCCTCGGTCATCGGGCACCGGCCGGCGAGGCGTTGTGGCTCACATATTGCATTCCCTCATTGAACGGGCAGTTGAATCCACGAACAACCCATTTAATCTCATCGACCCATGACCAAGGCTCATGCTCCCGAAGCGGCGGGTGTCGATCAGGCACCGCAGAACCGGCGTCTGCCGCCGCTGTCTGCATTGCGCTTCTTCACGGTGGCGGCCAAGTGCGGCAGCTTCACGCGCGCGGCCGAAGAGCTGTGCGTGACGCAAGGGGCCGTCAGCCGGCAAGTCTTGCTGCTCGAAGAGTTCTACGGACAGGCGCTGTTTCTGCGCCAAACCCGCGGCCTGATGCTGACCGATGCGGGCAAGTTGCTGGCCGAGACCGCGAGCGCGGCGCTGGAGCAGATCGCGCAGACCACGCAGGTACTGCGCCGGCGCATGGAGGTGCGCGAGCTTCGCTTCATGCTGCCGACCTGCGCGATGCTGTGGGCCATGCCGTTGCTGATGCGCTTTCAAGCGCAGCACCCGGGCTTCCGTGTCGCGGTGAGTACCACCTTGTCCCACGCGTTGGACGAAGACCGGTTCGACGCCGGCATCGTGTACGAGCGGCTGGACACGAGCCTCCCGCGTCACCGGCTGCTGTTCGCCGAGCGGCTCACACCTGTCTGCTCGCCACGCCTCACGCAAGGGCCACAAGCGCTGCGGGTGCCGCAGGATCTGGCGCACCACGTGCTGCTGCACGCACGCGCCGATCACCAAGATTGGCGCCAGTGGCTCGATGCCGCCCAGCTGGACCAGATCGACCCGGCCCGCGGGCTCGATTTCCAGACACTCGACCTGTCGAACTCGGCCGCAGCCGAAGGTTATGGCGTGGCGCTCGGCGACCGCACCATCGCCCAACCCGCCATTGACAGCGGCAGGCTGTGCGCGCCGCTGTCAATCGACGTCGAGACGGGCCACGGCTATTTCTTGCATTGGCGCGAGAGCCATGCCGAGCGGGCGGAAATCCTGCACCTGGGCGAGATGTTCAGCGACGCGCTGCGGGAAGCCGGCGCCAACGACCCGCGGCCTCTTCTGCTCAAGGGATAGACGCAGGCGGCCTCAAGAGGCTTTGAATTGACTCAGCGCAACACGCTGGCCATCACCGACAGGGCGTTCAGGCTGCGCACGGCGTCGTGCACCGTGGCGCAGGCCACCACCACAGTCTCTGCGTCTTCGCGCTGCACGCCGGGCCAGAGCGCGAACACGTCGGCCAGCGCGGGGGTCTGGCATTGCACCCGCAGCGTGGGCGGCGCACCGAGGCGCCACGGCTCGCACACGCGAAGCCCTGGCGACACGAGGGCCTGCACCGCGTCGCGCGCCGTGGTCTCGATGAGCGCGCACGATGCCGCCGGCGAGAGCGAACGGCCGCTGCGCGCACCGTCGGACCACTTCACGATTGCGCAGGCGGCGTGCGACAACAGCGAGCCCACCTCCGCGGCCATCACGTCGCACCCGCTGGCCATCAGCACGGGCACGCCGAATTCGCCGGCCAACGCCGCGTAGAGGCCCACCTCGCCCAACTCCAGGCCGCCCAGCCACACGCGGGCGAATGCAAAGCTGTTGGTGGTGTGCGCCAGCACGCCGCGGCTCTTGGCGCGCGAATGCCAGCCGACCATCAGCACACCGGCCACGCCCTGGTCCACGCCGGCCATCATGCCGAGCTGGCGCGGCTTGCCCTGGATCAATTGGGCGCGCGGGTCGAGTTCGTCGGCCAGCAGGTTGCCGAAGTGGCCGTGCGAATCGTTGACCAGCACCGCACCCGCGCCGCCCGCGAAGGCACCGCGCACCGCGGCATCGGCCTCCTTCGTCATCCAGCGTCGCGCTCGCTCGTAGTCGCCATTGCCGGCTTGCGTCTGCTCGGGGCGCCAGACGCCGGCCACGCCTTCGATGTCCACGGCAATCAGGATCTTCGGCGTCTTCATCGTCGACATCGTCAGTACTTGTCGAGCTTGGGGTCGAGCGCGTCGCGCAGGCCGTCACCCAGCAGGTTGAAGGCGAGCACGGTGACGAAGATCGCAAGGCTCGGGAACAGCGCCACGTGCGGCGCGTTCAGCATGTCGGCGCGCGCCTCGTTGAGCATCGCACCCCATTCGGGCGTTGGCGGCTGCGCGCCGAGGCCGAGGAAGGAGAGGCTGGCCGCGGTGATGATGGAGGTGCCGATGCGCATCGTCAGGTACACCACCACCGAGGCCACGGTGCCGGGCAGCAGGTGGCGCAGCATGATCACCGAGTCCGACGCACCGATCGAGCGCACCGCCTCGATGTAGGTCTGGTGCTTGAGCGAGAGCACGTTGCCGCGCACCAGCCGCGCGAAGGCCGGCACGCTGAACACCGCCACCGCGACGATCACGTTGACCATGCCGTTGCCGAGGATCGCAACGATGCCGATCGCCAACAGGATGCCCGGGAAGGCGAACAGCACGTCGGCCATGCGCATCACGATGCGGTCCCACCAGCCCTGGTAGTAGCCGGCCATCAGGCCCAGCAGCGTGCCCGCCACGGCGCCCACCGCCACCGAGATGAAGCCCGCGGCCAGCGAGATGCGAGCGCCCATCAGGATGCGGCTGAAGATGTCGCGCCCGAGCGAGTCGACGCCGAACCAGTGCTTGGCCGACGGCGGCGAATTCAGCGCGTCGTAGTCGAAGAAGGTCTCGGCATCGAAGGGCACGATCCATGGCGCGAGTGCCGCGACCAGCACCAGCAGCAACACGAAGCCGCCCGCCACCAGCGCGACGCGCTGGCGCTTGAACTTGCGCCAGAACTCGGAGGCCGGCGTGCGCACGGCAGTGGGGGCGTGGGCGGTGTTCAATGGAATCGGATGGTCGGGTTGATGACGGCGTACAACACGTCGACCACCAGGTTGATGAGGATGAATTCGAGCGAGAACAGCAGCACCAGCGCCTGGATCACGGGATAGTCGCGCATCTCCACCGCGTCGACCAGCAGCCGCCCCATGCCGGGCCAGTTGAACACCACCTCGACGACGATCGAGCCGCCGAGCAGGAAGCCGAACTGCAGGCCCATCATCGTGACGACCGGGATCAGCGCGTTGCGCAGGCTGTGCTTGAAGATCACCGAGGGTTCGTTCAGCCCCTTGGCGCGCGCGGTGCGCACGTAGTCTTCTTTCAGGATGTCGATGAACGAGCTGCGCGTGAAGCGCGCCATCACGGCAGCGACGCTCGCGCCCAGTGTCAGCGAGGGCAGCACGTAGTGGCGCCAGCTGTCGGCGCCCACGGTAGGCAGCCAACCGAGCTGCACCGAGAACAGCTGCATCAACACCATGCCGAGTGCGAACGACGGAAACGAAATGCCCGAGACGGCCAGCGACATGCCCAAGCGGTCGGGCCAGCGATTGCGCCAGATCGCCGAGACGATGCCCAGCACCAGGCCGAGCGCCACCGACCAGCCCATCGCCGCCACGGTGAGCCACAAGGTGGGCCCGAAACGCTCGGCGATTTCAGTGGCCACCGGCCGCTTCGTACGGATCGATTGGCCGAGATCGCCTTGCAGCGCATGGCCGAAGAAGCGCACGAACTGCTGCGGCAGCGGCAGGTCCAGGCCCAGATCCTTGCGCACCAGCTCGACCGTCTCCGGGCCTGCGTCGACACCCGCCGCCAGCCGCGCCGGGTCGCCCGGCAGCAGGTGCACGAAGGCGAACACCAGCACCGCGACGATCAGCAGCGTCGGCAGCAAACCCAGCAGGCGCTTGAGGAGGTAGACAGCCATCAGATAGGTTCTATGTTTCCCAGCCGAACCCCGAGCCGCAAAGCCGGAAGGGTTGAGAGGCCGAGACCTCCCGTTCGGACTGAGCCTGCATTTCCGTTCGGACTGAGCCCGTATTTCCGTTCGCCCTGAGCCTGTCGAAGGGTGTCAAAAAACTCTCAGCCGCTGACCGAGCGGAAGATGTCCTTGAGACGACCCGGCGGTTGCAAAAACACCGTTCGGACTGAGCCTGTCGAAGGCCTGGTTGCAGTGCAAAGCCGCCCCCAACGCGCTCCAGCTGCAACCCTTCGACACGGGCCTTCGGCAAGCTCAGTCCCTGCTCAGGGCGAACGGGGGTGGTGATGCGCTGCTTCTCCTGGAGAACTTGCAGACGCCCTGCTCCGATGCGAGACAGACTTAGCCCGAACGGAAGCAGGCGCACAGTCACTTCAATTCGACTTCGTCAAAGTTGAAGCTGCCATCGGGGATGACATAAAACCCCGCCAGGTTGCGTGCGCGCACCGACACCAGCCGCTCGGTCACCAGGAAGGCCCAGGGCGCGTCTTTCCAGATCTGCTTCTGCGCTTCGGTGTAGAGCTTCGCCTTCTCGGCCTTGTCGGTGGTCACCAGCGCCTTGGCGATCGCGTTGTCGACGACGGCGTTCTTGTAGTACGCGGTGTTGAAGAGCCTCGGCGGGAACGACTCCGAGGCCAGCAGCGGGCGCAGCGCCCAGTCGGCCTCGCCGGTCGACGACGACCAGCCGACGTAGTAGATGCGCACCGGCGCGGTGGCCGGGTCTTGCGCGCTTTCGACGCGCTCGACGCGTTGCCCAGCTTCGAGCGCCTGCACCTGCAGCTTGATACCCACCTGGCCCAGCTGCTGCTGCACGAACTGGATCACCTTCTGCGCCGTGGTGTGGTTGTAGGCCGACCACAGCGTCGACTCGAAACCGTTCGGGTAGCCGGCCTCCTTCAGCAGCTCTTTCGCCTTGGCCGGGTTGTAGGGCCACGGCCCGAGCTTGGCCGCATGCTCCACGCCCTGCGGCAGCACGCCTTCGGCAGGAATGGCGAAACCGGAGAACGCCACCTTGATCAGCGCGTCTTTGTTGATCGCGTAGTTGATCGCCTCGCGCACCTTCGGGTTGTCGAAAGGCTTCTGCTGCGTGTTGAATGACAGGTAGCGTTGGATGATCGATGGCGAGGCTGTCACCTCCAGGCTCGGCTTCTTCTGCAACGTCTCCACTGCTTCCGGCGGCACCGGGTACGCGAAGTGAGCCTCGTTGGTCTGCATCACCGCAGCACGCGTGTTGTTGTCGACCACCGGGCGCCAGGTGATGCTGTCGACCTTCGGGTAGCCCTTCTTCCAGTAGCCTTCGAACTTCTCGACCTTCAGGTAGTCGGTGGCCTTCCACTCGACGAACTTGAACGGGCCGGTGCCCACCGGGTGCTGGGCGATGCCCTTGCTGCCGTACTGCGCCAGCGCGGCCGGCGAAATGATCACGCCCGACGGGTGGGCCAGCGTGTTGATGAAGGGCGAGAACGGCTCCTTCAGCGTGAAGCGCACCGTCGTCGCATCAACCGCTTCGGTCTTCGTGATGTTCTTGTAGAGGTTGTAGCGCTTGAGCTTGTTGTCGGGGTTGGTGACGCGGTCGAAGGTGGCCTTCACCGCCTCGGCGTTGAACGGCGTGTTGTCGTGAAACTTGATGCCGGTCTTGAGTTTGACGGTGTAGACCAGGCCGTCCTTGCTGGCGGTGTAGCTCTCGGCCAGCACCGGCACCATCTTCATGTCTTTGTCGAAACCGTACAGGCCTTGATAGAACGACTTGGCCACCGCCTGCGACAGCGTGTCGTTGGCGTCGTAGGGGTCGGTGGTGGTGAAGGTGGAGGCCACGGCCACGGTCAGGTCCTTGGCCGCTTGGGCAGCGAATGCGATGCCCATGGCCGCAAATGCGAGGGCGAGGCGAGAGAGGCGTTGTCGGTTCATCAAAGTTCTCCTTGCTGGAACGTCTGGAATATCAGGCGGTACATCGTCTTCGAAATCAGTAGGCCCCGCCGACAGGATGGCGGGCCACGAAGTGCCCCGGCGCCACCTGCTGCAGCGGTGCCACCGTGGGCGAATTGCCGATCGCGCGCACGGGGCTCGCGATCTCGTCGGACAGCAGCTCGCGCTTGCGCCGGCGCGTCGGGTCGGCCACCGGCACAGCCGACATCAGCCGGCGCGTGTACGCATGCTGCGGATTCTCGAACACCGCGCGGCGCGGGCCGATCTCGACGATCTGGCCCAGGTACATCACCGCCACGCGGTGGCTGATGCGCTCGACCACGGCCATGTCGTGCGAGATGAAGAGGTAGGCCATGCCGAACTCCTGCTGCAAATCAAGCAGCAGGTTGACGATCTGCGCGCGGATCGACACGTCGAGCGCCGACACGGCCTCGTCGGCGATCACCACCTTCGGGTTCAACGCCAACGCGCGTGCGATCGCGATGCGCTGGCGCTGGCCGCCCGAGAACTCGTGCGGGTAGCGATTCGCTGCCTCGGCCGGCAGGCCCACCTTTTCGAGCAGCCAGCGCACGCGTTCCTCGGCCTCGGCGCGCGGCATCAGCTTGTGGATCAGCAGCGGCTCCATCACGCCATAGCCCACCGTGAGGCGCGGGTCGAGCGAGGCGTAAGGGTCCTGGAAGACGAACTGGATGTCGCGCCGCAAGGCCTGCAGCGCAGCGCCGTGCAGCGGTGCGATGTCGCGGCCCGCCACCTCCACACGGCCGGCCAGCGGCGCAACCAGGCGCGCGAGCGAGCGGCCGGTGGTCGACTTGCCGCAACCCGATTCGCCCACCAGCGCCAGCGTCTCGCCGGCCTTCAGCTCGAAGCTGATCTGCTCGACCGCATGCACCTGGCGCTTCACGCGGCCGAGCACGCCGCTGTGCAGCGGGAAGCGCGTGACGAGGCCCTGCACCGTCAGCACCGGCGCGAGGTCGGCGCGCACGCTGTCGGGCAGGGTGGTGCTGCCTTCGGGCGCATCACCGGGCAGCGCAAAACGGGCCGGCAGGTCTTGGCCCGTCATCGCGCCGAGTTGCGGCACGGCGGCCAGCAGGGCTTGCGTGTAGGGCTGCGTGGGTTGGGCAAAGAGCGCGCGGCACTCGCCCTCTTCGATCTTGTCACCGCGGCGCATCACCAGCACGCGGTCGGCGATCTCGGCCACCACGCCCATGTCGTGGGTGATGAAGATCACGCCCATCGCCAGCTCGTGCTGCAGCTGCTGGATCAGCGCGAGGATCTGCGCCTGGATGGTGACGTCGAGCGCAGTGGTCGGCTCGTCGGCAATCAGCAGCGTGGGCCGGCAGGCGAGCGCCATCGCGATCATCACGCGCTGGCGCATGCCGCCCGAGAGCTGGTGCGGGTGGCGGCCGAGCACCTCGCGCGCCTCGGGGATGCGCACCAGGTCGAACAAGCGCAGCGCCTCGGCCATCGCCTGGCTTTGCGTGGCGCCCTGGTGCAGCTTGATCGATTCGGCCACCTGCTGGCCGACGGTGAAGACCGGGTTCAGCGAGGTCATCGGCTCCTGGAACACCATTGCCATGTCGGCACCGCGCAGCGAGCGCATGCGGCGCTGGCTGGCCTGCGCGAGGTCGACGCGGTCGCCGTCGCGCCGCGTGAGCCACATCTCGCCGCTGTCGATGCGGCCACCGCCGTACTCGACCAGGCGCATCAGCGCGAGCGACGAGACCGACTTGCCCGAGCCCGACTCGCCGACGATCGCAAGCGTCTCGCCGGCATCGACGTGGAAGTCGAGCGCGCGCACCGCCTGCAGCCGCCCGGCTTCGACGCGGAAGCTGACGCTCAAGTTGCGCACGTTGAGCACGCGGCGTGCCGTGTTCGTTGTCTCGTTGCTCATACCGATTCAGGCCCCGGCTCGCCGGCGTAAATGGCGCTGACCGGCGCCTGGCCAACATGCGCCCAGCCGCGGTACATGCCCTCGGTGTTGAACGGCAGCGTGACGTTGCCGTGCACGTCAACCGCGATCAACCCACCACGCCCGCCGAGCGGCGGCAGCTTGTCCATGACCACGCGCTGCGCGGCCAGCTGCAGCGGCAGGCCGGCGTATTCGATCAGCGCCGACACGTCATGCGCCGCGAGTGCGCGGATGAAGGCCTCGCCGACACCGGTGCACGACACCGCCACCGTGCGGTCGTTGGCATAGCAGCCGGCACCGACCAGTGGCGAATCGCCAACGCGGCCGGGGCGCTTGTTGGTCATGCCGCCGGTGGAGGTGGCGGCGGCCAGGTGGCCATGGGCATCGAGCGCGACCGCGCCGACGGTGCCGAACTTGTCGCGCTCGTCGAGCGGGGTCGCGGCGCTTCGGGCGGCATCGTGATCCAGGGCCGAGCCTCCGGTGGCCTGCATGTCACGCAGTTGCGCCAGCCGCTCCGGCGTGCCGAACCAGTCGGGCGCGACGATCTCGCAGCCGCGCTCGGCCGCAAAGCGCTCGGCGCCCTGCCCGATCAGCAGCACCGGGCCAGCCGCGTCGAGCACGGCACGCGCCGCGAGCACCGGGTTGCGCAGCGTGCGCACGCCCGCCACCGCGCCGGCGGCGAGGTCGCTTCCGCGCATCACGCAGGCATCAAGCTCGTGCTGCGCGTCAGAGGTGTAGACCGAACCGAGGCCGGCGTTGAAGAGCGGGCATTCTTCGAGCTGGCGCACTGCCTCGGTGACAACGTCGAGTGCGCTCGCACCGCCAGCGAGCAGTGCCTGCGCGCTGCGCAGGATCTCGTCGAGCGCGGCGCGGTGACTGGCCTGTTGCGCGCCCGAGATCTCTGCCCGCGAAAGCGTCCCGGCCCCGCCGTGGATCGCGACCACGGCCCGCCCGACGTGCGCGTGCTTCGTGCTCATGTGACGCCACGACGGCGCGCACTGGCCGCCGAACGCTTGCCCGCCGGCACCGGAGCGCTGCTTCGATCAACCTGCAGCCATGGCAGCACGCCATGCGCCATCTGCTCGGCGCGCTGCACGGCGCCTTCGGTGCGGTGCGCGAGCGCAGCCACCAACGCTTCAAGCAAGGCCAGCACGGTTGCGTTCGAGGTCGACGCGATCTGCCGGTTGACGTGGGCGTACAAGGTGACGTCGGCCAACGGCACCAGCGGCGACGTGGGCTCGTCGGTCAAGGCCAGCACCTTCACGCCACGCTCGCGTGCCAGCCGGGTGAGCACGATCGTGTCTTCGACGTAGCGCGGAAACGCCAGCGCGATCAGCAGATCGCGCGGCCCGCGCTTGACCAGTTGCCGCGCCGCATGCGAAGGCCCGCCCGCCTGGGCGAGGCTGCCGACACGCGGGCAGTAGGGCTCGAGTTCGTGCTGCAACAGGCCCGCGAGGTAGGCGCTGCTGCCCCACCCGAGCGTCAACACCTGGTCGGCCTGGCCGATCAATTTAACGGCCTGCTCGCACGGCTGGCGCTGCAAGGCCTGCACCGTTCGCTCGAGATTGACGAGCGTTTCCTGCATCGACGCGGCCATGGCCTGCTGCGTGCTCGCCGTCTGCTTGAGGTTGCTGCGCAGGCTTTCGACCGGCGCCAGAATGGCCTCGAAGCCACGCGCCAATTCAGCCCGAAACTGCGGGTAGCCGGCAAAGCCCATCGCCCGCGCAAAGCGGTTTGCGGTGGCGATGGAGACGGACACTTCGCCGGCGAATTCATCGATGTTGAGCGTGGCCGCGCGAAACGGATGAGCCAGCACCGCCTGCCCCATGCGCACCATCGCAGCCGGCATCGCAGGGATGCGTGTGGCGACCTCCTGCAGCACGGGCAGGCCGGCAAAGCGGCCAGTCCATCCGTCAGCAGCAGGCGGTGTGATCATGGAAATGCAATTCCAAAGTAGTTAACCAAATGTAAAGCAACTTACAGACCAAGCGGCCCGGCCTCTATGCTGCAGATGAGCCGGCATCATCGACTCCGCTGCCGGTGTGCTGGCGGACGACAGCCCAGCCAATCATCGAATCACCGTTTTCGGCACACAGCTTGCGTGCCCTCAGCAATCAATGACAACGAAAAGATCCATGGCATCGAATGAAAACCCTGTTGCGCTGAGTCGGCGCGTCATCCTGCAGGCCTTGGGCGCCGCACCGTTGCTGGCTTCCCTGCCGGGCTGCAGCGGGTCCCAGAACGCAGGCGACGGCAATGCCGGCACGCCGATATCAACATCCCCCCCGGCGTCTTCCCGCAGCTTTGTTCACCCCGGGCTGCTGCACACCGAAGCCGACTTCACGCGAATGCGGGAGAAGGTGGCGGCCCAGGCCCAACCCTGGCTCGACGGGTGGAATGCACTGACCTCCAGCAGCTATTCGCAGCTCGACCGCTGGCCGCGTGCACTGGCCACCGTGGTCCGCGGTGGCGACGGGTCGAACTTCGCACAGCTCTACATCGACGTCGCCCGCAGCTACCAGCTGGCTCTGCGCTGGAAGGTCTCGGGCGACACGAATTTCGCCGACCGGGCCGTGAACTTTCTCAACGCGTGGTCCGAGACGCTGACAGGCATTACCGGCAACGCCGACCGCTACCTGGCCGCCGGCATCTATGGCTGGCAGTTCGCCAATGCCGCCGAGATCATGCGCACCTACCCCGGCTGGGCAGCGGCCGACTTCGCGCGCTTCCAGAAAATGATGCTGGAGGTGTTCTACCCGCTCAGCAGCCGCTTCTTGCGTGAGCACAACGACGCAGTCATCACCAACTACTGGGCCAACTGGGACCAGTGCTCGATCGCGTGCGTGCTGGCTGTCGGCGTGTTGTGCGATCGCGAAGACATCTACAACGAGGCCATCAACTACTACCGCAACGGCCAGGGCCACGGAGCCGGGCTGCAAGCCGTCTATCACGTGCACCCTGGCTACCTGGGCCAGGCGCAGGAAAGCGGGCGCGACCAGGGCCACGCGACACTCGGTGTCGGCCTCGCCGGCGCGTTCATGGAGATGGCCTGGAACCAGGGAGACGACTTCTACGGCTACGACAACAGCCGGTACCTCACGGGCGCGGAGTTCGTGGCCAAGTCCAACCTGCTGGATGCGAACGGCGCGTTCAACAGCATGCCCTACCTCACCTACGCCAACAAACAGGGCGTGTCGACGGGCGTATCTCCGGCCGCCTTGGGCCACAGGCGGCCGATCTGGGAGTCGGTGCTGCACCACTATGAAGGCCGCTTGGGTGTGGCCGCGAAATACGTCAAGCAGCAGGCCCTTCAGATGCGCCCCGACTACGACGGCGGCACCGGCGACCAATTGGGCTTCGGCATGCTCACCTTCGCACGCGACCCGGTGGCCGGTGGCCGCCCGAGCGGGCTCACGGCGCGACGCCAGGCGACCCAGGTCGAGCTGTCATGGTGGGGCACACCGGATGCCATCTCGTACAACGTCAAGCGCGCCACGAAGGCCGGAGGCCCCTACGCGGTGGTGGCCACGGGTGTGAACGACCTGCTGACGTGGACCGATCCGTCACCCTCGGGTTCCGTCTGGTACGTCGTGACTGCCGTCAGTGCGTCCGGCGAAAGCGCGGTCTCCAACGAGGTTGCCGTTTCGATGGCTCCGCAGCTGTCGCTGCACCTCAAATTCGACGCCGGCGCCGGCTTGTCCGCCGCAGATGCGACCGGGCGCTGGCTTGCCAGCACGATCACCAGCGCAGCCGGGTGGACGACAGGCCGTCAACAGGGCGGCGCATGGACGCTGGACGGCACCAGCGACTACGTCACGCTTCCGGCCAACGTCGTCACGGACCTGAGCGATTTCACGATCGCTGTGTGGGTCTACCTGGATACGTCGGTGGCATGGGCGCGCGTCTTCGACATCGGCTCCGGCCCGCGCCGCAAAATGTGCCTCATCGGGCGCAACGCAGGGGGCGTCGTTCAGTTCACGATCGACACCGAGCACGGCTACGTCGCGGAGAACATCACCGGCATCGCCGCATTGCCGACGGGTGTCTGGACCCATGTGGCCGTGACGCTGTCGGGCAAGTTGGGCACGCTCTACGTCAATGGCGTGGCCGTCGGCACCAATGCAGACATGTACTTCGCTCCATACCGTCTGGGCGTGGGCATGGATGGCTGGATCGGCCGTTCGCAGTACGCGAGCGACCCGTTCCTGAAGGGCAAGGTAGACGACTTCCGCATCTACCAGGGCGCGCTCGACGCCGCAGCCATGGCCGCGCTGGCAGCCACCTGAGAGGCTGAGAACTTGCATTTACGAAGACACAGACGACTTCTTCTTGGTACTCAAAGGCACACTCACGATCGAAATGAGAGATCGCAGCGTCAGCCTCGGCCCAGGTGAACTGTTTGTTGTTCCTCGGGGCGTTGAGCATCGCCCCATTGCCACCGACGAGGCTCACTTCATGCTCATCGAGCCACCAGGTACCGCGAACAACGGAACCACGCTCCTCTAAGTTCCCAAGCTCCGCATAGCTCAACCATGGCGCCCACCCCGCGCATCGGAGGTCACATGAGACGAGTCACTGGAATCGGCGGCATCTTCTTCAAGGCCAAAGACGCTCCGTCACTGCAGGCCTGGTACAGGCGGCACTTGGGAATTGATGTCCAGGTCTGGGGCGGTGCTTCCTTCGCATGGACCGACGCCGAGGGCAAGCCGACTGCAGGCACGACCATCTGGTCCATCGGTCCGGAAGAAGGGGATCACTTTGCTCCGAGTGCTGCTTCCTTCATGGTCAACTACCGCGTGGAAGACCTCCACGCCTTGGTCGATGTCTTGAAACAAGAAGGGTGCAATGTGCTCGAGAAGATTGATGAATCCGAGTCACTACTGTCCGGTTAAACGAGGCTCGTCACGCCGATTCACAAGCATTGGCGCGGCCTAGCGGCCGATTTTGTTTGGTGCCGATTTGAACTTCGATCTTCCAAAACCGCGTACTTTCCCGGGC
>Ga0307515_10001072_pt1 | contig 62595 bp, 16 predicted proteins | sample 17_EM_MG_FD_194513 | JGI IMG/M metagenome (GOLD analysis project Ga0307515, IMG submission 194513) | Populus trichocarpa ectomycorrhiza microbial communities from riparian zone in the Pacific Northwest, United States - 17_EM | ecosystem: Host-associated > Plants > Roots > Unclassified | place... | reverse complement strand
TCTAATATTATAAAGTATATTAAGACACGCCTAAATAAACTATAGAGGGACCCTAGGGCGCCTTATAGGAGAATAAACTAATAACCCTAAAGTAGGGAAGATATATTAGAGAAATAGGTAAAGAAAGTAGAAGAAGAATGGTGCTGCTCTAGGGCCTAGGCCTATATAGAGGAGAAAAAGAAACGCGTAAGAGGCCAGTAAGGATAATAGTAAGAAAGAGAAAAGAGCTAAAGTAAAGTATAAAAGAATGCTGGGAAACTAACTACTGTAATATAATACTGGCTAGACCAACGCTAGAGAGGTATATGGGAGTTAAAGGTACAGAGGTTAACTAAGGCAAGAAGAACTTAAGCCGTAGCATAGTTAACGCTATAGGGGGTAAATACTCTAGGGCTCTAAGAAGGCCTAATAAAGGCAGAAAATATAATAGCAATACTTTTAAGAATAGGAGTAATAGAACTAAAAGACTGGCTTTACTAGGTGGGTGTTCTAGTAGGTAGCCCGAGATGTAAATGTGGCTAGCTAAGACAGACACCAAAGCACGTAATACTGCTATGCCCCTTATATACTAACTAAGAAGTAATACTCTTAGTAGCTAGCATAGAGAACTATAAGACACTGCTCTTAATATAAAAAGGCCTTAAGGCGGTTACCTAGTGGCTTATTAGCTAAAATGTACTAAACTAGTTCTAGGTTATAAAGGAAATGGTAATAAAAGGTAGGGGGGCGAGCAATGGGTGCCCCCTAATGACTCTATAGTAGTAGAGTAAAGTTTATAATACTAGCGCGTCCATAGGCTTGTTACGGCAGCAGTGGTTCCTAAGAAGGTTAAAAAGTAAGGTAGTAGGAGCACCATAGGTGACTCGCAGGCGCCTCGTAGGCGCCTTATAGGCGAGTCCTATAAGGCGGGGAGATAAATTACGGGGTTTTCTTAAATAGAGTTTTCTCCCCATATATATATAAGGAGTAGTCCGCGTAGGCCTAATAGGGATCCGAATCGGACGTTAAGTAATGAATTATTATTATTATTATAGACTGCTGTTTTCTTTCTCCTAATTATAAATCTTAAAGTAAGCTAGTAGTACTAGCTAGATATCCTAATCTAGTAGTAAGGATCGTCTCTAGAGTCTTTTTTAGATAATTTAATAAAGAGATAGGTCTATAGGACTTTACTAAAAAATAGTCCTTCTTATTTACTTTAGGGAGAATAACTCCTTAAGCTTCTCTCTAGGCCTTTAGCTAATAGCCTACGATAAATAAAATCCTATAGATTCTATATAGAATATCTTCTATAATAGGGTAGGCCTTTTATAAATTATAAAAGATATCCTATCTAGCCCTAGAGCTTTTTTATTAAAGCTAGAGAAAATTACTTATTTAACTTCTATTTTCTCTAGTTTTAGCTATTTCTATTTATTATCTATTATATAGTCCTTCTACTCTATACGGCTAGTAGGAGGGAGTTTAGGGAATAGAGTAGTAATAAAAGCTTTGTACTAATCTAGTAGTCCTATCTTTACTATACTATAGACTAAGGATTATTTATAGTGTTTCCTCCTTTATATATTTTAAGGTAGTAAAGACCTCCTTTCCTTATACTTTTTTTAGAAAACTATTCTAGCAGCTAGTTTTAGCTTCTCTTATTATATAGAAGTATTAATTTTTAACTTTTTTATAGGCTTCTAGTCTAGAGCTTCTAGTCAGTTATTCTTTTTAAAGTCTTTCTAGTTTTACTATTTTTTGTCTTTTCTATAGAAGCTCTTTATTCTACTATAGTTTAGAAAATTCGTAGATTCTAAACTTAGGGATAGCTTTCTCTACTACTAGGTTATTGGCTAGTGTGCTTAAGCTCCTATCTATAAGCCTATATAAATCTTCTCAAAAGGCTAGAGGACCTTTTTCCCCTATCTCTATATAGGGGTTTTCCCCTTCTAGTTCTAGTTCTTAAACTTATTCTACTAAAGAAGTAGAAAAAAGCTCCTAGTTTACCTTTTTAATAAAGAAAGGAGTTTTTTTAAAGAGGGTATAGGTATCTTTATATCTCTCTAGTAAATAGAGAGAATGTTATAGTCTTATAATTAGATTTTATTTCTTTTATTATAGTCTAATTGTCCTAGGCATTTTCTTAAAAGTTTCCTAAGTAGAGGGCTAGGTCCATAATAGACTTTTCCCTTATATTAGATCTATAAAAGGCCCCTTCCTATTTATTTAAATTTAGTAGTTAGTAGTTATATTTATCTGGCTAGTCTATTAGTTCTTTAGCCTCTTTAGTTAGATTTTTAGCTAGCGCGTTTTACTATATATAGTATAGGTTATAGTCTCCTATTAGGATAACAGGGAGGTTTATTTCTAGTTCCAGAATAGCCCTAGAGATAGTAGTTTTACTATTTCTTTAGTTCCTAGAGTTCTTATTTAGTTATCTCTTATTATAGATATTAAATAATAGAAATCTTTTAAATTGACTATAGATTTCTAATACTACAATATCTATATCCTTGCAGATATCCTCCCTATTTCTATATTATAGAATACTAGAACTAGTTTTCCTTATATAGATAGCTACTCTAGGGCGAATAGCTAGATTATTAAGGAGGATAGGGTTAAGTATAGAATATAGAATAGAGAAGTAGGATCCTTTTTATCTATCTTTCTAGGTACTAGGTTATTATACTAGGATAATATCTATTTTTCTCCTAAATCCTATTTCTAGCAGGGTTTGCTATATTTCTTATCTTTTTCCTATATTATATTATATAAAGGAGATTTCTCCTTTAGCTTTAGAAACTAGAGAGATCTTTTCTTCTTCCTATATATAGAATCTTCTAAGCTTATACTTATTAATATACCAGTTTAGCTGCTTTAAGAGACTTATAGTCTTTACTATTAGTAAAGTATTTTTCTTTATAATTAATGTAAAGAGGGGTAGTATACTTATAAGGTTTACCTATTATATTATAAATAGAATAGGTGTACTACTATATAAAATTAACGGGCCTTAGTAGAGCATCTATCTCCTATATAGCCAAATTTTTAGCAAGTTATATACTATATAGTAGGAGAGATTTTTAGGTATTTAACTACCTTTATAGCTGTCCCTAAATTAGAATTTCCTTTTATTTAAGGATTTCCTATCTTCTCTCCTTATTTTCTATAGTAAAGACTATAGAGCTAAACGTAGTTTGTAGATTATATCTCTTTTTACTAAATAAAATCTATCTAGGTAGTCCCTCTACCCTAATAGGATTAAAGGTTTTTATTTCTTCTTTTAGAAGTTTAAAGCCTCTAAATTCTAGGAAAGGGGGAATAGAGACGCTATAAGCTACTACCTAAGCCTAGGGCTCTATTTTTTGCTCCCTTTTAAAGGAGAAGTAGTTAGACTAGATTTCCTTATATTTAACTAGAAAGTCTACATTATATTCTTCTATAGTAGTAAGGAAAATATTCTACTTTTCTTTAGTTCTAGTTCTAGATGCTATAACTAGCTTTTCTATTTACAATTTGGATATAAATAGTTAATTAACTCTATTTTATATAGAGAAAATATTTAAAGGCTAGTCCTTTTAGTCTGTAACTAGGACTAGTCTCCTTTTTTATAGCTACTTCTTTTTTCCTCTAGTAGAAGTAGAACTAGTAAGATTACTAGTTACTTTACTAGTAGGAGGGAATAAGGAGGAGGGAGGAGGAGAAGAAGAAGAAGGCGAATAAGTAGAAAAAGAGAGGCTCTTCTTTAGCTTTTCTATATAGGTCTTAGGGGCTACCTCCTTACGGAGAGCTCTTACTTCTTCTACTAGTCCCTTTTAGGATATCTATCTCCTATCTTTTTTCTTTCTCTTTTATAGTAGGATTTTCTCCTACTAGAATACTTTATAAGTTATCCCTTATTTATTTAACTTATTCTTTGTTTTCTCTTTCTTTTAGCCTTATATAGGCCTAGGTTAGGCTTTTTAAGGCCTTTTATAGGTATTATTTTAAAGAAAGAGGGAGGAAGAATATACTGGCTATACTAGCCCTAGCTTTTACTATATTTCTTTTTTAGGGGATAATAAGGGGTGGTTTTTTTTTTCTATTCTCTTTTGTATAAGCTAGAGACGGGTTATCTACTTTTTCTACTTCTATATCTTTCCTAAATAGGTAAGGGGAAGATAGAGGAGGAGAAGAAGTAGATAAAAATTTAGCATCACTTATCTCTATAGGAGGTTTTATTTTAGGCTTAGTAGCCTTTACTATTTTATTTTTTAAAGCTTATAGCTTATAGGGGGGTTTCCTAGTTTTTTTAGTAGAAAATAACCTCTTTAAGTCTCTTATCTCTGTTACGGGAGTTACCTACACACATTTATCCCGTGACACCTGCGCACGTCCTATAACTACCTCTATTTCTTTAACCACATTAACCTAACCTATTCTGTTTCTGTATCTAAATGTCTTTATATTAACTATATATAGTTACGCGTACGTAGTATTCTTTAATTACTACCCTATTTAGTATATTGTATTATAGCTTATACCTACTTCCGTGACAATCTCCTAGCATAGAGGTAAAAAACCAGGTAAAAACCTTTCTAGTTTTTACTATCCTTTTATATCCTTAATATAAGGGCGCGAAGAGACTTTAGGGAAGATTTAAAGGAATAATATAAATTCTATCTAAATCTAAGGGTATATAGCTCTTGCTAAAAACAAGACATTGCATAAAGAAGAGAAGGGAATAATAAGAAAATTATATAATTAAATAGTTAGGGGCTTAGTGGTTAATGCGTGCGTATATATACACGCGGTCGGCCGTCGAAATCGGACTCTGCACCTGTACGTGGTGACGGCTACAAACCTGGTCTTCGAAGTTTAGATCCAGAGCCAACGCAGAGACGTCGTATAGCGTGCGGACAGGACCTAGTGGTGGTTGTGGGCGTCAAGGGCGGTGGTGAAAAATTTTCGGATGGTGAGATCTTGAAAACCACTACTGTTGGCCCTCTACAATACGACGACTACTATACTGTTCTATCCAGGGCACCTATATAATCCAACATAGATAAGCAGTTTTTGATAACATCCCCAAAAACCCCGATGGAAAGCATTAATAACCTTATATTAATAAACAGACAAGCGCAAACGAACAAACGAGCAAATATACGGCCCCTCCTAACCCCTAAGGCGATCGCCTATAGAGCATATAGTTACTCACCATACTACTATAATACTACTAAAAGGCAGCTAGATAACCCCGTACAGTTTTCCTTGTCTCCTCTTAACAGAGTAGTGCCCTTAGAGAGGGCCTAGTAACTAGGGCCTAGGCATAAAAGATACCTAAATATACACACATATACATCCCGCTTTTATCTTTTAGTATTAGGATAGTAGAACGGATAAATCCCCCTTACGCCTTTAATAGGCCTTAGGGGGGGGGGGAGGCAAGGCGTATATAGTAATGGTTAATAAGAGATAGTATATAGGGGGTAGTTAAGATACGGGATATAACTATATACAGCAATTAATCGGCAAGGCCTAGCTAGGACGTAGTGAACCCTAGCTTTAGATAAGCTAAAGAAGAAAGCAGTGGTTCCTAAGGAGTTTAAAACATCTAAGGAGGAGGACGTAGCTATAGGCCTATAGGGCCGCTGCTACGTACAGGCATAGCAAAATAGGGGTTTTTATCCTACTGAGGTGGCTTATAGGGTCTTTCCTTCCCCCCTAATAGCAAGGGTTTTTTCCCGTCAATATTACTTTTCCCTTATATATAGAGTAGTCTATATAGGCCTAGATAGGATCTATATTAGACGTTAATTAAAGAATCTACTATATACACGCGGTCTTTAACAGACTTTAGTAAAATTTAACTAATCTAGTAGAATTTGGTTAAAGCGTTAGAATTTATCTATTAAGTGTTTTATTAAGACATTCCTACTATAACTAAGCTAGTCCTATTATAGTACCCCCCCTTTTAGCCGAAGGTCTAAATAATTTAATTTAATTTAAGACTTATAACTTATCGCGTGTCGTGTTTTCGCGTTAGGTAGCAGTATAGGATTTTACCAATTCTATCGTTAAATAGGCTAATTAGGATTTTCCATCCCCGGGATAAAAAATCGCTATTAGCTTAGTTAAGGCGGTAAGTAGAACTAATATCTTTATAGTAGGTCTTAGTAAGGCAGATCTAACTAATTAGACAACTTTAACCGGTGGTTAAAGTTCCTTAATATCTTGTATATTACGTAATTGTATTACAAACGTTATAACGTATTTTAAGTTCTTCTTAATTTTAAGCTTCCTGCTATTATGTTTCATGTATTCGTATTAGGTAGTAGTTATTTACCTTTATATTATATCTATTTAGCTAAAATAGGCCGCAAAGAATGGTCCTTATAGAATTCTTTTACTAAGGAAGGCGCGTTGGCCTTAATCTGGTTATAGGTTTCCTAGATTTATATTTTATATTCTTCCCACTTAATAAGAAGTTTAAATTATTTAGATTATATTTTCTATTATATATTATTAATTAAGTTAATAAAGTAAGAACTGTTACCGTTATTAATAATTACAGGAGGTAGTAGTGGCACTTTATAAGTTATAGGTTTACCTTTTAAGGATTATAGTAAGTTTACGTAAAATATTAGATATATTTTTATTTTAGTTGGTAGTTTAAGCTTATAAGCATATAGGCTTAGTTTCTTCTTAATTTAGTATAGGCCTGTAAACTTTTAGTCTAGTTTCTTTAAGGGTTTTTAAGTCTTTAGGTTTCGTGTATTTAGGTAAACTATATTACCTTTCTTAAAGTCCTATATAGAAGCTTATTTTTTATTTATATACTATTTCTATACTATTTAAGCGTACGCTAATTTACTTTATAATAATTCCGTTAACTACTTTATTTAATTAGCAAAGTTATATACGTTAATTAGTTAAATCCTTTTAATTATGGGTCCTATTATATTAATTTCGGGTTATAGTTTAAATCTAAGTTAAGGGTTTTATCCGTAGGTTGCGTAGAACGGCGTTATGCCTATTAATATATTTCTTGTATTATTTGCAGTAAACTTAGCTAAAGGTAGCTACTTTTCCTAGTCGTCTTATAGGTAGGAGCAGTATATTTATAGGTATTATTCTATAATTATGTTTGCAACCCCAGTTTAACTATCTATTTCTAAATAAAATATAGTTAAGAGTTATATTTATATACTTAATTATTTATATAGGGCTTACTAGAAGTCTAAAACAAACTAGCTTCCGCGGTTAGATATTATTAAATTAGGAAGTCTATATAGCTTAAAGACGTACTTAATAAAATATTTGGCTACCGATATTATATTAATTAAGTTTATAGAAATTATATATTACATTTTTATAAGATAATTAACAACTACTATAACATTTATAAACCTATTACTGTTAGGCAGGTTAACTATAAAGTTAATTAAGATATCTTACTATCTTTATATTAGAATTGGCAACGGTTAAAGTACTCCTTACTTCTTTATATAAGAGGTCTTCCTACATATATATATTTTATATACTTAAATGTATTTTTGTATATAGTTATATATTATAGGCTAGTAATATACTTATTAGATAATCTTATAGGTCTTTATACGGCTAGGATATCCTACTATAGGGGAATAGTATATAAATTTAAGTATCTTAAATCGTAAGGGTTTAGAATTCGGAACTACTATCTTCTATTAATAGTATAACCGATTATTATAGATTTCGCATTTAGCGAGTGTAATATCTTTATATTGCCATTTCCCTATTTAAATTGCTTTTATTATATCTACTATTTAAAGGTCATTCTTATATTTGTGCTCTATTAATTTATTAATTTCTATATCCCACTTATTAATTTCTAATTTATTCCTATTAAGCTTCGCGTTTAAAAATATAGGGCATAGTTTTTTAAAGCGTTTAGGGGGTAGTAGAATTTATAATTAATTTATAATCTGTTTATTAAAGGCGTTTATAAGTAAGTCCTATAATTATTATATTAATAAGTTAGGCTTCTAATTAAGTTTGCCAGGTTAGTACGTAATCTTAAAGTTAAATTATAAAAGGTATTTAGCCTAATAAATTTAGCGCTGTGTTAATTACTTTATAGTTATAAAGTACTATAGGTTTTTATAGTCTGTTAATACACGTATTAGAAATAACAATCCTTTAAGTTTTAAATGCTATTATTTAAAGCATCTAATAATTATAAGTAGTTCCTTATTATATATCTTATAGTTTAATTTAGTAGGGGTAAGTTTTTAGGAAAAAAAAGGCTACTAGGCGTAGCTTACCATTCTTATTATATTGCGATAATACTCCTCCTAGTATATAATTAGACGAGTTTATTTTAATAATATATTTAAGGTTTAGATTAAAGTAGGTAAGAATTGAAGTAGTTATAAAATAATATTTTAGGTCATTAAAAGCTTATTTATATTTAGTAGTCCATTTAAATTTTATATTCTTCCTTATTAAGTTTACTAATAGCTAAATAATTTTTAAAAAGTAATTAATAAATTAATAGTAGAAATTTATAAATCCTAGAAATCCTTAGATATCTTATATACTACTAAGACTTTTCTAGTTTATAATTACAGCGATTTTCTTAGGGTTTATTTTAATTCCGTTATAGGATATAATTAGGCCTAAGTATATAACTTTAGACGCATAGAACTTATATTTCTTAATGTCGTATTATAAGCCTACGTCTTGTAGGCGTTTAAGGACTATTTAGACGTGCTTCTAATACTTAAAAAGCAAAGATAAATAGATTAAGATATTATTAATATACGCGGTAATAAATATATTAAGGAATTCGCGAAGTATATTATTAATATATTACTAAAATATACTAGGGCCGTTTTTTACACTAAATAGTATTACTAGGTATTTAAAAAGTCCCTATTATATATAGAAAGCCGTATACTTCTTATCTCCTTTATAAACACGGATTTAATTAAAGGTAGTGTCGGTATCACCCAAGTGCACTTATATGGCCTATTAACTGTTAAATTAATTCTTGTCTAATAGGTATTAAAAGCAGAGGATTATAAGGATCGCAGTGCCTAAGTAGGGGGCTAATAAGTCACTATAAGGATAACTAATCAGATACATAACCACATAACCTCTACCTATATATTCCTGTCCATATATTCCAACACTAGCAGTTCTTTCTTTATGCTTATGGCGCTATAGGAAGGCAGTAAGGCAGCATAGCAGTAAGGTGTTGGTTAGCTGCAGGCAGAGCAGCTAGAGGTTAATTATGTTACTACAGGTAGGAGCAGTAGAGGGTCTGTTCGTTTGGGTAGTAGTACGGTACTAGCGGCGGTAGTAATAGTGGTTAAGTATAGAGCTTATCTATCAGTTGGTTGGTAGATCGCAGGTATATTGGCGCGATTAGTATCGTAATAGCAGGCATAGCGGCGCTATTAGTTTGTTGATAGTATGTGGCAGTACGGTGCTAGCGTCAGGTGGATTGCAGGCGTAATAGTACAATTGTTTAGTTGGTAGACCTCTATCCTAACGAAGCTTAATCCTTTGGACGATAATATCCCCAAACGTGCTTATGGAGGGTAGTATTTAAGGGGAATATAGATCCGCACTTAGTATACTAAAATGGTTAATAGTCTGGCAAATATTTAAAGAGCGCTTAACCCAAAGGGAATATAGTAGAGCACTTTTTGTAGGTTTAAGGTTGCGGGGGTTTATACGAGCTTAACTGCCGTAGCTCCTTGGCTTTAGTTAACGGAGAGGGTAAAGCTGGCGGAGCTTGCGCGGACGGAGCTTGTGCAGACGGAGCTTGTGCAGACGAAGCTTGTGCGGATAGAGCTTGCGCTAGTATAGCTTATTATTGCTGTAATTACTAAACTACGCTTTGTAACTCCTTAATCTCTTCCTTTTATTCTTAATATGCCTTCTGGACTCTTTTGTACTGTCGTTAACGTAGGTCTAGAATATCCTGTGTATCCTAAATCTGTTTTTAATAAGCGGTTATAGTTAGAAACTCCCATTGGGCTTTATTGTTATAGATATTAATATAGTAAGGCCGCCTAGTGGCCGTACAGCTCCCGCTTTTATATCCTTCAGAAAGTTGAGGTAGTGCCATTAAGGGTTCGTAGCTGCCGCAGACGCCGGTAGATTCAAGAGGGTAGAGGATGGGAGCGCGCTAGCGTTATAGGCGCGCTGTTAACGTGATTTTCGACATAGTAGATCTGCAAGGAAGTAGACGGTGTCGGGGTTATAGGATGGTAGAGGGTGCCGCTGATGCAGCTGGGTTATTAGATGCTGCCGAAGCTGCTGGGTTATTAGGTGCTGCTGACGCTGCTGGATTATGGGATGCTGCTGTAACGCTGCTGTGACGCTGGAGTACTGCATGAGGCTGTTGGATGTTGGTTTGTATGCTAAGACGCGTACTAGGGGGTGGTTTGCTGCTGAGTTGCGTAGCTACGCTGGGGTACTGCGTAAAGCAGTTGGGTAGTTGGGTGTTGGGTGCTGTAAAAGCTGGTGTGCTGTGTACGGCTAGAGCGCTGCCGTAGTACTGCTGGGGTAGCTGCTGAGGTACTGCCCGAGGGTTGTTGGATGTTCGGTGCTGTTATACTGGGGGTACGGCACTCAGTAAAGAGGTCGTACTGGGGGTTGATTTGCGTGCTGTAGAATGTCTTGTACGTTGCGTATTTATATTCTAAGCTGGCTGGGGCTGGATGCTGCCGGAGCTGCTGGGTGCTGGTTTTGCTGCTAGGTACTGGATTGCTGCTTTTGGTTGAACGAAGCTGCTGGGGCGGCAGTGAACCTTATTGCTCTATAGCCAACCGGTAAGGTCGACCATCGATCAACGTCGGTATCACCCAAGTGCACTTGCATGGCCTATTAACTGTTGAATTAATTCTTGTCTAATAGGTATCGAAAGCAGAGGATCGTAAGGATCGCAGTGCCTAAGTAGGGGGCTGATGAGTCACCATAAGGATGACTAATCAGATACATGACCATATAACCTCTACCTATATATTCCTGTCCATATATTCCAACAGGTAGTAACTATATTAAGCTTTATAAAGTATTATACTTTTACTAAATAGTTAAGCGTTTCTTAAAGCAGAGGAATTAGATATTAGTTTTAAATTATAATTATATTTAGGGCTTAATAATTAATATAGAATCTTAAGCCTCCTTTAGGTTTTTTAACGAATAGTATAAGTAAGGTAAATAGTAATTAACTAGGGCGAATAAATCCTTTCTTTAGGTGCTCTTTAAGGTATTATTATATTATAAGTAGCTCTTCTTATAATATACCGTATAACGGGCCGAACTTTAGCATTATACTAGGTTTAAGTTCTATCTTAAAATCGTGCTTATCTTAATATAGGGGTAGTTAATTTACGAATTATTTCTTAAACGTATTAATTAGATTATAATATTCTTTAGGTATAAGAGGTTAGGGGTTAATATATTGCTTTAGTTTTAACGCCTTTTTAATATCTTCTAGTATTATAGTAAAGATTTTATAGTTTTGTTTTCTTACTAATAAATAAAAGGGTGCGGCTTATATTATATAAATTTTAAAGGGTTTTAATATATTATCTTTGCATTCTTTACTATAATTAGCAGTTATAACTTTATTATATTAGTTTGGAGTTTATAGTAAGGGCAATTTATATTATATTAAATTTAAATAGTTATATGCATATTTATAGGGTAAGTGGTATTTTAAGTAATAACTTCAGTAGTAGGTTATATAGAATTTTAGTATTTCTTTAACCCAGCTAATTAAAGAGTTGTATTATTTTAGCTATCCGTATCTAAGTATTACCTTATAATGCTTTAAAGGTATTATAAATAGAGAAATATATTTAAGGTATTTGTCTATCTATATCTTTATAAGAGCATAGTTAGTTAGTTTACTGTATATTATAGGTTTACTATTAAAGCCTTATAGGCCTTAGGGCTTATTAAGTTTCTTTAAATTTAAGTATTAAGTTTTTGCATAGTTTATATTAATAAAGCCTATACTAGTAGCTCCGCTATCTATAAGGATTTATACTTCCTTTTATTTTCTAAGTATTTAAATTTTACTAAGTATATTAAGGGAGTTATATTATATATTAGCGCTAAAAAAGCCTAGATACTTATACTCTTCTACTTCTTATCTTAAGGCGCGATTTAGCCCTAGGATGATTTATTTTCCAAATTAACTAAAGATAAGATGCTTTATAGTAACTAAGTATAATTTATAGAATAAGTATAACTTAAGGACCGAGAGGAGCTACGGCGGATCTTTTTAAAAGGGTAAGTTTAGTAATTTCTTTAAATATATTCCTTTTTACTATATCTAAAGCATTCTCTATTTATAGCTTATATTTTTTATTTATTGGTTTCTAAGGGTATATAGAATTAAGTGGTATTAAGGTTTATAGGGTTATATATAGGGCTTTTAGGTTTTAAAAACGGATCGCGCTTTAGAGTATATACCAGTTTTATAAAGTTTTAAACGCGAGGTATAGTTAGTTTTAGGGAATAAGTCTATTTATTATATTAAAGGTCCTTATTAATTCGTTAATATATTATAGCAAATTTGGGTAAGTCCTTTAGCAGTTCTCTACCTACTAACTATACTCTAATTTTATCTAAAATAGCTTAATAGAGAGTAGTAACTCTAGCGGCTTTATTTTAATCTAGTTTACTAATAAGGCTTAAAAATTCCGAAAAGAAGCTAGTAAAGTCTCGGTTCCGTTATTATAGGTTTTTAAGTTTAGTAATAGCTGTGTATTTACGGCTAGCGTTATTATATATTTATTTTAGTAGAGAGATAAAGATTTTAAAATTAATAAAGGTGCTATTATAGAAGAATAGGTCTATAGTTTGTGTAACGTCTTTACTTAAATAAGATATTCTATAGCTAATCTTACTAGCTTTAGTAGGGTATTAGTTATAGTTTATTAAAAGTTTAAGATGGAGCTTAGTTATAAAGGGATATAAGTTATTTTAATTTCTATTAAACATTAAAGGGTTAGGGAGCTTTTTAGATTTTATAGTAGGTATTAGGTTTATTATAGGTATAGGTTAAGCTGCCGTTACTAGTTTAGGGTTTGTATTTAATAGGTTAGGTTCGCATATAGTTATTTTAATTTTATTTATAGGTGTTGCTATTAAGGTCTCTAACGCAAGTACTTTAGCGTCGTAGAGTTCTTTATATATTGCTTTAATTAATTACTAATACTAAGCTTTTAATATAGTTCGTTACTAGGCCAAGGTATCTATAAAGGACTGTTATATTATAGTTATTTGTTCCCTAATTAGGGCTATAATAGTTAACGTAGCGGATTTAAGTTTATTTACTATTTTAAGGGTATTAATATTAACGTAACGTAATATAAGGGCATGGAGAGACTTTAGGGAAGATTTAAAGAAATAATATAAATTCTATCTAAATCTAAGGGTATATAGCTCTTGTTAAGAACAAGACGTTATATTAAGAAGAGAAGGGAATAATAAGAGAATTATATAATTAAATAGTTAGGGGCTTGGTGGTCGATGCGTGCGTATATACGCACGCAGTCTTTAACGGACTTTAATAAAATTTAACTAATCTAGCAGAATTTAGTCAAAGCGTCGGAATTTATCTGTTAAGTGTTTTACTAAAACATTCCTACTGTAACTAAGCTAGTCCCGTTACACTTTTTCCTTATTAACCCTACTAGAGAGTTTCTAGGGAAATTAGACTAAAAGGTAGTAGAAAAACTAGGTAAAAAAAGACTATAATAGTTATTTTCTTCTCTATTAGAAGTAGAAAAACTATTTAAATAAAAGGACTTATTAGGCTTTTATAAGCAGAAAAGCTTAAAAAGGCAACCCTTCTCTTACTAAGGATAATCTGACTAAAGGAGATATAGAAAAGTACCTATACTCCCTATTTTATTAGGCTTTTGCTTTTATAGAAAAAACCCCTATAAAAAGTCTATTTTAGTTTTGGTATTCCTATCTCTATCCCACCTATTTTTACTTATAAGCTAGGACTACCCCTTAAAAGAATTTTCTTCTAGGGAAAAGGGGGTAAAAAGGTAAATAAATCCACCTCTATATCGGAAAAATATTCGTAGGCTGGGTTTTAAACTACCCATTAAGTAAAATCAAATACTGCCAATTAGGTCAATTAGGCGCCAAATAGCTACAGTCGACGCTACTGACGTCGTTAACGCATCTGACGTTTTTGACACGCAGCCTACGCGCAGCCTGCGCAGAGCCTGCGCATTTGGCGCAATTGGCGAACTTAACATTTAACCTACGTGCAACTTGACAGATTTTTTTATTTTCCAATTTTCGCTTATCTTAGAAACCATAATCAAAAACAAAAATATGCCGAATCCTTACCTGTTTGAACCCTTTTTCTATACTCGCGTATGCCACCACCTATTACCTTATTATTACCTTATTTTTGAAGCCATAAGTAAACCTACTTAGTCAATTAAATAGAAATCGATTGTATAAGCTCTAATTAACCTTGATAATAACGATTTCTATATAGAAGTTAAGACCGGCGTTCCTTAACCTACTCTTTGACGCTAAAGAGTAAATTTAAAGAGATATGGCTAGATTAATCCACTAATTAAGGTAAATGGTAGGCCGCTGCTGCTTATAAATAAGGCTCTAGATATATAATATTAGGTATTATTAATGTTAATTTATTAACGCGTACCTTAGGGCCTCCTTAAATACCTCTTATATAGTCTAGACGCCTATTTTAAAGAGATGCTCTAGTTTTTATATAATAAATATAATATAATAGTGGCATAAAGTATACTGTTGGCTAGATTAAAGCGAAGGAGATAGGGTAGAAAGGTTATAAGGATAATTCTGTAATAACGTAACCTAGGCCTAAGAGACGACTAGATTGTTTAAACCTATAGCTATAGGCGCAATTAGTTTATTTTTATTAATGAATTAGCTTATAATAAGAAGACAATAGATAGGAAGTATAGGTGGGCACCTATTAATAAGCCTGCTAAAGAAATATTAGAACTAAAGAGATCTAAAAAATAGAGCTTGCTGCCAGTATATACCTAGTAGGGCTATATACCTAGTTAGTTAATATACTAAGGCTCTATTAACGGGCCGATATTTATTTAGTAGATAAAAAATAAGGTTCTTGCTTATATGCAGCCTTATTTACAGCCTTAATTAGTTTTAGTAATAGATAATGCGTTAATTTATTATAATAAGGTATATAGTAATTATAAAGGATAGGCGCGCCAACGCTACTGTTTACTTAAACCTAGGAAGTTTAACGCCTTTATAATACTGCTAGTATTAAACTTAAATATCTTCCTCCTTACTTACCCGATTTTAACCTAATTAAGGCTTTTTTTACGACCTAAAGCAGTGGCTGCGTACTTATTAATTTAAAGCTAAACTATAAAATAACTTTGGCGACTTTTTAAACCATGCGATAAAGTAATAAGGATTTAATAAAAGGGCAAAAGGCCATTTCTTATGGGTAGGAATTAAGTAGTAGATAAGGGGAGGATAAGGTCTATTATTATATAGAGCGCCTACTAATTAAGACGTTAAGTAAGGCCTCTGCTATAGCATTATAACGTTGCCAATCTATTCTAAAGTTCTCTAAGTTATCCACTATTTAATTAATAGGCCCGTATGTTAAACTAACCCTATACAGCTTTATATGGCCTATATTATTATTAAGCAGCGCGTGCTTAAGCATCTTAAAGATGTAGTACTTATTAACTAAAATTAACTCTGCTTTAGTAAAGGCGTAGACAAAAGCTAGATAACGGCTTTATAGCTATTTAATAAAGGCGCTAAGCTTACTATTTAATTGTTTAATATCGCTACGGGCGGGGCTGCTAGGTAGTAGGCTAGTAAAAGGCGTATTTAAGAGTAGATGGTAAGGACTAGTAGGCGTTTTAGAGGATAGAGTAGAATCAGATAGAGCGCTCTGTAAAGAAGGCACTAAAGAAGGTCTTATATTTAGTATAAGATCTATTATAAAACGACTATTAGCAATAGTTAGTAATATAAAAGAAGGTAGTACTGCCTATATAGCGCTCTATAACTATTATAGCGTCTACTAGTTTTACTACTAGTTCTACTGCTATATTTAGCTCTACTACTATATTTAGTTTATTAAAAGCGTTAATACCATTAGTAATAGATCCCGTTAAATAGGATTAGCTAATAACTATATAACTATAGTAGAAGCCTCTTATCGCTGCCGTCGTTGGGAGAAGGAAGCTTCATTTGTTTATACTATAAGAGTTACCTTAACGGTGCTTATAGCTGCCTAAAGACGCCTTTATATCTTTTCTATCCTCCTTATCCTATAGGTGCTTACTATACTTAATTTTTAATAGCAAGGATAGATCTAGTATATTAACCGTGGCTTTTTTCTATTTTATTACCTCTAACCAACGCGTTAAGTAGTAAGGTAGTATTAGGTAGTGCTTTAAGTTAAATTTAAGACAGTATATAATGCTGTGCTTTTTTATTCCTATAGTGCTGTTATAGGCAGTAATGGCGTTTAAGCAGCGTATGTAGATGCTTACTTTTAGCTTCTGTACGTTTACGCCGTTCAGCAGCCTCTTTCTGCATTTTAGTAGTAGTTAACGCCTTCTTTTTACTAGTAGCTTCCTTTTCTATACCTTTATAATCCTCGCTAAAGAACTCTACCTCCTTATTAGCCGCTGCTTTAATTAGAATACTTCTTACTTAAAGCGCCGCATTAATAGCCGTAGTAAAATCAGCGTCTCTAGCATTAGTAGACGCGTTAATAGGTACAGTAGCGGCTTTATATTCAACTGTAAGATCAACCCTCTATACCCTCCTTATATACTTTAACTGTGCCTTTATTATTCTATTTACTTCGCGCTATTTATCTATATTATTTACCTCTTTAGGTATTATAGGATCCTTTAGATTTAATAACGTAATAACGGCAGTTAATTAATTAAGCTAGAAAGAACAAAGACTGTAATATTTGTTAGCTTAATGTGAATTTTAGGTAACAAACTCCTAGTATTTAAAGGCTCTAAATAGGATAACTAGAACGTTGCTAAATATCTTTATAGTATTGGCGTATACGATAATATTTAGAAGAAAGGTTTAAAGATCTTTAGGCTGTTCTATAATAGGAGAAGGCGTTAGTATAGGTATAGGTTTGACAGTAAGGTCTACCTCTTTAGGCGCTTTAAAAGCGTTCTTTACAGTATTCTTAGGTGCTTTAGCTCTCCTCCTATACATTATAGCGCTAACTAAAATAGGAAACAATATAGGCTTTAAATAGCTTTAAAAAATAGACGATAGCGATATATTAGTATGGAGAATAGGTAGTAGCATACGCGAGTATAGAAAAAGGGTTTAAATAGGTAAGGAGTTGGCAAATTTCTATTTTTAATCATAGTTTCTAATATTTGATCGTCCTTTTCCGAAGCGACTGTAGTAACGCTATAAAAAAATTTACTAAATTATATTATATAGTACTTAGAACTAACGTACCTTGCCTATAGGAAGTATTATTTTTAGCTTAATAGCGATATAGAGGGTCTCTTCTTCTATATCTTGCCCTAGTTATATCTAGAAGAGGTTTATAACTAGGGCTTTTCTTTTTTTAGATTATTAGTATAGTTATCGCCCTACTTATTTTTCTAATAGGATCTACCTATAAAGATTTCTTTTAACTTCTTAGAGTATTCCTATAAAGGTACTAGATAGGTATTAGGTTAGCCTTAGAAGTCTCTTCTATTACTTAAGGCCCCTAACTTTAACCCTTTTAAAGTTCTCCTTAAGAACAGTTTCTTTAAAGCTTAGGTCTGCCCTATATTACTACTAAAGTGCCTACACTTTTAGTTACCCCCTAGCTTCTTACTAAAAGAGGTTTAATTTCTTACTATATCTTTAGCGTTTAGAACTACTCGTTTAAAATTAGTATATATAGTAATCCGCGTTAGGGCTTCTATATACTTTATTTTATTATAAATTACTAGCTTAAATCTAACTTAGATAAATCTAATCTTCTCCTCTTATAGATACTACTATCTTTATTTTTAAAGGGCTTTAAATCTATCTATTAAGTATAAGTTTCTATAAAGTTTATAAACTAGCGGAAATCTTAATGGTCTAGCTATATACTCTTCTAGAATTATTTTATATTATTATATTATATAATATATAGATCTTAGGTCTAACCCTTTAGGAAGGTCTATAGTTATAGCTATATAGTAATTTGCTCTTTATTAAGTTAATTAAGCGCAATTTAGTTTAGCGATTGGTCTTTAATCTTGCTAATAATTTAGCGTATACGCTCTCTAGTATTATCTTATATTATTAGCATTTTAAAGAAGTTATCTACCTTATAAACCCAATTGTCTAAATACTAGGCGCTAGGTTTATAACGGAGTTCTAAATTACTAAAGGCCTTAGCCAGTTAGTCTATATCCTTTTTCTATTTATTATATAGATACCTCTCTAAGTCTTTTATACCTCCTTAGGTAGGTATTAAATAACCTCTAAAAAGCCTTAGCCTTGACTAGGTTATAAAAGAATTTATCTAGCCTATATTAAACCCTACTAGATCTAAATTTACCCCTAAAGGGTTTTAATATATTTATTAGTAGTAGTAATACTACTAAGAAGAGATATACATAGGTTGGTTAAGATAGTATAGAAGGCGCTAGAACCGATTAAGCTATAAAATAAGGGGTAGCTAAGTTACGTAGCTAGTTACGTTATAAGTTTAGAATATAGAAATGTGGAAATGTGGAAATGTGGAAATGTAGAAGTATAAGAACGTGGAGGACATACTAATATACTAATGTACCGACGTACTTAGTACATTTTCTAGGCCCAATGTTGTGTATTTAAAAGACTATAGTCCCTACCTAGATAGTTCTTTTCTTTATAGTAAATCTTAGAATATAATTAGAGTTAATCTATTAAGCAACCACTCCACTAGTTATTATTACGTTATTAACTTCTTGTTTACTTATATACTTAGCCTATTAATAAGTCTACCGTAGTTCCTACTATAAGGCTTCGTTATATATTTACTACTAAGGTTATAGTATTAATAAAATTAAACAACATACTACCAAAAGTATTAGCTATAACGCCGTTAACGGTAGCAACTATATTAAAATTAGGTAACGATACTAGTATAGCAAAAGATACTAACTCTTAGTTAGTTACCGTTAGATAACTATAGGAAATAGTTAACTAATTAATAGATAATAATAAGATATTTAAAAAAAAAAGGATTAGTAGGATCGGAGCAGCTAAGGTTAAGTTACCCTTAATTAAGTAATTCTTAGGAGAAAAGTTAAAGCTTAAGGGATTCCTTATATAAATGCACTTTAAAGTTATATAGGAGGGAGTTAAACTAGGAACGCCTATAGATTAAGTTACTTACGCAGAATTGTTCTTAACAAGAAGGGCACTTAAGTAGTTTAAACTTTACCTTATAGAAATGTAAGAATATAGTATAATAACCACTAACCAGGAGATCCAGTATATGTTCTTAAATTAGAACGGGTTTATAAAATAATTAACGTAAATATTTAAAGACCTAAAGGTAACTACTATAGTAAATAGAAAGCTTTAAAACCTAGTATAAAGGACTTTAGCAATTAAGTATATAATATAGTTTTAAACGTTAGTAATATAAGTTAAATAAAATAATAAAGCGCTTATAGTATAGTATAAGTAAGGACTTAAGGTAAAAGTCTAGGACGTAATTATCCTAATAGAAAATACGGATACTCTTAGGAATTTAAGTAATTAAGTAATTAAGATTAATAATAGGATCTACTAAAGAGAGTAAACTAAGAAGGGTTAGGATAGAGTTCTATAGTTATATAAGGCGCAGGGCACGTAATAATAAAGTTAAAGTTAAAAACTATAGTATGGCGTAGAGTTAATGGACCTTAGCGGTACTAAAGAATTTAAGAAATAGAATAAGAAATTATAGAAACCTAGAGGATAAGGATTAAATAATTAAAGGTTTAAGGAGTAAAGGCTAAGCTAGGAATCTTAATAGCAGAAGACGTTTAGGCGGACTTTATAGTAAGAAAAATAGTTTAAAGAAGGAGCTTATATAAATTACGGAAAATAGGGTTATTACGTTAAAGACTATAAAAGTAGCTAGGGTTACTACGCAGTAAAAAAAATAAAACTAGTAGACAATATATATATATAGAGGGATGATAATATACTATAAGGAACAAAAGAATATTTAATTAAAAGTTTCGCGTTTTATTATAATAACGTATACCAAATTTATAAGGACGCTAAGTATAGCGTAAGCTACTAGCTATAAGAGCTAGAACTTATAAAATATAGGGGAACTAATAAACTAGTTCGCAGATCGGATATTAAGGACGATAAGTTTAATATAGGTGAAATATTCTATAATAATAAGGTAATAAAGGCAGCTTACTAAAAGCATATAGACCTTGGAGATATTATATAAGAGGTAGAGAATAATTCTACTATAAAATAGGGAATATTAGTAGGGATTAAGACCCCGCTAGATATAATATCTATTACTTCGTAAGATATAAGAGAAGTAGGATAGTAAACCACTTTAGTACTTAATAAAGGCAAAAGGCCAAAAGCTTAAGACTCTTAAAATGAGATATAAAATAACTAAGATTCTTAAGATAAAATAAGGTAAGCTTAAGGACCTATAATAGACAATAATCAATAGAGCAGAGTAATAGCTTAGTTTAGTAATATATAAATAAGCTTAGGACGAAGTTTCCTAAAAATATAAGATTCTTAAGACGAGATAAGTAAGATTTAAGACTCTTAAGATAAAATAAAAACACTAGTAAAGCTAAGCTTAAGACGGAAGCAAGCTTAAAATTAAGAATCTTATAGGATTAAGATTTCGGCAATAAAATAAAGACTATTAAAGAAATTACGAGTAAGGCTTAGCAATCGGATTAAAATATTAATACTAAGATTAAGAAGTAAGAAGACTTTAAGGATCTATTTATAAAATATAAACTAAAAGAAACTATAAAAGAATTTAGATAAAGAATTATCGCATAGCAAGAATAGAAACTAGATAAAAGATTTAGTACACTAGGTTGTATAAGGGACAGAGCACTAGTACAAAAAATTACTAATAGGCCTAGGGTAGGCATACTAAGAGCTAAGTGGCTTATTAAATTAGAGAATAAAGAGGATCTAGGGATCCCTACTAGATTTAAAGAACAATATATAAAGGGCTGTTATAACGTAATAATAAGAAGATACTTCCTTATAGATAAACAGTATACACTCTAGTAGCTATACTAAAAGTAGTATAGACAACAACATAATAATAAGTAGGAAGATTTTTATATATAGTTAGATAAATAAGTTATCTAGGACTACCCCATTATAGAGAAGGCTATAACTTATATTAAAGGAGCCTTAATTATAATATTAAAAGATCTAAAGAAATAATTAAAGGACTAGAGAAGCGAGAAATATATCTTAGTACCTATAAATAAAGTTATAACATTTAGATTAATATAATAAAGGTTTAAACTTAAAGATAAAAATAAGTTAAGAGTTAACCTAAAGTACCTAGCATATTATACGCTATTATGGATTATATACGTGGATAATATATATAAGATACACAAAAATCTAAAGGAAAAAAATTAAAAATACTTTATAAGGATATATTAGGCGCTAGAGGAGTAATAGTATAGAAATGTTAAGTATATACACAGCTAGCATCTAATAAAAGTTTAAAAGGAAGGAGACTTAATACTTTAACTAGGAAGATTCCTTATAGAAGAATACTTAGACGGATAATAGTAGTAGGAATACTTAGAAAATATATATCTATAGTATATTAAAGACAAAAAGTAAACTAGGTATTAGCTAAAAAGTAAGCTAAGTATAATAGAATTAAGTAGCTAATAGTTAGGAAAAGTAAAGGCCTATAGAACTAAAGGAAGCTAGTAGTAGAGCTTTAGACCCTTAAAGGAATTTAAGGATAATACCTAAATTTATAAGTTAAATGGTAAGATTAGCAATTTAAAGTACTAATAGATAGTAGAGTAACGCGGAACTATATCTTACTAATAGTAGTTAAAAGAATGGGATTACCTTATAGATAGAAGGAGCAACCTTATCTATTAGTTATAATTTTAGGAGATCTAATAACCTATAAAGAAGGGATTATTAATCTTAAAATAGGACCTATTTAGATAACCATTAAAGGAAGATAAATTAAGATATCTTTTAATATCCTACTATTAGGACGGGATAAGGCGGTATTAGGAATACCTTAGTTATAGGAGTATAACCTAAGGATTAATTGGATTATAGGTTAGGTTAATATTAGAAATACTTAATAATATAAAATATAATAGTAAACTAAATTAGTATAGTACTAAGTTAGAGTAATATATAAAGAGACTAAGTAAAGCTTAAGTTATATACTAAAGAGATACTATAAGTATGGCAAGAAATTATAGAGTCTAGAAAGTAAAAGGCTAGTAGATTATATAGTATAGGACTATAAGATAGAGTTAAAACTAGGAATAAGTCTAAGGTTCTTTTTAACCTATAAGCTTACCTAAGAGGAGGTAAGCGTACTTAAAGAGTTTATCTAAGAAAACTTATAGAAGGAATATATTAGACTATTATAATTATTAGTAGGTTATCTAGTACTATTTATACTAAAGAAAAACAGAAAACTTAAACTATATATTAACTATAAACAGTTAAATAGTATTACTTAAAAGGATAGGTATCCTTTACCCTTAATTAGCGAAATCTAGGATTAGATAGGTAACGCGCAAATCTTTATAAAAATAGATCTAAGATGGGCGTACCATTAAATTAGAATTAAGGAAGGCAATAAATAGAAAGCAGCCTTTAGATTAAGAGAAGGACTATATAAACCATTAGTTATGCAATTTAGATTAACGAATATATTAGTAATGTTTTAGAAACGAATTAATAGTGTATTAAAAGAACACCTTAATAAGTTTATTATAGTATACCTTAACGATATTATTATCTACTTAATAACTAAGGAAGAACATAGGGAATACGTTAAATAGGTCTTAAAGAGACTATAGAAAGAATAAATGCTAGTAGCAATTAAGAAATACGAGTTCTTTATAAGGAAGACCGATTTCGTTAGATTTATTATTAAACTAAGTTATATTAGTATAGACCTAAAGAAAATCAAAGCTATAGTAAATTGGTAAGAACTAGAGAATGTAATATAATTAGGGTTATTCTTAGAGTTTTGCAACTACTATAGAAGGTTTATAGCATAATAGTTAAAGAATATTAAACTATTTACTAGGCTTATAAAGAAAGAGGAACTATAAGTATAGGGAGATAAATAAAAGAAGCTGTTTAAGAAATTAAAGGAATTGTTTATCTAAGAGCTAATTCTTAAAATCTACTAACTAAGACTAGACACGGTTATAGAGACAGATATATTAGATTACGTACTAGGAGTATATTTACTATAGAAGTATAAGAATATATAGCATCTAGTATCGTATTATAGTAGAAAGATAATACTACTAAAGTTAAACTATAACGTCTATAATAAGGAGCTATTAGGTATAGTTATAGTACTTAAAAAATAGAGAGTATTCTTATAAGGCGCAGAAAAACTATTTATAGTTAAGATAAATTATAAGAACCTAATAGGGTTTTTAATAATAAAAGAACTTAACTAAAGATAAGTTAGATAGGCGAAAATGCTTATAGAATACTATTTTAAAATCTAGTATACTAAAGGAACTAAAATATAAGAGTAGACGTACTTAGCAGAAAAGTTAAACTATAGAATAATAAAAAGCTATTAGGAGCAATGCTATACAGAGATAAGGATAGATGGATTAGATATAATTACCCTAAACTAGTAGCAACTTAAGAGGATAATAAATTAAAAAGAGTCTACAAGATACTAAAGAGCTTTTAGGTATAAAGAATTCTAAAAATATAGCTAAAAGATCTATAGATGGATATATATAAAAATTAAGAAATAAAGTATATTCTAAAAAGCATAGTAGAGCATTTTATGGGAGATTTCTATAAGGGAATAACTTAAGGATATAATAGAGCAATAGGCCTAGTGTTAAGACTTTAAGAAAAATATATTATTAACAGAATCTAGAATATTATAAAAAAAGTAATAAAAGAGTATTTAAATTGCTAAAGGAATAAACTAATAAGGCATAAGCTATATAGAGGGCTATAACCTATTAAGATACTAGAGAGACTATAAGAGGTTATATTATAGGACTTTATTATTAAGTTACTAAAGTTAAGAGATTCTATTACCGGATAAGAGTATAATATAATTTTAGTAATAGTAGATAAGTTAACTAAATAGGGCTACTTTATAGCATATATAGAAGAAATATTAGCAAAAGATATCGCTAAAATCTATATTAAAGAAGTGTTTATAAAATACGGAGTACTAAATAAGATTATATTAGATAGAGACCTAAGATTTATAGCAGTATTTTAAGAAGTGTTCTTAGTAGAGTAAGGAGTTTAAGTAGTAATTTTTACTATATATTACCCGCAAACAGACAGTTAAATAAAAAGATTAAATTAGACACTAGAGCAGTATCTAAAATATTATATTAATTACGCACAGAATAATTAGGTATCGCTATTACTACTAGAATCTTGTTATTAGGGAAGACGCAGCCAGATTTAGAGGTTCCTACCCCCCGTTTTAGGAGGCTGTTTCTCCTCGCTTAGACCCATATCTATCGCCGCTTTTACAACATACTAAGCGTGCCAAGGGCGGCAGGGTCTCCCTTACCCACTAAACCTAGAAGCGCACGTGCAGCCCTATAACACACCTCTTAAAGCTCCCCAAATATCCCTTAGTAGCTATTTAAGAAGCTATAGACGTCCGCCGCCTACCTAATCCAGTTTCCACCTTCGTCCTCATCCTCCGCTAAAAGCACTACCCTCACCTAACGAAACCTCCCTTCTACACTACGCTCCTTTAACCCTTTTCCCACAGTAGCTACATATGCATTTTCCCCTACTATTATATCGTTTACTTCTAATACTTAATTTCTAGGTTTTTACTTATGGGGTTTTTTAGCCCTATCCCGCTTTTAAGAACGCCTGTCTCCCATAGAGCCTTTTTTAGCGTTCCCATTAACAGCAGTCACTCTTAAGCTAGCTTCTATATATAGGCAACTAGCAGCTGCTAAAGCACTAAGACACCACACGTTTAACCACTATACCCTCTTAAAGCAAAAAATAGCAAAATATAGATTTAGCCTTTAGCTCAGACCTTAAACTAGGCAAGCCGTCTTATTCTAAGCCAGCTTCGGACTTAGATTTAAGCTCTAACTCTAGAGCTAGGGAAGACGCCAAGTCCAAGGGGGAATATTTGCGGTAAAGGATTGCGTATTATAAGGGTTAAGGAAGAGTAAAGTTAAAACGGAAGCCCTAGTCTACTTCTCTTATTAAGTATAAGTTCCAGAATTAGGAAAAGTTCGTTTATATTTAGACTAAAATTCACCTTATAATACTAACAATTTATATTTAGGTTCTACCTAAAAGTTAAGTCTAACCTAACTGAGGCCCTTTATTAGTATATAGCCAACACGTTTAAAACATACCTCAAATAGCGCGTAAAGAATTCTCGAATTAAGAAGGAAAGCGTAATTAAGGCGTACTAGAGACGAATTCTATGCGAATTTATAGATATAGCAGGCTATAGTATAAACAATGGCGCAGAACTTAATATATAAGATATAGGGCAATCTTCGACCTTTAAAAAAAAAAACTTAGCTAATTTATTATAGTGGATTCCAACCTACTTAACGCCAATATACGAGCTAGATACGTTGGAGAAAGAAAAGCATATAATATATATGCAAAACTTATATATAATTATTAATGCCTATTAGACAATAAACGCGAAGCCTTACTATAGTCGTTTTCGAGTGCAAATAGGAGCAATCCTCCTCCTCTCTAGTGCCACGGCAATAAGACCCTAAGCTCTTATTAAAAGTTTAAGCGCGAAAGGCTTTAATAAAGCGCTTTTATATAAATATATCATAATCCTAAAAGTTCGCAATGCGAAAAACTTTAATTAAATTATAACTGTCGCCCTTATAAGTCTTATATATATTAAGAATTCTAAAGGCACAGGTAGACGGTATATAGCGACGCTAATTAAAGACGGCGCGAATAGCGCTAATAGACCTATAGTAAGAGGTTCATTTTCCGTCTTAAAAGCATTCTAGCTTTTTATATTCTATCCTATTTTATAAGCCTTGCTATCACAGATAATATATTTTAACGCTATTACACTTTACTAAAAGAGATTTTTAAACTTAAAATCCTAGCGAATAAAGAGAGTTTTAAAGTGAAGTTTAAAAAGCAGATAGAGGAACGACCCATTTTTTAAGATATTAAGATAATGGCTAGTTATAGGGGAGTGTTAGACACCAAAGCATTCCCTTACCAGAAATGCCGCGATCACTACGTATAGTTAGGCCGAGTAGCCAGGTTTAAATAATTACTTAAACTTTACTAGCTGCAACAAGCGTCCGGAAGGAAATTAAATAGTAAGTGTCTAATTTAATATAAGTGCATCTATTAACTAACCTTTCTAGCTACCTTTACTCCAAAAGAGCGAAATTAGATAATAGGTTATTACGGCGATACCTACCAACGGTTTTATTTACCTAATTTAATTAAGCGCAATTTCCAGTTAATCTACTTTGGGACTCTATCGCAGGACGACCTTATCCAACATACTGTATAGATAGGGATTTTAAGGGATAAGCGGGCCCCTATAGGTCTAACTAACGAGCAGAAGCTTAAATTCCAGTTAAAACTTAATTAACACCCTAATATTTTACAGCTTTATAAGAAACGAGAGCGATATAAGCAAAAGATTAGGAGCTAAGGATATTATCCTATTAACGCCGCAAAGGGAATAAAACTATATAACTGTTACAATAAAGCTAGACGTAAACTTTATAGTATTACAAACGTCCTACGCAAACAAAAAGAGGACTAGGTTATTCTCGATTTTTATAACGCCATTAATAATTACAATATTAAAAGACAGCTTAGTAGTAGCGTTAGGACGGATATTCCCACCCGTTTAGCTATATAGTATAAATTTCGCGAATATACTGCTATTGCTAAACTGCTGTCTTAGCCGCTAAACGAGCTTAAAGAAGGGCACGCTATAAAACTCTATATAAAGTTTATCCATAATCTCGTTAAGTATTATAATTAATAAGAGAGCTAGTAGAATGGGATCCTAAGCAAGGCTATCGGACTTTAACTTAGGTCTGAAGTAGACCAAAGTATAGTAGGCGTAAAAAAAGGTGCAAGTGACACTAATACTGGTACCTATTAATAGGCAAAGCGGCAGAAAGAATATATTAGCTTAGACTCGCCTTTTTAAGAAAACCCAAATAAGACGTAGAGCGCGGTCCTAATTAAGGAAGAGGGTATCAAAATAATATAGCTGCCGCATCCTATAACGTTTACTAATCTTATTTACCTTATCTATATCAGCAATAACCAACTCTTAACGCTAAGGCAGACCCGCCTATTTATAAAGAAGGATACACTATAGAAGCATCTCAATAATCACGTTACAGAAGAAGTATTTAGGCAGAGGTTCCGCTATAAGCATCCTTATTATTTAGAGTGGATTAAAGGACTCAAGCATTTTAAAAATCACGCAGCCCTTATATATAGCGTATGGCATCCAATTAAGAGGCACCGCTAGGTAAGTCGCCTTACTTATGCGAGAATCCTATACTAACCCTCTAGTACTAATAGAAAGGTATATAACTGGTAAATTCAGAACCATACGCTTAGTATACATAAAACCTTTTCTTAATTATTACGTACTTATCTTATTATTCTTTATCGCTTTTTATTTATTTTAGTCTGTTATTATTTAGTCCTATTCTAGTATTTAATAGAATAGATAGAGATCTTGCGAAACCAGTATACCTTAACCAGCGGATCGATCTTATCTAAAATTTTACAAAGTTATGCTTATATTAAGAGGCTCGGCAACGGAATACGCCTCCTAATACGTTAAAAGGGATCGCTATAAAGTATACGACGTTTATTACTTATATAGTTATATTATAGAAGAAATAAAGTGAAGTGGAATGAAATAGATGCGATTAATATATTGATATCCGGCTTATACTACACTATCCTATAAGGTACATATCAGTCAGGGATTGGCTGGGGTTGTTATAGTGACATAATCCCCTATTCATTTCATTCCATTTCATTCCATCTTTTCTCATCAGCCTTCCGAATGCAAGCTATACGGCAATCTCACAGCTAAGATACACGCAGACAATATACCTCGTTTCGCTGCTATATATCCTACAGCACCCATCTTATATACTACACGAATGATGTAAACCGGCGATTGGTATATAGGTTATAAGACGCGTCGTAGACAAAATGGTATATACCCCACGACTTAACTCCCTCCTACTCGTCAATATAAGACGTATATCTAGCTCCTACACATAACTAGGACCGGAACTAGGCCCCAGCATACAGCCCTATACTTTAAGCCTATTACTTAGCTTAGAGTTAGGAGGATATTAGTATAATCTAGTACTCTAGTACTTACCAGCTCAGCTATCTAAACGCCTCTATGCCTATAATAGCCCACTAATGAACTTTTTTATAGGTAATTAGCGTTCTATTCTCATCTTCTAGGTTATTTAAAGCCTCTAATTTTAGACCTACGCATACTTTCGCACAAATCTCTTTACTCTTCAACATTTTTAGTCTTTTAATTTGTCCATATTAAGGTCAAGGATACGGTATATAGTCAATTAAAGACAGTCGTACGCTCGGCTCTAAGAACACTCCCCTAGCGTTTCTAACATCCTCGAAATTATATCCCTAGCAATGTGTTCCGTGTATAATATATAGAACGATTACCAGCCTTTATGTATAAGTTTTTATAGCTTTATATATTGCAGCTTATCTAGCTTCTAACGCTAAAATAGAGTAAAATCTATAATAACTAGAAGAGGGAATTCAAGAAATAACGCGATATTATTCACTCTTATTTTAAAGGCCATAGGTTAATAACGGACAATAAAAAAGATAAGGCTTTCCAAAACCTTATTAATTACTATAACGCTTATAACAATCCAGAGAAAGTTTAATATTTAAAGGAGATGCTGCTTAACCTCCAATAAGAGATATTTACCAAGAAAATATTATAGGAAGGATAGGAGACATTAAGACATGGAATTTAGGTATACTATAGGCCTTAAGAAGCTCCTGGATGTGACTTAGTAATAATATAGCGGTGCTCAATAAATCATCTCCCCCGTTATAGCTGAATGTGCAATATAACTTTTGTTCAATTTATTTAAAGGGGCATTATCGCCAGGTATGTCGTGACATCATCACTTCAAATACTTGTTTTCTGTAGCCGGAAAACCCTCCTTCAAAGCAACTAAAACCTGCCCCTTACTAATTTAGGCATTCTATTTTAGTGGGCGGAACACCCAGGTGCCAAGACTAGCCCCTAACTATTAGTGCTAACAGTAGGCCTAAAAACAGGTCCCATAGGCGCTGGTTTTTTTTTCTAGGTAGGATAATAGTGCGGGAGAATCTAACTCTATAAGCCGCAAGGGCTAAATCGCTTAAACATATAACAGCGAGCTAAGGTAAAACCAGAAAGCTCTAATTAGGGATTACTCTAAAGCGGACTAATCTAAAGCGTAGCGCCCTCTAAACGTGTAGCTAGGATCTTAACGGATTTAGCGGCTGCGGCTTAGGTTCTACAAGCTAGGAGGTCGTAGGAGCTAGGGGCTTATAGGAGCTAGGGGATCCTATAAGCTAGGTAACCGTACAAGTAAAGTAGTCTGGCCTAGCGCCCTCTAATTAATGCCTAGCGTGTAAATAGGGTATTAATGGGTTTAATAACTTTGCGGCTTTAATCCTGCGAGCTAGGCGATCCTACAAGCTAGATACTTATAGGAGCTAGCCAATCCTACAAGCTAGGTAATTATGCGAGCTAGGTAATCGTGTAAGCTGGCTAATCCTACAAGCTAGGTAATCATGCGAGCCTAGTTCTTATAGGAGCTAGGTAATCCTGTAAGCGGAGTAATTATGCGAGCGGGGTAATCATGCGAGCTAGGCGATTGTGCAAGCTAGGCGATCGTACGAGCTAGGCGATCGTGCGAGCTGGGTAATCGTACGAGCTGGGCGATTATACGAGCTGGGCAATTGTGTAAGCGGAGTAATTATACAAGCAGGGTAATCTGATCTAGCGCCCTCTATTAACGCCTAGCTTGTAAATAGGAAGCAAATATTAGGAAAATATCAAAACTATAAAAAAAGGAAATATATAAGTCCCAGATCTAGAAATATTGAAGAAGTTCCTACATAAAGACTCCTATAAACTTTACAACAACTCGAAGCCCCCTTACACATACTTAGAGAAGTTCACACGTAAACAGCCCTATAAGCGAAGCTATAAGTCCAAGCCCCCTCACGTAACCTAACCACCCCTCCCCACTATACCAGAATAGATGAACAATCGCTATATATAATAAGCAGAGAAATAATTTAAATAAAAAGAAAGCACTATAAAATAGCATATTTATATCCTTAAGGTATAAATCTATAAGTACCTTAGTCTTAAACACGACTAATACTTACTAAGGTGGCATGCGTCCTAGGTCTATAAGAAAATTAAAAAATCCTAGGTCGTTAGCGTAGATTTGCCTTCTATTATTGCTTTTAAGGTAGTGAATAAATTCATCCAAGTAAAAGTATAGATTATCGCAAATACTTTGTAGCTCGCTATAAGTTAAGCGGGTAGAGACTCTAGTAGGAATGGTAAAATATTGTTTTATTTTGCGATAGGCTAAATAAAAAGAGGCCAAAGTTTTAACCCTTTTACTAGCTTTTATTAGAAATCTTCTTTACATTTATATCCTATACTTATAGATTTAAGACTATAAAGCTAAGGCCACCGTATCCAACCGTCGCCTATATAGCCTCGTTGCTTAACATCTCTTTATTACTGTCTACCCCTATTTCTTAATCCTTAGTGTTGAAGTTATCGTCACACATTGTTTTTGCGTCCTATTCTTTATTCTTATTACTTAAGTTACTTTCCTAACTAGTCCACACCTCTACGTTGCCGTTATTATATCTAAAGTTGGTTTCTCCATCCATAAATGCCCACTTACTAGCTAGTAATTCAGGGATAGTATACTTGTAGATACTTGGGGGTTGCGGGATACTATTTAAGGAGTCGTAGTTAATGCTATTAGGATATAGAATAAGTCTGTAGACCTTTAAGTACCGAATACTCAGCGCCTTAAATAAAAGATCTCCCCTAACGCAAGGCAGATTAATAGGAGTTAGTATACCGCCTATATGAGGCGGAGCGCTTATAAAGGGCTTAGCTAGAATGCCAATTAAACCACTCCAGAGGCACTAATACCTCCTTTGCCATAGATAGGGGGTTAATATACAAGATTGACTAGCTAGGATAAGTCTACTGCTTAGGTAGTGTCTTGCCCCAAAAAGGATGGGCGTTAAAAGTGGATTATATATACTATTCCTGCTAAGGGAGGCGTTATTAGGGGTCATTGTTAACTTCTAATTCTAGTTTATAACTTTATACAAATATCTCTAAACCCTGCTAAGGCATGCGGCGTCCGTTAGGGATCGTCAGCTATTTAAATTTAGTAATAGCTTAGCCAATAACTACTCCGAATAATGCCTCACTTATAGATCACTCTAGGCACCTATAGTCTCGGGCACAGACGATACGTGAGCTAAGAGTAATCATAGCCACTAAATATTGTACTATAGACACTACATGAAGTGGAAAAGGGCGGCTGGTGTGCTCCGCCTTTCCCTTCTGCCTTCTGTCCTAACTCCGCCCCGGGAGAAAAATGAAATATAAACGTTATACCCCTGGTTCTTATATGCCATTAAATCGACTTGCCTTTAAATCTAACCTCTTAACTATATATCCCTTACCATCTTTATAAGAATACTAGACATTATATATATTACCTTAACTAAGCTTAGATATATTGCTAATATAACCTATAGGTCCTTAATCGGTACTTATAAAAACATTACAATATGCTATCGCCCTAAAGATAATATACCTATTTATTAACTTACTGAGAACCTTAAATTATCTCAGAATTACATTAACAACAAAGATATAGTATTTGTTAGTAGGGAGAAGAAATAGTCGCAGCTTTCCGACCCTATGTAGAAATAGATGCCTTGTACGCCTGCTTAAACACCTAATGACGTTAATTCTTATAAAAACGATAACAATACGAAGGGCGATATATAAGAGGATATGGAAATGTACCCCAATTACCTTAAGGGACTAGAAGGCCATGGTAAAGCAGAGGCAAGCCTATATAAGCTAATAGAGGACAATAGCAAGACCAAGATAAACTCGCCTTAACTAAAAGAGAACCATATTAAAGGCTTATCCCAGCCGACGGATACTATCGTAGGTCCTAAATATGTGTCGCCGGTACCTCTAAGTACGTTTATAAAACATCTATATATTACTTAGCAATACTAATAATTAAGTAGAGAATGGTTCGGCCAATTCTACAACCTTTCTTAGAGTTATAGCTCCTCTACGTAAAGCATTAACAATTTCCAATGCTACAATTTTAGACGGACAGCTAAAGTATCTCTTATTATGGTTACCAACTTGCTATATAATAAAGGACTTAAAGCGTCTCCAAAACCCTAGATATAGATATATTATATCCACGTTTAGTCCTGTCGCAGTAGTATACTAGTATCCTACCTAGGTTTTACCCGCGGGTATACTGTATAAGAGACTTATATTATTCTATACTAAGAATCCATATCACCTCCATCGTCATGCTAGGATACATAAACCGCTTAAAGATGTTATAATAGAGATAGCTTAGAGAAGTAAGCAAAGAGACTAACTAGGAGAGGCGCTAGACAATTAATTAGAAGATCTATTAAGGGGAGGGACACGTAAGAGAAGGTTAGATTATACCGTAAATAGAGCCTCCAAAAAGCCAAAGAAATGAGAAATTTCTTATAAGAAAAGACTTTTGTAATCACGTTTTTATTTTCTAGCGTTAAGAATTAAGGCATTAATTAGGATTTCCTTAGCTTAGTATTATTTTTCTATCTAGTTACTTCCATATTAAGAGTATCTCATTATTGTTTATATATACGTTAGGTTGAAGTTAAAAACTTATATTACAGTAAGCTTAATAAGCGGAAGGCGTATTATATAATATAAGGAGAATTACTACCTAAAGCTATAGATCATGGGTGCTCTATATTCTAACTTTATCAGAGTAATGTAGTTTAAAGCGCCTTGGCAAGAGGCGGGACAGAAAATCTATAAGCATTTAGGGCGGAAGCTGATTTCGCTAGCGACTATATAGCGGGACTAGTTAACCATGGTCCAATAGCGCTGACGAAGAATACGCCAAGCATTATTACAATCTAGTGATTAGTATAAGTAGCAAATACTAAAATATCTGCGTTACTGCTCACGCTAATCTAATTATAAGCTGGCGAGCCTAGCAGCGTAGGTGATGCGGGCCATTAAGATTACGCGGCCGTTAGATTTATGCGGCCATTAGATTCTAGCAAAGGTCAACCAAAAAGTAAATCGCTTAACGTGGGAAGGAAAGGTATTGGCAAATGTTTTGCACCAATATATATGTAACCTAAAGAAATTCTAAGGAGTCTTAGATAACCTTACACTCAAAATCATCTAGCTCGCACTATTACTTGCACCATTACTTACACTATCAACCTTCACCCAATTAACCCTCCATAGCTTCGCCTTTAACTAATATTTTAAGACGTCCGGTATAGGTTCTTATCCAAACTCGCCTAGCCCAACTTTAGAAAATTTATCCTTCCATTAACTAGGCCGATACCAAATTAATTAAAAAACTATTAGTTAAAATGACCGGCAGCGTTAAAACGACAAATATATACTATCTTATTACAAGGATATCGGATAGGAAGAGATCGGGACGAGTAGATATTGTTTTTAACTATAGTATATATCTAAACGCGCATCAACCTTAGGTTATAGCTTTTAATGTAAAAGTTGGCGATTTAAGTTTAATAATTACGGAACTTTTTAATCTAGCTATATGGCCGAAGGTAAACGAGATAGTAGAGTAGTAGAGGGTAATAAATCTTAAACATAATGTCGATTTCCCAAGTCGAACAGATATTTAGAGGGAAGGACGTATTACCCTCTTAGTAAGTGTCAACGTTTATTTTAAAATTTAAATACTAATATCTTTAATAGTCTTAGGCATCCGCATTATAAGCTTAGTATTATTAGCAACCAACTAACACCTAATAACCCACCTATCTATTTACCCTAAATCATTACTGCTACCTCCCTTTTCCTAGCTAAACTAATAACCACTTATATGCCTAGTAGAGAATAATTTCTCAATTATATATATTAACTTTCCTATTATCCATCTAATTTGCGGACTGAATTTCTACGCACCCCCCGAGATATAGTTTATTTAAAATAGCTTTAGTAAAATTTAAAATTGGCTAAAGGGAGCTACGCGCGGAGCATACTCTTACCTGCTTAAAGTTAGTACGTACTGTTTTAGGTGTAGCATATATAACCCACTTAATTATCGCTTACTAATAAGCTTAGTAGTGTTTCCAATAAATAATCACAATGCCTAAGTTATGGGGTCCCCTCTACCCACTATATACTTAGGCAGTGATATGGATTATCAATATCATCCCGACACTTCTTAGAAACATCGCGGTCTGCATATCCACATTAGGCCTATTAGTAGGTTATTATCTAATATATAGTACGCTGCTGCCCAGCAGTTAGTATACCCTATTTTAGAAATCCCCCCTGCGTTAAGCTTACCCAAATTAGAAATTATAGTAAACTCTATTATAAATGCTAGTCTAGGCGTTTAGGGGTTAATAAGAATTTATTCTTAGAATTAGAATAGTTTAAGAGTACCTCGCGGGCATTTATATTATTTCCACAACTGCTTAACATAGATTTCTTAGCAGCACCATTTAGATAAAAACGGCTGCAGTAACAGTGTCTTAAGAATATGCACTGAAATATTAGGACTATTCTACTTTTAGATTCAGTTAGGCGTTTAAATTCAGCAGATTTACATATCCTAATGCGGACGTCCGCACAGCGGAAACACCGGTAAGATCATTTCGGCCCTACTAAACGCCTAGCCTTACGCCTCTTCGCGCACGCCAGCGCAATAGAAACGCCAAACTAATCCTAACCCGTCGCGACGTTAGAGTTCTTAGGGCATTAGGTATCACTACCGAGTGTACGATAACCGCAGAGGTTGGGCCATAGTTTAGCAGCCTAATAACTCATTACGAGTTAAACGGGGCGGAAAAATAAACCAACGGAAGATAGTGGGGCATATATAGGACTGAACCCGCGCGTTACCCGTCCTTTCCTCGCTTTTTCTTACTTATATACATTAACTTACTCTCCCTAGACCTTAGAATTAGAAGTTAGTTGGTACACATAAGTCTATATATACGGTAGCGTAAAGGTATAGATTTTATGTTATCTCTAGAAGAGCCTAATTTAGAGGCACATTTTAGGCCCTATCCTCTTAGCGGGATATCCATAGTGAAGATATCCTCTCAGGATACCCCCACTAATCCTATAGTAGAAGTAAGCCTTATAACACCAACAATTAAGTGGTAAGGCGGCAACATTTTAATAAACCCCCGCCTTTCATTACGTCATCATAGGCTCTTAGTCCCCGCTCGGATTTTTTAAGTACCTTTAGCATCTATAATCCTCCACTTTCTTAGCTACGAGGCTATAATCTTATTACTCGAGCCTATCCATAACTATACAATACCATTAGAAGTATATTCGTATCGCGAAACCTTCTAGGGTTATCGTTAACCTATAGTTCTCCACTATAACGGGCTATTAACGGAGTGGCGATTAATATGCGGTCTTAGCAAAACCGGAACGAATTACCAATGGCATAAAGAGTAAGTTAGCAGCTAGTTATAGCCAGAAAACGGGTAATAATCTTAGGTGTAGTAAGAATAAATATATAATTAACCGTTGTTAATTAGAGACTAAGGATATAGCTAAGATTTTTATAGCCTCTTATACTAAAACCAAAGCGCGCAGCTAGACTAGAAGTCGGAAACGTAAAAGGAGGAAACGGAGCTAAAAGAAAGCACTACTAGCAGGAGACAATAACTTCCTACCTAAAGAAGCTCACTTAGAGGCCTTTAAGTCTGCTAGACTTCCTATAAGAGGGTTTTAGACAATATCGCAGCGAAATCAAGCTAGGCTTATTAGGCAGTTAAAGCCTAAGCCTAGAACTAAACAGATTTCTTAGTTAGTAATATATATATACTTTATAAACAATCTTACGGGATAAAAGGGCGGCCTTAGCCCGACTTATTCCCAACTTATTATCACATTTTAATAAAGTAGCCCTTTATGCGAGAATTGTCCGCTAGGGTCTACTTATCTATAGTCCTCCAAAAAAAAAACCTAGATATCCGCGTCTCTTCGAGACATTCCAGACCCTATCCTCTTGCTAGGGATATCCGCAGCGGAAATATCCCTTAGGATGCTCTGAGATGGTTAAGTCAGGGTGTTTTACTCCCCGGCATAAGGTAATAGCGAACCACTACTCTAAGTACACGTTATGGTATAATGCAGGATTAAGGATATTTGCTACATAAGCGTACAGTATCTAAGCTATAATGCGATATTATTATCTCTTTAGCTACTTCCGTTAAAGACTTATATAATAGCTCTTTTGCTACTATAGTGCCTATTGCTTTGCTCGGAGATAGCACCTAAAAATCCCTAAAATGCCCTTATTCCGTATGCTGCTTGGCTCGCTTCTTAGCCTAGTAAGCCTTTTACCTTAACTTCTTCTATTTTTACCTCTAATTATATATTTACTAGGAGCACCTAGCCTATATATAAGCACTCTATGGCTTAGGCTGTATTGGGATTTAGCTCTATATTTATAGCGGTGTGGTTGCTTTTCGTAGGCTAAAGCCTATTAAACTCCGCGTCTAAGTTAGAGGCGAGCGACCTAGAGCATAATAAGGCGTTTAAGGAAGTAGACGCTATTTTAAGCGGCGTATGTATAACCCACTAAGTCTAATAGAGTAAGCACTTGGCCAGCTTATTAAAGGTTGCAAAATGGCAATGTTAAGCGCTATTCTGCTTATAAGCGGAAATAAGAAGCTATAGGCGTAAAACTAGCGCTAGAAAAGGAAGAGGGCAAAGCGGCGCATGTATATAGCTAAGGGGGGTGTTCTAATAGGAGTAGAGGGCCTATCTTGTGTACAACCCGCCCAAACTAGGCGTAAGGGGCCTATAGCAGATGCAGCAGTTAAGCGGCCGCAACGCGCAATACGTAAGTGTAGTATGTGCGAATTAACAGAATATACAGCATGTACGTGCCCCAGCGCAGTTAGAGGGGAAGCCGATTTTGCAAGCGGCTGCGGTATTAAGCCAAATGGCTCAATGGTCTTAGTGTCTAAGAGTAAGTGTAAGGACTAATATTTTTAGTTCTGGCTTAAAATGCGATCCTAGAGACTATATATCGATTCCGGTTTAGGACACAGGCCAATTAACCACTATAAAAAGGGCGTAATTCTGAAAACCGGATCCGGTTCTAAGAACTAGATCCTGTTTTTAGGAAATAGGTTAATTAACCGCTATAAAAAGGGGTTAACTATATTTAGCATATTAGGTTTAGCTCGTTTTAGGACTAGCTACGTAATCATTATGGGCGCTTACATAACCAACCCCATAGTTAACCCGCTCGGGCGCCCCTTTAGCCTCGCTATATTAGAGCCTCACGCGTCACGAAATAAACTAAAACCAATAGACATGACCAGAAATCGCTGCCTCCTCGCACTTTTGGGTTATTATAGCTTGGCATTTAACTAAGCCCTACAAAGCCTCAATCTAAGCCACGTTAGATCGGCTTAACTTTTCCACGCCTAATCTCCCTGCATTCGCTCGCACCTTACTTCCTTCTTCACACTTTTCTCCCTAGTTATTTCCTTATTACAAGACTACTACTAACGTGTCCTCGGCCTCCCTATACTTACTCACATCTTTACCATTATACCATCTACCTCTTTAATCTCCCCTTATCGCCTACCTACCCGCCTACTACGTCGGCCCTCCCGATATAGCTCTCGGCGCATTCTCCCGCAATGGCGAATCTCTCCAGATTAGAGATAATTAGAATGAAACCTATTAAAGAGGGACTAAATAGTTTTCGCGATTTATTTAACTCGACTTATAAGGATCTAGGTGTCTCTAACTCTTTAGATACGTCGCGTTAGATAAGCAATAAAGGTAACCGTCAATTTACCTAGTATAAGCTCTATCTAACGCTCGTAGAACTAAAGGATATTTTGCTTAATCTAATACTAGCTCTACAGAGCCTTCCCGCTTCTCATTTATTACTATCTAACGGCGGCAATAAAAGCCTTCTTATTGATCTATTAAGACTTAATTTAGCAATCGGTTCCGACAACTTTAATATCAAAAAGTTCCTACCTCTTCTAAACTCGATCCTTTATATCGAGCCTAACAAAGTCATCTGGGAAAAGGTCTATGCCGTTATAACTAAGTCTACACCTCCTTTTTAACCGCTGCCGTTCTACGTTTAAACCCCAAATATACGCAATACAAGCAGCTTCGCCAACTCGTCCGAATATAGGAAATACGTGGATTATATTCTGAAGGAGGAGCTAGGCCCCCTTTACGTTGGGATTCCTGGCTTATATAAAGCATTCTTTAGGAAAGTGGAAGGTTTTAAGGCGGTAAGCGCCGCCGTTTTTAAGAAATGTAAGGAAGGGGACAATCTACTATATACCGAGAAGGGCGGTTAGCGTAACTGGCCTAAAGACGCGAAAGAACGTAGAGTCCTGAAGTGGTTTAATAAGCTAATTATATTATTTCTAGACTTCGTAAAGGAGTATAGGTTCGTTCCGAAGGAACGATAAAGACTAGTAGAGTATACTTAGCAGCCCTTATAAGGATCTATAGCCGACTAAAAGCTAGATATTGGCTTTGTAGACGATCTAATAGCCAGCGAAAGCTCCTAATGCTATTGGTCGTATATACTTATACTAGGAGAGCTAAAGAGTAATCTAAACATTGATATAGCCTTAAAGGTACGGTTCGATTTAGGGAAATATGTAAGAGAAGTCTTCGCCGCTTAGGACACTCGTTACTTTGTCCTAAGCTTTACCCTCTATAGATCTATTATGCGTCTATAGGAGTATAACCGGGTAGGAGGCATCGTATCATCACTATTCGATATTAATAAAGACGGACTATAATTTATCTTAACAATGCTGGGATTTCTCTAGATAAATAAGGAGCAGCTTAGGTTTGACCCTACTATTCTGACGTCAGATAGCAAGCGATATATTAAGGTCGTGCGCAATAATCAGACTAAGCGTCTTATCCTTAACGAACCTATAAAGCGGGCACGCTATATCGCCAGTCGAGCGACTACTTGCTAGAAAGCATACCGTAAGGGGGACACCTCTAAGATACCCCTCGTTATTAAAGACTTGTAGTAGTACCTATAGTGTAAGAAAAAAGGCAAACTGCTGCGTAAGGTAACGGAGAAAGAAGTAGTTAACGTAGCCAGGTACTATTACTACGAGACAGTTTATATAGGCGGTAAGGAAGATAATATTTACAATAACATCCGCAAGGGGCTAGATATTATAAAAGCGACAAACTATAAGCCAGGAGACTTAATAATGCCTCTAAGACCGGCTGGAGTGAAAATCAGTATAAGGGAAGGCCGAAGTTCTAGTAAAAAAAGGTCGTTTAGCTACGCCCCATTACCGCCTAGTAAGCGTACGTATTTAGGCTCTCCGCCTAATAGTAGAAGGCGCCTTATAACCCTAAATCGAGTATATTAACATGTTATCACTAGGGACTATAGAAAACCTCTTTATAAGGTAAGCTCTTAGGCTGCAATACTTACTGCACTAGAGGGTAGTATTAAAGGATACGAGTCTTTATATACGCGGGCCGGCATTATCTAATATAATATTTTAATAGGCAACCTTATAATGAACGAGGAAGACGATAATCCTTTTTGGCCGGCATTCTTAATTGACTTTAATCTTGCAATTAAAGAGCAGCGGGAAGGGCCTTTAGGAGCGTGGGGTAAGACCGGTATAAGAGCGTTTATAGCAATTGGAGTGCTCCTAGGCAAGATATACTTAGCTTAGCATGATTTTAAGTCGTTCTTTTAGGTGCTATTCTAGATATATATTCACTATAATGGACCTAATAAGAAAGGTAACGTTATTAATAGGTTTAATAAGTAGAATTCTGTGGATATGGAAGAGCTAGCTAAAATAAAAAAAGGGGCAGTAGCTGATAAAGAGGATTTTCTTAAGACTATAGGTGATAACTTTTTACCATATTATTAGCCACTAATTTCTTAGGTTAATAGATTGCGGAAGGTAGTATTTCTAAGCGGTAGGAGGCAAAAGGGAAGGGATAAAAAACTTCCTTCTTAAATAAAGGAGGTGCTTTAGGAAGTAAGGAAGGATTTAAAGGTATTAGTAGAGTAGATAGAATAATATTTTATCACTCTTCCACCGTATAAGTGAAGTTTTGCGGAGATTTGGGCGGCTAAGGCTAGGTAGCAGCCTTGGTTAAAACGCATGTAAAATAGCGTAGGGCGAGTTACTGGGGCTGAATAAACCCGGGAAAGCGGATAACCTAATCTTCCGCCAGATCTTCCGCTAGATTATCAGGTCCCTATACCCCACCATCCTATATAGGCTTTATATTTCCACAAAATATATAATCTACTCCTATAGCCTATTAGAAGCAGCCTTATACCGCCTAAATAGAGGCTATAGAAGAATGAATCCCTTCCTCTAACTAATCCCCTATTTAAATAAGTCCCCTACTTAAATAAATCCCCTACAGGAGCCAATGCCCACATATTTCGCCGCCCTATAGAAACCAATCCCCTACTTCTAATAATCCCCTACGGGATACAATCCCCTACTCTAATAAATCCCCTATGGGATCCACTCCCCTACGGGATCTACTCCCCTATGCTAACAAATCCCCTGCGCCAATAAATCCCCTACGCTAACGAATTCCCTACGGGTATTAATGCCCACGTGTTCCACCGCCCTATAGGAACCAATCCCCTACAGCTTGTATTCCTATACGGCTTTAGCTCCCCTACGGGAGCCACTAGCCACGTTTTCCTCTCCTATACAGGAACCGATGCCCTACGGCTTCCGTTCTCCTATTCCCACCAGCAATTCGCCCGTATAGTTTTTAATTTTATCTATATAGTGTAAACAGCTAATAAATATAATAATCTACTATATTTTAATCCCATATTAAAATTTAATTACCTATAATATCCTATACGGAATAATTTAATAAAAAATCTTATAGAAACTATAATTTGTGTTCTATTTTAAAAATATATCTATAAAAGATAATATTTTATACAGGATTTCTATAAAAATTCTCTTTTTATATCCAGCTTTTAAATGCCTCTTTTAATATCCTCCCATATGGGAAAAGTGGCTATAAAAATAATACTTCTATTATTTTCTATCCCGTACAGAACTTTATTTAAAACCGTTTAAAATTACTAGCTTTTCTTTCCTTATTTTCTACGCCATCCCATATAGATAGTATATCTAGAAAAATAATAAAGTTCCAGTTTCTCTATCTTATTTTTAATGGAAACCCGCTTACGTAACTAACTCTATCCAGTAATATTGGATTCCACGTTTTAGGATTAAGGCTATATATCTATATTACGTCAAAGCTATATAACGTAAAGTTATTAGGATATATATATATATATATTACTAGCTAATAAACAGTATAATTAAGTAACATACTGCCTCTAACTATTAACAAGTATAAATAGAAAAAAAGAAAAGAAAAAGATAGCTAAATCCTAAACGTATATCTGCCTACACGCCTAAAAGGCATGCATTCTGTAGACCCTAATACCCCAGTAAATTTAAGAGGGCTAAGCGTAGGACTATATATTATTAAACTTACCTCCTCCTATAAAATTACGCTGAAATTCTATGTTTATACTAATAGCGAATTCTAAATACAATAAGGACACTTACGTCTCTTTATAGCTAGCCAATGCTTAAGCCGTAAAAACAGCATTTTTAATCTAGATTAGAAAATCAATCAGCTTAGCTTTACTATAGGCGTAAAGGCTCTTACCTCTTAGCTATTAAGATCCTTCCCTACCAGAATATTAAGGTCCTTTTCCATGAAATCTACGGCTCCTTTCGTCGTACTCGCCTTGTTAAGGAAACTCCTTTAAACTACCTCTTAAGCGATCCGATCTAATAGACCGTACTGGAGCGCGAGGTATATTCTGCTTATAATAGCTTCGTTAATTATCTTTACCCGGTTAGTTATAAGAAATAAGATTCCTTTATAGTATTTAAGCTTATATAAGAATATACAAACAAGGGCATTATAATAAATATCATTAGTAGTACGCTATTCCACAAACACGTCTACCTTATTAAGGAGTAGAGTGGCTTTCTAGTAAGTTACCATCTTAAAGATAAGAGAAAGCTTCTCCTTAAGTGCATCCGCGGTCGTGCCTAATTCTCCAGCAAAAATCTGCTCGGTTAGAAAGAGCCGCAATTATAAGGGAATAGAGACATACGACGTAAAGTGGTCTCCTAAGGTGTTCTAATATCGCCTTTACTATTAAGGTCTTACCAACACCGGGCGGCCCACTAATTTACTTATCTTAGTAGATGATAGTATAACTAATTTTATAAGAGAGGGCATAGTAATATACTATAGAAGGGTAATAAGTCCACGCCCTTTACTTAATACAAAGTCATCTAAGATAGGGTAAGAGTCCTAAGATAAGTAGGTATTACTAAGAGCTTAAATAATTTCCTTCTACTAAGCAGGAATCCTAAGGTTATTAAAGGAAGAAGGGTTCCATATAATGTTACTAATATTAGTAACTACGAACTTAACTATAACGCGTTAGTAAATGCCGCTTATGTATAAGTAAAGATAATATACGCTAGAGCTTATTACCTAAACTAAAACTTAGCACAGTTAGGCTGCTAACTAGGAAATCTTAATCCTTTATTTCAGTTAGATCTAAATCTATCCTCTTAATTTAGTCTTTCCTTTCTATCGAGCCCCCTACGAAATCAAAAATAGCCGATAAGTCTAGTATTTCCAGCAACTTGTCAATTTTTAGTCTAGCGTAATTAGGGTTAATTTGCCGGAAATACGCCGCATTAACTATAATTCGGCTCTTAATAAAGACTCTAATCTTGTTGCCGTTATTATCCTTATAGAAGGCAGTCCCTTAGTACTAGCGGTAGTAAACGCCTCTTAAGTTATTAAACGTTCAACTATACCCAATCAGCCGTGCTCTGATCTCGCTCGATTTTTAATAGTACTCTAGAGGAAATGCCTAGAGGAAGTCTATCCATTTCGTTCCGCGAAACTTCTTAATAGCAAGCCCGAGGGCGGCTTCCCTAAACACTTTCCTATTAAAATCGAAGTAGCGACAGTCCAAATAGAAGTACTTAGCTCCGCTCAGTCTTACTTTCTCCTCACCATAATTAAATATAATATATCTTAGTTTGCCAGTACTAGGATAAGTAATATATACCTTTAAGCTTGGCTTAAAGAGAGCCTAAAGTAGATTATATATGATTTTATAATTCTTAAGAAGGGGTTGGAGGCGTTTAGTTGTAGATGTATAGGTGGTTTTAATAAAGCTAATTAAGAGGTCCAAATGTTTTAAATACACTTTATTCTTAGAGTTAATATTTATACTACTTTAATACAATTCTAGTTCCGGGATAAAATTATATAGGACGTTCTATTCGACCTATACGCGGTATAAGCCGGTAAGTTTTAATAGCGGAGATTTTCCGCACTAAAGGCTTATCCTCTCTTAGGCAGATCCCGCGGACATTTTTAAAGACCTTCCTTAGAACGTCTCGTAACCCCTTAAACTTAACATTGATATAAGACGTAGAGTCTTTAGTTTTCTTATCTATAATTTATCTTTAGTAATTAAAGACACTTATAAAGAGTGTTATACCTACTAATTCAAATACAATTAACAAATACATATTGGTCTAGTTTATTAACCTCTCCTATTAGGGCTACTGGCTTAGCAATCTTGTACTAATAAGCTTTCTTATCCTAACTATAAAGAAATAGTGTTAGTAGGACTATATATACACGACTATAAAGACATATACTTCGTTTACCGTCTTATACTCCAACCTAAAGGCTCGCGATATCGCTTTAGTTTTAGGGTCTCCCGGGGCTAGTGGCTCGACAGCTAGGCCTCCTAGGGTAGAGGTAGAGGTAGACAACGTATTTATTACTACAGCTACCTTTAGCAGCTCTAGGAATTGTAGAGTATACTAAATAGTAAGGGGCTACTAAGCTAGTAATAGAGTAGGGCTGCCTAGAGGAGTGTTTAGGGTCTTTAATATAGTCTATATATTGCCTAAAGGGTAGAGCTAATTCAAAGTATAAGATTAGAGAAGTAGCTAGAGGAGGTTAATGGTACCGATCTCTAGAGGAAAATCCACTCAATATTATACCTTTCGATCTATTACCACTATACCGCAAATATCCACTACACCCCTCTCTAGCTATACGGCCTTTCCCTTATCTATCCTAGCAGAGGCTAAATACGTAGTGGCATTATTTTAATAGTAAAAAGCTCTACTCGGTAAAGCTATAGGGAGGGGCTTGCTTATTAAGACATCATTTAGCGGTTTAGATGCGCAATTATAATTGTAAGCATTGGAGCGCTAGATTATACTAGTATCCTACTAATATAGAAACCACAAGCTAAGTAATAGGCTTAGGTACAGGACTGCATACCAGGATCTCAGTCCTAGTCTTAGTTAATACGCAGAAGACAGCTGTACGTCTTAAATTAATAGAGGGTAGTATGCAAAAGGACTTTAATGGGTGGCTTACACCACGGATCACGGCTTAGATTCTATAATATTGTAAAAGAAAGTTAACGCCAAACAAGCTAATTACTCTTTTAACCGAAGTAAATATATACTAGCGAGTTGGGTAAGGCGTTATAAGTTCTAATTGCTAAGGGCACAGTTAAAAATGATGTAATTATTTTAATCAATACGCAGGAGCTAGGTAGACGGTTTTAGAAAATACGAAGAAGTACTAAAAGCAGAGGAAGAATAGATGCCGATTAGTACTTGCTTCGCCTTAGCTTGTACCATTCCACTACATTCCACTACATTTTATTCCACTTCATTCCAATTCCATATCTTACTCCATTCCATCTCGCTCTATTCCATCTCACTCCATTCTATCTCACTCCATAACTATCCTGTTTTCCCTTATACAATATAAAAGAAGGCACGGTCCTTACTACAGCTCTTAGCACACATTTTACGCAACTCCTCTTCGTAGCCCCTATACAGCCTCAGCGACTTCCCTATATCAGTTCGAGCTACTGTAAAATGTTAATATACAACACGCCCACAAAGTACGATTATAGGTGAAGTCGGATAAACTAAAAGGAGATTTCCAGCTGACCGGAATTTCCCATCATACGTAGGTTCCCATACTTAAACCTTACTACACCTACACTACATCTACGTTGCATCTACATTGCCAGCTCAGAACTATCACTTAGGCAGCAATAAGTCAGGTTAAACACTTCATATAAATAAGGTATATTTAGCACTAACCACGAGGTTCTTGTTCCAATAGCAATTTACCAGTTACTACACTAGTCTAAAAACTTCAGTTACCATCGTCCCGCTAAATATATCACTACTATAATCAATCGTTCTACTACAGCAAATGCGAAGCTAACTCTTATCACATTATATCCGACCGTAGATGGGATAAGTATAAGAAAGTAAAAAAGAATAGGCATTATTACTCTAACACTTCGCCGGCCAAAGGTCTTAATAGTAAAGTATTAGTAATGGGATCATCTAAAAAACCTAGCGACTGCCCTTAATATTTACCTTAAGAAAATAATGTAAGCACTAAGGAGTAAGTCAGTGGTCTTTACTAATGTACATTAAGTGATTTACAACTCTTTATCTAGAGTAGAAGTGGAAATAGAGACAAAGTAGTAAGTATAATAGGAAATAAATGTAAATAGTGCAGTAAAGTCAAGCATAGATTTAAATTTTTAGTAACTAAGAAGTAGTCAGTGCTAGGAGCAAAGTCAAAGAATTAAGCTATACCTTTAGATCTCACGTCTTAAAGGACTTCGTCCGCACTTCCATAGCTCTATTTCCAACAATTTACAATAACGTCCCTAAACGCAGGTAGAGGCTCTAGATCTGGGAAGCGTCCCTTAATAAATACTACACAAATTTATTTATCTAAAAGCCTATTATATGGTTTAGAACCAGTCATTATCTTATAAATAGTTAAACCAAGAGCAAAGAGCTTAGTTCTCTTTAAAATATCTTAGTTAGGAAGCTTATAACTAGTCTTATAACAAATAAGGGGTAGAAGGTCGTTAATAGCTAACCTAACAAAATTACCAAGCTTCGCATTAAGCCCTTTATTAAGGAATACATTATTGCAGAAGATATCGCCATACAGTACATTCCTCGAATGGATAAAACAAATAGCTCCAGTAATTTATTCAGCCCATCGAAGTTTAAGGGAAAGCGGAACTAGTTTCTTCTGCCTCGCAAAGTATTAGCGTATAGATCCATAACTCGCAAACTGTAGGATTATAGCATTTTCTATAGCCCTATATAGCCCAAAGTATCAAAGGATCCCATAGTAATCGTAGCCAAGACGTTAGTAAACAAGCTTTTCTCTATCCATTAAGCGCCATTCTAAAGGGTTAGAGAACTTTATAATAGCATCAAGACATACAACAAGCGCCGTAATGCCTATACTAACTACGTCCCTTCCTCCCAAGCTAGGCGGATACTATATAATATCATCCTTTAGCATATAGGTCTTTGAAATTCCACGGAGATTGTTTTAGACGCTTTGTACAAGGAATAGAAACGGTTATTAGCGTCAGGGCCGTCAACACGGAGGTCTAAAGTTGGCGTCTAAAGAGGGCTAGATAGGGCGTTAAGAAGGGAGCCTATAGGAAGTTCTATAGGGAGTTCTAAAGGGAGTTCTTAAGGGCGTTCTAGAGGGAGCGTTTAATAATAACGTCTGGCGGTAGCGATAGCTATATAATGTAAACAGTGCTAAACGTTTAAGCTTTACCCCTAGGCTAGTTAAGGCGGCTTGCCTAAAGTTAACAGCAAGTTCATACTTAGAGAGGCAGGCTATTTAGTAAAAAACATCTAAATATAATCTCGGCGATGAATAAAATAAAGATAAATATAGAGAAATAATATTTTGGTGTACTTCTCCCTACAAGCTCGTTGGGTAAAATATATACTAAAAGCTGCAGCAAGGACCGTACGCTAATAATTTTTAAAGTGTAAAAACCGGAAGCCAATTTTACAAGTAACTATATGTAGGATCTAGGTGGCATGTCTTAGATCGGTGTAAAGAGAGTATATATACATTAGAACTAATAAAGCTTAAAGGTATATTAAAGTCTAAAACTTAGCTAAAATAAGATAAAATAGAGTAAAATAAAATATGGGCTATAATAAGACGATACGGTCCCTAGATGTTCTACTAGCTAACATATAGCCATGCCCTAACGGTTAATCTTCCTTATATACCTATTAGCTAAACCAATCCCTATATAACACATTATAACATATAGGCACCAAAATTAGAACCTAAATCTACATAAAACTACATTTCACCTATACCCGTCTTACTTTATTAAATTTCACTCTATTATATAAAGAGGGTCACTAGCTATAATATTCTAGATCCGTTCCTAACTATAAACTAACACACAACTTCTAAGGCGGGTCGGTTAACCCCACTAAGTTCCAATACGGAAATCAATAAATTCCTTATTAAAATTAATAAGAAAGTCAAGCAATTAAAAACAAATGGTATAATACGTAGCGATTAAGCACTCTTAAAAAACTCCTATCTTAACTTCATTTGGGGCGAGCCTATTAAGGAGCCTAGCGGCCAAAATATAACAAAATAGCGGAAGGCCCAAGCCCGTCGCGTATATACAGATATTTAGGATACAAACGATCACGTCTTTCTTACTATAGTATTAGTTATCCCGCTAACAGAATATGCCAAAATAAGCTTCGACATTATTATGGAGTACCTTACTCGCCTTAAAAACTACAAACCATATTATCTAAACTTAAGGCCTATAGCTAAAAAGTTCCTTAAGTCAACAGCCGTAGAACAGGGCTTCACTAGCAGCTATAGTTACCTTAGTTTTATATAAGCCTTATTTCCTTAAAGTACAAACCCTTCTTTTATATATAACATTATACCGACCGGATTAGTATATATCGAGCTCTGACCTATAAAATATAAGCAAAATAAAGGTATACAAACCTCTATTCCCTGTTTAAGGAGAGAGTATAACTAATTACAGCAGCGTCAGTAAATCAACAAGCTAGACCTAATAAAGAACCTCAGTTGACCAGAGCCTAAGGCCCAGGCTCAGGTACGTAATAATTAATTAGTTATATAATTGGTGCTTAGTATTAACTATCGCCAGGGTTAGCCTAAGACTTTTAGTTATCGGAGAGGCATTTTAAAGCTCTAATCCCTTAGAACGCTTATTAAACGCTCAGTATACAAGTCTTAGGTGCTCGTCAATTAGTTACTTATATATTTTAGAGCCAGATTTATCACAAAAGGAAAGTACGATCTTATCCAATAATCCCAAAACCAACGGTTAAACACCTTGTTCCCCAAATTCAATGCATTAATACTTATCTAAGATAGACGCCTCTCCTAAGAGTCCTCCAAGCGCCATTATGCTAGCGTATTATTAAGTTACAGATAAACCATTATCAAAGCATCCCTAGTTAGAATTATAGTAGACTTTAAGTCTATAAAATGACCTTTAATAAGATGTCACATCTATAGTTAACATTAAATAGGATATCTAGTATTACTAGGGGAGGGCCAGTACTGTTCTTTCTCATTTATAAGGCGCCATATAATTAAAAACCTCCCTAAGCCATTTCGCACCAGGATAAAGACGAGCAATTTATAAAGAAAGGAAAAGAAAAGAGGAGGACTAGCGGTTATAAATTGCCTATCTATATACATGCCAGAAAAGGACAATAAGGACACTCTCTTTATACTTAAAATCGGCTACCAAAATAGATAGAATATCTTCAATTTATTCAGTCTAGGGGATCTAAATACTCTAAAGTTTTAGGAAAATACTACAGAAGAAGCTAGAGATTAACTTTTATCCACAAATAAATGGCATATATCGCTTCAGATTACCACTTACCACTACCTCTTCTCTAACTTAATCCGTGCCCTTATTACATAACATTTATACCTAGTAAGAACCTCTCTTATTACTTATCCATTTTCTATACCTAATGCTTTAACCAGCTTCCCTTCGCCGTCTTTAATATTATATAATCTGCCTTTAAATGTCATAGTTATATCCTCTATTATCTTAAATATATAACCTCCAATCTCCTCCTATTCCCTACTAAGCGCCTTATCCCCGGCCTTAGCGGACATAATTTATATAGCTAGAAGTGCGACCGCGCAAGTCGGTGGGACTAGTAGCTATAAAGGAGAGGTGTTCTATGGACGTGAAAAATTAAGTAAATACTATCTTTTTTAAAGCGTTCTTAATCACGGATAGTTATCTAAGGAGGAATAGCAGCTAATTTAGGAACTTATTTTAGAATAAAAGGCCATAAAGCACACGCGCATTAAAGCATAACTATTATAGAAGATATAAGTAATTAGGCACATACTATATAGAATAGAATAGCTAAGCTAATATTTACCTTAATAGCGAGAATAGAATTTCTGGATAACTGTAAAAGGCAGAACACAAGAAATATAAAAAGAGGTAGATTATAGGCTTAAATGGAGAGCGGCTTTGCGGAGCTACGCTGCGAATAATTAGCAAAGTAGGGTTAAAGGAAATTTATAAGGGAAAATAGAGGTATTACTATAGCTAATAGGTTTATAGCTGCTTAGAGGTTAGTACCTAACAAAAAGGGTTATATAAAAGAATTGCCAAGCGGCTACCTCTTAGGCTAAGCTGCGGCCGGATTTACCTTACCCTACTATTAAAGCTTTCTAGCGCAGAACATTACGTATATAATTAGGCCACTAGCTAAATAGTAGAACGGGTAAGGCGTCCGCTATAATGCGTATTTCAGCTATACATTAGCCGTAGTCTAGGGGATTAGAGTCACTAGATATATATAGCCCCTCTACTAACTAAAATATCTCTAAGGATTGGATTCTCGTGGCTCATTCTTATTTATAAGGTAAATTAACTGCAGCTAGTTTATGCGCCTTTACATCGTATATATAAGTTAATCAATTATTAACGCCCGACTTTATATTATTCGGACTACCGCTCGGTTTCAACTATATTACGTAATTTTAATTAGCTAGCCAAGTCGTAAATATAGTTTTAGCCTTATATTCTCTATTATCCGTAGCGTTATAAGTGGTAATAAGTAGCTCTTACTCACCGCCCTTAAAAAAGTAATACTCTTACGGACCTTTTTATGCAGCCCTTATATGACAAAAAATGCGTTATAAATAGATTAAGCCATAAATAGAATATATAATAAGAAATATTAACCGCTAACTAGCACCAAAAACACCGGTCCTATTAATAGCGCCAATTAGGACAATTTATAGCCTTAAATTCCGGTTAATAAGAAATAGACCTCTAAGCTAAAAAAAGGGCACCACTATTATTACTATCTCTTCCGCCTAGCAGGCCAGCCCCTTTTCTTCTATATAGTAGGCTAGGCCTTTAATTTTAAATAATAATACGCCTATAGTAATCTAAGACTTCTCTTTAGAAAGTAGTCTTTAATCTATTCCTATAAAAGATTCTATTCCTCCTTTAAATTAATAAGTAGTGCGTCTTCCTCTTCCGTAAATTTTATTCTAGACTTTAGCTTTTAAGGCTTTAGTTCTTAGAGCTTTAGCTCTTAAGATCGCTTAACTAGGTTAACTAGCAAGTAGAGTTATTAAGGAAGTATATCTAGTATATATAACCCATCTTCCTAGCGCCTAAAAACTACTTAGATTAATAATTCTTCTAAATTATTTAAGGCAGCTCCCAGTATCGCTTTATTAAAGTTAAAGCTGAAGGCTAAATTTAGTAGCGGGTTTTAGGTACGCAGGCGATTATATATAGGGGGTGCAACCCGCTTACAATAATTGCTAATAAGCGCAGTGTTCCGTTCGGACGCGTACGTAGATAAAACTAAATAGGAATGCTAAGACTACTAGAGATAATACTTTGTAGCATACTTTATCTTTAATTAACTATTAATAGGGGTTAGCAATCCTCGTCGCCCTATATACCCACAAGCCTCGTTATCCTTATCGCTATTACTACTATTACCATCCCCAGAGTCGTCATCATCCGTATTATTACTATTATTACTTCCGTCGCTATAGTTCTCAGCCTTACCTTCATCCGTAACATTATCACCATCCTTATTATCGCTTTCTTTAGTTAAGCCGTTTACAAGATCGTCTAGAATATAATTACAACTATCATTAGCCCTATATTCTGGTGGTCTAGTATTATAAGGAGACATACAGTGCCGGGGGGAGGGGCTAGTGGGCCGCGCAGTAGAGGCCGCTCGCTCCTTAATACCGTCACCGTTATTAAGGCCAAGGGTAGGAGAGCCGGAAGGCGTGGTCCTCCGGGAAGTAGGTGACCTTTATTACTTCCTAAGTTATACACTTTCGCCGCTCTTGCCGCTCTCGCTAATAGAAGTATCGGAGATATAATTAATGCTGCCTGGTTAATCGAGCTAATCGGACCTCCGCTTCTTTAACTTCTTAGCTCCTAAAGACTCTTAACCAGCAGCTACTAATGTCCTAAGCTCTTACCTAAACTGCGGAGCAGTTCTAATGCGACGCCCCTTAGCTAAATTATCCATTTTATTACCGTCTAGCGTCAAGGGTATAGTATGATTATACGCAGGTACGTATACCTCCTCTTATAGCGCTTCTAACAAAGGCAGCTCCTTATCTTCATTATCCTTATTATTACCGTTATTCCCATTATCTACTAATTATTAGGCAAGGCCATTATAAGTTAAAGGGAGGCACATACCCAATTCACGGGGCATTAGTTAGTTATCGGCTTCACTAGCTTTGTTAACTTCGCCGGCTTTATTATTAGCGTTACTAGCTTTATCACCCTTAGCTTCCAAGTCTAAATTAGCTATATTATCTTTAATAACTATTAGATTTGCTACTAGTCGTTAAAACTACATATTTAGAACTACTAGGGAAAGAGGGAGAGTAGTAGGATAATTACCTTAAGTACTTCCCCTAGAGACTTAACTGTCATTTCCATCCCCATAGAAATTTTCCTCATTATCCTTATTATCCTTATTATTCTCGTAATACTTATTATAAGCTTTCTTATAATCATATATAGGGTCTATAGGCGCTTTATTAGACGGAATCTCTAAATTAAGGCCCTAGGTAGAATAATATGCTATTAAGTGCCTAAACTTCTAATACTTCTTAACTTTTTAGGGGGAAAAGAGGTACTCCCCTATTTCTCCTTTCAGGTTTACTACTCGCGCTTTTCTTAAGGGCTGTAATTCTATAGTACTAAGATAAAGCTATTAATCTTCTAGGGGGACCAGTATAGAAATTATTCTTATTAAGCGAAATTTTATAAGGAATACGAAATAAAGATTAAGATAGTGCCAACATTATTATCATTAGAGTTGCCATTACTTTATAGCTTTTAAAAGCTTTAAAGGGGGATTAACGGTCTTTTTAAGTGCACGTTAGTTCTCCCTTTGCCGCTAACACTCATCCATTACCCCTTACCCCTTATTTAGGTTTCTTATTAAATTAAAGCATTTAATGCGTGCACCTCCGGCATAAACTAGGGTTAATTACCGTTTATAGGGTAAGGTTTATAAGGGCTTAAATTCCGGCGCCTAATTAATAGCCTTAGCAAATTACGGTCAAACCATATCCGCCCGTCTAAGCTAGCGTGTTCAGCTCTAACACAGCCATCACATCTAGCCCCTTATTAGAAGGTTAATGGCGTAAATTCTCCACCCTAGTTCCTTAGTAAAGGATAGCGCTAACGTATCTATTTACTTCCCGACAATACTAATCTAGTTAATTTTCTACGCCGCTTATATCAGTAGGTAAAGCCCCGCTTATATATATACGTTATAAGCTATCTATAACGGAAGGAGGTAGTATCCTTATTAGTGGCGAGCGGGGCTCTCTAATGCTAACCGCCTAGTGACGGATACGCCTGCCGCTCGCTTAGTAATCGTATGCATATCTATAAATATATTAGGTAAAAGACTGCATAAGGATACTCGCCCTCCTGACGTGGCTAGCTGGTGTTAGAGATTCCTTCGCAGTTATGCCGCTATGCCGCTAATCTATTATGCGCCCAAAAGCTACAACCTTCTAATTTTAATCCAGGTGGTTCCTATATAGCCCTATAGCTTAGGAGCCCAAATCGTCAATCCTTTACCGCTCTACCGTTAAGCAGTTAGGCAGAGCTGACAGCCCCTTAGCCCTAAACTAGTAGATCAAACGGCGTCTCTAAAATATCCGTAGTAACGCAACTATACTACTAAGCAGGCATGCATGGCCACCCAAATAACGCTCCGTGCAATATCCGTTCAAATAATGCCTAACACAGCCCCGTACAGGGTAGTTGCTTAAATCGGCGACGTCCAGCTGCTTTTCCGCTGGGTAGCCTAGTAGGGATACCAGTTGTAATATAGGTAGCTTCAGCCATCGGCAAACGCTAAAGCGGGCCGTCTAACTAACAGTATATCCTAGGTAAGAAAACAGCGCGTAGGTTAGCTAAAATAAGTGCAACATAAGCTCGCTTAAGCCCTTAAGGGGGGCAATGCGGCACGCCTGTCCCTCCCTACCTTAGAAGGAGATATATAGCAGAGTTAAATAAAACAATAGTGCTAACGCGGCTAGTAACTACGGAATTCCCTCAACCCCCTTCCTATGGGACGGTTGCGGACTAGCGTTATCTAAAAGGCGAAAGAAGAGAGGGTATATATAAGAAAGAGAACAGAATTATAAGGATATAGACGCGCTTAGCGGATAGAGGCGGCGCTAAAAGAGCTTAATAAAAATTGAAGCCATCGGCTCTAGAGGCGGGAATTAAAAGAGGAGGCTAAGACTATCTATGCATCATTATAGAATAGAAACTCGCTTATTAAAAGGGCCGCAGTTAACTACATTAATTATTAGTCTAAGATATAGGGGAATAAAGTAATAAGCGGGCTAGACTTATATACGCATTAGCGCTAAGGGGATAGTAGAAATGCCTCAATGCGACCATGCTAGGGACTAGCAGCAAGAAGAGGAGGAGGCGCAGCGTTAGGAGAAAGGAAAGATGGAGGATAAGAGGAAAAGCAGCGAGAGAAATGGCCTTTTATAGTTGAGGTCAAGGGATAGTCTTGGCTTGGCCAGGGTCAATAAGCGAGGGCGCCTTGCCCATAAAGGAAGCCTCTATTTCCTAATACAGTTTCCCACGCAATAAAATAACTAGTTATATAGTTTATATATAATATAACACTATAGGAAGGAATAGGCATATTACTATTTAAGGCAAATTATAGATATAAGCCAAGAATATCGTTATTACCATAATAAGCAAAAAAAATAAGTAGTATAGTTAAAGAAAGAATAAAGATACGAATAAATCTTTATATAGACCTTATAAAATTAGTAAAGAAAGTATAAAAAAGAATAAAAAAGTACTATTACGCTAAGAGATCTAAGGGACTAGATCTTAAGAAGGGAGATAAAGTATAGCTACTACATAAAATTTTTAAAAGTAGATAGCTAAGTAAGAAATTGGACCACGTTAGACTAGGACCTTTTAAAATTATATAAAGAATTTTACTAGGTACGTTTAAGTTAAACCTACTAGCTAAAATAAAGATCTACCCTATATAGTATATTGTAATGCTAAAACCAGCATATAGAAATATTAAGCTATTAATTTATAAGGTAGATACGTATAGAGGATAAAAGGAAGACGAATAATAAGTTTTAAAGATTATTAACTATAAGGATATTAATAATAAAATATAGTATAAGGTTAAGTAGATAGGCTATAATAAGACTACTTAGGAACTATTAGAGAATTTAAAGAATGCTATAGGAAAGGTATAGGAGTATTAGAAGAAATTAGGTTAGGCAGCATTAATAAAAAAGGATTGCTAAAAAAATAAGTTACCTAAGGGGGACCTAAGAAGAGTAGTTATTAAACTACTTAGATCTATTTCCTTCTTAAATAAATAAAAATCCGTTCTTTTATTACTAAGTTCCTATAAACCTTATTTTATAAGTTTTTACTTTTTAAAACGGACCTTTTTATACCCCTTTTTAAGACGGAGTAACTAAGCGGATGCCGCGATATAAGCTTTAAGAGCCTTCTACTCTATATTATAAGAATGTTCCAATTTAGCAAGGGCTTAAGATAGTTTACTATCTAGCTATATAGCAGCAGATTAAATACAAAACCCTAAAATAAATTAGTTAAGGAACTAGTTAACTATTAAGAGTAATAGGTTATATATATTTAGTATTAGAGATAAAGCGAATATTATAGGACAAATAAATATTTACTTTAGTGTACTCTAAGTAAGAGAACGGTTATTATAAGAATAGGCTTACTAACGCAATATAAACTAACCCCTTTTTTAAACAGTAAGAATACAAAGACGGTATAATCTTACTAAGAAATAATATTACAGTAACAGTACGAGCACAACGTTGCGCCTATAAAGAGGGAGGAACTTTAGGTATAATAAGTAATAATATTAACTAAATTAATTAAACGGATATTATACCTCTAGTAAATAACTTAAAGATATTTAGAATCTTTAAGGACGAAGATAAAAAAAAGGGAGATAGTATTACGGACGCTTTAAGTATAATATTATAACTACTAAGAGAAGAGTTAAAAGAAGCTAGTTAGTTAATTTAGGTATAGTCTAAGATAGAACTAATAGAGCTATATAATAAGAAATAGTAACTAAAGTTATATAACGTTATACGCAGTATATATAGTATATAAAGGGAATATATATATAATACGTATAACACGTACCTTACGTATAAAGGGGATTTCTTAGGAGTATAGTTGTGTATTTAAAGGACCACAGTCCCTACTTAAATAGTTCTCTCCTTTATAGTAAATCTTAGAATATAATTAGAGTTAATCTATTAGGCAACCACTCTATTAGTTATTATTACGTTATTAACTTTTTATTTACCTATATACCTAGCCCATTAATAAGTCTACCGTAGTTCCTACTATAAGGCTTTATTATATATAGTAAAAGGAAGTTAAATAATATACTACTAAAAGCACTAGTTATAATACTATTAACAGCAGCAACTACTTTAAGATTAGGTAATAATATTAGTATAGTAAATACTGACTTATAGCTAGTTACGGTTAGGCAGCTATAGAAAATAGTTAATTAATTAATAGATAATAATAGGATATTTAAAGAAAGGATTAATGGGATTAGAGTAGCTAAGATTAAGCTACTATCTATTAAGCGATTCTTAGGTAGGGGGTTGGGACTTAAATTTTTTTAATATAGATACACTTTAAGGTTATATATAAAGGGGCAAAACTAGTAATACCTATAGACTAAGTAGTATATACAGGATTATTACTAACAGGAAGAGTATTTAAGTAGTTTAAGCCTTACCTTACGGAGGTATAAGAAAATAGAATGGTAACTATTAACTAAGAAGTATAATATATATTTATAAGCTAGAATAGATTTATAAAATACCTAACTTAAATATTTAGAGATCTAGAGGCAACTACTATAGCAGAAAGAAAGCTTTAAAATTTAATATAATAGACCTTAGCAATTAATTATATAACGCAGTTTTAAATACTAGCTATATAAGTTAAATAGAATAATAAGGCGCTTACAGTATAGTATAAGTAAGAACTTAAGGTAAAAGTCTAGGGCGTAATTATCCTAATAGAAAATGCGGATACTTTTAGGGAACTAATTAATTAAGTAATTAAGATTAATAATAGGATCTATTAAAGAAAACAGACTAAAAAGGGTTAGGATAGAGTTTTATAGTTATATAAGGTATAAAATATACAATAATAAAGTTAAAACTAAAAACTATAGTATACTGTAAAGCTAATAGACCTAAGTAGTACTAAAGAAACCTATAAGAGATAGATAAGGAAACTATAGAAACCTAAAGAATAAGAATTAAGTAATTAAAGGTTTAAAGAGTAGAGGCTAAATTAGGAATCTTAATAGCAGAAAATATTTAGGCAGACTCTATAGCAAGAAAAATGGTTTAAAAAAAGGAGCTTATATAAATTATAAAAAATAGAGTTATTTTACTAAGACTATAGAGGTAGTTAGAGTTACTATACAGTAAAGGGAATAAGACTAGTAGACGATATATACGTATAAAGGGATAATAATATACTATAAGGAATAAAAGAGTATTTAATTAAGAGCTTTATATTTTATTATAATAATGCATACTAAATTTATAAGAACGCTAAGTATAGCGTAAGCTATTAGCTATAGAAGCTAAAAATATTAAAGTTTAAAGGAACTAATAAACTATTATATAAATTAGATATTAAAGATAATGAGTTTAATATAAGTAAAATATTTAGCGATAATAAGGTAATAAAGGCAGCTTACTAAGAGCGTATAAATCTTAAATAAAATTATAATAGAAGTAGAGACCGAGACCGCTATAAAGTAAGGGTTAGTAATAGAAATTATAATACTATTAGATATAATATCCATTGCTTTATAAAATAAAAGGAGATATTATACTAATATTCTTAGCAGTATTAACAAAAAAAAGTATAATATATATTTTTAGTTTACCCTATATATAAAAGTAGCTTTAAGTAAGCTTAGAGACTAAAGGGAAGGGAAATCTAAGGGAAAGAAACCCTAAAGTAATAAAGCCCTAGGGAAATAAAGCCCTAAGAGAAAAAAGTCTTAAAAGAATAAAGCTATAAGGAAATAAACCCCAAAGGAAAAATCCCTTAAGGGAGAAAATCTTTAAAGGAAAAAATCTTTAAAGATAAAAAGGCTTACGGGAAAAAAGCAGTTCCATTTTTAGCTTTAATTCTATTTTTAGTTATTTTATAAATCTAATATTTTATAAAAAATTTAAGTGACATAGGGTATTGGCCAGCTCTTCCGGTAGCAGTTGCACCAGGGGATCTGTTGCCCAAAAGCCTTGAATTGGCCGCTGCTCCACATGACATTGCGTTGACATTAACCATGATCTTTGAGTACATTCGACATTACTAGCAATCTAAGCAAGCATTTCCGTTGAAAACATCTCAAATCGAGGAAGATAAGCGGCTAGAGGATATGCTGCGCTGTCTGAAGCTAGGGCACGAAGCACGTTTCCAAGGGCATGCACTGCAAATGCGTAGGATATGGTCATAGCTGTTTCTTTTGACGTATTTAAGTACTAATTTCTTGGTTTCCCTTTGATGATATGGATACGCGTCCTTGAATACACGGGGGTTCCGGATGAGTTGATTCCGCCAGTCAGACTGTTTTTCATTGGCACAGGTGCGATATACCAATCAAGCCCCATCCGATTTTCTCCCAACAATACACACCTGATCGAGTGTATGATAAACCCCGTTATCAATCTCCCTCATCGCCTCCTCCTTCAGCCTCTCGATCCTCTGGTTCGTCCATCCACTGCCCTCAACCGCCACCAACCCCTCCAAACATCCCAGGAAGCAAACAATGATATTCCGGGTCCCCTTATCCCTTGCCTTCGCCTCCAGATCCTGCAATCTGTCCGACGAAAAGACGTCTTCGTGCACATCGACCAAGCCAAGTTCTTGGAACACGTCTTCCCTCCTCAGATTCTTCGGCTCTCGCATCATGAGGCCGATCACGGGGTCGACCTTGCGGCGAAATAGGTCCAGGCCGTCGTAGATCTCCTGGCACGCGGCGCGGGACGTGCCAGCCGCGGAATTGTAAAGCCCAAAATTGCATGAATCGATCCACTGCAGCCAGCCGCCCGGGTTCAACAACGTCATCAGGTTCGCGATGGAACGAGCCCATTCCGCCCGCGCGGCCACGCTGCTGGTGAAGCGGACGGCAACCACATCATAGGTCCCTACCTCCGAGGCTGGAAAGGGGAGGAACATGTCGTGGATCTTGAACGACACGTTTGACGGCCAGGTCTCCGGTGGAGGAAAAGCGGACGACGTGAGGTCAAAGCCGGTGAATTGGCATGTTGACGGCAGGCTTTTGGCGATGTCGAGAAGCCAGACCCCAGAACCGGCACCTATGTCTGCAATCTTGGCAGTGGGCGAGGTAATCGGGATGTTGGGGTGAATGAGAAACCCGAGCGTTTTAGTGGTGAAGACGTGTTGCTCATCTAGTCTGTTTGACATGTGAGTTTGGAGGCTGTGACAGCAGGGATCTGAACCTTGCCTTTCTGGTATTTCTTCTATGCGAGGATGGAAATCTCGATCCCGGTCATGTGGGTCTGTCATGGTGCGGATCTGGAAGAAGTTTCGGAGAAATGCTATGATGTGGCGGTATGTGTGTGTGTGTGTGTGTGTTTTCAGGCCGGGGTGTTCAGGAGCAATTAGCCTCGGCTGAGCTGGCACCTTAATGCCCGCTGAGCACAACGGAAGCAGCGCAAAACGAGTTTCACCTGCGTTGTATCTATCGTAGGTGGCCTCCAGGCTGCGTGAACACGGCGACGCGAAAAGTGACGGATCCCAACGGTCGGAAACCGCAAAGTACAGTACCGCAGTCGCCGCTGGCGCGTGTGGGGGATAACATATCTTATCAGTAGGCGCACGGATTCACCTGGCGTACGCGGAACAACATTTTTCCACCCCACAAATGAAGCGCTATCGCGATCAAAAATTGCTGTATAGCTGTAATTTTGTGGTGTATTGGGCTTTGATGTATGGAGAAGAAGATGCGCTATCTGAATTTTTTTTGAAGTTTGACAGAGCGGCCCAGGCGTGTTGTCACTGTCGAGGCGGCCGATGGCTCCTCCGCCAGCTCCTCCTCCAGTACTTGATTAATTTTGATCGTTTTTGTGCGTGGAGGTTTGGAGGGTTTGCGATTGGCTTTTTTGGGGTAGCTCATGTCATTTTGGAGCTGTTTCTCGACTTGCTTTGCCACCTTATTCTCCTCGCGCTGAGCTGCCTTGGTGGCCTTGTTGGCGGCGGCAACCTCAGCGTCGCGCTGCTTCTCCTCGCGCTTCTGCTTAGCCGCTAGCTCACGTTGGAGCTTGTTCTCATCTCGCTGGCGAGTTGCCTTAAGTTTCTGGTGTTGTAAGCGCTCTTCTTCGAGCTGCTTTTGTGCTTGGAGCTCGCGCGCTTCGGCCACCTCGGAGGGACTCCAGCACATGGCTCCGCCATCATTTGGCGGTGCCGGCAGCAGCGATAGTGCCTTGCCCTCGTGCTTGCGCCCTCTCTCTTCATCGAGAGCCTCTTGTAGTTGCTTATTTTCGTGTTGGAGAAGCTGGTTCCTTACCGACATGACGTGTATCGTGTGGGTGAGCTTCTTAGCATGTTCGTCGAAAGTATCGGCCACTACTTGCTTCAAAAGACGCCGAATTTCTGTCCAATCTGATGCGCTGATCGCTGATTTTCCGCTGCCGCTTGAGCCGGGTCGTGAGCGAGTTTTGCGGGCGAAGCGCGATAGTACTGCCTGTGGGTCGAACGGCACGAGCCTGGTGGCTTCGAAGGCCTTTCTGATGTTCTTTTCGGTGAATGAGAGCGCCTAGGCGGCGCTGAAGAGGCGGTAGAAGTCGCGCTTCGCGATAGAGGTGAGGCCTTGAGTTTTTTCTATATAGTTAGCAAGCTGCTTCGAGTACGCCGCTGCGAGTGGAGAGAACATCACTACATCCAGCGGCTGCAAGCTGTGGGTCGAATGAGGCGGAAAAACTGCGAGAAGGATCTTGTTCTGATCGCAATACTTAATAAACTTCATCGAAACATGAGAGCCGTGGCTATCAAGGATGAGCAAGCGGTAAGCTCGTTCGAGCTTTCTGCTTCGTCTCGCGATCAAACACTTGTTTAAGCCACGCAAAGCCGATATTATTGCTCGTCTAGCCATTTAGAGATGCGCTAAAGAAGACTAAGTAGTTTTCTAGATCGAAATCCTGTCCTGAAGTTGCCTAGAGGTTAACTTATAGATTAGCGAGGGACTCAAGGCAGTGCCGTCGGCGCAAATAGCTGCAATAATAGTGACCCACTCGCGATTTCCGCTCTGTACGAAGCCTCGAAGCTTTCCTAAGCTCGACTGTTCTTGTGTGAAGATGCGCCGCTGCTTAGAGAGGATTCCAACTATAAAGCCCTTCTCACCCATATTGTAGATATGCCGCCCATCGATAGCGTATTCGTCGATTTTTCTGCGCATAAGCTCGAAGTATAAGCTATAGCGGAAGGCCGAATCAGCCCTGAAGCGCTTGCTGTCGACGCTGGCGGTCCAGTGGGTGAGAAGCTGGTCGTCGTGACGCTTGAGAAATCGAGAAACCCAGCTTGATCCTATGGGTTTCTGAGCAATTTCCTCTGCGAAATTTCGTACTATTGCATGCGTAGGTGGTAGACCTTTGCTATAAAGCTTCCCGATATAAGCTATAAGCTTATCCTCTTGCGTGTTGTTGAGATTTCTGGATTTTTCGGCTTTGGCTTCACAGGAACCCTGAACGCCGCGGTGTCGTTTACTTAGCGTTGAGCGATTAACCCCGAATTTTCTTCGCGGTCGCAGTATAATCAATCGAATCCGCTAGCTTCAGCGCTTCTAATGCTGCATTAATATCTCCTTTAGGTGGCATTTTGGTGGAGTTGTGGCGTGGCGAAAATTTTGGTGTTTTGGCGTTCCGCGTGCGCCTACTGATAAGATATGTTATCAGGCTTGGCACGGTGTCGCTGGTCCAAAACCCCCCACTTCAAGAGAGCATACAGCTCGGCCAGTGTTGCCGAAAGCTCCGTTAGTGCCCGCCAAGGCACTAAAACCTCGGCTAGTGTTGATATTTTGACTCCGACATAGCTTCACTTGGCATACAATTGAACTCTCATCGTATTATGTTTAGAGTTGATAACGCAATTATATTTCAATTATAACGTTATTACAGCCGTTTATAAGCTTTAATTAAATACTTCTTACTATTTAATACAATTTTAAAAGAGCTCGGTAATGATATAGATAAGGTAAGTTTTAGAAGGTTATATTAAGGTTATATTAAGGTTTTATTAAGGATCTAATGTAGCTATAGTGTAAGGCAGTATTGCCAGGGTGTACGGTAGGGAGCAGGCAAGCCGAGCATGAGTCACATAGGGAGTCGATGGAAGAGGACGATATGGTAAAGAGTAGGCAATA